>OOCD01001701.1_pt1 | contig 12970 bp, 8 predicted proteins | sample 1671791 | NCBI WGS metagenome assembly OOCD01 (sample SAMN06348193, study PRJEB24527) | human gut metagenome | biome: human gut; feature: ankylosing spondylitis patient; material: feces | host: Homo sapiens | place: China | collected 2015-10
TATCACAGCAAGGCGAATTTATCAAGGATTATTGCGGATTTACAAGGAAAACAGAGGATAATCCCATGCTTTCAAGAATGAACTTCTTGCTTTTTTTTCACAGGGCCTTATCAGATGGGGGAAATATTCGCTGAAAATTCGCTCCATTCACCCGCTTAGAGTGAATGGAGCGAATTTGGCTTGCAAACAGAATCGTAAAATGGTCAAATCTGTAAATTTGCTTTTCGCACATTGGGCTTTTCTTCTGGGTTGCGCTATCATGTGGATGATGATAGAAACCCGCACGGCGGGCGCAAAAGGAGGAAGAATATGTACAACAGATTCGCAGAAAAGCGCAGGCGGTATCTGCGCGAGCACAGGGACGGCATTTATACGGGGATGCTGCTGACCGGCAAGCTGGACGACCATCTCAAGGAAATCGGCGGCACAGCACAGGAGATGTTCGATCGGCTGGTCGCGCAGATGAAGGACGCTGAGGGTGTCACTGAGCAGCTGAAGGCCGAAAAACAAATGGAATGGGTGGGACGGATGAACAGCATCTGCAGCCGTGCGGAGGAAGTTGTCCTTTCTGAGCTGGTTTATTGCTGAGGTGTGGTGATGTTCAAGTATAGAAGAAATCGAGTGTTAGCACTCTGCGCCGGCGAGCGACGGCTGCTGACAATGGCCCTGTTGTCCTTTCGGAACAAGCTGGTAGCAAGCGGCAAGCCCACCGAGGATATCAATGAGCTGCTGATCCGGCTGCTACGGTAAAAACTGAATACGAGAAATGAGCGTCTGCTTCTGAAAAGAGGCAGGCGCTTATTTTTATGGCATCAATTTTGCAGCCACACCGATGAAATCCGGAATGGAAATGGCATCAATTTTGATGCCATAGACGAAAAATGGCTCCAATTTGGAGCCAAAACAAAAGAATTTTTCAAGGGGGTTAATTTTTTGACCTTCTCGCTGCCTACCAAGTGAGGGGAACTTTGAAAAAGCTCTGCACAAGCTCGGCTTTTTATAATTTACCAGCTCAAAAGAAAAAAATTTTGAAAAGCAGCGGGAAAATCTGAAAAAAATTCGGCAAAGGGAAAGTGAGAGGAGCTTCTAAGCTCCCCCCGTGTACCTCGACAACTGAATAGCCGTTACCGAGACAGATATGACTGTGCGGCGACCTCAAAAGAGCGAGCACGGCAACGCCGCGGAGACCCCGGGGCAGGCATATAAAAACGATATCGGAAGTACGGCGCCAAACCAAAAAACACAATTACCAGCGAAAGAAAGAAGGTGAAACACATGAACAAGCTACAACTGATCGATGCAGATACCCTGTACTACAAACCCCTTGCCCATCCCCAAATGCTCATCGACGGTGTTCTCTCCGACGGGCTCGCCATTTTAGCGGGAGACTCCAAGATCGGAAAGAGCTGGATGGTGCTGTGGCTGTGCCTGCAAATCAGCCGCGGCGAGACGGTGTGGGGACTGCCCACCAGAAAAACCGATGTGGTATATCTGGCCTTGGAGGACCGGGAATGGCGCGTTCAGCAGCGTATGCAGGAGCTGACGGATTCTCCGCCGGAGAATCTCCGCTTCGGCTTTTCCTGCGGGCAGCTGGGCGCGGAGCTGGAGGGGCAGATCGAGGAGGCTCTGCGGGAATTTCCCTCCACGGGCCTGATATTCATCGATACCCTCCAAATGGTGCGGGACAATACTTCCGCAAAGGTCAATGCCTATGCCCAGGACTACAAGGATCTGTCCGGCCTGAAAAAGCTCGCCGATGACCACGGCATTTGCATCTTCGTTGTCCATCACACCCGAAAGGAGCGGGACAGCAGCAATATTTTCAATGATATGACCGGCTCCACAGGCATTTTGGGTGTGGCGGATACGGGGATGATTCTCCGCAAGGATGACCGCTTCGGCGATTGCGCCGCCCTCTGCATTACGGGCCGGGATGTGGAGGAGAAGAAGCTGAAAATGCAGATGCGGGGCGTCCGATGGGAGATTACCGAGGCGCTCAGCGCCGACGATTTGCGAAAGGAACGCATCCCGGACTTTGTTTTTCGGGTGGCGGATTTCCTCTTGGCGCACAGGCGGTTTCGGGGCACGGTGTCCCAACTGCTTGCCGCCGTAGGTAATACGGAGCTGAAGCCCAACCTCGCCAGCAAGCATCTGACCCGTCATTACAGCGATGTGCTGCAGCCCCTGGGAATCACTTACGAGTATCGTAAAACGGCGGCTGCCCGGCTGGTGCTTTTGGAGCTGCATGACGGTGCTGACGGTCATGACGGTTCCTCCGGGAGCGAGAGACTTGCGTCACTGCGGAAACAGAATGACGACATCGCCAGGCTTCCCCAAGCATCGTCACAAGCGTCATCTGCGTCATGGGAGGAGGCGGAGGACGATGAGGAATTGCCGCTTTAAGGGGTGCGTGGCGATACACCGCTTTTTTATCCGTAAGGATAACGAGCATGGGATTTGTGTAGCCCTGCGGCACCCAATTCCCCCGTATCTGCCGATACGAAAGGGGCGCGCCCCTGTAACCCCGCTGAAAGGATGTGATATCTATGCGGAATCGAACAGAGGAAATCAATGTGCGGGTCTATAAAACCGAGAAGAATACCATTCGCAGAAAGGCAAAGAAATGCGGCATGAATATGTCGGAATATCTCCGGACCTTGGGAATCGGCACGGCAGTAAAGGAGGCTCCGCGCCGGGAGCTGATGCTGGCGTATCAGAAGCTGACGACGCTCCACGACACCGTCCGCTACGAGCTTGCCATGAGGGACTTTGACGAGGCACTGACCGAGATCGAGAGCCTGCTTCTGCGCGCCTATCACGGGAAGGAGGATGCCGATGGCGGTGACGAAGATCTGGGCGATTCATGACAGCGTCAGCCGTGTGGTGGACTACTGCACCAACCCCAGCAAGACCAAGCTAAGCGACCTGGAGCAGGTGCTGCTGTATGCTGCCGACAAGGATAAAACCTTGGATGAGGGGGAGCAGCAATACGCCGTCACCGGAATTGGCTGTAGGGCGGAGTCCGCCGCAGGGGAGATGGCTGCCGTGCAGAGGCGCTTCGGCAAAGCCGGCGGTAATGTCGCCTATCACGCCTACCAGTCCTTCAAGCCCGGTGAGGTCACGGCGGAGGAATGCCATCGCATCGGCGTGGAAACGGCGCGGCGGCTTTGGGGGAACGACCGGCAGGTGCTTGTCGCCACCCACTTCAACACTGGCACTTATCACAACCACTTTGTTGTGAATCCGGTGAATATGTGGACGGGCAAAAAGCTGGAGGCAAAATACGAGGTCTATTACAAGCTGCGGGATATGTCCGACCGTATCTGCAAGGAGCATGGCCTGTCGGTGGTGAAAAATCCCCAGCGGCACAAAACGGCGCGGTCGGTCTACTTTGCCGAAAAGAACGGCGAGCCTACCCGCTACAACCTCATGCGGCGGGCGCTGGACGAGGCGCTGACGATATCGAGCAGCTGGACGGAGCTGAGCGCTGTGCTGCGGAAGAAGGGCTATGTGTTCGTGTGCGATCCCTACCGCAGGTATGCCACAATCCGCTCTCTAAGCGCCAAAAAGTGTATGCGTACCTTTCGGCTGGGAGCCGAATATGACAAGGAGGCGCTGCAGGACAGGCTGCTGGAGAACCAGCGGGATATTCGTGTGACCCGGCGCTATTTTGAATTCATGAGGCCCTACACACGCGAATATGCCAGAAAAAATCCGCCGACGGAAGAATATTGCCGGCAGCGGGATTTCTATCTGCATTTGCCCCGTGTCACCGGGTATTTGAGCTTCTTCCGCTGTGTGGCAATGGGATGAGCTCCGTTTCCATTGCAGCTGTGATCTGCCGGATCAGGCTATTCTTGTCGGCCATGGCCGTGTTCAGGGCTGCGAGGATCGCTTGCTGGAGTGGTGCTTCATCCAGTGTGGGCGAGTTATGGCAGTATTTCTTGCCGTAGTCTAATCGGCTCACGCAGCGCCATACGACTCGTTTTTCCCCGTTTCGTGTCCATGTGCAGCGACGATACAGGGTCCCGCACTCACCGCAGACCAACCGCTCCGAGAGCGCATACTTGCTGGCGTAGGAGGCCATCCCTGTGACTGCGTTTTTAGAAGGACTCTTTGCTGCATTCCGCCGTGCCATCTCCGCCTGTACGGCATCATACTTTTCACGGCTGACAATGCCCTCGTGGTGATTTTCAATGAGGTACATGGGAAGCTGGCCTGTATTCTTGATGGCCTTGCGGTTGATAAAGTCCTGCCGGAAGGTCTTCTGCATCAACACATCACCGCAGTATTTTTCATTCTGCAGGATGCTACGGATGCGGGAAATGGTCCACTCCGGAGAATCCTCGAAGCACTTGACGCCTTGCTGTTCCAGTTCATCTTTGATCATCCGCAGGCTGGCTCCGGTGAGATAGCGCTCATAGAGCCATCGGACGATTTCGGCCTGTTCCGGAATGATCTCCGGCTGACCATCCTCACCTTTGCGGTAGCCGTACAGCTTTTTATATTGGATGCTGACCTTTCCGGCTTCCATGGCGCGGCGTTTACCCCATGTGACATTGGCGGAGATAGATTCACTTTCAGACTGGGCGAAGGCACCGGAGAGGGTGATCCGCAGCTCACTGTCCTCCTCCAGAGAATTGATGTTTTCCTTCTCGAAGATGACTGCGATGCCAAGCTGTTTGAGCGCCCGGATATAGTAGAGGCAGTCCACCGTGTTGCGGGAGAAGCGGGAGACCGACTTGGTCAGAATCACATCGATTTTCTTCTGGCGGCAGTGCCGGATCATCCGCATGAAGTCCTCGCGCTTCTTGGCCGAGGTTCCGGTGATGCCCTTGTCCGCAAAGATGCCGGCCATCGTCCAAGCGGTGTTGGACATGATTTTATCGGTATAGTACTCTTTCTGCACCTCATAGCTGTTTGCCTGATCCTCCTCTTTGGTGGAGACTCGGCAGTAAGCTGCCACCCGGAGCTGTCTGCGGGCTTCTGCCTGACGGGTGGCTTCCGGCTTGGCAGGGATCTTAATTACTCTTGGGGCATCCTCTTTCATTGCAGGTCGCTCCTTTCTATGACTTGCCCATTTTTTAATCGCAGTTTGACATTTTGGCGGGTCACCAGCACCTCGGACACGGTGCTTTTCAGAAGATCAGCGTTCAGTTCCGCCACACATTCGAAGGCGGAGAAGAGACGCCGGAGACGAGTTGTTTCATATTCTTCATTTCCCAGAGCGACATATTGCTCCGCCGCAAGCCGGAGGATCAGCACTTTGGCGCTGTCCTCGTCGATTGGCTGCTGCTCCAGAGCATTATCCAACGCCTCCTGTGTTTTGGAATATGTGGCTGGCGCTGGACTGCGCTGATGCTGTATGCGTTCCGGGCAATTTGCGAGGCCGTTGAGCAGGTCGGTGACACTTTGTTCCACCTGCTCGGATGGCGGTGTGCCACAGAGCCTGCGCAGCACCTTTTGGGCTTCCGCCTTTTTCGGAAGCTGGGGCTTGTTTGAGCGTTTTTCATTTGCCGCGATGAGCTGCTCCTTATCTATGAGCTTGGGATATCCTTTCTCCCCGGTGTAGCGTGTGTCCGCCAGAATACGGGCGATCATATTTTTATTCCAGAGCCGTCCCTCGTCGTATGGGATAGGAGAGAATAGCGGTGCCATCGGGCAGAGAGAAGAAAAAGCGAATGTAAAAATGATAGACAGTTCCCATGCTTCTACCGCAAGAGTGTGGTCGCTCCGGCAACGGAAGCAGATGCCCCCATCACCGGAGCGGCCAGAACTTTACGGTTTTGTTTGCCTGTATTCGACACTACTTCCCCAGGCAGGGCGGCAACTTGAACTGTGCGGGCGCACATCACGGGACTCTCACCCCTCCGAGGATCTCTCGAAGCTGCGTACAGGAGTATCATTATGGGCTGACGGGATCATGGCGGGGACAGCTTGCCAAAGCTGTCTTGGCCTGAGTGGGTATCGCTCTGCACCTTACTTGGCCGTCCTTTGATGCGGAGTTTCTCCGCACAGGTGGTCTTCGCGCACTCGGCCTGACGCTGGCTCCGTCGGCTAATGTATTCAAGTTACCGGATATGACCGCCTGGGCGGTATTTTTCAAGGAACAAAGCCGCTGATTTATCAGCAGCGGAGTGAGGTTCAAAGCCCTCTCACTCTATTAGCCGTTGAAAACACCGTTTGCACCAAACTTTTTTGTCATCTCAGCATCTTTTTCAATTTCTGTAAGATACGGATCTTCCGATTGTGGATCGTCATTCGATGGACGCCCATCATTTCTTCCAGCTCACGCTCTGAGCGCTCGTCGAAAAACAGCGCATGGATCAGAGCCCGTTCTTCTTCGCTCAACTGATCCAGTGCGGCCCGCAAACGGCATAAATCGTCTTTCTTGATCACGGCATCCTCGACGCCTTCAGCATCGTCCGCAAACTGGCATTTCGCAGAATATACGAGTCGCTCCAGCGAATCCTCTTTACTGGGAACATAACTCTCCGCACCATTCTCGGCATTTTTCCTGCGCTGTTCGCTTTTCAGATCCACCTCCATGTATTTCATCTTGCGGTCGCTTTTCTTCAAGACTTCCAACACATCCGGGCGCTCTTTTAAGCAGGGATATATCTTCAAATAATCAACCCGATATGGGTCATTGTGATACGACATTTTCTGTCCTCCGTTTCATCATTTTGGAAATTTCAAAAACGATGAAACGGAGGGTCTCGGCATCTCTCGCAGGCAGGAAGCCAGAAAAGCAAAACGCTCATTCAGTTCCTTTCTGGAACCAAATGAGCGAAAAAAGCCGCTTGATCTGCCTTCACCACCATGGACGCATTGATTCGTCTCACTCTCTTTGAGAGCAAGGACTGCAAATCAAGCGACACATGGGAAGGTCACGCATCAAGCGGCTCCGGGGTACAAACTTGGATATTCAATTTTTAGTTGTCACGGAAAAGGTGTTTATTACACGCCGTTACATCTTAGAATCGGTTAAGTCGAAATGCCACCGGCGGGAAAAACACCTGTTCTCCGCAATGGGGGCATTTCACATAAACTGCGCCGTGATTTCCTTTACACAGGATCTCTAATTTGTTCTGGCAATACGGGCAAATTCTCGCCATTGTAATATGGCTGGAATACTGTTTTTTCAATTCCTGCTGCTCTGTCTGTATGCAGGAATAGCGTTGTGGATCCAGTTCCCTTGCATTGATTTTTGCCATACTTTCTCCCTGCCATATCAGGCGATCTCATTTTTCTCCGGAAATATATCTACCAGTGCATACGGGTCATACAAATCATTTCTCCCTACCAAACCGAGTTGGGATAATCTTATAGTCAGTGCTGTTTTGGACACACCGAGCCGCTTTGCGGCCTCCGAAAAACGCTCATAGTCTTTGCGTGCGTATATGCGATTCAGCACGCTGATACCATCTTTCAGGCCAACATCTGCCATATGGCGATACACCAGTTCCTTTGGCAAAAGGAGAAATGAAGTCAGCACATTGGTCTGCCACTCCTCCCAATCAAGAACAGGGTACTGCGTATGTTCATCTGTCATGCGAAATACGCAGCGAGGGATTTGCGCCTCATATTCTTCCGGATACAGCATCCAAAATAGTTGATGCGCTGCTTCGTGCATCACAGTAAAGTTCAAACGTCCAACCCGATTTTCTGCCACGAGACTTTGGTCAATGAAGGCCGTTTTCCCGTCTAATTCATAGTCGAGCCTTGTGCCGTCCCTTTGAGGGATCGTTATGATCACTCCCGAAGTTGCCGTAAGGCCGATGGCATCATGTGCTTCACTGATATCCGCAAAGGTAAATTGCAGGCCACACATCTTCTCTGCAAAATCTGCCGGATCAATATGATCTATCTTTTGAGGGACTTTTTTAAGGTAATCACGAAGCAACCTGCGAGAAATATGTTCGATGTCTTTTCGTGAAAGCCAGAGCATCTACCTACGCCCCCTTCTATTCCAGCGCACCCGTAAATTAGAACATTTGTTCGTTTCTTGTTAGAAAGTATAGCACGCCTACTAATCTATGTCAAGTGAAATAAATCAATCGTATTTTGTACAGAAAATAATCACCATTTCCTTCGCATTATCATTACCCCATCTGGTGGTGAGTGGAGGTATTGATTTGGCATTTTTAATAATGATAGTTCAAGAGTTTTCACAAAATTAACAAAATTTCGACTTGATATTGCCAAAGGAGAATATAGCGTATAAAATAATCGGCAGAAATGGAAAAATATAGTCGAATCGCGAGATATCACTATAATCAAAAATTTTGAAGAGAGAATGGTTGTTTGATGTGATCAGATAAAGTAGTACACTTCTGCTTTAATCAACATCTTCTGATCGCAGCATGGGGATCGTGTATGATTTAAGAACGCACATGGAATGGGAAAGGGAGTGATGCCTATCCATAGAGGTTCCAACGGCGCTATTTCAGAATAGAGAAGGAAAAATGTATTCTACTTACAGGAAAGGAAGGATTTAAGTGAAAGGTGCGAAGAAGCATTTTAGCAAAGCATTAACATTGCTGTTAAGCGTTCTAATTATGCTCCAAACAGTTACTGTTCCGGCATTTGCTGCTGAAAATGCTACAGAAAATGTAGAAGTAGCAACTAATGACGCATCTACGGAGGAAGAAAGTACATTCAACCTTATAAAAGCCGATGTTCAGATCGATGATGAATATGGCAACGAGACAGATTATATATCGGAGGTACAGATCCCCGATTTGGAACAAATTAGCGAAGAAACGCTTGTGGAGAATGGCGTTTCGATTCATAGCGACTATCCTGGTGATGCTATGGTCTATCTGACCCAAAGATGGCTGAATCAGGAGTATGGTAATGTGCCGGGATTTGGATATGTCACCGAAGACGGCAGAACGGGGTGGGATACCGTTTACGGTCTTACGAGAGCTCTGCAGGTGGAACTTGGAATCACAGATTTGGCAGATAATTTTGGCCCAACTACAGAGCGCCTTTATAGCCAGAATCTGCTGCGGCGCCAGGATGGTGTCACAAATCGGAAATTTGCAATATTGCAGGGAGCACTTTGGTGCAAAGGGTATAACCCTGGATATAATCTGTCCGAAACCGAAGATGGCACCGTTGTATTCAATGGCGTGTTTGATGCAGATGTAGAAAAGGCCATCATTGAATTAAAAGAAGATGCCGGCCTTATCAATCCAAATGGAGTTGTGACAGTTAATATCATGAAGGCCCTGATGTCCATGGATTCATTTAAACTGTTAAGCTCTTATGGCGGAACAGAGGCTGTTCGTGAAATGCAGCAAAAGCTGAATCGCAAGTATGAGGCATATACTGGGATCACTCCTTGTGATGGCGTGTATGGCAGAAACACAAATCGGGCTTTAATATATGCATTGCAGGCCGAGGAGGGCATGCCAACAGATGTTGCAAACGCAAACTTTGGCGTAACGACAAGATTGTGCTGCCCCGAAATTCCGTATATTCGAGATTCTGCAGCTGCCAGAAGATATCCTGGGACATCATCAGGAAACTACTATTCAGCTACACAAATCGCATCCATTACGGAACTGCTGCAGTTTGCATTGCTTGTTAACGGGCATAGCGCTGGAGCAATAGACGGCGAATATGGTGATGCAACAAGGCAAGCGCTATACGATTTTCAAGCGGACATGAAAATCCCACAGAATGGAAAAGCCGATAAAACTACATGGCTGTCGTTGTTTATTAGTTGCGGTGATACATCAAGATCGGCATTGGCTGCAGACTGCGCAACCCAGCTCACAGCCGCAAAAGCAAAATCACTATATGACAATGACTATCGATACATAGGAAGATATCTGACCGGAAATAGCAAGAAAATCACACGCAGTGAGGCACAAATTATCTTTGATGCGGGGCTCAGTTTCTTCCCGATCTATCAGACATCTGCTGACGAAAATTCGTATTTTACCTCAGCTCAAGGAACAAGGGATGCAAAGGCGGCTATTGCGGCAGCTGCCGAATTAGGAATTCCTCAAAATACATTTATTTATTTTGCTGTGGACTATGACTGCTTGGACTATCAGGTCACTTCAAATGTAATCCCTTATTTCAAGAGTGTCCATGAAGTTATGAGCAATAGTATTTACAGGGTTGGTATATACGGAACAAGAAATGTCTGCACAAGAGTTTCTGATAAAGGCTATGCTGAAAGAAGTTTCGTGGGCGATATGTCTACTGGATTCAGCGGAAACTTAGGCTTTGGCATGCCTTCTAACTGGGCGTTTGATCAGTTTTATACCACCTCGATTGGTAGTGGAAGCGGCTACCTTGAAATTGATAAGGATGGTTTTTCAGGAAATGACAGCGGCGTATCTAAATTGGATGAGCCTAAAAATGTAGTAGAAGTTCCTAAGATTACTGTCAACAATGGTGCTGCTATTGACTTAGAGGGACCAGTTGTAAATATCTTTGGAGTAGATACATCGCTGTTTAAGATGAAGTTGGACTGGGGTTTGGACCTGGATGATTTGATTGATTACGAATATGATGTCAAAGAAGGTACCTATAAAGTTACAATAGGCCTGAAAGAGTCCGAACGAGATCCGTCGCTTAAAACAAGCAATTATGCTGAACTAAAGGAAATGATTCAGTTCTTTGGTGGACATACGACAACCGCTACATGGAATAAGTACCAGAAACTGAGAAGCAAATTGAAAAAAACCAAGTTAGATTTTGGATTTGAGTTTGACGGTTCTTTGAGTGGATATGCCGAAATAGATGCCCAAACGGGTATAGTACGTGAAGGCGGACTGATTCTGGTAGCCGAGACTGCAACCAGCGCTTCTGCGCCTATGCCACTATATCCGTGTACATATTTCCGTTTCGAAATAAACGGCTCGATGGAACAAAAATTCTTCGTTGAGTTAAAAGAAATTGGTCTGTATGGGCTTGAGGGTGCGGGAAATTATTCCGTTGAGCTTAAGGCTGGTATTGCAGCTGGAATTGAAAAGATAATGATGGCCTATGCGGGCGGAAGTGGGACTTTAAATTTCGAGTATAAAAGCCTTTCAAATTTTTCGGAATCGACGACAATCTCTATTAATTTGGCACTGTTCCTTGAAATAGAGACGCTTCTATGGGGAGGAACATTTGACTGGGAATTTAAAGAACTTCAGCTATATCCTAAAACAGAGGCAGCAGAAGCTCTAATGACAGTAGCGAGAGATGATCTTAAATTTATAGAGCCATTACAAGGCCCTGTAACTTGCAGCACAAATCCCGCAGTATATAAGGCTAATGTGCAAAAGTATTGCTCACCGAAAATTGTCGAACTGAATAGCGGGAAAATGCTTATGGCGTACATTGATGATGTTTCATCGCGGTCAGATGAAAATAGAACCGCTCTCATGTACAGCATTTATGATGGTACATCATGGAGCGCTGCAAAGCCTATCTTTGACGATGGCACCATGGACTATGCACCGATTATGTGCGCTGACGGAAATGGTGGTGCACATATTGTGTGGCAGAATGCAAAAAAAGAATTTGGCACAGATGTCACGCTCGATGAAATGTCAACCAATATGGAGCTATATTATACTCATTGGGATGGCGAAGCATTTTCGGGAACAGTGGCCCTCACAAGTAATTTGGACTACGAAACCAATTGCAGTTTGACTTCCAATGGCGACGATGTGACCGTTGTTTGGCAGCAAAATTCAGAAAATGATCCGTTTTCTGTTGAAGGAACTAACTCAATTCATAGGAAACAGCTGGTCGGTGGGAAATGGCAATCCGAGGAAACTATCGCATCGAATTTGCCCATAGTAAACAGTATTGCCTGCTCCTACATTGGCAATAACAGTGTAGTTGCATATTCCGCAAAAACAAATACGGATATGTCATCCGTTGATGATATGGAAGTATATTACTATGGCGATGGTGAGTTGAGCAGAGTTACAGAAAATAGTACATCGGATACATCGGTATATTTTATGGATGATAAACTATACTGGATGGGCAATCACGCTATTATGTGCATGACAGGTGGAGGTGCAGCGACAGTTGAGACTGTGGTGGACAATCTTCCAGAGTCTGTTTCAACATTTAAGGTTCTGAAAAGTGCAAATGGGCAGAAAGCGATTGTTTGGGAAGATGTGAATGAAAAGGCACAGTTTTATGGTACTTACTATAATGAGGCGCTTGATAAATTCGGGAACATTCTTCCGCTTACAACGGGTGATGACGTAATCCGCGGATGGGATGCCTGTATGATGTCTACGGGGAAGATCCAACTGGCATATTGTGCTGCGGATGCTTTGAGTGAACCTGAAAATGGCAAAGCGTATGGACAACTTGATTTGATTCAAAAGGAAGCGGAGGCGTTTTGTGATGTTTCTGTGAATCCGACAGTGACTTATTCCGGGGAGGTCACCAGCGGGGAAGCAATTGTCCTGAGTGCCGATGTATACAACAATGGGTCGGCAGATGTTTCAGCCTTTGATATTGAAATCGTTGATCCGCAAGGAAATGTTGTTGACAGTCGTACATTAAATGAAACCCTGGATATCGGTGGAAGTGCCAATTTGGAAATACCGTTTACGCTTCCGCAGACAATTTCTCGGACAAACTATGCCATAAGAATAACACCACATGGCAATACAGATGTTCGGCCAACAGATAATGAGGCTTCTTTTGAAATTGGATTGGCTGACATTGCGATTGAAAATGTACAGGAGTCAATAACTGATACTGGACGACAGCTGCAAATCACAGTAGCTAATAAAGGCTATGAAAAAATTGATGCGGCAAAGCTGGTGGTTTATTCTGACAGCGTCCAAGGAGAGGTACTGGCCGATATTAATATTGCAGCCCTTGATGCCGGAGAAGAAATCGTTTTGAGTTACGACATAGCCGAAACGAGCCTGGGATCTGATCCGCTTCAGCCCAATCTATATCACTTGGTAGTAGAAACGGATGCGGA
>OOCD01001722.1_pt1 | contig 12843 bp, 10 predicted proteins | sample 1671791 | NCBI WGS metagenome assembly OOCD01 (sample SAMN06348193, study PRJEB24527) | human gut metagenome | biome: human gut; feature: ankylosing spondylitis patient; material: feces | host: Homo sapiens | place: China | collected 2015-10
CCCAGTCCAAGACCGACCATGTGATGAAGGGCATTCTCACCGGCCCGGTGACCATCCTCAACTGGTCCTGGCCGCGCGAGGACATCACCCACGAGGAGCAGACCAAGCAGCTCGCCCTCGCCATCCGCGACGAAGTGCTCGATCTCGAGGCCGCCGGTATCAAGGTCATCCAGATCGATGAGGCCGCCCTGCGTGAGAAGCTGCCGCTGCGCAAGTCCGACTGGCACGTCAAGTACCTCGACTGGGCCGTTCCGGCCTTCCGTCTGGTGCACTCCGCCGTCAAGCCGACCACCCAGATCCACACCCACATGTGCTACTCCGAGTTCAACGACATCATCCGCGACATCGACGCGATGGATGCCGACGTGATCTCCTTCGAAGCCTCCCGTGGCGATCTGGTGGTGCTCGACGCCATTCATGACGCGCACTTCGAGACCGAGGCCGGCCCGGGCGTCTACGACATTCACTCCCCGCGTATTCCTTCCGAGAAGGAGATCGAGGATCGTATCTACGAGATCCTTGACAAGATGGACGTCAAGAAGGTGTGGATCAACCCTGACTGCGGTCTGAAGACCCGTGGTAACGCCGAGACCTGGCCGAGCCTGGAGAACCTGGTCGCCGCCGCCAAGGCCGTGCGCGCCAAGCTCGACAAGTAGCGGAAATCACCGAGCTCCCTCTGGATGAGGGAGCTCGGGTTTATGTAAGGAAATCAGCATGCATTCCCCGATGTTCACCCTTGAGGTCTTTCCCCCGAAGCGCAACGCGCCTGTCGGCACCATCTACGACACCCTCGACGGACTCGAAGGGCTGAACCCCGACTTCATCTCCGTGACCTACGGTCACGGCACCCATTCCGACCGCACCGCCACCGCGCGCATCGCCCACACGATCAGCAAGGAATACGGCATCCCTGCAGTCGCCCACTTGACCGCGCTCTACTCCGACAAGGCCAAGATCGATGAGGCTCTCGACATGTTCGAGGAAGCCGGCGTGAGCGCCGTGCTCGCGCTGCGCGGCGACTACATCGACGGCGAGCAGCTGGTCGGCGAGTTCAACCACGCCAGCGACCTCGTGTCATACATCCGCTCCGTGAAGCCGGACTTCAAGGTGTTTGGTGCTTGCTACCCGGAAGGCCACTATCAGGCTGACTCGCTGGACCAGGACATCGAAAACCTCAAAATCAAGGTTGATGCCGGCGTCACTCACCTGATTTCCCAGCTCTTCTACGACAATGAGGACTTCTACCGCTTCCTCGACAAGGCGCGCGCCGCCGGCATCACCGTGCCGATCGAGGCGGGCATCATGCCGGTGCGTGGAGCCAAGTCCGTGCGTCGCATGGCCGAGCGCAACGCCTCGCGCATCCCGGACAGGCTCAACACCCTGCTGAACAAGTGGGGGGACGACATCCAGTCCCTGCGTGCCGCCGGCATCCTCTACGCTTCCGAGCAGATCGCCGACCTCGTGGCCCACGACGTGGACGGCGTCCACCTGTATTCGATGAACCACCCCGCCACCACGCGCCGTATCTGGCGCAATGCGGAACCGTTGTTCCGCGGTACGCAAGGTTGACGCATATCGCGGCGCGGCGCATCTCAATGCGTCGCGCCGCACGTTAATCTGCTGGCGAAACCCAGAGTTCTCCCAGCGGCCGATGGGTATCATGAACGTGCAAGCCAACCAAAGCGATGGAAGGGAGTCCGTTATGTGCACTGGTGTCCGTTTCTCCGATGATGAGGGCAACACCTATTTCGGCCGTAATCTCGACTGGAGTTTCTCATATGGGGAGACCATCCTGGTCACTCCGCGCGGCTACCACTATGACACGGTGTTCGGTGCGGGCGGCAAGGCGAAGCCGAACGCGGTGATCGGCGTGGGCGTGGTCATGGCCGATAGGCCGATGTATTTCGACTGCGCCAATGAACATGGTCTGGCCATCGCCGGCTTGAATTTCCCCGGCTACGCCTCGTTCGTCCACGAACCGGTCGAAGGCACGGAAAACGTCGCCACGTTCGAATTTCCGCTGTGGGTGGCGCGTAATTTCGACTCCGTCGACGAGGTCGAGGAGGCGCTCAGGAACGTGACGCTCGTCTCCCAGATCGTGCCGGGACAGCAGGAGTCTCTGCTGCACTGGTTCATCGGCGACGGCAAGCGCAGCATCGTCGTCGAGCAGATGGCCGATGGCATGCACGTGCATCATGATGACGTCGATGTGCTGACCAATCAGCCGACGTTCGACTTCCATATGGAAAACCTGCGCAACTACATGTGCGTCAGCAACGAGATGGCCGAACCGACTTCATGGGGCAAGGCCTCCTTGACCGCCTGGGGTGCGGGTGTGGGCATGCATGGCATCCCAGGCGACGTGAGTTCCCCGTCGCGCTTCGTTCGTGTGGCCTACACCAACGCGCATTACCCGCAGCAGAACGATGAAGCCGCCAATGTGTCGCGCCTGTTCCACACCCTCGGCTCCGTGCAGATGGTGGACGGCATGGCGAAGATGGGCGACGGCCAGTTCGAACGCACGCTGTTCACCAGCGGATATTCGTCCAAGACCAACACCTATTACATGAACACCTATGATGACCCCGCCATCCGTTCCTACGCCATGGCCGATTACGATATGGATTCCTCGGAGCTCATCAGCGTCGCCCGATGACTCCTTCCCGGCTCATGCCCCATTCGGGGGGCATGAGCGTATATAGTGGAATCTTATGGAATCGTCGATCTTCAAACCCAGCTCCATGGACCTCATCAGGGCAGGTCTGCAAGACCTCGACAAGGCCCGCGCCTTGTTCGACCAGCTCAAGGCGGACGACATTCCCGATGAGCGATGCGCCGAACTGCTGAGCGCGCTGGCCCACGCCTGCGACCCCGATATGGCATTGAGCAATTTCGTGGATATCGTCAACGCGATGCAATCCAGCCAGCGCGATCTGGAACACGTCATCCCCGACAACGACGCCCTGAAGCGTCTGGTCACGGTGCTCGGCGTCTCCGACGCGATGGGCAAGTTCATGCGCTTCAAGCCGCAGCTTGTGGAGGCGGCAGCAGTCGACAACTGCAACAGCCATCTGTTCAATCACGCGCAACGCCGTGCACGTCTGCTCAAGGCGGTCGGCGCGGACCCGGACGAACCGGCCATGCCCGTCGCCTCCAAGGATCTGGCCGAAGCGGCCACGGCCCTGCGTTCCAGCTACCGGAACCAACTGGCCGCCATCATCGCCCAGGATGCCGTGGCGGACGACCCGACCTCCATCCAACCGACCATCAGCCGCGAACTGTCCGACCTCGCGGACGCGGCGCTCGAAGGCGCGCTGGCCATCGCCCGCCACGAAACCGAGGGCAGCGAGCACGTGCGCTTCACCATCATCGGCATGGGCAAACTCGGCGCACAGGAACTGAACTACGTCTCCGACGTGGACCTCATCTACGTGGTCGAACCGGCCGACAAGGATGTGGACCATCAGACGCTGATTCGCGTGGGCACCAAGATGGGCACCATGTTACAGCGCGTCTGCCAGTCCGCCATCATGGGCGTGGCCGAGCAGCCGCTGTGGCAGATCGACGGCGGCCTGCGCCCGGAAGGCAAGGACGGCGCGCTGGTGCGCGTGCTCTCCTCGCACAAGAACTATTACGAGCAGTGGGCCGAGAATTGGGAGTTCCAAGCGCTGCTCAAGGCCCGCCCGGTGGCCGGCGACCCCGACCTCGGTCAGGCCTACATGGACATGACCCGGCCGTTCGTGTGGAGCGCATCCAAGCGCAAGAACTTCGTCTACGACTGCCAGAAAATGCGCAAGCGCGTGGAGGATTTGATTCCCGCGCCCCTGAAGGACCGCGAGATTAAGCTCGGCCGCGGCGGTCTGCGCGATGTGGAATTCACCGTGCAGATGCTCCAGCTCGTACACGGCCGCACCGACGAATCGCTGCGCACCAGCAACACGCTCGACTCGCTGCAGCGCCTGTCCGAAGGCGGCTATGTCTCGCGCAAGCAGGCCGTGCGCATGTCCCAGGACTACCGCTTCGAGCGCGTGATGGAACATCGCCAGCAGATCTGGTCCCTGAAGCGCACGCACCTGTTCCCGGACCTCGGCCGGGCCTCGGTCGGAGGCCTCGAAAAGAAGCGCGACATCGACGTGGACGAGCTCAACCAGAACCAGGAGCTGCGCCGACTCGCCCGCGCATTCGGCCTGCACCCGGAAGAACTCGTCGACAAGTACGACGACACCCGCCGCGAAGTACGCCACCTGCACCTCGACATCTACTATCGCCCGATGCTGCCGGTCAACGCCCAGATGGAGAACGACCAGATCGTCCTGAGCGTCGAGGCAGCACAGGAACGATTCGAATCCATCGGTTTCGGCGACCCGGACGCCGCCATCCGCCACGTGCAGGCGCTCACCGCCGGCGTGGGGCGCGCGGCCAAAATCAACCGCATCATTCTGCCCGCCGTCTTGCAGTGGCTGGGCGAGGGCCAGAACCCGGACATGGGCCTGCTCAACTGGCGCAAACTGGAGGAGAACTTCGGCACCGAATCCGGCTACCTCGGCTTCCTGCGCGACTCCACCTCCGCCGCCCAGCGCCTGTGCCACATCCTGTCCAACTCACGATTCCTGGGCGACGCGCTCAACAAGTCGGTCGAATCGATCAGCTGGCTTGGCGACGACGACAATCTGCAGGCCCGCACGCGCGAGGCCTTGGACGTGCAGACCGGCTCGGCGCTGGAACGTTTCGGCTCGAACATCAACGAGTTCGCCACCTCCATGCGCGCCATGCGCCGCCACGAAATCGAACGCATCGGCCTGTCTTGGATGAGCGGTGTGATCAGCGACTCCGACAGTCTCAAGGCCATGACCGACGTGTATGACGCGATCATCGATGCCTCCCTGACCTGGGCCGTGCGCCACCAGATCGCCGAGTTCGGCGTCGAAACCGCGCCGGCCGGCATCACCGTCATCGCCATGGGCCGTTACGGCGGGCGCGAAGTGAACTTCAGCTCCGATGCGGATGCCATTCTCATCTACCGTCCGGCCGACGATGCCGACGACGGCCAAGCCAACGCCTTCGCCAAGAAGGTCGTGGAAGACCTGCGCAACATCCTGCAAGGACCGACGACGCTGGAACCCAAGATCGAACTCGACCTGGACCTGCGCCCGGAAGGCAAGAACGGCCCGCTCGTGCGCTCCTATGCCTCCTGCGAGGAATACTACGAATCCTGGGCTTCGACCTGGGAGCGCCAGGCGCTGCTGCGCGCCCGGTACGCGGCCGGCGACGCTGAACTGGCGCGGGACTTCCTGATCAACATCGCCGACCCGCTGCGCTACCCGACCACGGAACTGACTGAAGCAGAATTGCAGAACATCCGCAAGCTCAAGGCCCGCATGGAAGCCGAGCGTCTGCCGCGCGGCGTGCGCCGTGAACGGCATCTGAAGCTCGGCAAGGGCGGCTTGTCTGACGTGGAATGGACCGTGCAACTCATGCAGCTCCAGCACGCCGGCGATATCAAAGATCTGCGCGTCAACGGCACGCTGGAGGCATTGGACGTGCTGGAAGCCAAGAAGCTCATCAGCGCTATCGACGCGATTCAGCTGCGCAAGGCATGGACGTTGTGCACCGCGGCCCGCAACGGCAGCTATCTGTGGAGCGGGCGCGCCAACCAGGCCGATATTCTGCCTGATGACATCTATTCGCTGGGCGGCATCGCCGTCTACCTCGGCTACGGCGCCCACCGCGGCCAGCATTTCGAGAACGACCTGCTGGCCGTGATGCGCAAATGCCGTGACGTATGCCAGCGCTTGTTCTATGGGAAGACCGAAGGCGAGGCGGCTGCGGCAACCACCGCCACGGCCTCCGCCGCAACGCAGCAGCCGCAAACCGCCCCTCGCCCGCGTATGCACGTGATCGCACCGCGACTGGAACGAAATCGACGCCGCGCGCAGCGATAAGGCAGCATATTCGTTGGATTTTCAGGTGGACACTCGGTGAATGCGGCTGTCCGAAAAATGGCGTAAGTTAGATTAGGTCACGCAAGGGTGGCCACCTGAAAACCACGAGCGAAAAGGTGAGCCTTGTCTGAAGAAACGCCAATGGTCGGCAAAAGCGTCGTAACGCTGGACGGCCTGTCTACAAACCAGATTCTCGACCTGCTGCATAAGGCCGAATACATCGATTCCCACCGCAAAGAGATTGCCCATACCTGCGATGGGCGAGTGCTGGCCACGCTGTTCTACGAGCCCTCCACCCGTACGCGCCTGAGCTTTGAGACCGCAATGCTACGTCTCGGCGGCAAGGTCATCGGATTCGCCGGCGCGCAGCTGGCCTCCGTGACCAAGGGCGAATCCATCGCCGACACGTTGAAGACCGTGTCCAACTACGTGGACGTGGTCGCCATCCGTCACCCGAAGGAGGGTGCCGCGCTGGTGGCCTCCCGCGCCGCATCCGTGCCGGTAATCAACGCCGGCGACGGCGGCCACATGCACCCCACGCAGACGCTGGCCGACCTGGCCACGCTGCAGTCGCGCTTCGGCCGCATCACCGACCTGACCGTGGGACTGTGCGGCGATTTGACCTTCGGCCGCACCGTGCACTCCCTGATCGAGACCCTGTGCCGCTTCGGCAACGTGCGCTTCGTGCTCATCAGCCCGGACGAGCTCAAGACCCCGCAGTACGTGATCGACCGCATCAACGCCACCGACAGCTGCTCCTACGTGGAAGTGCGCGACCTGGCCTCCGTGATCGGCGACCTCGACGTGCTGTACATGACCCGCGTACAGAAGGAACGCTTCTTCAACGAAGACGACTACCTGCGCCTGCGCGACACCTACATTCTCGACGAAGAGAAGCTGCAGCTCGCCAAGCCGTCCATGGCCGTGCTTCACCCGCTGCCGCGCGTCAACGAAATCGCCGTGGACGTGGACGACGACCCGCGTGCCGCCTACTTCGAACAGGTCAAGAACGGCATGCTCGTGCGCATGGCCCTCGAAAGCACCGTGGTGGGCGACGAACTGCCCGGATACGAACCGCTCAACCCCAAGGAGGTTCAGGCCTGATGGAAGTCACCAGCATTCAGAACGGCATCATTATCGACCATGTGCCGGCCGGAACCTCGCTGAAGGTTCTCGAATACCTGAAAATCGACCCGGCCAAAACCAAGCTTGCGCTCATCATGAACGCCGACTCCAAGCGTTACGGCTCCAAGGACATCATCAAAATCGAAGATGACAAGGACATCGACCTCGACGTGCTCGGCTTCGTGGCCCGCCAAGCCACCGTGGACGTGGTGCGCGGCGGCAAGATCGTCGAAAAGAAGCAGCCGAACCTGCCCGAGCACATCGTCGGCGTGATTTCCTGCGTGAACCCGCGCTGCGTGACCACCGCCGAGCCCGGCATCAAGCAGATGTTCCACCTCGTGCACTCCGAGCGGCTCGAATACCGCTGCGACTACTGCGACGAGGAAGCCAAACTGTGAGCATCACCCTACGCAACATCAAGGTCTGGAACACCGGCGAGGTCATCGACCTCGTGGTGCCCGGGACCGCTGCCGCCTACTTCGCCGACACCTCCGCCGTGGCTGACGGCGCCGACATCGACGCCACCGGCCTGACCGTGGCCCCCGGTTTCGAAGACCCACACGTCCACTTCCGCGATCCCGGCCAGACCTACAAGGAATCGATGGTCTCCGGCTGCCGTGCGTCCGCATCCGGCGGATACACGAACGTGCTCATCATGCCGAACACGTTGCCGGCACTGGATGGGCAGACCGTGTCTGGCCCGGAAGCGACCGGTGCAAAAGAGGTTCTGGATGCCGGCTTCGACAACGTCATCGACTTCCTGCAGCAGTACGATACTGCGCATGACGTTCAATTGCCGGTTCGTTACGATCTGTGCGTGTGCGCGTCCAAGGATCGCGCCGGTCATGAGGCAAGCGACGTTGCCGATTGGCTCAAGTACGTGCCCGGATTCGAGGACGACGCCAAGACGCCGGCCATGCTCACGCACCCCATCACCGCAATCAGCGACGACGGTTCCGCTGTGACGCCGGAGATCCTGGACCAGGTGCTGGAGAACGTCAAGGCCTCCGACCTGTACCTGATCGAGCATTGCGAGCATCACGATACAGGTGCCGTGAACGAAGGCCCCGTTTCCCGCGAGCTTGGCGTGCCCGGCATTCCGGAAGACACCGAGCTCAAGATCGTGGCCCGCGATATCGAAGCGGCCCGCCGCACCGGTGTCCACGTGCACTTCCAGCATGTGAGCACTGCCATCTCGTTCGAGGCGATTCGCAGGGCCAAGGCCGAAGGACTGCCGATTACCTGCGAGACCGCGCCGCACTATCTGGCGTTGAGCGACGAGGCGCTGCTCAAGTACGGCACGCTCGCCAAGATGAATCCGCCACTGCGCTCCGAAGCGGACCGCAAAGCCACCATCGCGGCCATCGCCGACGGCACCGTGGATCTGCTGGCCACCGACCATGCGCCGCACACGTTGGCAGAGAAGGAACTCGGCTTCCTTGAGGCGCCCAACGGCATCATCGGACTGGAATGCGCGTACGGCGTGTGCCACAAGGTGCTCGTCGACGGCGGCTTCATTTCCGATGAGCGTCTGATCGAGCTCATGTCCGTTGGACCTGCCGAACTCATGGGGCATGTGCCAACCGACGTAGCCGCGCTGGTCGAGGACTACGCCGAACCCGCGCCCACCGGGGATGATCCGGATGGCGTGATTGCGGGGGAGAGCGACGCTCAGCCGCAGCGTGAAGGCGTCAACCGACTGCTCGACTTGAGCCGCGTGGATGACGCCGACAATGTCGACCTCGTGGTGCTCAACGCCGCCGAGGAATGGACCGTGGACCCCGAACAGTTCCACTCCAAGGCTCGTAACACCCCGTTCGGCGGCTGGCAGGTCACCGGACGCCCCCTCGCCACAATCATCGGCTCCCAGCTGATGTTCAGCCGTCTGTAGATAACACAAGGAGCAGCATGGATCGCCTGATCGAAGCGATTGACAACACTCAGAACCCCAGCGTCGTGGGCCTTGACCCCACTGAGGCGCTGGTGCCGCCGCAGGTCGTGGCGAGCTTTGCCGACGAGGTGCGTGACTCGGTCGAATCCCCGGAGGAAGTCGAATCCGCGCAGCTGGCCGTCGCCTACTTCGAATACAACCGCACGATCATTGACGCCATCGCCGACATCGTGCCCGCCGTCAAACCGCAGATCGCCATGTACGAGGCGCTCGGCCCCGCCGGCGTGGACATCTACACGATGACCTGCGAATACGCGGCCCAGCAGGGCCTCTACGTGCTCGGCGACATCAAGCGTGGCGACATCGGCTCCACCGCAGCCGCCTACGCCCACCACCTGAACGGCGTGGGCGACTTCGACCCGTGGCATGAGGATGCGGTGACCGTCAACCCGTATCTCGGCACCGACGGCATCACCCCGTTCGTCGAGGCCGCCGCCGAAGCCGACAAGGACATCTTCGTGCTCGTGCGCACCTCCAACCCGTCCTCCAGCGAACTGCAGATGCTCGACCTGGCCGACGGCACGAAGGTCTACGAGCACGTGGCCGATCTTGTGGAAGGATGGGGCGCCGAGACCATCGGCAGCCACGGCTACTCCCGCGTGGGCGCGGTGGTCGGCGCCACCCACCCCGAGGAAGGCAAGGCGTTGCGTGAACGTATGCCGCACACGTTCTTCCTCGTGCCGGGCTACGGTGCGCAGGGCGGCACGGCCGCGGACGTGGCAGGCATGTTCGACAAGCAGGGCAGCGGCGCCATCGTCAACTCGTCGCGCGGCATTATCGGCGCATGGAAGAAGAGCGGCAAGTACTCCGAATCCATGACCGCCGACGAGGCGCTGGACCTTGTGGCGAGCAGCGCGCGCCAGGCGGCGCTCGACATGCGCGATAATCTGCGGGTTGCCGTATATAGGTAGGTAGATTGTCCGGCTGTGGGCTATACGTGAGTGTGGGCTGGAAACCGGAGCCGAGTGTGTTTAACTACCTCTCAGTCAACCTGCGGTTGACCGCTCCCCTGATAGGGGGAGCTTGATGTGCTGAATAGGAATGAAATGACAACTTTCACCCCCACCCATGATGTGGTTACGGAAGCGACTGCGGCCGGATTCTTCCCGCCGCGCCACAACGTCGAAATCACGCAGGTTACGGAACTGACCGACCGCGTGATGCGACTGACGTTCCGCGACCCGTTCATCGCCTCCCATGCCAAGCCCGCCCAGTTCGTCAACCTGTTCACGCACGACGACTTCATGCTCATGCCGCGTCCGTTCGGCGTCAGCGAAGTCGACGGCGACGAAGTCAGCGTGATCTTCGCCGTCGTGGGACACGGCACCGAACAGTTGGCAGGACTGCAGGCCGGCGACACCGTCGACGTGCTCGGCCCGCTCGGCCGCGGCTTCAACCTCAAGGAAGACGCCAACTACATTCTTGTCGGCGGCGGACTCGGCGTGCCCCCGCTAATCTACGCCGCGCAAAAGCTCGCCGAACACGACGCCTCCTTTGCCACCGCCGTATTCGGTTACCGCAACGACCACTTCGCCGAGGAATACGTCTCCCGGTACGCGGACTGGTCGTGGAGCATCGACGACGCCGAAGGCAACGTGGTCGACCTGCTCAACAAACTGGAACAAGGCGACGACCTGAAGGCCTACGATCGCAAGCCGATCATTCTGTCCTGCGGACCGCTGCCTATGATGAAGGCCGTGGCCGACTGGGCCGCCGAACGCGGCATCCCCGCGCAGCTGAGCATGGAACAGCGCATGGGCTGCGGCTATGGCACCTGCGTGCTGTGCACCATCGACACCGTGGACGGCCGCCTCAAGGTCTGCTCCGACGGACCCGTGTTCACCCGCGAACAGCTCGGATGGGGGAAGTGACGATGAGCGCAAACAACCAGTCCGCGCAGGGCGGCGACAACCACATCAACCTGTACGAGCCCCACGTGTGGAAGCACCACACCAAGGTGGCCGGTCTGGAATGGAAGAATCCGGTCGGCACCGCCTCCGGCACCTTCCAGTACGCCGCCGTCCGCTGGTTCTACGACGTCAGCCAGCTCGGCGCCGTATGCACCAAGGGCGCCTCGCCCGTACCGTGGGAAGGCAATCCCTCGCCGCGCACCGCCGAATCGCCGGCCGCGAACATCAACGCCGTGGGCCTGCAGAATCCCGGCATCGACCATTACTTGGCCGAGGACCTGCCCAAGCTCAAGGCCGCGGGCGCGTTCGTCATCTCCAATGTCGCCGGACATTGCGATGACGATTACGCGGCGGTCGTGGAAAAGCTCGCCGACTCCGACGCGGACATGCTGGAAATCAACGTCAGCTGCCCGAACGTTTCCGCCGGCGGCATGAGCGTGGGCACCGACCCGGTGGCCCTCGCCAATCTTATGGACCGGCTGCGCCCGATGACCGACAAGCCGATGATCGTCAAACTCACGCCGAACGTCACCGACATCACCGTGCCGGCGCGCGCGGCCGTGGAACATGGCGCCGACGCGTTGAGCATGATCAACACGCTCAAAGGCATGCGCATTAACATTCACACCGGCAAGCCGATCATCGCCAACGTCACCGGCGGCGTATCCGGCCCGGCCGTGCTGCCGGTCGGCCTGGCAGCCGTCTATCGGGTGCGCACCGCACTGCCGGAGATTCCGATCATCGGCCTCGGCGGCATCGACAGCGGCGAGAAGGCGCTCGAATACCTGTACGCCGGCGCGAACGCCGTCGAAGTGGGTGCGGCCGCGCTCTTCGACCCGGTGGCCCCGCTGCGCGTCGCCCGCGAACTCGACGACCTGTTGGACAGCCGTCCCGAACTCGCTGCTAAACTGGCCGCAGGACAGACTTGGAGGTAAGGAACATCATGGCAGAAACACTCGCACATCGCTTCACTGAATTCCTGTTGGAATCCAACGCGCTGAAGTTCGGCCGCAAGAGCCCGTACTTCATCAACGCCGGCGCCTTCGACGACGGCAAGAAGATCGCCGCGCTCGGCGCGTTCTACGCCGAAAAGATTAGCCAGGCCATCGTGCACAACACGATTCCCCGCAACATCGACACCGTGTTCGGCCCCGCCTACAAGGGCATTCCGCTGGGCGTCTCCACCGCGATCGCTCTGACTTCCGGCCACGGTATGGAAGTCGGCTACACCTTCGACCGCAAGGAGAAGAAGGATCATGGCGACGGCGGCATGATGGTCGGCACCCAGCTGACCGACGGCATGAAGGTACTGCTCGTCGACGATGTGATGACCGCAGGCACCGCAGTACGCGAGGTCATTCCCAAGCTCAAGGCCGAAGCGGATGTGGAGGTCGTCGGCTTGGTGCTTTCCGTGGATCGTATGGAAAAGACCAAGGATTCCGACACGTCCGCGGTGAAGGCCGTCGAAGCAGAGTTCGGCTTCCCGGTATTCGCCATTGCCAACGTGCGCGAGATCTTCGAGGCCGGCCAGCATATCGAAACCGCTGACGGCACCGCGTATGTGACCGACGAGATCAAGGCCGCTGCCGACGCTTATCTGGAGCAGTATGGTGCCTGAATTCTATAGGCGGGTCCTACAGTTGAACATATGAAAAGTGCCTCACACCAATCGAAAGCATCGGTGCGAGGCACTTTTCAATCTCATATCAGAGTGCATCCAGTTGATGAGTGCATTCAGTCGATCAGGTTGTATCCATGGTCGGCCACCACCGACTTGAGCTTCTCCAAATAGTTTTCCGCGGCCTTCGACAGATTCGCACGCTCGTTCGTGATCCAGCCGACCAGCATGGTCTCATCGGTGTCAAGCGGCACGGTCACGATTTTCTCATTGTTGAGATCGCCGTTGTCGATGCCG
>OOCD01001734.1_pt1 | contig 12782 bp, 10 predicted proteins | sample 1671791 | NCBI WGS metagenome assembly OOCD01 (sample SAMN06348193, study PRJEB24527) | human gut metagenome | biome: human gut; feature: ankylosing spondylitis patient; material: feces | host: Homo sapiens | place: China | collected 2015-10
CGCCCATCGTGCTGGGCATCGGCGTGGGCGGCAGCTTTGACAAGGTGGCGTATCTTGCCAAAAAGGCGCTGCTGCGTCCGCTGGATATCCCCAACCCCGACCCCTACTACGCCCAGTTGGAGCAGGAGCTGCTTACCGCCATCAATGCACTGGGCATCGGCCCGCAGGGCTTTGGCGGCAAGACCACCTGTCTCGGCCTTGCCATTGAGCAGATGCCCACCCATGTGGCGGGGCTGCCAGTGGCTGTGAACGTTTCCTGTCATGTGACCCGCCGCGCCAGCGCGGAGCTGTAAGGAGGGGAGAACGATGGAATACAGACTGACTACCCCCTGCACCGCGCAGGATCTGGCCCCGCTGAAGGCGGGGGATACCGTGCTGCTTTCCGGTGTGGTGTACACCGCCCGGGATCAGGCACACAAGCGGATGATGGAGGCACTGGACAAGGGCGAGACCCTGCCTTTTGATCTGGAAGGCAGCGCCATCTATTATGTAGGCCCCACCCCGGAGCGCCCGGGCGAGGTCATCGGCTCGGCAGGGCCTACCACCAGCGGACGCATGGACGCCATGAGCCCCCGGCTGCTGGATCTTGGCAACAAGATCATGATCGGCAAGGGCAAGCGGGATGCCGCCGTCAAGGCGGCTGTGGTGCGCAACGGCGCGGTATATCTGGCTGCGCTGGGCGGTGCCGGTGCGCTGATGGCCAAAAGCGTGCAGACGCTGGAAGTGATCGCATGGCCGGACTTGGGCTGTGAGGCGGTGCGCCGCCTGACCGTGCAGGATATGCCCCTGACCGTTGTGCTGGACGCCCACGGCGGCGATCTGTACGAGGCAGGCCCTGCGGCCTATCTGGCCACACGGTAAGGCCAAAACGCCGAGAATTGCACCCTTTGCACAAAACAGGCGCGGTGCAAAACCGGCAAAACAGCAGTTCTGTGCAGAAAAATATGGTTAGTTTAACAAAACTTGCTGCGAATTACTTGCATCAACCGCAAAAATGTGATATCCTTTAACATACGACAGAGGGTACACATCCCCTGTCGGAAAAATCCCCCAGAGGGAATAAGGCAGGAGGCCGGACAAACCATGCAGATCCACCAATCCGCAGAAGATTATCTTGAAACGATCCTGATGCTGAGCCAGCGTATGGGCAAAGTGCGCTCCATTGACGTTGTCAATGAGCTGGGCTTTACCAAAGCCAGCGTGAGCATCGCCATGAAAAAGCTGCGGGAGAACGGCTATATCGCGGTGGACGGCGAAGGCAACCTGACCCTGCTGGAGCCCGGGCTGGAGATCGCCCAGCGCATTTACAGCCGCCACCAGCTGCTGACCCACTTCTTTGTGCAGCTGGGCGTGGACGAGCAGACCGCCGCCGAGGACGCCTGCAAGGCAGAGCACATCCTCAGCGAGCAGACGCTGGAAAAGATCCGCGAAAGCGCCCTGCGCAACGACGCCACCCATCCGCAGGCAAAGTAATTTTTCAAGAGACACCGGAACGCCGAAAGACGTTCCGGTGTCTCTTTTTGCATGAAATTTTCAGGATATGTTGCATATTTGTTATGGGTTTGGTACAATAAGGCTGTGCGAAAAAGGAACGTTGGAAGAACGGAAAGGGTCGAGACGGCATAAAGCCGCCCTAAGAAAAAGGAGAGCGTTGCGGCATGGATGCTATTGCCCATACTCAGGTCAGTGCAGTCTGTCTGATCACGCTGGCGGCCTTGCTGCGGGCGCAGCAGAAAATGCGGGATAAAAGCCTGCCCGGGCGGCTGTTCACAGCGCTGCTGTGGTCTGCCGGGGCGCTGACGATCGTAGATTACGGCGGTACGCTGGCGCAGATGGGCACGTGGCAGGAGTTGGGCATCCCCCTGACCTACCGGCTGAACGCCGGGGGCAGTATTCTGTTTTATCTGCTGGCGGCGTGCTGCTGCTTGCTGGTGTTTTTGTATGTAGAGGCAGAGCTGGGGCGTACATGGATGGAGGACGGTCGCAAGCTGGCGCTCAGCGCCGCACCGGTGGCGTTGCTTTTGCTGGCGCTGCTGACGGCGCGGGACGAAAACGGCTTCTGCTATCTGGATGCAGAGGGGCTGCGGGGCAGCACCCTGTTCTGGGGGGCGAAGCTGGTGGGGCTTGCCTATCTGGCGGCGGCCTTTCTCCGCTGCAGCTGGACGCTGAGCAACTGGAAGCAGGAAACACCCAAAGAGGAACTGAAAACCCTACTGTTGCTCGCGCTTGCGCCGGCGGCAGGCTTTTTGCTGCAAGGCTGGCTGCCCGGGCGCGGGCTGCTGTGCTGCGGCATTACGCTGGGGCTGGTGTGCGTGTATGTGCTGGTGTTGCAGACCAAGTTCACGGTGGATACCCTGACCGGCGTCAGCAACCGCATCGTGGCGCTGCGGTATCTGGAAAGCGAACTGCCCTACTACCGCCGTCACCCCAACCGCTCGCTGCATTTCCTCATGATGGACATGGATCACTTCAAGCACATCAACGATGAGTACGGCCACTTGGAGGGCGATGCCGCGCTGGTGCTGCTGGCGGGCATTTTGAAAAAGGTGTGCGCCAACTACAACGGCGTGCTGGCGCGCTACGGCGGCGATGAATTTTGCATCGCCTGCGGCTGCAACAGCGTGGAGGTGCGCACCCTGATCGCCTCCATCCAGCGGGAGCTGGACGCCGCCAACGCCGCCTCCGGCAAGCCCTACCAGATCGAGATCAGCATCGGCTGCGCCCGCCTTGAGCCGGATATTGCCACTGTGCACGACCTGATCGATAAGGCCGATCAGGAAATGTACCACCTCAAGACCCGCAAGCGCGGCACAGCCCCCGCAGAAAAACAGGGCTGAACGGTTGTGAACTTACTATAACACGATAAATGCCGTTTGCCTTTACGGCCTTTCCCGTGAAAAATGCAATACCGGAGCGTCCGCAGACGCTCCGGTATTGCTCTATATAAAAATAATTTTTCCGCTGAAGATGGCCAGAGCAAAGCGGAGGCCATTCAAAATCGTCCCGCCCGCGCTTTCTAAACGTTTTTTACCCTTCTGCCCTTGCATCCCGGGGTGGAACGCGGTATTCTTATAGAATAGACCGGAACCGCGACAGCACAGGGGAGGGAGACTACATGGACGCACAGGAGATCCGCACATTGCTGGGCAAAAGCATCTTTGAGCGGGCGCAGAAGTACCGCAAGCGTATCCTGCAAAGCAGCTGCACCACCAACGAGGACGGGGTGCGGCACCTGACAGCGCTGGTGCAGGGCAGCGGGCCGGACTGCTATTATACGCAGGTCTGGCTGCGGGAAAACGGCAGCTTTGTCAGTGCCTCCTGCGACTGCCCCTATAACCAGAACGGCGACGGCACCTACTGCAAGCATATCGGTGCGCTGCTATTACAGGACGCGGAAAAGAACCCGCCTGCCCCGGAAAAAAAGCCGGAGAGCATCCCCGGGGTGCAGCGGGGCGTGGCAGGCTTGAGCACCGAGCCCCGCAAGGACAGTTACAGCGCCGGGCTGGATATGCTGTTCGGCCGCAAGTGGCGGGGCGAGGAGCCGGAAACCGACTATGAGGCCCAGCTGCTGCTGAAGCGCTACCAGCGGGAGGATGCGCAGCCCCAGCCCCAGAACGCCGCCCAGCGCACCGGCTTTGCTCTGCTGGAACCGGAGCTTACGCCGCACAATGGCCGTGTCTGGCTGCGGCTGCGGGTCTCTGACGGCATCGGCGGGCGGCAGTATCTGGTAAAAAGCATCCCGCAGTTTCTGGATGCGATCGAGCGGGGCGAAAGCGTCAGCTACGGGAAATCGCTGGCCTTTGTGCACCGGTGGGACGCCTTTGCCCCGGATGCACAGCAGCTGCTGCGGCTGCTGCGCCGTCAGGTGAGCGCCCGGCAGGCGTTTGAAGCCGAGGGCACCATGCGCTCCGGCTGGGAGAAAGGCCCGGCGGGCGGCCTGCCGCTGACCGGCGAGGGGCTGGATGCTCTTGTGGAGCTTTACGCTGCCGAGGGCGTTGTGGGCGGCTATACCCTTAAAGAGGGGCTGCCGGTCATCAGCCTGAAGGTGGAGCGCCGCAAGGGCGGCGTGCAGCTGAGCTGTACCCCGGTGCTCCGCGGGGTGCAGGGGCTGGACTATGCCTATCTGCTGGGCGAAAGCACCCTCTGGCGGATGCAGCGGGAGGAATGCCGCCGGGTTTTGCCGGTACTGGACACCTTTGGCGGGCGCAGTTTGTTCTTTACCAGCGCAGACGCCGCCGCTTTTTGCAGCTATGTGCTGCCGGAACTGGGCAACCGGGTCAACATCGTGGACCCCGACCGGCTGCTGCTGAACCAGATCCCGCTGGAACCGGTGGTGCAGTTTTATCTGGACGCCGATCGGGGGCTTACCGTCACGGCGTACCCGGTCTTTCTGTACGGAGAGGACAGGGTAGCCCCCGGCGAGCCGGTGCCCCCGGATCTTTTGCGGGATGCCCGCACCGAGAACCGGGCAAAGCGGCTGCTGGAAACCTATCTGGAACCCGAGACCGGCAAGCCGGGGCATTACAGCATTTCCGGGGAGGAGGCGCTTTTCCAGCTGCTGGAAGAGGGCATTCCCGCCCTGCTGGCCATGGGCGAGGTGTACCAGACCGATGCTTTCCGCAACTTACAAGCCGCCCCGCCTAAAATTTCGGTAGGGGTATCGGTGCACGGCAGCGTGCTGGATCTGGAAGTGGACACCGGCGCCTTCCCGGTGGAGGAACTGCGGGAACTTTTGCAGTCCCTGCACCAGAAAAAACGCTACCACCGCCTGCGGGACGGCAGTCTGCTGCGGCTGGATGACAGTCTGGAAGGGCTGGACGAGCTTAACGACACGCTGGAGCTTTCCGGCGCAAAGCTGAAGGACGGCCACGCCGCTCTGCCGCTCTACCGCGCCCCCACGCTGGACTGGGCGCTTTCGGGGCAGAACGGTCTGCGGTTCGACCGGGACGATGCTTTCCGGCGCATCAGCCGCAGCTTCCACGCCGTGCGGGACAGCGAGTATACCCCGCCGCTCTCCCTGCAAAAGACCCTGCGCAAATACCAGCGGGATGGCTACCGCTGGCTGCGCACACTGGATGGCTACGGCATGGGCGGCATTCTGGCCGATGATATGGGTCTGGGCAAGACCGTGCAGGTGCTCAGCTACCTGCTGGCCATGAAGGAGGGCGGGCAGCGGCTGCCCAGCCTTATCGTCTGCCCGGCGTCGCTGGTGCTGAACTGGCAGGAGGAATGCCAGAAGTTCACCCCGCAGCTGCAAAGTGTTGCCATGGACGGCGATGCCGCCCACCGCGCCGCGCTGGTCGATGGGTGGGCACAGGCGGATCTCGTCATCACCAGCTACGATCTGCTGCGCCGGGACGAAAAACTGTATGCCGGGCAAAGCTTTTACGCCTGCATTCTGGACGAAGCGCAGGCCATCAAAAACCACACCACCCAGAAATACAAGGCGGTGTGCCGGGTGAACAGCCGGGTGCGCTTTGCCCTGACCGGCACCCCGGTGGAGAACCGCTTGGGCGAACTGTGGAGCATCTTCTCCTTTTTGATGCCCGGGTATCTGCCCCCCTACAAGACCTTCTGCGCCCGGTTTGAAAAGCCCATCGTGCAGGACGAGGATGCCAACGCCGTGCGGCGGCTGAACCAGTTCACCGGCCCCTTCATCCTGCGGCGCATGAAGTCCGAGGTGCTGCGGGAGCTGCCGCCCAAAACGGAGAATGTGCGCCGCGTTGAGTTGGAGACCGAGCAGCGCAAGCTGTATCTGGCAGCGGTGGTGGACGCCCGGGAAAAGCTGCGGGCGGCAAAGCCGGAGGACAAGATGACCGTGTTTGCCGTGCTGATGCGGCTGCGGGAGATCTGCTGCGATCCGCGCCTCGTAGCGGACAACTGGACCGGCAGCAGCGCCAAGCTGGAAGCCTGTCTGGAGCTTGTCACCGAGGCGGTGGCAGGCGGGCACCGCATTCTGCTGTTCAGCCAGTTTACCTCCATGCTGGAACTGCTGGCAAAGCGGCTGGACGAGGCCGGGGTGAGCCACTTCACCCTGCAAGGCTCTACCCCGAAGCCGGTGCGTGCCGAGCAGGTGCGCCGGTTCAATCAGGGTGAGGCAGACGTCTTTCTCATTTCGCTGCGGGCGGGCGGCACGGGCCTCAACCTGACCGCCGCCGATATCGTCATCCACTACGACCCGTGGTGGAACCTTGCCGCGCAGAATCAGGCCACTGACCGCGCCTACCGCATCGGTCAGCGCAACCCGGTGCAGGTGTATCGGCTGATCGCGCAGGACACTATTGAGGAAAAGATCGTGGAGCTGCAGCAGGCCAAGCAGTCGCTGGCCGACACCGTTACCGGTGGGGCAGACGGCGCGATTTTGTCCATGAACCCCGAACAGCTGCTGCAGCTGCTGGGAGAAGAAGCATAAAGGAGTGTATCCATTATGAAAGTTTGGGATCTGCATTGCGATACCCTGTACGAACTGCGCCGCGCCGAAAAGGCGGGCGCACCCAAAAGCTTTTTGCACAACGACCTGCATATCGACCTTGAAAAATTGCAGCAGGGGGATTATCTGCTGCAATGCTTTGCGGCCTATGTGGATCTGGCCGACCCCGCACCCGGGGCCGACCCGCTGGTAAGCGTGCTGGAAGAGATCGACATCTTCAAGCGGCTCATGGCCGCTTACCCGGAAAAAATCGCCCCGGTGTACACCGCCGCCGACCTTGAGCGCAACCGCGCCGAGGGCAAGTTCAGCGCCATGCTGACGGTGGAAGAGGGCGGCTGCTGCAAGGGCAGTCTGGGCGTGCTGCGGCGGCTGCAGGAGCTGGGCGTGCGCATGATGACCCTGACATGGAACTATCCCAACGAACTGGCAGCCCCCAACGCAAACCCCGGCGGGCCGCTGGTGGCCAATACCGAGACAGGCCTGACCGAGCGGGGCTTTGCCTTTTTGGAGGAGATGGAAAAGCTGCACATCACCGCAGACGTGAGCCACCTTTCCGATAAGGGCTTCTGGGACATTGCAAATCACAGCACCCGCCCCTTTGCGGCAAGCCACTCCAACTGCCGTGCCCTGTCACCCCACAACCGCAACCTGACCGATGAGATGATCCGCGCATTGGCAGAAAAGGGCGGCATTGCGGGGCTGAATTACTGCGCTTCCTTTGTGGACGCAGACTCGGCACACCCCAAGCTCTGCCGCAGCACGGTGGAGCGGCTGGCAAAGCACGCCGCACACTTCAAGCAGGTGGGCGGCATTGAGGTCATCAGCCTTGGCAGCGACTTTGACGGCATTGGCGGTCAGCACGAGCTGGAAACGGCGGCAGATATGCCGCTGCTGGCCGAGGCACTGCGCCGCGAGGGCTTTACCGAGGACGAGGTGGAAGCCATCTACTGGCGCAACGCCTACCGCTTCTTTAAAAACAATCTGTAATAAAACGTCTTAAAATTGCAAAATGTGCCCGGAGATGCCCTGCTGTGTGCGGGTATCCCGGGCTGTGTATTGCCCTGCGAGGGGAGGTTTTATATGGTCTGAGGCGCGCGTCCCCTGAAAAAGAACAAACGACTTGGAAAGATAAGAGGAATTATAACAATGGGTATCACGATCTCGCCGTGGATGATGGCGTTTCTCATGCTGATGACCGGCTTTGCAGGCTTTGTGGATTCGGCAGCCGGCGGCGGTGGGCTGATCAGTCTGCCGGCCTATCTGTTCGCTGGGCTGCCGCCCCACTACACCTATGCCACCAACAAGTTCAGCGCCGCTTGCGGCACCACCTTTGCCACGGCAAACTTTTTCAAAAGCGGTGCCATAAACGTGAAGGTGGGCGTTCTTGCAGCAATCGGCAGCTTTGCAGGCAGTGCGCTGGGCGCGCACATCGTGCTGCTGCTCAGCGATGAGATGCTGCGCACTATGATGTTCATCATCCTGCCGGTGGCGGCGGTCATCATTCTGTGGCAGCGCAACCTGCCGGACGAGAACCGGGACGACGGCACGCTGGATCTGAAAGAGATTTTGCTGGCGCTGGCCATCGGTTTGGGCATCGGCCTGTACGATGGCGTCATGGGCCCGGGCACCGGCACCTTTGCTATCATTGCCTTTACCACCCTGATGGGCTTTGACCTGCGCACTGCCAACGGCAACGGCAAGGTGCTCAATCTGGCCAGCAACTACGCCAGCCTGTTCACCTACCTGATGAACGGTCTGGTAGTGTTCCACATCGGCATCCCCTGCGCCATCAGCAACATTCTGGGCAACCTGCTGGGCTCGCACTTCGCGCTGAAAAAGGGTGCCCGCTTTATTCGCCCTATGATGCTGGTGGTGCTGGTGCTGCTGCTGGGCAAGCTGATCTCGGACGCAGTGCTGTAAGGGCAAGGCGGGACGATTTGGAATGGTCTCCGCTTTGCTCTGGCCATAATCAGCGGAAAGAATATTTTATTTGTAGTTCCGAAACGCCTGCGGGCGTTTCGGAACTACTTTTTCACGGGTAAAAATAAAGTCGGGCAGCCCGCGGGCTGTCCGACTTGTTTTTGCGAATAGGTTTTATTCCAGCGTCAGCTCTTTATCAAAGAACGCGATGCCGAACGCGCCGGGGCCGGTGTGGGTGCCGATGACGCAGCCGATCTGGCGCACCAGCGGTGCGTCCAGATGCAGGTTGTCCTGCAGGTAGGTCAGCAGCGGCTGCAGCTCCCGGTGGTTGACGGTGTAGCCCAGCAGCGGGGTGTAGCCCGGGTGGATGCCGCCCATCTCGTCGATCTTTTTGAACAGCGCCACATATACGCCGGGCAGACCGCGCGCCTTACCGGCCAGCGCCACCTTGCCCTCCATGACGGCGAGGATGGGCTTGATGCCCAGCATACCGCCCGCCACAGCTGCGGCAGCGGACAGTCTGCCGCCCTTGCGCAGGTACTTCAGATCGTCCACGGCAGCTACCAGATGCAGGTGCTGCTTGGCCTTTTCCAGATCGGCAGCGATCTGGGTGATGGTTTTGCCGGCGTCCCGCAGCTGCACAGCCAGCCGCACCAGCAAGGACTGCCCCAGACAGACGTTCTCGGTGTTCACGAACACCACATTATCCACGTTGGCAAGGTCGGCAGCAAGTCTGGCGCACTGACCGGTGCCGGACAGCACATCGGACAAAAAGATGCCCAGCACCTCGTCTCCGGCGGCAGCGGCGTCCAGATACAGCCGTTCGAACTGCTCCGGGCTGGGCTGGCTGGTGGTGGGCAGCTTGCGGCAGGCTGCCAGATGGGTATAGTATTCGCTGGGGGTCATGTCGATGCCGTCCCGCAGGACGGTGCCGTCCTCCAGCGTCACGTTCAGGGGGATCACGGTCACGCCCAGCTGCTGCGCCTCGGCGGGCAGGATGTCGCAGGCGGAATCGGTGAGGATACGGATCATAATAATACCTCCGGTCTACCGGTAAAATACAGTATATACGACGCTTTCATCAAAAAGGTTGGAAATCATTATACCACCATTTAGGGCGATGTGTCAATGATTTGCATAAATTTGCCGCGACAGAACGCCCAAACCTTGCGCACCCGGCGGCAGATATGGTACTATAACCGGGAACGAACCATAGCAGGAGGAGACCGATCATGCACAAGCTGAACCCCCGCACCGCCGCGCTGCTTTCGGCCTTTGGCTGGGCGGTGGGGTATCTGCTGGCGGGCAAGGTGCTGGCGGTGCTGCTGCCCGTGCCGCCCGGCGGCGCGGCGCGGTTTTTCCGGGTCTGCCTGCTGGCTCCGCTGGCGGAGGAAGGGGTGTTCCGGGGCGCGGTGCAGCGCCGGGCGCAGCCGCTGGGCAGGGGACAGGCCATTCTTTTGCAGGCGGTACTGTTCGCCTTGCAGCATGGCAGCGCTGCCGCCATGGCCTACGCGCTGGTGTGCGGGCTGGGGCTTGGATGGCTTGCCGACCGCACCGGGTATCTCTGGCCGGGAATGCTGCTGCACAGCGCAAACAACCTGCTGGTGCTGGCGATGGGATGAGAGGATGGAATACATGACCGACTTTGAACTGATGGGTCTTGCGCTGGAAGAGGCCGCCAAAGCCGCCGCCTTGGGCGAGGTGCCGGTGGGTGCCGTAGTGGCGCGCCGCGGCGAGGTGATCGCCACGGCGCACAACACCCGGGAAACCGAGAAAAACGCCCTGCACCACGCGGAGCTGCTGGCCATTGATGCCGCCTGCAAGGCACTGGGCGGCTGGCGGCTGTGGGAGTGCGAGCTGTTTGTTACCTTAGAGCCCTGCCCCATGTGCGCGGGCGGCATCATCAACAGCCGTCTGCGCCGGGTGGTGTACGGTGCTGCCGATACCAAAGCCGGGTGCTGCGGCTCGGTGACCGACCTGTTTGCGCTGCCCTTCAACCACCATCCGGTGGTGGAAAAGGGGCTGCGGGAGGCCGAGGCGCAGCAGCTTTTGCAGGCGTTTTTTGTTTCCCTGCGGGAAAAGCGGGCGGGCAGACCCCGCTGGAAGCCCCCGGTGCCCGAAAACAGGGGAAAATAAGGAAAAATAGTGGGAACTGCGTAAAAAATTGCAGTTCCCACTTTCTTTTTGGGCTGGATTGTGGTATATTATTCAATGGAATCTTGTCGAAACCCATCGCAACTGCAGGCAGGCACGCCAAAGCACCGGACCTTTGCCGGACACATAAACGGAACGCTGCACTGTCTGGGGATGGGCACAGGGTTTTTCCGGTTTGGGCACTGCGCCCGGCCGAGAATACCGAACAGGAGGGATACACTCTTGTACGAGGACGAGTTTGAACTGACCTTTCAGGTGCCGGAGGAAGAGAGCGCACCGGAGCCCCTTGCCGCACCGGCCGCAAAGCCGGCTGCGCCGATGGAGCCGGTGGCGGACGAGCCTACCCGCATCATGACGCTGGGAAAAACGGCAGCGCCTGCGGTGGACGAGTCCACCCGGGTGATCACGCTGGAAAAGCCTGCAGAGCCGCCTGCGGTGGAGCTGCCCGAAAAGCCTGCGCCGGAGCCTGTAAAAGAGCGGCCTGCCCCTGCCGCACCCGCTGCGGCGCGCCGGGTACTGATCTCCGGCGGCGACCGGGGCATCGGTGCTGCCGCTGCCCGCGCCTTTGCGGCAGCAGGGTATCAGGTGGCGGTGCTCTACCATCAGAACGCCGCCGCTGCCGCTGCGCTGGAACAGCAGCTGCCCGGATGCATCGCCATCCAGTGCGATGTAGCCAGCCGCGCCAGCTGTGAGCTGGCGTTCCACGCGGTGGAGCAGGCCATGGGCAAGGTGGATGTGCTGGTGTGCAACGCCGGCATCGCGCAGCAGAAGTTGTTTACCGACATCACTCCGGAGGAGTGGCAGCGGATGCTGGACGTGAACCTGAGCGGCGCGTTCCACCTGTGCCAGCTGGCACTGCCCGGCATGATCCGCCGCAAGCAGGGCCGCATTCTGACCGTGAGCAGTATGTGGGGTCAGACCGGCGGCAGCTGCGAGGTGCACTATTCCGCCGCGAAAGCCGGGCTCATCGGTCTGACCAAGGCACTGGCCAAGGAAGAGGGCCCCAGCGGCATTACGGTGAACTGCGTAGCGCCGGGGGTCATCGAGACCGACATGATGGCGGCCTTTACCGCCGAGGACAAGGCGGCGCTGGCCGAGGAGACCCCTGTGGGGCGGCTGGGCACCCCGGAAGAAGTTGCAAAGCTGCTGGTCTTTTTGGCCGGCGAGGATGCCGGATACATCACCGGACAGGTGTTCGGGGTGAACGGCGGCCTTGTGATCTGATGCACAGGGCAATATTACAGGAAATTCCCCGGAGCGGGAAGGAGAGAAAAAATGGGCATGACTTTGAAGGAACTGTTGACTAAGGGCGAGGGCACCCTCTCTGCACAGGAGGCCAAGGCGTTGGCGGCACAATGCCGCATGGATGTAGACACCCTCTACACCCTGCTGGAGGAGCGCGGCATTAAGGTCCTGGAGGAAGAGAACGAGCCGAGTCTGGACGTGGACAGCATCATTGCTGAGGTGGAGAATGCCGAGAACAACAACGATGACATGGGCCTTGCCGATGAAAACGAAGAGGATGCCGAGGAGAACCCGGCAGACCTGAAGGCTGCCATGGACGAGCTGCTGGACGACCCGGTGAAGAACTACCTCAAGCAGATCGGTCAGATCCCGCTGCTGAGCGCCGAGCAGGAGGTGGAGCTGAGCCGCCGCATCCATGCCGGTGCCGAGGCTGCACATATTTTGCAGGCAGACCGCCAGAAGTACGGCGCACCGGAGTACATCAAGAAGAACAGCGCCCGCTTCTCCTTTGAGGAGGACGAGAACAGCCGCAGCTACACCGAGGATCTGGACGAGGACGGCGAAAAGTCTGCCGAGGATGCCGAGGAAAAGGCAGACGAGGAAAAGGCCATGGAGGCCGTGGAGAACGGCCCCCTGAGCGAGGAACGTCGTCAGGAGCTGCTCAAGACCCGCCGCGATGGCCTGAACGCCCGCCGCAGCCTGAGCGAGGCAAACCTGCGTCTGGTGGTGTCCATCGCCAAGAAGCATGTCGGCCATAATCTGGCCTTCCTTGATCTCATTCAGGAGGGCAACATCGGCCTGATCAAGGCCGCCGAGAAGTTTGACTGCGACCGCGGCTTCCGCTTCTCTACCTACGCTACCTGGTGGATCCGTCAGGCCATCACCCGCGCCATCGCGGATCAGGCCCGTACCATCCGCATCCCGGTGCACATGGTGGAGACCATCAACCGGATGCGTCAGGCCACCAACCAGCTGGTGTACCAGAACGGCCACGAGCCCACCCCGGAAGAGCTGGCAAAGGCCATGGACATGA
>OOCD01001746.1_pt1 | contig 12727 bp, 5 predicted proteins | sample 1671791 | NCBI WGS metagenome assembly OOCD01 (sample SAMN06348193, study PRJEB24527) | human gut metagenome | biome: human gut; feature: ankylosing spondylitis patient; material: feces | host: Homo sapiens | place: China | collected 2015-10
TCTAAAAAGGTCGTTCTTTTTCGCCGGTTTTTCCATTGTTGTCGGGTTTTATACTTTGTTTTGCCCGGATATTGTTTTGCTCCTCCCGTAAAATCCAGTACATTTGCAAGAAATGAAAATGTTTTTTGCATGAATAAAATAGGTGCGGTACTGTGTATTTGTGTCCTTTTGCTGTCGGGTTGCGGCGGCAAGGATAACGAGTTTGTCGTGGAGGGAACTATCAATAATTTAGGAGGACGCCCTATTTATGCCGTTTATGGTCTTGAAAACGGCATTGTCGTGGATACGCTTCGTCCGCAGAATGGTTTTATCACATTCAAAAACTCGGCTTCGGCAGTTATTCCCATACAGTTTTATTATTTCGATAAAACGCCCCTGACCAAGATATATGTGCAGAACGGCGACCGGATAGAATTGTCGGGCGACGGGCAGGATCCTTTCGGGTTGAGAGTGAAAGGAAGTTCTCTAAATAAGGATTTGTTTAAGTTCAATCAAGAGAATAAAGAGTTGTTGCAGTCTTGGTCGGCAGAAAGGAACATTTCGGCATCGGGAATGAGAACCCGGCGATACGAGCAGTTGAGCAAGGAGCTGCAAGGCGTTGTGGCAAAGTATGTAGGCGAACATAAAGATTCGCCCGTGAGCGCTATTTTGTTAGATGATTATGTGTTGGGAAGGGCGAGCGATGCGTTTTGCGATTCGTTGATCGGTTTGTTGGACGACCGTGTACTGTCGGCTCCGCCGGCCGCAGCATTGGAAATGTATCGACAATTTGAAACCATACAGAAGAGTGACACCGTATTACCTTATTTATCATTGACTACGGTGGCCGATACGACCGAACTACTGAATCCCCGAGAAGCCCAAGCGACCCTGCTTTGTTTTTGGGCTGCCGAGACACCCGGAACACAGAGGTACAGCGGCTTTTTAAGGGAGATAACAGAACGATACGATTCGTTGGTGCAGGTCGTGGAAATTTCGCTGGATAGGGACAGCGCCGTGTGGAAGGAGCGAATCGAGGCCGATTCGGCCGTATGGGCCCGGCGGTGGGCGAAAGGCGGTTATCTTTATCCGGGGGTGAAAGAGCTTCATATCCAAAGCATACCTTATCTGTTGGTCTCCGACTCTTTGGGGCGGATTGTCGCCCGAGGGCTTTCGCCCGACTCTTCGAGGGTTTATATCGAACGTTTAGTAACACCATAACCTATTATTGCAAAATCTATTACTATGTTGGTGAAAGTTTTTGGCGCAGCCGTGCAGGGTATCGATGCTCTTGTAGTGACTATCGAGGTGAACTGTTCGCAGGGTATCCGTTTCTTTATGGTGGGATTGCCCGATGCAGCCGTGAAAGAGAGCCACGAGCGAATTGTCTCGGCCGTGGAACATAACGGTTACAGATTTCCGAGGAAACAGGTAATCGTGAACATGTCGCCTGCCGATATACGCAAGGAAGGTGCGGCGTATGATTTGCCTTTGGCCGTGGGGATTTTGGCGAGCGACGAGAAGATAGAAACGGGTAAATTGAGCGAGTATATGTTGATGGGGGAGTTGTCTCTCGACGGCTCCATTCTTCCTATCAAGGGGGCGTTGCCCATAGCTATCAAAGCAAGGGAGGAGGGCTTTAAGGGGTTGATTATTCCCAAAGCCAATGTTCGCGAGGCCGCGGTAGTCAATCATCTCGATGTGTATGGAGTAGAGAATATCACCGAGGTGATTCGTTTCCTGAACGGGGAGATCGAGCTGGAACCGACGGTGATCGATACTCGTGCGGAATTTTTCAAGGAATATACTCATTTCGATTTGGATTTCAGCGATGTCAAAGGTCAGGAAAGTGTCAAGAGGGCTTTCGAAGTAGCGGCAGCTGGCGGACATAACATCATACTCATAGGGCCTCCGGGCGCCGGAAAGTCGATGATGGCGAAGCGGTTGCCTTCTATACTTCCGCCTCTCACATTGCAGGAAGCACTCGAAACGACCAAGATACATTCGGTCGCCGGACGCATGGAGAGGGGTAGTTCGTTGTTGTCGCAACGGCCTTTCCGGGCGCCGCATCATACCATATCGCCGGTAGCGTTGGTGGGCGGCGGGGCTTTTCCCCAGCCGGGTGAAATTTCATTGGCACACAACGGGGTGCTTTTTCTCGACGAGTTGCCCGAGTTTTCACGTCAAGTACTCGAAGTAATGCGTCAACCGCTCGAAGACCGCAAGATAACGATAGCACGTGCGAAATACTCGATAGAATATCCCGCCGGGGTGATGTTGGTCGCTTCGATGAATCCTTGTCCTTGCGGATATTATAACCACCCGGAAAAAGAGTGTATATGCAGCCCGGGAACGATACAACGTTATTTGGGAAAAATTTCGGGCCCTCTGCTCGACCGCATAGACATACAAGTGGAGATCGTTCCCGTCCCGTTCGAGAAAATCTCCGACACCCGTCCGTCGGAGTCGAGCGAGTCGATTCGTCGACGAGTCATTGCCGCAAGAGAAATTCAAGCCGCACGCTTCGCCGACTATCCCGGCATTCACTGCAATGCCCAAATGACTACCCGGCTGCTGAACCAATTCGCTGTCCCCGATGAGGCGGGATTGAAACGGTTGAAAGATGCGATGAACCGTTTCCACTTGTCGGCACGGGCCTACGACCGTATTTTGAAAGTGGCTCGTACCATCGCCGATTTGGAAGGTAGCGAAGGGGTACAGGTGCAACACATCAACGAAGCGGTAAATTACCGAAATCTCGACCGGGAGAATTGGGGAGATAGGTAGAAATTGTTTATCTTGCAGACCTATATTAAAGTATAGTGAAACTCAGATGTAACGATATGAAGAACATAACCGTATTTTTGGCATCCAGCGACGAGTTGAAAAACGACCGTAACAGTTTCCATTCATTGGTGGCTTCTTTGGACGAAATTTTCGAGCCTCGGGGGTATCGCATAAGGTGCAGACGTTGGGAAGATTTTTCGGCATTTTGCACCGGAACCCGTACTCAGGACGACTACAACCGCATAGTACGTGCTAGCGATATTTGTATCTGTATGTTTCACCGCAAAGCGGGAGAATACACCATAGAGGAATTCAATCAAGCCTTGGACGAATATGTGAAGAATCAGAGTCACCCCAAGACATTTGTCTATATTCGTGCCTTGATAGAAGGTGAAATGGAGGACGAGGCGTTGAAACGATTCAAGGAAGATTTGTTCGATCGGGTGGGGCATTATTGGTGCAACTATGCCACCGACGATGCCATGAAGTTGCATTTTGTCATGCAGTTGGAGCGGATCATTCCATCGGTATCGGGCAACGCTTCCGTAACCGAGGGTAACCACTTTAAGATAGAGAACGGAGTCGTTTCGCTTTACGGCCACAAGATAGCCGAACTGGACAATCTCTCTTTTGCCGCCGAAAATCCGGAATACCTTTCGTTGAAAGAGTCCATTGCCCGATTGAATACAGAGATCGCCCGACTGAGAGCGACCGGTGTCGCCGAGCTTCAACCGATGATTGATGAGAAACAAGCGGAACTATACAAGAAACGGGAAAGTCTCAACCGATTGGAGAGCCAGCTGTTCGATCTTGCTCTATCCATCAACAAGCTGATCGGGAGCGGAACTCCGGTGAGCGAGCGCAAACGGTTGGCGATAGAGATGTTCGAGCGAGGGAACAGCAAAGGGGTCGTGGAGATTTTGAATGAAAAAGATATCGCCGCCGATGTCGCTCAGGCCCGCAAGGAGATAGAGCAAGGAAAACTACTGGTCGATTCCGGTCGGTCGCTTATCGAGGCGGGACTTCAAAAGACACGATCGTTGGCCGAGGAGTATGTTTTGCGGGCAAAGGCTTTGATGACAGACTATGCAGAGCCTCGTCGCTTCGAATTGGCTTGCCATGCCTATGAGCAGGGTATCGAGCTGATCAGAGCCAACCTTTCGGAGGAAGAGTTGGCAAAAAGTTTGTTTGAGTATGGTTGTTTTTTACAGACAAACAAACGATACGATTTGGCGGAAGCTCGTTATCGAGAAAATTTAGACATTTGCCAGCGACTTGCGGCCATTAGTCCACAAGCCTATGAGCCGAGCTTGGCAATGGTTCAAAATAACTTAGGCCTTTTGTGCAGCGATACCCAACGTTATGAGGAAAGCGAGGAGATGTGCCTCTCCGCCATGGAAATTTATAGACGACTCGCAGCGGTGAATCCACAGGTCTACGAGCCGGGCTTGGCGAGGACACAAAATAATTTAGGCAATTTGTACAGAGATACCCAACGTTATGAGGAAAGCGAGGAGATGTATCTCTCTGCCTTGGAGGTTTATCAACGGCTTACGGCAGTGAATCCACAAGTGTACGAGCCGTATTTAGTACGAGCGTGCAATAACCTTTCATTCTTATTTCTCGCTCAGGGTAATTTTGAAGAAGCTGAACGGTATGCCCGTGAGGGGTCAAAATATGATTCTACTCATCATACCGTTTATACAAATCTTGCGGCATCCCTTCTTTTTCAAGGTCGATATGCCGAGGCGGAAGAGATATACCTGCGATACAAGGAAGAGCTAAAAGAGGACTTTCTCTCGGATTTCGAAGATTTCTATCGACGGGGAATTATTCCCCCGGAACGGGAAGACGATGTGGAACGGATAAAAAAGCTGTTGTCGAAATAGGCAGAGACATACATTCGATCGGGATCGCTGCGGGTGCGGATTAGGGAGTGTAACGCATCATTGGATAAACGAGCCGAGTCGCTTGTATACTATACAGAAAAACAAAATTCGGATATGGAAACAAAGAAAGAAACAAAGAAAAACACACGTCTGTTGTCATTGGATACCCTTCGGGGATTCGATATGCTTTTTATTATGGGTTTCGCCCCGTTGGTAGTCGCCTTGAATGCCTTGCACCCGACGGCGGTGGGCGATGTCATAGCGGGGCACATGCGGCACGTCCCGTGGGACGGGTTTACCCAGCACGATATGATATTCCCTCTATTCTTGTTTATCGCAGGTATATCTTTCCCGTTTTCATTGGCCAAGCAAAGGGGGAGCGGATCAAGCGACAAACACATTTACCTGAGGGTTCTCCGCCGGGGTGTCACCCTCGTTTTGCTGGGATTCTTGTATAACGGATTCTTACAGTTGAATTTCCCCGATGTGCGTTTGGCAAGCGTTTTGGGGCGTATCGGGCTGGCGTGGATGTTCGGGGCTTTCATTTACATGAGTTTGAAAAAGTCGGTACAATATGGTTTGATTGTCTTTATCTTGGTGGGTTATTGGGTGTTGTTGGCCTTTGTGCCGGCTCCCGATGCTGCGGGGGCTTCTCCTCTTTCTATCGAAGGGAATCTGGTCGGATATATCGATCGGCATTGTTTGCCGGGGAAATTGATATACGGTAATTTCGACCCGGAGGGCCTGTTGAGCACGCTTCCGGCGATAGTCACGGCATTATTGGGAATTTATGCGGGAGAAATCGTCCGTTCCACCCGCTTGGGAAGCGGAGAGAGAAAGAGTTTGCTTTTGTCGGGAATCGGGGTTGTGTTGGTCGTCATAGGGCTGGTTTGGAATACCGTATTCCCGATTAACAAAATGCTTTGGAGCAGTTCGTTTACCTGTTTCGTGGGAGGGCTTTCGTTCTTGTTGTTCGCTTTGTTCTATTATATCGTCGATGTGAAAGGGTGGAAATCGTGGACTCTCTTTTTCCGAGTGATAGGACTAAATTCGATAACGATTTATCTGGCGCAGCAGGTGGTAGGATTTTCTCACATGAATAAGTTTTTGTTCGGAGGTATATCCCAATGGGTGGGAGAATGTGCCGGTGAGCCTGCCGGTGCGGTCGTCCTTCGTGCAGGATATGTCGCTTGTTGCTGGCTCTTCCTCTATTTTCTGTATCGGAAGAATATTTTCCTGAAAGTATAGTTTGTCGGTGGTAAACTCGTCCCATCTCATCTACGATGAGCAGGGGGGAGAAGTCTTGTCTTTGTTTCTTTTATTGCTGGTATTTCTTTAATCCCTCCGTCACTACGTGCCACCTCCCCTATATTTTGCGTTGTAAAACACCCCGTAGTGCTACGGGATGCGGCAAGGGGAGGAGTGAAATGTTTCGAATGTTACAAGGTCTGGCGGGAGGAGGGAGAGAGCTGTTTCAATAGAGAAGCACAGATCTTACTCGTCGTTTTAAGAGCTGACTTTTTGTTTTTCGAAACACAGGGGAGAGTGGGGGAATGGGGGAGTGGCAGCGATGAAGAGAGGAATAGAAAAAAATAAAAACGGTTTCTTACATTTTTTTAATTTCACAATTCCGGTCGAAAATGTTATCTTTGTTTCTCTTAAACAGGATTATTCATACGAATATAAAAGAAATATATCGTGGCCAAGGAAATTGTCGAAACTCCGCTGATGAAACAGTATATCGAGATGAAAGCCAAGCATCCCGATGCGATATTGCTTTTCAGGGTGGGGGACTTTTATGAAACGTTTTCGGACGATGCTTTGGTGGCATCGGAAATATTGGGGATTACATTGACTCGCCGGGCAAATGGAGCCGCCCAGTATGTGGAGTTGGCCGGTTTTCCCCATCATGCTCTCGATACTTACCTTCCCAAATTGGTGCGTGCCGGAAAACGGGTGGCTATTTGCGAACAGCTGGAAGACCCGAAACTGACAAAAAAATTGGTCAAGCGCGGTATTACGGAATTGGTAACACCGGGTGTGTCGATTAACGACAATATTCTCGATCACCGAGAGAATAATTTCTTGGCGGGTGTTCATTTCGGGAAAGGTAACAAAGTGGGTGTGGCTTTTCTCGATATATCGACGGGTGAGTTCTTGACCGCCGAGGGAGATTTCGACTATGTGGACAAGCTGTTGGGCAATTTCTCTCCGAAAGAGGTGCTGTTCGAACGCACGAAACGGAAATTGTTCGAGGAGCATTTCGGTTCCCGTTTTTTTACTTTCGAGTTGGACGATTGGGTTTATACCGAGGATGCCGCTTCGGATCGCTTATTACGTCACTTCGAGACGAAAAACCTCAAAGGTTTCGGAATTCACAATATGCCCAACGCCATTATCGCCGCGGGGTCTCTGCTTCATTATTTGGATATTACACAGCATACGCAGATTTCGCACATTACATCGCTGTCTCGTATCGAGGAGGAGCGATATGTGCGATTGGATAAATTCACAGTGCGGAGTCTCGAATTGCTTTCTCCGATGAACGAAGGGGGAAAGAGCCTGCTCGACGTGATAGACCGGACTGTCACCCCGATGGGGGCACGTATGCTCAAACGGTGGGTTGTCTTTCCGTTGAAAGATGTGAAGCCTATCGAGGATCGGTTGAACGGAGTGGAGTTCTTTTTCCGCCACCCCGAAGTTAGGGAGGTTATCGATCCGCAACTCGATACGATAGGCGATATGGAACGCCTCATTTCGAAAGTGGCGGTGGGGCGTATTTCGCCTCGCGAGGTGGTTCAGTTGAAGGTGGCATTGTCGGCGATAGAGCCTATCAAGGCTGTTTGCGAGCAGAGCGATGAACCTGTATTGCAACGTATCGGGGAGCAACTGAATTGCTGTACGATCATCAGGGACCGAATCGAACATGAAATTAATCCCGATGCGCCCAATTTGGTGAATCGGGGAGGAATTATCCGCAAGGGTGTGAACGACGAACTCGACGAGTTGCGAGAGATTTCCTATTCGGGGAAAGACTATTTGTTGCACGTGCAGCAGCGCGAGAGCGAGAAAACAGGTATTCCCAGCTTGAAAATCGGGTATAACAACGTATTTGGGTATTACATCGAAGTGCGCAATACTCACAAGGACAAGGTTCCTTCCGATTGGATCAGAAAGCAGACGTTGGTGAGCGCAGAGCGTTATATTACCCAAGAGTTGAAAGAATACGAGGAGAAGATTTTGGGGGCGGAGGAGAAAATCCTTTCATTGGAAACGCAGTTGTTCAATGATTTGATTCTTGCATTGACGGAGTATATTCCTGCCATACAACTCGATTCCAATCTCATTGCGCGGCTCGACTGCTTGTTGTCGTTCGTGAAGTCAGCCGTGGAAAACCGGTATATTCGTCCCGAAGTAAACGATTCGCTGGTTATCGACATCAAGGAAGGACGTCACCCGGTTATCGAGAAACAGTTGCCGCCGGGCGAACCCTACATCAGCAACAGTGTCGAGCTCGACAACGACAAGCAGCAAATCATGATGATAACGGGACCCAACATGGCTGGTAAATCGGCGTTGTTGCGCCAGACCGCTTTGATTGTTCTGATGGCTCAGATAGGAAGTTTCGTTCCGGCCGAGGCCGCTAAGATAGGTATTGTGGACAAGATTTTCACTCGTGTGGGGGCATCGGACAATATCTCGCTCGGCGAATCTACCTTTATGGTCGAGATGACCGAGGCCGCCGATATTCTCAACAATCTGTCGGAGCGGAGTTTGGTTCTGTTCGACGAGTTGGGACGGGGAACGAGTACTTACGACGGTATATCTATCGCGTGGGCTATTGTCGAGCACATACACGAACACCCCAAGGCTCGTGCCAAGACGTTGTTCGCTACCCATTATCACGAGCTGAACGAAATGGAACGTACTTATAAACGCATTGTCAATTATAACGTTTCGGTAAAAGAGGTCGACAACAAGGTGATATTCTTGCGGAAATTGGTACGCGGCGGGAGTGAGCACAGTTTCGGTATCCATGTGGCGAAGCTGGCCGGTATGCCCCAGAGCATCGTCAAGCGGGCCAACCAGATTTTGAAACAGTTGGAGTCGGAGAACCGTCAGAACGGTATCGCCAAGCCTACCGCCGAAATCGCTTCGTCGAGAGGTGGCATGCAGTTGAGTTTTTTCCAACTGGACGACCCTGTGCTTTCACAGGTTCGGGACGAAATTTTACAGGTCGATATCAATAACCTTACACCGGTAGAAGCATTGAATAAACTGAACGAAATACGAAAAATAATCACCGGGAAATAGAACGGTTTGTTTATGATGAAGAGAAGCGATTTTGAAATTATGGCGCCGGTGGGTTCGTACGATTCTTTGACGGCGGCCATACAGGGAGGGGCCGATTCGGTATATTTCGGTATCGAGGGGCTGAATATGCGAGCCCGTTCGTCGAATAATTTTACGATAGACGATTTACACGAGATCGTGCGTATTTGTAACGAGCATCACATAAAGAGTTATCTGACGGTCAATACCGTTATCTACGACGAAGATATACCTCTGTTACATCGTATTATCGATGCGGCGAAGGAGGCCGGGCTCTCGGCTATTATCGCCAGCGATGTGGCGGCTATGACCTATGCCCGCGAGATAGGGGTAGAGGTGCATTTGTCGACCCAGCTGAATATTTCCAATACCGAGGCGTTGCGATTCTATGCCCGTTTTGCCGATGTGGTGGTACTGGCTCGGGAGTTGAATATGGAACAGGTAGCCCGTATTCACGAAGCCATTTTGCGGGATCGTATCGTGGGGCCGGGCGGAGAACCGGTACGTATCGAGATGTTCTGTCACGGGGCATTGTGCATGGCTGTGTCCGGCAAATGCTATTTGAGTCTTCACGAAATGAATGCTTCGGCGAATCGAGGGGCTTGTATGCAGATTTGTCGCCGTTCATACGAAGTGAAAGACAAGGAGACCGGTAACGAGTTGGAAGTGGATAACGCTTACATCATGTCGCCGAAGGACTTGAAAACGATACATTTCCTGAACAAACTGATCGATTCGGGGGTGCGGGTATTTAAAATCGAGGGTCGTGCAAGGGGACCGGAATATGTGCGTACGGTCGTTTCGTGTTACAACGAGGCCATCGAGTCTTATTTGAACGACGACTTTACCGACGAGAAGGTCGCACAGTGGGACGAACGGCTCGCTACCGTCTTTAATCGAGGGTTTTGGAACGGATATTATTTGGGTCAGCGCTTGGGCTAATGGACTCACAATTATGGCTCGGGAGCCACGAAACGAAAGATATATATAGGCAAGGGCGTGAAGTATTTTTCCAACCTCGGTGTGGCCGAATTTCTCATGGAGAGCGGTTCGTTGAGCGTGGGAGACGAGATACTCGTCACCGGCCCGACGACCGGTGCGCTTATCCGCAAGGTGGAGGAGATACGAGTCGATTTGAAACCGGTACAAAAGACGGTAAAAGGCGAGCGGTTCTCGATGCGTATCGATGAGAAGATACGACCGTCGGATAAATTATTTAAATGGGTGGATAGTTCGGAACTTAATACAAAATAAAGATGTTCATGAAACGGGCGATAGTTATACTTTGTGGAATCGTATGCACCGGACAGCTTTTGGCCGCCAAGCCGGGAATCCCGGCTTATAACGATGACAGGGCTTTGATAGATAGGGGAATCTTTCTCTTTCAAGAGAAGAACTACGCGGGTTGTGCCGATGTGATGAAAGAGGCTTGTGAAGGCGATTTGTCGCCTGAGCAGCGGGAAACGGCCGACTGGTATATCGCTCTTTCGGAAGCCCGCAATTATTCGCCGCAGGCTGTACGGCGGTTAACGGATTTTTTGCGAAATTATCCGGATTCTAAACATACTTTGCAGGCTCGGTTGGCATTGGCCGATTATTATTACGACAGCCAAGATTATGCAAAAGCCTTGAAAACCTATCAGACGGTAAATGTGAGTCTGTTGACCGGCGACGAGGAGGACCGGTGGGGATATCGCACGGCATGTTCTTTGTTGAAGACCGGTAATCCCGATGCGGCGAAACCGCTGTTTCAGCTTCTAATCGGGAAAGAGAGATTTCGGACAGGAGCCACGTTCTACCTTTCGTATATACAGATGAACGAGGGAGACGATAGAGCCGCTTTAAGCGGATTTTCGAAAGTGGCGGACGACAGGAGTTTCGGCTATGCCGCACGGCTGCACATGTTGCAGATTTATTTCGGGCAAAAACGTTTCGCACAGGTATTGTCCGAGGGTAAAGCGTTGTTGTCCCGTCCGTCTTCCGATGCCGACTTATACACCGAGCTTCTTCGGTTGCTCGGCGAAAGCGCTTATCAAGAAGGTGGCGATGAAGCGGCGACGGAATATTTGGAAAGGTATTTGCAACGATGTCGCAAACCCGAACGCTCTTCTCTTTATGTCATGGGTGTCATGGCCTATCGCCGGGGAGAAGATGGCGAGGCGATCGATTATTTGGGGCGTGTGACCGGCGTGGACGATGCTCTTTCTCAAAATGCTTATCTTTATATCGGGCAAGCCTATTTGCGAGCGGGAGATAAAAATAATGCCCGCATGGCGTTCGAGATGGCTTCACAAGGAAATTACGACCGTCAGGTTCGGGAAACGGCGCTTTACAACTATGCGCTCTGCCTGTATGATCGCACGGCTTCGCCTTTCGATAACTCGGTGGGTGTGTTCGAACGTTTCTTGAACGAGTTTCCCGGTTCTCGCTATGCCGACAAGATTAACGACTATTTGGTAGAGGTTTACATGACGACCCGTAATTATCGGTCGGCACTGGCGTCTATCGATAAAATACGGAAGCCCGACGGGAAAATACTCGCCGCCAAGCAGCGCATTCTTTTCCAGTTGGGGACAGAGGCTTTCACCAATGCCCGTATCGCTGATGCCGAAAGTTTGTTTAGCCGGGCGATCGCTGTGGGAAACTATGATACCGATATACGGGGTAAGGCTGCGTTTTGGCTCGCCGAGTGCCAATATCGTCGGGAACAATACGATATCGCTGCTCGGAATTATTCGGCATATCTTTCTTCCAGCAAGGACAAGCGGAGCGAAATGTATTCGCTGGCTTGGTACGATTGGGCCTACTGTCAGTTCAAACAGCATAACTTCTCGCAAGCCCTCGACGGTTTTTCCCGGTATGTCTCTGTACAGACCGGAGGAAATCGAAGCATGCTTGCCGATGCCTATTCCCGGATAGGCGATTGCTATTATTACGCCCGTCGGTTCGCCGATGCCGAGCAGTATTATGCCCGGGCCCAAGAGACCGATGTCGCGAACGGAGATTATGCCCTTTTTCAAAAAGCTTTCATGGCGGGATTGCAGAGGAATCACGAACGCAAAATAGAGTTGTTGGACAAATTGATTGTAGATTATCCCCGTTCGGGGTATCTGGCGAACGCATGGTTCGAAAAGGGACAGGCTTATACGATATTGAATAGGAATAACGATGCTATCGTATGTTACAAACAGTTAATCGCCGATTATCCCCAGAGCGCGATTGCCCGCAAGGGAGGTTTGCAGTTGGGTATGGTCTATTTCAATAACGGGCAGACAGACGAATCGGTGGCTGCTTACCAGCAAGTGATAGAGCGTTATCCGACCAGCGAGGAGGCTCGCATAGCGGTCGCCGACCTCAAATCGGTATATGTAGAGAAAGATGCAGTCGATGCCTACGCTAACTATCTGAACAGCGTGGGACGGTCGGAACAGGCCCCTGTGAGCGAATTGGATTCTTTGTCGTATATGGCAGCCGAGCGCACTTATATGACGGGGAAAGGTATCGCTTCGTTGAAGAAGTATGTACGAAATTATCCGTCGGGCGCGTTTTTGATTCCGGCTAATTACTATATCGGGAAAGCATCGTTTGCAGCGAAAGACTACGACAAAGCTCTTCCGGCGTTCGACTATGTGGTGACGAACAGTCCCGACGGCGAGTTTGCCGAAGAAGCATTGGCCCGCAAGTGCGAGATACTTTATTTGAAAGCTCGTTATGACGAGGCTTTTGCCGGATTCAAGGAG
>OOCD01001748.1_pt1 | contig 12719 bp, 10 predicted proteins | sample 1671791 | NCBI WGS metagenome assembly OOCD01 (sample SAMN06348193, study PRJEB24527) | human gut metagenome | biome: human gut; feature: ankylosing spondylitis patient; material: feces | host: Homo sapiens | place: China | collected 2015-10
CGGCAGGGGAGAGCAGCGCCGCCGCAATGTCCGATTCAAACTGCTTTTCGGTGGTGTTGAGGGGCATGATTAGACCTCCTTTTAGAGAATAAAACTTTTATCACAAACGGCTTTTAACGTTTGGTCATCTACTCCAGCGCGATGGCTGTTCAGGGAATTATGGGATGGAAAGATTCTTCTCAGGAGATGGCTGTATGGAAACGAGTACTAAAAAACAATTTTTTGGATACGGCACAGCCAGACAACGGAAGACTGTATGTTGATCTCTCGCGTGGAAAATGCCCTAGTTGTGGCTTTACAGGTGTTCATGTTTTGAGCGATACGGAATATCAATCTCTTGATTTTTGGCGTAAACCTGTATCGGATGCACTGAGCGGAGACCGGATTCGTGTAATTGATACGGAAGAACATACGGCGCAACTTTCTCATAAAGATCAGAGAATGGATTTATGGAGCCAGACAGAACATTATGAGCTTCGCTTCCAAGACTTGATTCAGGAAGGGGAAAATCCAATCGATATTTTGAGTAGCACAACCACAATGGAAGTGGGCATTGATATTGGCTCACTAGTTGCCGTTGGCCTGCGCAATGTTCCCCCAATGAGAGAAAACTATCAACAGCGTGCTGGTCGAGCGGGTCGTCGGGGTGCCAGTTTGTCTACGATTGTTACATTCTGCGAAGATGGTCCGCATGATACGCTTTATTTCAATAATCCGGTGCCTATGTTCCGTGGAGATCCAAGACGCCCGTGGATAGACATTCAGAGTGAGAAACTGTTACAACGACATTTAAATATGATTGTGCTACAGGAGTTTCTTGCGAAGAAGTATTCCAGCCTCGATCAAATGACCGCAGTACTTTTTCTGGATGAAGCATTAGATGAGTTTATAGAATATCTGCCGACCGTTGCAATCTCGCAGGGAGATTTGCTTGTGCCGGCGGGAATAACAGTAGATATGGAGGATTTTCGTAAAGAATTGATAACAAGCCTGAAGTTACTGCAGGAAAAGAGAAATACGCATCCAGAACAATTCGGTGCATTGCCAAATGTTCCGCCTGATAAGCAAAAAACACTGCTTGATGCTCTTTATGAGGAAGGTATCATACCGACTTATTCTTTCCCGAAAAATGTTGTTAGTACCTATATTACAGACATGAGCGGAAAGTTGCGCTATGAGGTGGACCGGGGTCTGGACGTTGCGATCAGCGAGTATGCACCGGGACGCTCCATAGTTGTTGATAAGCAAACCTATCAAATCGGTGGACTCTTCAGCCCTGGAAGTGACCGTGTGTATGGTCAGGCGACTACTCCTGCACGAGCGTATATGGACGATGCAAATTATCTGAAGCCTATCCTGACCTGCCCAGAGTGTGGGTGGTTTGGACTTGCGGATGAACGTCCAGATGTTTGTCCTTTCTGTGGAAATCGTGCATTAGAGGAAGGACGACAAATGCTTCGGCCATGGGGATTTGCACCTAAAAATGCAGAAGTAGTTCCGGACGCTCAGCTGGACGAGGAATATTCATCTGTTCAGCCTCCGCTTTATTCTACTCTTCCAGATGCGGAGGACATTCAAGCAATTCCCGGTTGCCAAAACATCCGAATGGCATCTCGCACGAATCAACGAATTATTATGGTGAATCAAGGGGCGAACAATAAGGGCTTTATGGTATGTCCTGATTGCGGTGCGGCGATGCCCGGGGATGATGGAAAGGTATTGAATGGAGTGCAGCGCCCATACAAGTCGAAATATGCAAGAGCGAAATGCAATCATAGTAACGCTAGAAATGTCAATATTGGCTATGATTTTATTACGGACATGCTGGTTTTGGAAATCAAACTTGATGAGCAAAAAATGGATATTCATCGAACAGACAATCCATGGCTGACAAGGGCTGCACAATCACTGGCTGAAGCCTTCCGTTTGGCGGCAAGCAAGGAACTTGATGTTGAGTTCACGGAACTTGTAACGGGATATCGAATCCGTACAAATGCTGCAGGAGCATTTGTCGATGTTTATCTGTACGATAGCTTGTCCAGTGGTGCCGGATACGCAGTCAGTGTGGCGGATAATATTGAAAAATTGCTGAAACAGATTCGGGAACTGCTTGTCTCTTGTGACTGCGGAAGTGCTTGTCATAGGTGCCTTAAGCATTATCGAAATCAATATGTTCACGGTCTGCTTGACAGATTTGCAGCACTGGAACTCCTTGAATGGGGGACTTCAGGAAAGCTGGCAGAATCATTGAGCGTTGAAGAACAACACCGGCTCCTGCTCCCGCTGGAGTCGATTTTGAGAGTGTCTGGATGTACGCTTGTTGCTTTAGACGATGGCATATTAGTAAAACGTAAAGGAAAAGAGAGAAAACTCGTAGTCTATCCTGCCATGTGGAAAGAGCCGCAGCAAGAAGATACAGTATATGTGAGCAACGCATATATAAAGTATGCAAAGCCATATGCTGTGCAGAAAATTCTGAATTCCTAATGAAAAAGCCACACTTCACTGAGTTGATTGGAACAAGAGCGAAGTGTGGCTTTATATTATAGTGCAAAATTTAGATGAAAAAGATCATTTATTGACTTTCGAATTTTGTCGTCGGGTATAGTGTAATGCTTTAATTGGAGAGCATAAATAATATATTCTAAATATATTAAATCTAACAGTGACAATCCAATGAATTCTTTGCTGAGATCTCCATGAGCAAAATGATTTCGCTGATCAGCTAAACGTTTCCCCATTTCTTCATAATGAAGTTCTTGACCATTCTGATTATAAAGATGTCTTCCGAAAGTGCCGATGAGATCATCAAAATCCTTTCCGATTTGAATAATCTCGTTTTGAAGAGAATCAGCGCGAATGAGTTTCTTTAGAAATTGATATTTATGCTTGACCTTGCCAGTACTTTGGTTAATCAAAGATTGAATTGCACTTTCGACTTCGGACTCGGCTCGAAGTGAACTTTCCTTTTTAGGAAGTCCATCCGGGTATGCATGTTTGAATTCCCATTCAAAGGCAGCTGTAATCATAACGAAGCGAGCTTCGTCAATATGGCGACCATTTTCGTAGCTAGATGGAAGATGACGCAGGTAAAGTGTATTGTTACAGATGTCCGTTAAAATTTTTCCTTCAGAACCGGAAAGATAAGATATCTGGATGAGTTGATTATTTTTAAGGGGAGAAGAGCTTGATTTATTTTGATCTTGTAAAATATATAGCGTAGCAAAAGACTCATGCTGTCCATTGCCAAAAGGCGTAGATAATGTTGCTTTAGGAAGGTAAACGTCCTTACGATAGCACAAAAATTGAAGAAAACGCTTGGCAAAAAAACATAACTGATAGATAAAAATGTAATCATTGGTTGGTTCAAATGTAAAAGACATCACAGAGGACAGAGAAATAGGAACGCTATCTATTCCTGGATGGAATCCACGTGAAATACAAAATTGGACATAAACCAAATGATTGTCTAAATAAAACTGCTGCTTCGGAGTAGTGGTTGTGTTCAGATCTTTTGTTGTAAATGTAAAAACACCATCTTCTGAGAAATGATTGGGATCGATAGAAATCATGTAAGACTGGTGAAGTGGATGAACTTTATCAATTTCTGAACAAGAAAAAGTAATACGATCAATTAAATCGGAATTATGACGACAATCGATATAGGCGAGAACGGGGACTGTTAAAACAGAATTATAACTTCCGATGTTGGCACCTTTCTCAGTAATAAAAATGATGGTTCGACCAGTTTCACTGCATTGTCCGGTTAGAAAAGGAGACTCCATTTGTGGGGAGGCAGAGGTATATGTGCCTTCCCCGATAGGGGTTAAAATCCAATTAAACTCGATTTCAGAAGATTTATCGGCGGGAGGTATAAGGCGTAATTCAGAACCGTCAAAAACAAAGGTAAACAAAATATCCTTATAGTTAAGCTGTCCTGTATAGGTGTCTAGCTCCAATAACGCCATATAAAATAGCACCTCCCTTTAGTTTGAAAATCAATCAAATCATCTGAAAATGCTTCAAAGCCTCCACAATCGCATCCTCTTTCTCCTTCGGACACTGAGGCTGCTTTGTATTTTCGGACTTCGCCTTGTGATGGTTCTCTCGTACCTCCAGACCGCATTTCTGTTTAACCTGCGAGATATACAGGGAAGATACCTTCAGCCCAGTTTGTTCCAACACGCGGGCTGTGATTTCAGGATAAGTCGCACCCTTTTGCAATCCTGAAGTGTCCATGCCCTCCAAAGAGAACTCTACACGGACTTTTTTGGAGTCGATCTCACCCTTGGAAAGCGCAATTACACATTCCACATGCTTCGTCCTCGGAAACAGATCCACTGGCTGGACCTTCTCGGTGCGGTAGCCTTGTGTTTCCAGCCACTTGGCGTCTCTTGCGGCGGTGGAGGGGTTGCAGCTGACGTAGACGACCCGGCGGGGGGACATGGCGACGACGGCGGAAAGGGTGGCCTCGTCACAGCCTTTGCGGGGCGGGTCGAGGACGATGACGTCGGGGTGGAGGCCCTCGGCGGCGAGCTGAGATGCGGCTTTGCCCGCGTCGGCGCAGAAGAAGCGGCTTCTGGCGGCGACGGCTTCGCCCATGCGGGCCGCGTTGGCCTTGGCGCTGTCGATGGCTTCGGGGACGATCTCCACGCCGATGAGCGAACGGCAGCGGTCCACCATCGAAAGGCCGATGGTGCCCATGCCGCAGTAGAGGTCCAGCAGAAGGTCGTCCGGCTGGAGCTGAGCGTATTCGGCGGCGATGCCGTAAAGCCGCTCGGCGGCGAGGGTGTTGACCTGATAGAACGACAGGGGGCCAAGCCGCACCGGGACGCCGCAGAGGGTGTCTTCGATGAAGCCGGGGCCGCAGAGGGTGTGGGTCTCCGTGCCCAGAATGACGTTGGTGTTCCTGGGGTTGACGTTCACGAGGACGGTGGCAATGTCCGGGAACTGTGCGGTCAGCTGCTCGACGAGTTCGGCGCTGTGGGGGAGCTTTGCGCGGGTGCAAACGATGCAGACCATGATCTGGCCGCTGTGCGCACCCCGGCGCAGGAAGATGTGCCGCACCAGGCCCTTGCCGGAAGCCTCATCGTAGGGCTGGATGCCGTGTGCACCGAAAAAGCTGCACAGTGCGTTGCCGATGTCGTTCAGGATGCCGGGCTGCAGCTTGCAGTCGGGGCAGGGGACGATGCGGTGGGTGCGACCGGCGTAGAAGCCGATGCAGGGTGCGCCGTTCTTGTCACGCCCGACCGGGAACTGGACCTTGTTGCGGTAGCGGTCCACTTCGGGGGAGGGGAGGGCGTCCAGCACCGGCACATCCAGCCCGCCGATGCGGCGGAACGCATCGACGACGTTTTCCTGCTTGGCCCGCAGCTCGGCGGCATAATCCAGGTGCCGCAGGCTGCAGCCGCCGCAGGGGCCTGCCACGGCGCAGTCCACAGGGATGCGGTCCGGCGAGGGGGTGCGCAGGGTGTCCAGAATGCCGAAGGCATAGCGGCCGCAGTCCTTGACGATGCGGATGTCGGCTTCGTCGCCGGGGGCAGTGCCGGGCACAAACACGGCCTCGCCGTCCGGCGAGTGTGCCACGCCGCTTCCGTCGTTGGAAAGCCGCTCGATGGTCAGGGTCAGCACCTGATTTTTCTGTAAGGGCATGGGATTCTCCTTTTGTGGTGGGGTTATTCCGAGGCTTCGGGGGCGTCGGTCTGGGACGCCAGATACTTGCTGGGCGGCACACCCTTGGCGCGCTTGAACACCCGCGAGAAATAGAACTGGTCAAAGAAGCCGACTGAGATGGCGACCTCGGCAATGGACAGGTTGCCCGCGCGCAGCAGCTTGCAGGCTTCGTTGATGCGGTATTCGGTCAGATAGTCGATGGGGCTTTTGCCCACATTCAGCATGAACACCCGGTACAGGTGGCTGCGGGAGACTCCCACGCTCTTGGCCACATCGTCGATGGAGATATCGTGCGAGTAGTTGAACTGGATGTATTTGATGGCGTTCAGCACATACTGGCTCGAAGACGAGGTGCTGTGGGGCTTCGACTCGCTGGTCTCCTTCATCAGGGAGGAGATGAAGAGATAGAGGTAGCCCACCATGGCGGCCTCATCCTGGGGCTGAAGCCCGCGGGAGGAGTAGATGTTGGTCAGGGCCGTCCGCATCCCTTCGGGGTCGCTGGTGTGGTGGACGGGTCGCTCGTCTGTAAAGGGCAGCTGTGCGGCCAGTTTGTGGGCGCAGGCCCCATTGAAGCCCACCCAGCTGTACTCCCACGGCTGCTGCTCATCGGCTGTGTAGCGGATGAGCTGGCTGGGCCGGGCAAAGAAGAGGTCGCCGGGGACCACCTCAAACGTATGGCCGCCCACCTCAAAGGTTCCCTTGCCGGAAACGACCAGATGGATGAGGTAATGGTCCCGGATGCCGGGACCCCAGGTCTGGCCCGGAGCACACCGCTCCAGGCCGCAGTTAAAGATGGACAATTCGATGTTGTTGGTGTAATTCTGCTTGAAGGACTGTTTGTAAACGTCTGCCATGTGGCTCTCCTCCCATCCGCTGCATTCGTAGCTCCAGTATATCATAATTGAACCTGCAAATTCAACAAAAGTACATCCGAATCTTTGACTTTCGCGCCAAAATTTGTTTTTTTGCAAAATCAAATTGCAAAATGGGGACGCTTCGATTACAATAGAGTTATCTTTTACAAACAGACTGCGGGTTTTCTTTGGGGAGGAACAGCCATGGCGACCAGTATGCAGCTCAGACGGGAGATCCTGGCAGGCGGGCGCGACGCCGCACTTGCTGCACTGTATGGGGCAGACCCGGCAGTGTTAGCGCGGCAGCGGCAGCGCTACGCGGACGCGTTGGAACAGTTCGAACGATACTTCGGGCCGGGCCGGCAGGTGCACATCTACTCGGCACCGGGGCGGGCCGAGCTGGGCGGCAACCACACCGACCACCAGCACGGCTATGGTCTGGCGGCAGCTGTGATGCTGGACCTGATCACCGTGGCGTCCCCCAGTGACGACGGCTTCATCCGGGTGAAATCCCGCGGGTTCAACAAGCTGGATGTCATCGACCTGAGCGAGGCGGAGCCGCAGGACGGCGAAAGCACCCATTCGGCCAGCCTCATCCGGGGCATCGCGGAGGGCTTCCGGGCCAGGGAAAGGGCCGTGAATGGCTTTGACGCCTACACCGCCAGCGATGTGCTGCGGGGGTCGGGCCTGTCCAGCTCGGCAGCGTTCGAGATGGGGATGGCCGTCATCCTGAACGGCGAGTACGGTTGCGGCCTGCCGACGCCGGAACTGGCGAAGATCTGCCAGTATGCGGAGAACACCTACTTCGGCAAGCCGAGCGGCCTGCTGGACCAGCTGACCAGCGCAGTGGGCGGCGTCATCTTTGCGGACTTTGCCGACCCGGCCCAGCCGGACATCGAAAAGATCCACGCCGCCGGGCTGCTGCCGGAGGGGATGAGCCTTTGTGTTACCGACACGCGCGGCAGCCACAGCGAGTTGACCGGCGAGTTCGCCGCCATCCGGAACGAGATGGAAGCGGTGGCGTCGCAGTTGGGGGGCAGGGTTCTGGGGCAGGTGCGGGAGGCCGACTTCTGGGCGGCGCTGCCCCGCCTGCGCACTGCCTGCGGCGACCGTGCCGTGCTGCGGGCCGCCCACTACTTTGAGGAGAACGCCCGCGCACTGGTCCAGCGGGATGCGCTGCGGGCCGGGGATTTTCCCGTCTTTCTGAAGGCCATTGCGGCCAGCGGTCATGCCTCCTACACCCTGTGCCAGAACGTCTACTGTTCCACAGATGTGCGGCATCAGGGGCTTTCGGTGGCGCTGGCGCTGAGCCAGACGCTGCTGGAACACAGCGGCGGAGCCTGGCGGATGCAGGGCGGCGGCTTTGCAGGCACCATCCAGGCCTTTGTGCCGCAGCGGCTGGTGCAGACCTACCACGACGCCATGGAGGGCGTCTTCGGCAAGGGCAGCTGCTACATCCTCCGCCTGCGGGAGCAGGGAGCGATTCGCGTAATATAATAATAGAGCAAAAAAGAAAGTGCTCTGCTGCCAAAAACAGCGGAGCACTTTGCTTTTTGGAATAGAAAACGGACACGTTCAGCACGGGTGAACTGACGCCGAAGGCGGCTGAGAGAGCTCAGACCCCGCGCTCCTGGCGCTTCTGGCGCATATCGTCGGTGTAGCTTTGCAGCGCCGACAGGGTGTCGTCGTGGAAGCCGAACCAGTTGACGAGGTTGTTGTAGGTGTTCTCTGCGAAGTTGTAGGCCGAGCGGAACACATGGAACAGCAGCATCGGCACAAACGAGAAGGACAGCGAGAGCACACCGCCGCTGAAGAAGAGATCGTCCAGACGGAGCCGGTCCGTGAAGTCATTCCACGCATCGGCCAGCTCACCGCCGCCAACAATCTGAAACTGCTCTGCTTCCGGGATGCGTCCATAGGAAGCGGGCATCTGCAATTCTTTCATAGAAAAGCTCCTTTCTGTGTCAGAGTCGAGTCGTCAGGCAAAGGCTCAGGCCGCCGTCAGCGCGGCCGTGGAGGCTGCAGTGGGGGCGGTCGTAGTGGTGCCGGTGGAAGAACCGTCGTTGTAGTAGTTGTTCTTCACGTCGGTGTAGATGTTCAGCGCATTGTTGATGAGCTGGACGGCATAAATGTAGGCCGCATAGCCTGCAAAACCGGTGAAGAGCACCGTGGCAGCCTTGCCAACGGTGGTCTGGCGGCCCCAGTAGTGCTTGATGGAACCGCCGAGGGTCAGGCCGTCGTTGCGCATGTTGATGAGGCCGGTGACGGCACCGGTGAAGGCAGCCTGACCCAGCAGGCGGATGAGGTTGGTGACGAGGTTGTATGTAAACTGCTGCGGCGAGATGACATCGGCACCGCCCTCGATGTAGATCATTTCATCCTCGGAGATGGGAGCATAGGCTGCCGGAAAATGCAGCGAAGTCGAACTGGTATATTCCATGGCGGGAAAACTCCTTTCGTACATCAGAACCGCCGGAAAGCGGATCATAAACTAAATGGATTATAGCATATTCCACCAAAAACAACAAGAGAGCGAAGGTTTGAAAGCTGTGGGGGTTTTGTGAACGGTTTCAAAGCAAAACTCAAAAAACAAACGCAGGGAAGCGGAAAAACAAAGACGCGCATCCCAGGGCCCCGGTGAAAAAATGTTGTGTGAAATTTGTGCCAAAAAGAAACGGCGGGCCGGATGCAGTGCCACAATGCAGGGCACCGCACGGCTCGCCGTTCGGGATGGAGAAGCTATCAGAAGGAGAAAAACGCTTACTCTGCCGCCGGGGCCCGGTCATACAGGGTCGTCAGATCGGCGATGTGGTCCGCCAGCAGGCTCGTCAGGGGCGTGGTCAGACGCCACTGCCAGTTGGAGCCCTGTGTGCTGGGGGTGTTGATGCGGGCTTCGGCACCGAGGTGGAGCCAGTCCGCCATCGGAATGATGGCCATGTCCGACACGCAGGAAAGGCAGGCCGCGATCATGGCTTCGGTCAGGTCTTTGGGGGTGCAGCGCAGATACCGACAGGCGTAGTGGACATCCTCCGGGCTGGCCGTCGCCCGCCAGCCTTCGGTGGTCACATTGTCGTGGGTGCCGGTGTAGACGACGCTGTTCCGGGTGTAGGTGTAGGGCAGGTAGTTGCCCGGCTCCCGGCTGTCGAACGCGAACTGCATGATCTTCATGCCGGGGTAGCCGCTGGCGGCCAGCATGGTCTTGACCTCCGGGGTCAGGTAGCCCAGATCCTCGGCAATGATGCCGCCCTGCCCCAGCGCCTCGTGCATGGCGTCGATGAAGGCGCGGTCCGGGCCTTTGACCCACCTGCCACCCGCCGCCGTGGTGTTCCCGGCGGGGATGGAGTAGTAGCTCTCGAAGCCGCGGAAGTGGTCGATGCGGACGACGTCATAAATGGAGGTGGCATGCTTCATCCGGCGCTTCCACCAGGCAAAGTGCTCTGCCTCGTGACGGGGCCAGTCGTAGAGCGGGTTGCCCCAGAGCTGGCCGTCGGCCGCAAAAGCATCCGGCGGGCAGCCGGCCACCTGGGTCAGGTGGACCTGCCCATCGGTCTGGAAAAGCTCCGGCCGGGTCCAGAGGTCGCTGGAATCCGGGCTGACGTAGATGGGGATATCGCCCACCAGCTGGATGCCCTTTTGGTTGGCGTAGGTCTTGAGGGCGCTCCACTGAGTGAAGAAGAAGAACTGCACGGCCTTGTGGTAATCCACCGCATCGGCCAGCCGCACACGGGCGGCGGCCAGAGCCGAAGGCTCACGGGTGCGCAGCGCGTCGGGCCAGTCGGCCAGACCCGCCTGCCCCTGCTCGGCTTTCAGGGCCATGAACAGGGCGTAATCGTCCAGCCAGAAGTCCTGCGCGGCGCAGAAATCGGTGTAGGCTTTGCTGGGCTCGGCCAGCAGCCGGTCTGCGGCCCGTTTCAGGATCGCGGGCCGCTCGTTGTACAGCGCACCGTAATCCACGGTACCGACCGGCACCGGAGCGGGGACCTCATCGGGGGTGAGCCAGCCGTCCTCGGCCAGCACCCGGTAGTCGATGAAGTAGGGATTCCCGGCAAAGGCGGAAAAGCTCTGGTAAGGGCTGTCGCCGTAGCCGGTGGGGCCGATGGGCAGGATCTGCCAATAGGTCTGTCTGGCGCGGGCCAGAAAATCCACGAAAGCGAAGGCCTCCGCCCCAAGAGTGCCGATGCCGAAGGGACCGGGCAGGCTGAACACGGGCATCAGGATACCGCTTGCGCGCATGTGAACCCCCTCCTCTTAACCCTTGACAGCGCCGGCAACGACGCCCTCAATGATGTATTTCTGGCAGGTGATGTAGAGCAGGATGATGGGGATGATGGCGATGATGATGCAGGCCATCATGGGGGCCAGCTCCACGCGGCCGTAACCGCCGCGGAAATACTGGATGGCCATGGGGATGGTGCGGTACTTCTTGATGTCCAGCACCAGAGTGGGCAGCAGGTAGTCGTTCCAGACCCACATCGTTTCCAGAATGGCGGTGGAGATCATGGTCGGCTTCAGGATGGGGAAGACGATCTTGAAGAAGATCTGGATGGGGTTGCAGCCGTCGATCATGGCAGCCTCTTCAATCTCAATGGGGACGCTCTTCATGAAGCCGGTGAACATGAACACGGCCAGACCGGCACCGAAGCCGAGGTAGATGATGCAGATGTTCCAGGGGGTGTTCAGCTTGAGGGTATCGGCCGTCTTGGACAGGGTGAACATGACCATCTGGAAGGGGACGACCATCGAGAAGACGATGAGCAGGTTCATGAACTTGCTCAGCTTGTTGTTCACGCGGGTCAGGTACCAGCCCGTCATCGAGCAGCAGAGCAGGATGAGCACCACACTGGTCAGGGTGATCAGCAGGCTGTAGCCCAGGCTGGAGAGGAAGTTCATCTTGAAGATGCCGTAGGTGTAGTTCTCCAGGCCGACAAAGGTCTCCTTGGTGGGCAGTGCGAAGACGGTGGAGGTGGTGAAGGTGCCTTCCTTCTTCAGACTGTTGATGAAAATCAGGGCGATGGGGTAGACCCACAGCAGGCAGAGCAGGGTCATTATAACGGTGAGCGCATTGTCCCACATATGTTTACGTTTGATCATTACTGCTGTACCTCCTTGGAACGAGTGAAGTGGAGCTGGATCATGGAAATGACGACCACGATGAGGAAGAAGATCACAGCCTTTGCCTGGCCGATGCCCTTCCACTGCGCGCCGGAGCGGCCATAGAAGGTGTTGTAAATGTTCAGGGCCAGCATCTCACTGGCGTTGGCAGGCTCGCCGGCCGTCAGGGCGACGTTCTGGTCGAACAGCTTGAAGCTGTTGGTCAGGGTGAGGAAGGTGCAGATGGTGATGCTGGGCATGACCATGGGCAGCTTGATCTTGAACAGGATCTCGTGGTCGGAAGCGCCGTCGATCTTGGCGGCCTCGATCAGGTCGCCGGGCACACTCTGCAGGCCGGCCACATAGATGATCATCATATAGCCGATCTGCTGCCAGCACATCAGGATGATCAGGCCCACGAAGCCTGCCTTGGCGTCCAGCGCCAGCAGCGGCCTCTGGAGATTGGCCAGCACACCATTGAGCAGGATCTGCCAGATGTAGCCCAGCAGGATGCCGCCGATCAGGTTGGGCATGAAGTAGACCGTGCGGAACAGGTTCGTGCCCTTGATGCCGCGGGTCAGCACGAGGGCGATGGCGAACGCGCAGACGTTGATGAGCACAGTGGACAGCACCGTGAACGCTGCCGTGAAGCCGAAGGCGTGGAGGAAGGTGGAATCCTGGAAGACGGAAATGTAGTTCTGGATGCCCACAAAGGTGGTCTTCGACACGGTGGTGAACCGCTGGAAGGACAGGTAGATGCCCCAGATGAAGGGCCAGATGAAGCCGATGATGAACGCGATGAGGGTAGGCAGCACGAACACCGGCCAATATTTGCTGATGGCCTTTTGCATGATATACCTCCAAATCCAAAAAAGAAGGAGGCGGGCGAACCGCTCGCCCGCCTCCCGTATTTGTCAGCTGTTAAAAACGCTCTGTGGCATCAGCCGTTTGCCAGCTTGTACTCCTTGGCCCAGCCATCGACGAAGGCAGTGACCACAGCGTTCCAGTCGCCGGTGCCTGCTGCATAAGCAGTCAGTGCGCTGCCGACGCCGTTCTTCCACTCCTCGGAAGGCATGGTGGAGAAGCACCAGTCCACACTGG
>OOCD01001752.1_pt1 | contig 12709 bp, 12 predicted proteins | sample 1671791 | NCBI WGS metagenome assembly OOCD01 (sample SAMN06348193, study PRJEB24527) | human gut metagenome | biome: human gut; feature: ankylosing spondylitis patient; material: feces | host: Homo sapiens | place: China | collected 2015-10
GTCTACGGTTTTCGAGGCCTGTGTTGGCTGTTGGCTCAGATATTGCCGCGCGAATGCTGGTTGGCCCACGACTGCGATTGCACAAACGTGGCGGTGCTTCACCGAACCGGATGATTGATAAGGTCCCGCTCAATCCACGCCATGACCAAATCGGCAAGTCGGTTTACCTCCGCTTCGGCGAGTTCACGGCCTTTGGGCAGATGATGCCATTTTTCGATGCATCCGCGGCAGCATGTGGCGGTAGCATGCTGAGCGGTGAATACCGGATGGCCGCGCCATGGCGTCTGTCTGCCGTCGTTCTTCGGTTCGGCTGCGCCTATGCGGTCTCGCAACATTTCTCGCGCATGACGATCGATGGTCGCCTTGCCTTTGGTGCGGGCATAGGCTCGGTCTTTGTCGGTCAAAGCGAATTTGGCGCGGAACTGCGAATGAGACAGCCGCTCCAGCGTCGCGGCAATCCATTGTTGCTCGTCATCGTTGTTACCAGTATCCACCATCTCCATGCCCATACGTTCCACAGTAGTCGCGCACATCGTATGGTGGCGCATACCTTATCTTCCTCTTCCTCTGATAAAGGAGCCCCCAGCAAAGCCAGGTGAGGGAGAGACCAGCGGCGAAACCCGCCAATCAGGCGGCAGGCAAGCAGCTGGGGCCAAACAGAATCTTGATCTCAGCAAACAACGAAGTATCTCGCTTGACGCGGAAACGATCGCCAAACGTGAGCACCTGAGCGTTACCCTTCTCATCCAGCACCGCAAGATGTACTTCGCAGTAACCAGGATGATTAGCGAGCACCTGGCCGAGTTGCATCATACGTTGGCGCTCCAACGCCACCGACGGCAGCGTGATGACCAACGGCCGTTCATCCTCGGCTTCCAAGGTCGGAATCTGCATTTCCGTGGCTCTCAGAGAAACGGTTTCGTCGCGCAACTCCACTTGACCACGAATCTGTACGATGGCGTCCACGGCAAGTTCGGCGGCGGCCGCTTCATAGACCTTGCCGAAGAACATACATTGGATGGAGCTTTCCATGTCTTCGATGGTCACGATGGCCCAGGGGTTGCCCTTCTTGGATACGCGCCGGTCCACATTGGTGACCAAACCAGCCAACGTGACCTGCTGGCCTTCGCCCATCGTTTTTGCTCGATCAACCAGATGCGCGATGGACATTTCACGCAAGGACGCGAGAATCGACTGCATACCGGAGAGTGGATGGTCAGACACATACAGGCCCAACATTTCGCGTTCGAAGTTAAGCTTGGTCTTCTTGTCCCATTCCTCAAGATCGGGTACGGTCACGGAAGCGTCGCCCATGGCCTCCGCTCCCCCATCCTCGGCATCGGAGAACAAATCGAACTGGCCCTCCGCCTGTTTGCGCTTCAGACTCACCACCGAATCGATGGCGGCCTCGTGCACGGTGAGCAGCGCGCGACGGTTCGGGTCAATCGAGTCGAAGGCACCGGCCTTGATCAACGATTCGACCAATCGCCGGTTCAGCGCGGTCAGGGGCACGCGGCGGATGAAGTCCATGAAGTTCACGAACTTGCCGCGCGGGCCTTCGCGTTCGGCGATGATATCGGCCACGGCCTTGTCACCCACGTTACGGATGGCACCAAGACCGAATCGGACGACGTCGCCGACTGCCGAGTACTCGTACACCGATTCGTTGACGTCCGGCGAGAGCACCTGGATGCCCATGCGGCGGGCCTCGCCCAAGTACAGTGCGGTCTTGTCTTTGTTGGTGGCGGCACCTTGCAACAGGGCGGCCATGAATTCGACCGGGTAGTGCGTCTTCAGATATGCGGTCCAGTAGGAGATCAGACCGTATGCGGCGGAGTGCGCTTTGTTGAAAGCGTAGCCGGAGAACGGCACCAGAATATCCCACACGGCCTGGGAGGCCTCTTCGGAATATCCATGCTCCTTCATACCGGCGAAGAACGGCACCTTCTCCTTGGCCAGCACTTCGGGCTTCTTCTTACCCATGGCTCGACGCAGCACGTCTGCCTTGCCCAGCGAATAGCCGGCGAGGATTCGGGCGGCGGACTGCACCTGCTCCTGGTAGATGATCAGACCATAGGTCTCGTCAAGCACCTGTTTCAGAGGTTCCTCAAGCTCAGGGTGGATTGGCGTGATCTTCTGCAGGCCGTTCTTGCGCTTGGCGTAGTTGGTGTGCGAATCCATACTCATCGGGCCCGGTCGGTACAGGGCGATAAGTGCGGAAATATCGTTGAAGTTATCGGGCTTCAGGGTTTTCAGCAGTGAACGCATGCCGTCGGAATCGAGCTGGAACACGCCGAGCGTGTCTCCTCGGGACATGAGTTTGTAGGTTTCGGCGTCATCGAGCGGAATCTTGGTGTAGTCGATGGCGGGTTTGCCGTTGGCCTCGATGTTCTTCAGGGTGTCGTGGATGATCGTCAAGTTGGACAGGCCAAGGAAGTCCATCTTGACCAGCCCCAACGTTTCGCACGTGTGGTATTCGAAGGTGGTGGTGATGGTGCCATCGGTGCGTTCCAGCAACGGCGAGGTGTCGGTGATGGGTGCGCTACCCATGATGGTGGCGCAGGCATGTACACCGGTCTGTCGGATCAGGCCTTCGATACCCTTGGCTTCCTCGGTGATGCGCTTGGTGTCCGGGTCGGAATCGTAGAGTTCTCGGAATTCCCTGGCCTCGGCGTAGCGTTTGGCTGTCGGGTCGAAGATGTCATGCAGGCTGATGTCTTTGCCGCCGGTGGCCGCGGGAGGCAGCGCCTTGGTGACTTTTTCACCGACCGAGAACTCGTAGCCCATGATGCGGGCGGAGTCCTTCAAGGCCTGCTTGGTTTTGATGGTGCCATAGATCACGCACTGGGCGACCTTATCGGTGCCGTATTTTTCGCCGCAGTATTCGATGACTCGCGCACGACCTTCAGGGTCGAAGTCGACATCGATATCAGGAAGGCTCACTCGCTCAGGGTTCAGGAACCTCTCGAAAATCAGGCCATGCTTGAGCGGATCGAGCTCGGTAATGCCCATGGAATAGGCGACCATGGCGCCTGCGGCCGAACCACGGCCCGGCCCCACCATAATGCCGTGATCCTTGGCCCACTGAATGTAGTCGGCGACCACGAGGAAGTATCCGCAGAACTGCATCTGGCAGATCACACCGCATTCGTAGTCGGCCTGCTTCAATACGTCGAGCGGCGGGTTGCCGTCGTAACGCTTCTCCAGACCTTCCTCGACTTTTTTGAGGAACAGGGAGGTCTCATCCCAGCCTTCGGGGCAGGGGAATTTCGGCATGAATGCGCCGTCTTCATGGTCGTCGAACATCACGTTGCAGCGTTCGGCGATAACGAGCGTATTGTCGCAGGCGTCCGGGTGGTCCTTGAACAGTTCGCGCATCTCTTCGGCGGTTTTGATGTAGTAGCCGGTGCCGTCGAACTTGAATCGGTCCGGATCGTCAAGACGGGAACCGGAGTTGATGCAGAGCATGGCGTCCTGTGCCTGGGCATCTTCGGCGTGTACGTAGTGGGAATCGTTAGTGGCCAGCAGTGGTGCGTTGAGTTTCTTGGCTATGGTCAGCAGGTCACCGGTCACCTGAGTTTCGATGGGCAGACCGTGATCCATAAGTTCGATGAAGAAGTTGTCTTTGCCGAAGATGTCCTGGAATTCGCCGGCGGCGCGCAGGGCCTCATCGAATTGACCGAGGCGCAGACGGGTCTGGATGATGCCCGAGGGGCAGCCGGAGGATGCGATCACGCCTTTGGAATAGGTGGCGAGCACCTCCTTATCCATACGCGGATAACGCATGACGCGACCTTCGAGGTTGGCCACGGACGAGGCTTTGATGAGGTTGACCAGGCCTTCGTCGTTTTCGGCCCACATGGTCAAGTGGGTGATAAGACCACCACCGGAGACGTCGTCGCGGCGCTGGGCTTCGGTACCCCAATGCACGCGGGACTTGTCTTGACGTGCGGTTTCCGGGGTCACATAAGCTTCGATGCCGATGATGGGCTTGACGCCATTGGCCACGCAGTTGGTGTACATCTCGTAGGCGCCATGCATGTTGCCATGGTCGGTGATGCCGACCGCAGGCATGCCAAGTTCGGCCGCACGCTTAGCCAAATCAGGAATCTTCGACGCACCATCGAGCAGCGAATAGTGCGTGTGATTGTGCAGTTGCACGAAGTTCTTTCCGTAATCAGCCATGCGTTCCACCATACCGTGTGGTCTGGGCGGCGGTAAATATTTACCGGTGAGGCCACATGCCTATAAAGTGGAGTATCAGCAACAGCGACACTAAGGCAGTGATAACGATGAAATTTGAAGACTACTCTCCCGAGATACAGGCCAAACTCATGGAAATCGGCAACGCTGCGGCAGATGCCGTGGAGTCTCAGGAATCACCAGCAGAAGGCATTCCCGAGGACAGCCCAAACTTCTCTCCCGAACTGGAGCTCAGCCGTCTAATCAATCGACGCAAAGCCGAACTGGAATACATTGATGCCCGCATTGCGCAGATGGTACTGCTCATGCATGAACGTGGCCAATCATGGGAAACAATTGGTCGCAAGCTCGGTATCACGGGTGAAGCTACTCGTTTGCGATATGCCAAGATGGAGAGACCACGGCAATAACTGTAGTGCCAGCTGAGTTCGCGAATCATCTCGGCGAGAGAGGCTTCATCGCTAATCGTCATATTAGTCAGTTCAGACGCTCAGCTCTTTTGTCGGCACTCGGCAATGAGGGCGGCACAGAGCAAAATGACCTGGGCGACGAGGTTGAACCAAATGAGCACGCCGATCAACGCGGCGAACGGGGCAAGCATCGGATTCCGGGAGGCTCCGGCTAATAGTCGCGCACCGAGAAGCTGCATTGCGGAAACCGTCAGAGATCCCAGTAACGCGCCGAGTATCGTGAATCGTCCGGCTTTGATGTGGGAGACCACGCGCAGCAGCAAAATGAACAACGCAAAATTCAGCGCGACGCCGGTACCGAAACCGGTCATCTCCAAAAGCACGGTGCCGGGCAACGAACTGCTGGGGATGCCGCCCCATTGCAGCAGTCGGCGTACGATGCCGCCGGACACCGTACCGGCCACGGTCGAAAGAATGAACAGTATTGCGATGGCGATGGCGGCAAGCGTATCGCGTAACCTTGCGACGACGATATTGAGCTCGTCGCCGCAGTCGTCGAACATGGCCCGTACGGCGTGGCGCAGCGAGTTCATCCAGCCGGTCACCGTCCACCAGAATATGGCCAACGTGGCCAGACCGGTCCACGTCAATGCGCTTGACATGGTGCCTAGGGCGGAAGACGTCAAAAACGAGTCGGCTACACCGGGAATGACTTCACGCACCGCGTCAATCAGCATCTGCTGCCAATCAATGTTGCCGACCATGATAAGACCGAACACGCTCACCGCAATCCAGACGCCGGCAAAAAAGGCGAATAGCAGACCATATGCCAGACCATTCGCCAGCAGGGGGCCGCTCCGCGACACATACCGGTCGAGCACGCGCCCAGGCAGCGAACGTGCCCACGCGTCCGCTCCCCTGTCAATCGCACTCTTCAACCCATGCATAGTTCAACTGTATACGTCGCATCCCCAAGTCCACGGCATAGTACTTCTTCTCCTGCTTGAGAATCCTCTTGCCCTTGATGTCGTATCGGTGGGCCGGGTAGAGGATGAACGCGTCGTAGGCCGCGATCGTCGTCGGAACGGGCACGGTCAACGACTAGGAAACGGTTTTTATCAGCAGGAGATTCTGCAACCCGGATGGCATATACCGCCCGGCTTCATTACTGCTTTGGCTCATTTCTGTTCACTTCACGCTGGAGTACCGAGACACGTTGAGCGGAAATACCGGTAATTCACGTACGGTTACCGACCATTGGCCTGAATTGTACTCAGCATCCGCAGTCACTTGGGGTATGGTCATGACGAAGAGCCATCGTGACCGATCTCTCGTTATTCTGGGATGAATCCGGCGAAGCCGGAACTGAATCTAAATATTAAAACGCATGATGCACACGTTGCGGAATTAGCCCACCAAAGCTTCGGCATATTCGGCAGGTTCAGCGGGTTCGATGTGTCGGGCACGCATGGCATCGAGGGCGGCAGCCAAGTCGGCCGGGTACTGGGACCGGACCGTGGTCCAGACGCGGGTGCGGGGATGGCGGAATTCGAGCTTCATGGCGTGCAGCCACTGCCGGTCAAGTCCCAGGGCCTCAGACAGCACCGGATTGGCACCATACATGGGGTCGCCGCACAAGGGATGCCCAATCGAGGAGAAATGCACGCGAATCTGATGAGTACGTCCGGTCTCCAGATTCACGGATACCAGAGTGGCCTCATGGCCGAAACGCTCCAGCACATCCCAATGCGTAACGGCCGGTTTGCCGGCCGGAGTCACGCAGAAGCGGAAATCGGACACTTTGGCGCGCCCGATCGGTGCCTCAATGGTTGCTTTGTTCTCTTTAAGACCACCCTGCACGAGCGCATGATAGGTTTTCTTTACCTCATGCTCGGCGAACTGCCGACGCATCTCGGTGTACGCAAGGTCGGACTTGCACACCAACATCAAGCCGGAAGTGCCTACATCAAGGCGAGAAACAATGCCCTCACGCCCGGCCGCACCATAGGAAGTGATATGCACGCCGCGGTCACGCAGTGATCCGAGCACGGTTGGACCGGTCCAGCCAACCGAGGCATGCGCCGCCACGCCTACAGGCTTATCGACTACAACGACATCATCGTCTTCGTAGACAACGGCCATATCAGTTGCGATAGGCTCAGGCTCGGCCTGTTCCTCCGCCAAATCAAATTCGACGGTCTCCCCCGCCTGCAATGTGCTGGACCGCGCAACTTCACGTCCTAAAACGCGCGCCTGCCCGGAGTCAACCAGATCGGCGGCTTTAGATCGTGAAATACCCAGCATTTTGGCCACGGCTACGTCGAAACGCTTACCCACCAATGCATCGGGAGCAGGGACTATTCGACTCATTACTTGGCGTCCGCCTCCGGCTCAGACTGTAGGGATTCGTCGGATTGCTCGATGAGATCCTTGTGTGAGAACGGCTCCCCCATAAGAATCAGAATCACCAGGACCACACCGGCGACTACCAGATAGATATCCGCCACATTGCCAACGGACCAGCCATAGTTAAGGAAATCCACCACTTTGCCGTCGAGGAAGCCGTCAGCGTACATAACACGGTCAATCAGGTTGCCCAGAGCGCCTGCAAACGCGAAAGAAATCGCCACCGACCATTTCATGGAGACAGTGCGCACCCCAGCCACAGCAAGGGCCACGCAAGCCACAACGGCCAACAGACTGATTACCCAAGTAGCGCCTGATCCCATACCCAAGGACGCGCCCGGATTACGCACCAAGGTGAAGGACAGCAGTCCGGGAATCACGCGAATGGTCTGACCGTTGGATAACGCGGCCATCGCCCAAGCCTTGGTGAGCTGATCGACAATCAGCGCAGCCGCGGCCACACATGCAAAGACGGCCACGCGGGTGCGCAGCCGTCCCTGTTGGTTCGTCATACGACCTGTACCTGCCTACGCTCAGTTGGTCTTGGACGAGGTCTGGTCGACGTAGTTGTTCGACTCGGAAACCTGCGATGCCAGCTGGCCGAGGTACTCGGTGAGGCGGGCGCGGTATTCAGTCTCGAACTGCTTGAGGCTCTGGATGTTGCCCTCGACGACCTTGGACTGAGCCTGAAGGTTGTCGCGCACCTGCTCGGCATACGTATCGGCTGCAGAGCGGGTGTTCTTGTCGTACGCATCAGCTGCGGAACGAGTGTTCTTGTCATACTCGGCGGCACGCTGCTGCACTTCCTTCTCGTAGTTGTCAGCGTCATCGTGCTGAGACTTGGAGTAGTTGTCCGCATCCTGACGAGTCTTGACGGAGTATGCGTCGGCCTCAGAACGGGTGTTCTGGGAGTAGGTCTCGGCATCCGCGTGAGTCTGGTCACGGTAAGCGTCGGCCTCGGAGCGGGTACGATCCGAATAGGTGTCGGCGTCGGAACGAGTACGAGTGGAGTAGTCGTCGGCCTCGGAACGGGTACGCTCGGAGTAGTTGTTGGCCTTGGTGACCAGATCGTTGTACTTGTTCTGGCTGGCCTCGGTGATTTCCTTGGCCTTGTTCTTGCCCTTCTCCACGTACTGATCGTGCAGCTGCATAGCCAGGGTCAGCATGGCGGTGGCGCGCTCGGGCTCGGTGCCCGGCATGGAAGCGGCGCCAGCGATCTTCTGCAGAGAACCGGTCTCGGTGCTCGGCTCAACCTTGGAAACCTGAGCACGAAGCTGGTTTTCACGCTGCTTGGCTTCTTCGAGCTGACGGGACAGCTCAGCGATCTGAGCGGACTGCTGCTGAGCGGCGGAACCCTGCTGCTGAGCGGCGGCGAGCTGACGGGACAGCTCCTCATTGGCCGCGCGGAACTGATCACGTTCCTGCTGAATGGCGGCGATCTGCTGACCGACAGCCTCCTGGTCACCGGAGGCCTGAGCAGCCTGAGCGGTGAGCTGATCGATTTGAGCGTTCAGCTGATCGACCTGACCCTTGAGCTGCTCATTCTGGGAGGACAGCGCGCGGTTGGATTCCTCGGCTTCGCTGAGCTTGGCAGAGACAAGCTGTGCTGCCTGATCATTGCCAGCCTGAGCGGCCTGCTGGGCCTGAGCCACAGCGTTCTTCAAACCAGCATTCTCCGACTCGAGTTGCTGCACCTGACCGGTAAGATCGGAGATCTTCGCATTAAGGTTGGTCACGTCAGGACCCAGAGACTGGGTGGCCTGACCGCCGGCTACCGCCTGACGTCCAAGAGCCTCGACGGTTTCCGTGACCTGATCAAGGAAGTCATCGACCTCGTCGACATCATAACCTTCCTTGAATCGAACAGTCTGGAAGGTGTGCTCCCTAATATCCTTCGGCGTCAACAGAGCCATAAATCTTGCACCTCGCTTTGGGGCATCGCCCGCACTTACGTTGGTCTCAAGTCAGAATGCTATCACGACCCCATCGTTTCAGAACATTCGACGTGGGTTTTTATGCCAGATATATGCCTCCGGCGGGTCAAAAACGGCCTCAGAACACTATCAGAACAACACTTTCCAGTACCACCAGCGCAAAATACAGCACAATGAAGCTGACATCAAGATAAATCGAACCGAGCGGCAATGGGCGAATATAGCGACGTAGCCAGCGCAGAGGGGGTTCGGTAATGGAATACACAATATTGATCAGCTGGGCCACCACACCACGTGGATACCAGTTTCGTGCGAGAACGGAGACCCAGTCCAGAATCATGCGCACGAACAGAACCGTGATATACGCGTTGATGAGCCATGCAAGAATGCGGCCGATCAAAGAGAACACTAAGGAAAGCATGCTGACAGACTAACAACCGCGCATGAAAAGTTTGCTCGGAGCACAATAAGAATCGGCCGACTCCTTGCTGGGAGTCGGCCGAATACCGATATAACGTCGAATGCGAAAACTACTGAACCGGTCAGTCAGCGAACAAATCGTGTGCCGAGGCTGGTTTTGTCGGCTCTTCGACCTTGATGTTCACCTGCGCCGGGCTCAACAGGAACACGCGCGGAGTGACACGCTCGAGGGAACCACGCACGCCGAACACCACGCCGGCGGAGAAGTCCACGATGCGATATGCCACGGCTTCGGCCACACCGGTGAGATTCAGTACGACCGGAACACCGTCACGCAATGCACGGCCGACCAGTTGAGCATCCTCATATGACTTCGGATGGATGGTGGTGATTCTGTTCACACGACCACCGGGGAACGGCTTGGTAGTCGACGATGCGGCAGGCGCGGTGGTTGACGCCAGCGGCGTGACCGTATGGTCGGAATCAAATGCGGACTTCGAAGCCGGCTTCTGCTCCTCGTCCTCCTCGATGTAGTCGTCCTCATCGTCCACAACGTCACTCATGCCCAGATAGGACATCGCGTTTTTCATGAACCCAGCCATGGATCAATCCTTTCAGCGCAGGAAGTCAGGGATGTCGAGATCGCCAGCCGGATCGTTCACGGCGATATTCGGATGAGCGGAAGTCGGATCATCAAAAGGCAACGATGCGGAGTCACCGGTAGCCGGTGTGAATGCCGGTTGGGCAGTGGCAGCGGGCTGTGCAGCCGGTGCCGGTGCTGGAGCTGGCTGTGCCACGGGAGTCGCAGGATCGGCGGCGGTTGGCACAACCGGCGTCACCGTGCTCTGAGTGTCGTCATCTTGAGCGGCGACGGGGTCAAAACCAGCAGCAATAACAGTGACACGCACTTCATCGCCATAAGCATCGTCCAGAGCAAGACCCCAAATAATCTGGGCTTCAGGGTGAATGGCCTTGCGCACCAGTTCGGTGGCAGCAGAGGCCTCCTGCAACTTCAGGTCGGTCGGACCGGCGATGTTGATCAGCGCACCGTGTGCGCCTTCGATGCTTTCCTCAAGCAGCGGAGAGCTGATGGCGATTTCGGCGGCCTGCGTGGCACGATCCTCTCCCCGTGCGGAACCGATACCAAACAGCGCAGTACCAGCACCACGAAGAATGGAGTTCACATCGTTGAAGTCGACGTGAATATAGGAGTTCAACGAAATCAGTGATGCCCTGAACACCGGCAAGCAGTGCGGTATCAGCGGTCTTGAAGGCCTCAATGATGCCGATGGAACGGTCGGAAAGCTCGAGCAGGCGATCGTTCGGAATGACGATCAGCGCGTCGACTTCCTTGCGCAGGTTGTCGATGCCGTATTCGGCGGAAGCGGAACGCTGAGGGCCTTCGAAGCTGAACGGACGAGTAACAACCGCGATGGTGAGAGCACCCTGTTGATGAGCCGCACGAGCGACGATCGGGCTGGCGCCAGTACCGGTGCCACCGCCCTCGCCGCAGGTGACGAACACCATGTCGGCACCCCTAAGCGCCTCTTCGATATCCGACTGGTGGTCCTGGGCCGCCTTGGCTCCACGCTCCGGGTCGGCACCAGCACCGAGACCACGACTGGACTTATCGGAAAGGGAAATCTTGACATCCGCATCAGAGCGCAGAAGATCCTTCGCATCGGTATTTACCGCCACAAATTCAACATTCTGTAATCCCTCGGCAATCATGCGATTGACGGCATTACCGCCGGCACCGCCGACGCCAACAACCTTGATGTTGGTCTTGTCGTTGAACTCATTCTGCGCGATCTCGCTCACGTTTGGCTCCTGTCACTTCACGGTTACACCCAAGAGTAGCGCAAACAGGCTACTCTTGGAGGGAAATTCACGCGCAGAATGGCGCGTGTTGCGTGTATTTTCAGTATTTTCTCAGTAACTGGCGTCCATTGGGTCGTCACCGAAGAGCGCCTCACGCTCTTCGTGGGTGGTGGTACGCGATTCCAACCAGCCATACGGCAAGTGCACCTTCTTGGCGAAACGCACGCGGCCGCGCGGTTTGTCGACCACGCGTGGCGGGTATTCGATAGTCGGGTCGAGCTTGCCGATCTCGCGGTCCACATCGGCCAGGCTCTCGCATTCCATAAAGGCCTTGCGGGTGGAGCCGCCCACCGGGAATCCTTTCAGATACCAGGCGATGTGCTTGCGCAGATCGTGGACGGCCATCATCTCATCGCCCTCATAAAACTCGGTAAGCAGCTCGGCATGACGGTGAATCACGCGGCAGACCTCGCCCAGATTCGGGTTGAGCCGTTCGGGATTGCCCTCGAAGGCGTTTTTGATGTTGGCGAACAGCCACGGCCGGCCCTGGCATCCGCGGCCGATGGCCACACCGTCGCAGCCGGTCTCGCGCACCATTTCGAGCGCATCCTCGGCACCCCAGATATCGCCATTGCCGAATACCGGAATGTTGAGGTGTTCCTTGAGCTCGCCGATGCGGGACCAGTCGGAATGACCGCCATAGTATTCGGCGGTGGTACGGGCATGCAGGGTTACGGCCTTGCAGCCCTCCTCCTGCGCGATGTGTCCGGCTTCGAGGAAGGTCTCATGGTTATGGTCGATGCCGACGCGGATCTTCGCGGTGACGGGGATGCCCGCCGGCTCGCATACGGCGACCACGCGCTGTAATAGCTCAGTGAAAATGTCGGTTTTCCAAGGCAAGGCCGAACCACCGCCTCGACGAGTGACCTTGGGCACCGGGCAACCGAAGTTCAGATCCACATGGTCGGCCATGTTGCCGTCGACCACGATTTTCGCCGCCTGTTCGGTGATGGAGGGGTTCACGCCGTACAACTGCAGTGAACGGATTTTTTCGCTTTTGGCGAAATGACAGAGGCGCAGTGCTTTCGGGTTATGCGCCACGAGGGCTCGAGCGGTGATCATCTCGGCCACGTAGAGTCCATCGGGACCATATTCCTCGCAAATCACGCGGAAGGGCCAGTTGGTCACTCCCGCCATCGGCGAGAGCACCACCGGGGTCGGCACGGTGATGTTGCCGAGTTGGACCGGGGCGATATGCACCGGGGTCCCGGGGCGCGCCGGCGCGTCCGTACGTGGGTCGAGGTTGTCGGTCTCGTGATGCTCGGTGAGCACTGTTTCGGATTCGGATTGTGCCATGTGATTCCTAAGAAAATAAGTAGGGGCTCCCCTGAGAGAGGAGCCCCGGCGTCTATCGCCGCCACTTCGCCTACAAACAGCCCACTGGGATGTCTTCCTTACGGCTCAGCCCACAGAGGGGAGCCCAAGTTGTGCGACTCCGGCTTAGTACAGGCCGCC
>OOCD01001779.1_pt1 | contig 12530 bp, 10 predicted proteins | sample 1671791 | NCBI WGS metagenome assembly OOCD01 (sample SAMN06348193, study PRJEB24527) | human gut metagenome | biome: human gut; feature: ankylosing spondylitis patient; material: feces | host: Homo sapiens | place: China | collected 2015-10
GTGCATCAAGCAGCAGATGAGCCGTTTCCTTGATTTCTCCGACGACAAGGCAATTATCGTCAACAACGCGGACTGGCTGCGCAACCTGAACTTCATCGAATTCATGCGCGACATCGGCGCGATGTTCTCCGTCAACAAGATGCTGACTGCTGACTGCTACAAGACGCGCATGGCGACCGACAACGGTCTGTCCTTCCTCGAATTCACCTACATGCTCATGCAGTCCTACGACTTCTTGGAGCTGTTCCACCGCTACGGCTGCCGGCTGGAAATGGGCGGCAATGACCAGTGGAGCAACATGCTTGGCGGCGCGGACCTGGTTCGCCGCAAGGACAGTGAAAAGGCGTTCGCCTGCACGTTCCAGCTGCTGCTGACCCACGACGGCAAGAAGATGGGCAAGACCGAGAAGGGCGCGCTGTGGCTTGACCCGAACAAGACCTCCCCGTTCGAGTTCTACCAGTACTGGCGCAACGTTGATGACGCGGACGTGGAAAAGTGCCTTGGCTTGCTGACCTTCCTGCCGATGGACGAAGTGCGCCGTCTGGGCGCGCTGCAAGGCAGCGAAATCAACGAAGCGAAGAAGGTGCTGGCATTCGAGGTGACGAAGCTGGTGCACGGCGAAGAAGAGGCGCAGAAGGCCGCCGATGCCGCTGCCGCACTGTTCGCGGGCGGTGCGTCTGCCGCGAATGTCCCCTCCTTCACGCTGACGAAGGACGAATTCGCCGCCGACAGCCGCGTGACGACCATGCTGGTCAAGTCCGGGCTGTGCAAGAGCCAGAGCGACGCGCGCAATCAGGTGAAGGCGGGTGCGGTACTGGTGGCGGACAAGAAGGTGGATGACCTGAACGCCACGCTGGCGGAGAGCGACGTCCCCGCGGGTGGTCTGCTGATTCAGAAAGGCAAGAAGAACTTCCGCCGCTTGTTCCTCGCATGAGTGCCATGAACCCCTATCGGACGCTCCGGCAGTCCGCCAGCGACGAGTTCATCATCAACAAAAGCCGCTTCATCGGCTATGCCGCGCCGTGCGAAACGGAAGCGGAGGCGCTTGCGTTTCTGCAATCCATCCGCACAAAGCACAAGGACGCCACGCACAACTGTTATGCCTACATCATCGGGCAGAACGCGGGCATTATGCGCTATTCAGACGACGGCGAACCGGGCGGCACGGCGGGCTTGCCGATGATGGAGGTATTGAAGCATCAGGGCGTAGTCAACTGCTGCTGCGTGGTGACGCGCTATTTCGGCGGCATCCTGCTCGGCACCGGCGGCCTGGTGCGCGCCTACACGGCGGCGGCCGGCGGCGCATTGCAAAATGCCGAACTTGTCAGCATGCGGCTGGTGGTGGACTGCCGCCTGCGGGTGCCCTACGCCCAGTTCGAGCAGGCCCAGCGCATTATCGCTGCGGCCGGGGCCAGGCCGGAGGAGCCCGTGTTTGACGATGCCGTTACCCTGCTTTGGCGGATGCCTGCCGGGGAGGAAGGCCCCCTGTGTGCCAAGCTGACCGAACTGACCCGCGGCAGCGCCCAAGTCACCGTTTCGGCAGAGATGTACGCACCGTTTTGATTTTTGCTGCGGCTTTTCAGGGCCAGGATTCCTCTACGCCTTTTTGTAGGGGCCGATACTCGTCATCGGCCCGCATAGGCGGGCGGCTACTTGCGGGGCGATGCAAGCATCGCCCCCTACAGCCGCCCGCAAGTTTAGCGTTACAATTCCACCTGAAACGCCTTTTTCACAGCGTCGTTCCAGCGTCCGTCCCCGCGCAGGATCTTCTCCACCGCTCCGCGAACGGCACCCTCGCCGCCGCGCTGGGGGCAGATATAGTCGGCGCGCGCCCGCACCTCCGGCGCGGCATCCGCCGGGCAGGCCACAAAGCCGCACAGCGCCATAGCCGCCAGATCGTTCAGGTCGTCGCCGCAGTAGGCGACATCGTCCCGCGCGTAGCCGTTTTCAGCCATGAAATCACGCAGGAACGCGGCTTTTTTGCCAACATTCTGGTAGATGTCGGTGATTTTCAAATCTGCGGCGCGGCGGCGCACGGCCTCGCACTCGCGCCCGGTGCAGATCATCACGCGGATGCCCGCCGTGCGCGCCAGCACCAGCCCGGCGCCGTCCTTGATGGCAAATTTCTTCAGCTCATTGCCGGTGGCGTCGTAGTAGACGCCGCCGTCGGTCATCGTGCCGTCCACGTCCAGCACCAGCAGTCGTATCATCGTCAGACCCTCTCGTACTCGCTGGAGGTGATGAATTCCACGGGCAGGCCCGCCGCGCGGATGGCCCCCGCCATCTGGGCATTGTAGGCCGCACCGCGCCCGGTGTGGGTGTGCAGGCCCTCGTCCGCGTAGGCGGCAGTGCCCGGCCTGTAGCCGTCGGCACCGGCCAGCAGCACCCGCGCCGCGCCGCACTGGCGCAGCAGACGCAGCAGCATCAGCACGCTGTTGCCGCCCTGCGCGTCGGTGGCGGACAGCCGGTCATAGTTGACCACCGCCGCGTCCTTGTCGGCGCGCAGGTTGCTGGTCAGGATCAGCGGGCAGGGGTAGGCGGCATCCACGTCAAAGCGTTTTGCGTTCGTGAAAAACGCATAGTCGGGCGTCACAAAATCCGGCACAAAGTTGGCCGAGACTGTCACGTCGGCCTGCGCGGCTGCTACAGCGGCACGTCCAGCCTCGGCAGCCAGGCTGCCGCCGGGGGCCAGCACCAGCACGGTCTTGCCCGCAAAGGCCCTCTGCAGGGCGGCCAGTGCGCCTGCGTCGTCGATGCGGCGGTTCTTGTACTCGGTGTAGAGCGTGTCGGCGTAGGCGGCATCAAACACAGTCTTTTTGTTCGGCGCGATGGCCGCCAGAATATGGTTGATGTCGCGGTTCGTCAGATCGCCCTTGCCAAGGTAATGCTCGGCATAGTTGCGGTGCAGATTGAACCTGGCCGACAGGAAGTACGCCGGGGTGTAGCCCCACGCGCAGTTGCCCTTGATGGGCGCAATGTGGTCCTGAATGGCATCCATGAGGTCGTCAATGTTGTAGTGGCCGCCGAAGTACTCGTTCATATAGTCGGCGATCAGCTCAATCGGCAGGTTGCCGGGGATGCGGCCCATGCCCATCAGGCTGCCGTCCACAGCCAGGTCGCGGCGCAGATGCTTGTCGAGAAATTCCTGCGCCAGGCAGAAGCTCAGCGCCATGTTCTCATGCAGGTGCAGCGCCAGGCGGATGTCCGGAGCTAAATTATGGTCAGCCATGCTGACGATGCGCTCCAGATCGCGGCGGCGCATGCTGCCGAAGGTATCCACAATGGAGAACTGCCACGGATGGATTTCGTTGACCTGCTCAAAGATCCAGAGCAGGTCCTTGTCGCTGTAGCCCATGATGTTGATGGGGTTGATGGAGACCTTGTAGCCCAATTCTTTGATGCGGCGGGCAAAGTCCATGCCGTCCTTAATGTCGTAATCATGGGCGGTGATACGGATGATTTCAATGCCGTGGCCGTCGTAGGGGGACAGCTTGGCAATGTCGTAGTTGGAGCGCATCGCCATGCCGGAGTACATCGTGTGGCCGCGCTGACCCTCGTCGGGCAGCAGGCGGTTCAGCTCCTCAATCGTGTTGCAGACCGTCACGTCGGGGTCGTAGCCGTCCACATTGCGCAGAAAGCCGACCTCGACGATGTCCACGCCCGCGCGGGTCAGCGTCTGGATGATGCGGCGCGCCGAGCCGAAGCCCCACTGCCAGTTGTTCACATAGCCGCCGTCGCGCAGGGTGCAGTCCAGCAGTTTAATATCAGCCATGCTGCTTCTCCTTCAAAATTTCATTGACCAGCGCCAGATCCTTCGGCGTGTCCACGCTGACCGTCTTGTACGGGCTGACGATGGCGTGTACCTTATGGCCATTCTCGATAAAGCGCATCATGTCGTTTTCCTCGGCCTTTTCAAGGATGGATTTCGGCGTATCATGGTAGAATTTCAGTGCCTGCTTGCTGTACAGCTGAATGCCGGTGACCTTCTCGTACTCGAAATTCAGCGTGCCCTTCGGGTAGGGGATGGGGCTGCGGGAGATCAGCAGGATCTCCCGCGCGGCGTTCGTCACGACCTTTTGGTTCGAGAAGTCGATGACGTCGGCGGGGTGCTCCATAACGTTCGTCAGCACCGCGACGTAATAGGGGTCATCGGGCAGCGTGTCAGGCAGGATCAGGTCGAACGCCGCGGGGTTGACCAGCGGCTCGTCGCCCATGAGCTGCAGGTAGAGGTCGGCGTCCTCGACGGTGCTGACCTCCCAGATGCGCCCGGTGGGGGTGTCGTGGTCGGGGCTGGTCATAATATACCGCATATCGTAGGTTTTGCAGGCGTCGGCAATGCGCTCGTCGTCGGTGGCGATGAGCACATCGTCCAGCTTCGGGCAGGCCCTGGCGGCCTTGTAGACCCAGTAGATCATCGGTTTGCCCAGCACATCGGCCAGCGGCTTGCCCGGCATCCGGGTACTGGCGTAGCGCGCCGGGATCACAGCGATTGTTTTCATGAGTGTACCTCGCTTACACGGCGGCCTGAACAGCCGCCTCTATCGTTTGGCATACGCCGTCAAAGCGGCGGTCTATGTCCAAATTGGTGAACCGCAGAACCCTGATATGGTTCTGTGCGAAAAGCTCTGTGCGCAGACTGTCGGTCTGCTGTTGCTCGGGCGTGTAATGCTGTGCCCCGTCCAGCTCGATGACAAGCCTTGTTTTTGCGCAGTAGAAATCAGCGATATAGCCGCCGATGGGCTTTTGGCGCTGGAAGCGCGGGGTGAAGGTGCGGAGGAAGCAATACCACAATTTACGCTCCCATGGGGTCATATCTCTGCGAAGCTGTTTTGCCAGCGGTACGTTTTTTCGATTGTAGTAAAGCATTGCACATATCCTTTCACGGGTGCCTTTGGGAAGGTTCTCTCCCTCCGGCGCTCCGCGCCACCTCCCTCGCAGAGGGAGGCAAGGCGCCTTGGCCCCCTCTGCGAGGGGGCTCCGCCCGCAGGCGGTGGGGGAGAGGACCCCCCGGCCGGACGCCGCTTTCCCCGCGCATCAGACCAGTTTCCTCGCCTCCTCCAGTGTCAGCAGGATCTTCTCATCCGCCGCGGTGAAGCCGCGCAGGACGAAGCTCTGCACGGTGACAGCACGGGCGAAATGGAAGGGGAGGCAGAAGTTCAGCACCTCGCTGGGCATCGTGCGCTCCAAAATGACTGCATCGGGGAACAGGGCGGCGTAATCCGCCGTGTCCCGCGGGTGGGTCTTGATAAAGAGCGGCCCAACGGCGTATTTTTCCGCCACCGCTTTGAACATCGCGTCCTGCTCCGCTTGGGTCATCAGCCCGTCAGCCACAAAGCTGCGGGGCAGCAAAAGCGTCGCGCCGTCTGCCTTCTCGGGCAGGGGCTGCGTCAAAAATACGCGGCGCACCATCGCTTTTTCGTCGTCGGTCAGGCTCTCTAACAGTTTGGCCTTGCTGTCCGTCACCATGCGGTCCGCCGAAAACAGCGTACACCGCGCGGCGTCCTCACTCTCGACGCGGACGCACCACGGGCTGTCGCCCCAGTACAGGTAGCCTTTTCCGCGCTGCTTCGCGGCAAAATCCGCCGCGGCGCGCTGGTCGGTCACAAGATGCTGGTCAGGGCCGAGCGTGCTGCCAAACGTGTCCTCGCACAGAATATACCCGGCGCGGCAATCCTGCAAATAGCGGCCCAGCACACTCCAATCGTTGTGGATATAGACGTTTTCAAACGCTGCACGGTTCAATTTCCAACCGCACAGCTTCTCAAAGGCGCGGGCCGCGCGCCGGTGGGCAAACAGCCCCGTCACGGTCCCGGGCCAGCGCGTCTCGTCCACAAGGACAGTCTTGACCACGCCCGTCGCGTCCAGACGTGCCGCCAGCGCGGCGGTGTCGGGCACGGAGGCCGACAACACCATTGTGTGGGGCTTGCCGGCGCAGCGCCCGGCCCGCAGCAGATCGACCAAGACCTGATACGCGGTGTGGCAGATGTACAAATTCGGTTTCATGCGTTACTCCTGCACGAGCTTGACGGGCGGGAAGTGGATGCGGCCCCAGCCGGACGCCCACTCGGGCATCGTCAGGTCGCTGTTCGTCACCTCAAAGGCGAACTCGGTCACGGGCTTGTCCAGGCAGACCGCGTGGGCCAGTGCGCCGTCAAAAATGTCGAGATAGAAGAAATACTGTCCCTCGCCCAGCAGACTCGGGTCAAATTCAAACACAGAGGTGTAGATTTTGCCCGGCTCGGCGGGGCCGAGGTCGACGGGATGGGTGATGCCGACGGGCGTCGAATCCCGCGCGTGGAGGTTCATCTTCATGTGGATGCCTGCGAACGGCTCCGAAACGCGCCAGGTGATTTTCACCCGCATCTTTTCGGTATCGGCAAACACGCTCGACTCCTTGCCGACGAAATCCAGCGTTTCCAGCCGGAACCGCTTGCCCGCGCTGCCCGTCATGCGAGCGACGTCGGCCAGGTCGTAGTGGACAACGTTGACGTCGGTGGTGTCCATGTAGACCGCGATGGCCTGCTCCACGTCGCCGTCAAAGATGACCCTGCCCTTGTCCAGCACGACGCAGCGGGTGCAAAGCTGACGAATGGTCGACATATTATGGCTGACATACAGCACCGTGCGCCCGTCCTGATTGGCGACGTCGCTCATTTTCCCTAAGCATTTCTGCTGGAATTTCATATCGCCGACGGCCAGAACTTCATCCATGACCATGATCTCGCTGTCGAGATGCGCGGCCACGGCGAAGGCCAGCTTGACGAACATGCCGCTGGAATAGCGCTTGACGGGTGTGTCGATGAAGTCGCCGCACTCGGAAAATTCAATGATCTGCGGCAGCTTTGCGTCGATCTCGGCGCGGGTCATGCCCAGAATCGCGCCATTCATATAAATGTTCTCGCGGCCCGTCATCTCGTTGTTGAAGCCGGTGCCGACCTCGAGCATCGAGGCCACGCGGCCACGAATTTTGATTTCGCCCTCGGTGGGGGCGGTGATGCGGGAGAGCAGCTTGAGCAGCGTGGATTTGCCCGCGCCGTTGCGGCCAATGATGCCCAGTGCCTCACCCTGATAGACGGTCAGGTCAACGCCGTTCAGTGCCATAAACGTCTGGCCGAACAGCCGCTGGTCGGTGCCGATGACGGTGTTTGGGTCCTCCTTGCCGCGCACACGGGCCCACCAGCTTTGCAGGTCGTGGGTCAGCGTGCCGCCGCCGATCTGGCCGAGCTTGTATTGCTTTTTCAGCCCCGTGACCTCGATGACAGGGCGTTTTTCATTTGCAGACATAGTTACGCGCCCCTTTCTTACACGGTATCCATAAAGGTCTTTTCAATGCGGCTGAACAGCACAACGCCCAAAACCAGCGCCGCAGCGGTAAAAATCAGGCTGTACACAATGCCAAACATCGTGACCGTGCCGGTGCCCAAGGTAGCCATGCGGAAAATCTCAATCGGCGACGTCATGGGGTTGAGCTGGACGAGCACCCGCAGGCGCGGGGAGTTATCCAGCATCGACAGCGGATAGACGACGGGGGAGGCGTACATCCAGAGCTGCACGCCGAAGCCGACGGCAATCGCCAGATCGCGGTACTTCGTCGTTAAGGACGACACGATGATGCCGACGCCGAGACCCAGCAGCATGACCTCCAGCACGACGAACGGCACAGCCAGCACCCACAGCGTAAAGGTGACGCCGCTGCCCGTGGCAAAGAAGTACACCCAGAAGATCAGGTACATGACCGCCTGAATGCCGAAGTTGATTAGGCTTGTCAGCACCTGGCTGACCGGCATCGTCAGGCGCGGGAAGTACACCTTGCCAAAAATCTGTGAGTTTGTCACAAACGTATTGGCTGTATTGTTGACGCAGTTGGCAAAGAAGGTCCACACCGTATTGCCGGCCATGTAGAACAAAAAGCCGGGCACGCCGTCGGTGGGCATGTTGGCCATGCCGCCGAACACAACGTTGAAAATCACGGTGGTGATGAGCGGGTTCAGAATGATCCACGCGGGGCCCAGGATCGTCTGCTTGTACAGCACGGTAAAGTTGCGCTTGACGAACATCATAATTAAGTCGCGGTAGCGCCAGAGCTCCTGCAGGTCGATGTCGAACCAGCCGGTTTTGGGCCGGATGACCGTAGTCCAGCCCTCGTCAGCCGGGCGGGTGGTTTGCAGATTTTCAGCCATAAAAATACCTGTTCCTTATGTGTAAAATCGTGGTTGCATAGTTATCCATAGTAATAGTGCTATTTTACCACATTTTGCGCAAAGAATCAACTTGCCGGGGCGTATATAATAGCAGCAGAATATCGTGCGCGGTGAAAACGTAGGGGCGGATCCCATATCCGCCGCCGTACACAGGTCGGGCGCATATAGAATGCGCCCCTACGGGCAACGGAACACGGACGCTTGAAGCACATCTTACTCGCCAAGGATGACCGCGAGATTTCGCGCAATCCGGCGCTTAGTGAGGTGGCGCGAACGCGCCGGAGGGAGTTCCCTGCGAAGGCAGGCGAAGCGATGCGTCCCCGCAGGCAAAAAAGCGGTCTGCCGAAAATCCATCGGCAGACCGCTTTCTATACAAATTTACAGCACCTTTGACAAAAATGCCTTCAAACGCTCATTTTCGGGGTTGGCGAAGAACTCCTTCGGCGGCTTATCGACCTTGACGATGCCCTCATCAATGAAGATGATGCGGTTTGCGACCTCGCGGGCAAAGCCCATCTCGTGGGTGACGCAGACCATCGTCATGCCGCCGCGGGCCAGCTCCTTCATCAGCTCCAAAACCTCTCCGACCATCTCGGGGTCAAGGGCGGAGGTCGGCTCGTCAAACAGCAGCACGTCGGGGTTCATGGCCAGCGCGCGCACAATCGCAATGCGCTGCTTCTGCCCGCCGGACAGCATGTTGGGGTAGGTGTCGGCCTTGTCGGCCAGACCGATGCGCTCCAGCAGCTCCATGGCTTTCTTGTCGGCCTCGGGCTGCTTCATCAGGCCCAGACGCACAGGGGCCAGCGTGATGTTCTTCTTCACCGTCAGGTGGGGGAACAGGTTGAAATGCTGGAACACCATGCCCATCTTCTGGCGCACATGGTCAATGTCGTGGTCGGTGACTTCCTTGCCGTTGAAGATGACATGGCCGCCGTCCGGCTCCTCCAGACGGTTCAGGCAGCGCAGGAACGTGGATTTTCCGCAGCCCGAGGGGCCGACCAGCACAACGCAGTCGCCCTTGTTGATGGTCAGGTCCACGCCCTTGAGCACCTGCAGGCCGCCGTAGTTCTTCTGCAGTCCTTTAACGTCTATCACTTTGCGCCAGCCTCCTCTCAAATTTTGCAAGCAGCGCGCTGAACAGCATGACCAGCACCAGATAGGTCGCGGCCACGCCGAGCAGCGGGAACATAGGCTCATAGGTACGGTTCATGATGCCCTGCGCGGCATACAGCAGCTCCTTGCCGCCGATGACCGTGATCAGCGAGGAATCCTTCAAAAGCATGATGAACTCATTGCCCAGCGCAGGCAGGATGGAGCGAATGGCCTGCGGGATGATGATTTCAAACATCGTGGTCATATAGTTGAGACCAAGGCTGCGGCCCGCCTCCATCTGGCCCGGGTCAACGGCCATGAGGCCGCCGCGGATGATTTCCGACACATAGGCGCCGGAGTTGATGCCCAGTGCCAGTGCGCCGACCATCGTGAAGTTGCGGCTGCTGGCAAAGATGACCATGCTCATGATGAGCAGCTGGACCATCATGGGCGTGCCGCGGATGACTGTGACATACACCTGCGCCACTGCGTTGAAAATGCCCAGGATCGGGTTGCGGTGGTGGGGCTTCTGCTGCGCGTAACCCACGCGGACCATAGCGACGATGGCACCCAGCACAACGCCCAGCACCAGTGCAATGGCCGTGACCAGCAGGGTCGTGCCCACGCCCTTGATGTACTGCTGCCAGCGGTCCGAGTAGAGAAATGCCTGGTAAAATTTTACGAAGAAGTCCTGCCCGAAGTTCAGCTTCTGGCCGTTCTTGACCAGCTCCGAAAGCGCTTCAAACTGTGCTTCCATCCGCAACACAACCTTTCTTTCTGTTTGAATTCAGCACACCTGTAGGGGCCGGGCATGCCCGGCCCGCGGCTTTCCGGCAAACTCGTGCCTGCGGGAAGGTTGCGGGCCGCATATATGCGGTCCCTACAGCGCGATATTTGTATTATACCATATTTTCGGGAAAAATCACACTAAATAAAAGAAAAGCGCGCCGGGATACCGGCGTGCCTTTCCGCTTGCTGCAAAGCGCTTATTCAGCGGTGATGTACTTGTCCACGATGGCCTGCAGGGTGCCGTCGTCCTGCAGCTCCTCCAGAGCGCCGTTGATGGCGTCCAGCAGCTGGGTGTTGCCCTTGGCAACGCCGATGGCGTAATCTTCCTGGGCGTAAGCGGTGTCAAGGATCTTCAGGCCGGGGTTGGCCGCAACGAACTCCTGAGCGGGGGCGTTGTCGATGACGACGGCATCGACCTGGCCGTTGTTCAGGGCCTGCACAGCGGTCAGACCGTCATCATAGGCGATGACATTTTCCTCACCGAAGTCATCGGTGCAGTAGAGGTAGCCGGTGGTGCCGCGCTGGGTGCCGATGGCCTTGCCGGACAGGTCGTCAGCGGTGGCAATGTCGGAGCCCTCAGGCACGATGATGGACTGGATGCCCTCGGCGTAGGTGTCGGAGAAGTCCATGACCTTCAGGCGCTCGTCGGTGACCGTGACACCGGCCATGACCATGTCGCTCTTGCCGTTCTGGGCGGCCAGCAGGGCGGCGTCAAAGTCCATGTCGTCGACCTGCAGCTCCAGGCCGAGCTTCTTGGCGATGGCACCCGCAACCTCAATGTCGATGCCCTCGAAATCACCGGTGTCGGTGGTCATCTCATACGGGGGGAAGGCGGCGTTGGTGGACACCGTCAGCTTGCCGGCGTTGACGGTGGTCACCGCGGCAGCGTCGGCAGAAGCGGCCTCCTCGGTGGAAACGGCCTCGGAGGATGCGGCCTCGCTGGAAACAGTCTCGGTGGAAGCGGAACCGCCGCAGGCGGCCAGGCTCAGCATCATAGCGGAGCTGAGCATCAGAGCAGTGAGCTTTTTCATGATGATCTCCTCGATTCATTGTATCTCAATGTTTGTACCTTCCCAAGCCCTCACTTGGTTGATGTATACAGTATAACTGCATAAATATGTAAAGTCAATGTATATTTAATAACTTCGGCATTTTACATGGGCAGGGCAGGGGAGTGGAAAGTTTTTTGTGCAAACTGGCGGAGGTATAAATGTAGGGGCCGGGCATGCCCGGCCCGCGGCTTTACAACAGACGCCTGCTTGCCTTTACGTTGCGGGCCGCACATGTGCGGCCCCTACAACCTCAACATTCCAAATTTTTCTACTTGACTTAAAGCCGCACTTGTGCTATAAATAACTTAACTTCATCCTGTACAAAGCCATGAGGCAGACAAACGGGATGCGGTGTCCTGTACAAGAGAGAACCGCCGCGGATTTTCCGCGTGGTGCAAGCGGTTTTGCAGCGGCCCGCAGCCTTACCACTGCCGAGCGCGGGGGCGAACCTCCGCCGGGTACGGCCCGTTACAGCCGGTACGAGCGGCGCTTACCTTTTATTATATAAGATATAAGCGCAATTTGGGTGGAACCGTGGAGCTATATGCTTCATCCCTTTTGTAAGCGAGGGATGGAGCATTTTTTATTTGCATTTTTGTGCAATTGCAAAAGGAGCGTACAATTATGAAGATCATCTACAAGGACGGTACCGTCGCCGAGTGCCCGCAGGAGGAAGAACTGCACGTTCTGCGCCACACGGCTGCCCATATCATGGCGCAGGCCATCAAGCGCCTCTACCCGCAGGCGGACTTTGCCTTCGGCCCTGCCACCGAGAACGGCTTCTACTATGACGTCGACCTCGGCGACATCAAGCTGACCGACGAGGACCTGGCCGCCATCGAAAAAGAGATGAAGAAGATCTGCAAGGAGAATCTTCCCATCAAGCCGTTCATCCTGCCCCGTGACGAGGCCGTCAAGCTGATGGAGGAGCGTCAGGAGCACTACAAGATCGAGCATATCGCCGACCTGGCCGACGAGACTGAGTTCAGCTTCTACCAGCAGGGCGAGTACGTCGATATGTGCATCGGACCCCACCTGTGCTACACCAAGGCGCTGAAGGCGTTCAAGATCACCCAGCAGTCCGGCGCTTACTGGAAGAACGACAAAGAGAACAAGATGCTGACCCGCATCAACGGCGTTGCCTTCCACAATCAGGAGGAACTGGACGCCTGGGAGAAGCAGCAGCAGGAGGCCCGTGAGCGCGACCACCGCAAGATCGGCAAGGAGATGCGCCTGTTCATGACCGACGACCTCGTTGGCCGCGGCCTGCCGATGTTCCTGCCCAACGGCTACACCGTCTGGCAGCAGCTGGAGGATTACATCAAGGGCAAGGAGCGTGAGCGCGGCTACCTGCACGTCATGACCCCCTGCATCGGCACCGTGAACCTGTACAAGA
>OOCD01001784.1_pt1 | contig 12510 bp, 11 predicted proteins | sample 1671791 | NCBI WGS metagenome assembly OOCD01 (sample SAMN06348193, study PRJEB24527) | human gut metagenome | biome: human gut; feature: ankylosing spondylitis patient; material: feces | host: Homo sapiens | place: China | collected 2015-10
TTTCGCCGGTGAACCAGGCGGGATCGGACGGATCGTATTTCCGGGTGCCGGCCCAGTTTGCGGGCGTCGCGCCGGCGTATAGGGCGACGGCCGAGCCCTTGGCCACGGTGGCGGTGAAGGTGCCGGCCACGGCGTTGCGGAAGCCGATCATGCCGCGGATGGCGGTCCAGCGTTGCGCGCAGTGCCAGGTGCCGGCGGTTTCGATGCCGTCGGTCGGACAGGTCATGTCCGGCACGGAGGTGCGGGTGGCGCCGGGAGCGCCGTCGTCGACGCCGGCGTAGTAGTAGCCGGAGAAGATGTGCGGCTGGCCGTAATCGTAGGCGAGCATGAAGGCGTTGGCGAGCAGGTAGCTGGTGCCGTCACGGGTGGTGAGCGAGGAGCCGTTGCGCTCGGTGTCCCAGTTGGTCACCCATACGGCCGCCTTATCGGAATCCACCCAGGTCGGTCCGCCGATGGCGTCCAGGCCATCCGAACGAATCGATGCAGGCCGGCTTCGACATGGACCTCTACCTCGACTGGCGCCGGGACGGCCACCCGAACGGCTACAACCTGTTGCTGCGCAATACCGACACGCCTATGGAGCACGAAGGCGATTCCAGTTATTTCAACGCCGATTCAGGTGCCTCAATCGCCTCATTCCTCACGGAATACCTGCCGGACGAGCTCTCTTCCGACGCCGACGTGCTGCTCAGTCTTGGTGAACCGGCCGTGAGCGGCGGGCAGCTGACGCTCTCCCCGCAATCGTTCGTCGTGTTTGGTTAAACCCGTTCGACCTCACCTCCGCCGGCGAGGCTGTCGGCAAAGTCGACTGGGGATAGTCAACGGGCCATCACGACAAACACCAACACCTCTAGCCTCGTCCAACTCACCGAATGTATTGCAATCGTTGTCAATATGAGTTACGGTAGAGGCAGAACAGCTCGAACATTGGTCTGTCAGGTTGCCGGAACCTCAACGCAGAGCGGCCCTCGAACAGCAATGCAAACGACTAGCAGTACCCGATTTGCAAGCAAGGAGTCATCATGACCGACGCATACGGCAACGACGCAGCAACCAGCACCGGCACCATCGCAGACACCACCAACAACGCCGCTTCCGGTGCCCCGCAGCGCGCGGAAAGCACGGAACGACTCGCCCGCCCGCTCATCAAGCTCGCCAAAGCCTGCGGACTTGCCACCTCATTCATCGACCAGCTCGGCACCTACACCGAAATCAGCGACGCGGCCTTGGTCGCCGTACTCAAGGCCCTCGACGTGGACGCATCCAGCGACGAGGCCATCGTACGCTCCATGACCCAACTTGAGGTGGAAAACAGCAAACGTTTGCTCCCCTCCACCATCGTCGCCACCACCGGCAAACCGACCGGCATCACCCTGAACTGCTCGTCGGACGCGGACATCACCGCCTCCATCGAACTGGAGGACGGCACCGCGTTTGGCCACTTTGCCCTGCTGCCGAACCTCAATTCCGGCAAGCCGGACTTGACCATCGCACCCGACCTGCCGATGGGTTACCACACGCTGACCGTCACGGTTGACGGGCGCGAGGGCAAGGCGGCCATCATCGCCGCCCCCGCGCGCATTCCCGTGCCGGAGGCGGTCGCCGAGCACCAGCGGTGGGGCTGGATGACGCAGATGTATTCCGTGCGGTCCCGCGAATCGTGGGGCATCGGCGATTACGGCGATCTGAAGCGTCTTTTGGCAGATGCCGCCGAGAAGTCCAAGGCCGACTTCATGCTCATCAATCCGATTCACGCCGGCGCGCCGATTCCGCCGCTTGAGCCATCGCCGTATCTACCGGAATCGCGCCGATTCCTCAACGTGACGTACATCCGGCCGCAGGATATCCCCGAATATGCCACACTGCCGGCCGACGTGCGCGCGCAGGTGGATGCGCTGCATGATTCGGTGGCCGCGCACAACGACGAATCGACCCCGATGGACATCAACGCGGCGTGGGAGGCCAAGCGCCCGGCGCTGCGCCTGATCTTCGAAGCGGGCCGCAACAACAAGCGCGAGCTCGAATTCGAGCATTTCAAGACCACCGCCGGCCCGGACCTCGATTCCTTCGCCACATGGTGCCTGTGCTTCGAGGTATGGGGCGCGCCGTGGGGCGAGAACCGTTGGTTCTTCGAGAAGACCATCGACGACCCGGCCGTGCGCCAGCTCGTCGAGGAGCACCACGACCTGTTCGAGTTCAACCGCTGGCTGCAGTGGATCGCTGCCGAGCAGGTGAACGCCGCGCAGCAGGAGGCGCTGGACCACGGCATGACGCTGGGGCTGATGCAGGACATGGCCGTGGGCGTGCACGGGCTCGGCGCGGATGCCTGGGCCAATCCGGAACGCTTCGCCTCAGGTGGCGTCACGGTCGGCTGCCCGCCGGACTTCTATAACCAGCAGGGCCAGGATTGGGGCCAGCCACCGTTCAACCCGCGCTACCTGGAGGCCACCGGCTACCAGGTGTACCGCGAGATGGTGCATTCGATGTACGAGCACGCGGGCGCGGTGCGCATCGACCATGTGCTGGGCTTGTTCCGCCTGTGGTGGATTCCGCAGGGGCTCGGTGCCCGCAACGGCGCATACGTGACGTACAACCACGAGGCGATGTTGGGAGTACTGGCCATCGAGGCCACGCGCGCCGGAGGCATGGTGGTTGGCGAGGATCTGGGCACCGTACCGGATTACGTGCGCCGCATTCTGGCCGATCACGGCGTGCTCGGCACTGACGTGGAATGGTTCAACCGCGTGGACGATTCGCCGAACGCCGGCGACCCGTACCGCGCACCCAAGGACTATCGCAAACAGGCATTGGCCTCGGTGACCACGCACGATCTGCCACCCACCGCCGGCTACCTGAACTTCGCACACGTCAAGCTGCGCGAGGAGCTGCATCTCCTGAGCGAGCCGGTGGAGGCATTCGCCGCCTCGGCGATGGCCGAGCGCACGGCCATGATGAACCGTCTGGTGGAGAACGGCTATATCTCGCAGACCGTGGCGGATGATGTGGAAGGCCATGTGCAGGAAATCGTGGAAGCGATGCACGCCATGCTCACCGATACGCCGTCGCTGCTGCTGCAGGCAGCGCTGGTGGACGGCGTGGGCGAATGCCGCTCCCAGAATCAGCCGGGCACTTCCAGAGAGTATTCGAACTGGCGCGTGCCGCTGGCGGACAGCTCAGGCCACGTGGTACATACCGACGAGGTCTTCGACCTGCCACGCGTGCAGTCCCTAGCCGCCGTGATGCGCCGAGAGAAGCGGTGATCGATTCCGCAATGGGAAATTGGTCTAAATCGGCTTCGAGGGGCTGATTTGGCCTTTCCCGGACATCCACTTCCGCTTCAAGGGGCTGGTCATCTGCTGAACCACGAGTATGAACGGCTCCGCGCCAACGTCATTCCGCCGTTTTGGAACGTTGTCTACTTGGGCAACAGCCCCTCGAAACGGAAGTAGACCTTCAGAAAAGACCAAATCAGCCCCTTGAAACGGAGGTAGAGCTGGTTTAACTGCCTGTTGGGCGCAACTCTGCGCCTAACGCTAAGGTCAATAGCATGAGCGGTCTGTTTGTTTCGTTTGAAGGTGTCGATGGCGTGGGCAAGACCACGCAAGTCGAGCGGCTGCGTGCGTATCTTGAGGCTCAGGGGCGTACCGTGGTCGTTACCCGTGAGCCGGGAGGCACTGCGTTAGGCAAGGCCATTCGCCAACTGCTGTTGCACGGTGTGGATGGGGGCGCAGTCGACATCGCACCGCGCGCCGAGGCGCTGCTATTCGCTGCAGACCGAGCCCAGCACGTTGCCGAAACCATCCGCCCGGCATTGGAGCGCGGTGAAGTGGTGATCACCGACCGCTATTTAGACTCTTCCTTGGCCTATCAGGCCGGTGGCCGCGAACTCACGCCAGAAGAGATTCGATCCTTAAGCATGTGGGCCACCAACAACCTGCTGCCCGACCGCACGTATTTGCTGGATATGGACCCAGCCCTGTCCCACCATCGCCTCGAACACGCGGAAGACCGTATGGAATCGGCCGGTGATGACTTCCAGTCCCGCACCCGCCAGGCCTTCTTGGACTTGGCCGCCGCCGAGCCGAATCGTTTCCGCGTTATCGATGCGAGCCAGAGCATTGAAGCGGTATGGGCTGCCATCGAATCCGACATCAAGGAGCTCGCATGAGCGTATGGGATTCACTAGTCGGCCAAAAGCCGGTAATCGACATGCTCAGTCGTATCGCGCAGGGCGACCCGAGCCAGATCACCCAGTCGTGGCTGATCTGTGGACCTCCCGGATCGGGCCGTTCCAACATGGCCCGAGCATTCGCGGCGGCGCTCCGGGGCAGCCTTTGCGGCGGCGCTGGAAAGCCCGGATCACGGCATGAGCGCTGAGCCCACGCGCGTCACCCAGCAGGTGCTTGCCGGCACGCATCCGGATGTCACGGTGCTGACCACGAACAAGGTGACTATTGGTATCGATCAGGTGCGTGAGATCATCACTACCTCCGAGCAGATGCCCGCCACCGCGCCGTGGCGCATCATCATCATCGAAGACGTGGATCGCATGCTTGAGCGCACCACCAACGTGCTCTTGAAAGAGATTGAGGAGCCGGCCGAGCATTGCATCTGGCTACTGTGCGCGCCCAGCGCCCAGGACGTGCTGCCCACCATCCGTTCGCGCACACGCATCGTGAACCTCGCCGTGCCCTCCACCCAGGCGGTGGCCGGATTCCTGACCTCCACCACCAATGTCGAGCCAAAAGTGGCGCAGCGTGCGGCCCGACTCGCCGAAGGCCATATCGGCATCGCCAAGTTGTACGCCACCGACGAACGGGTTATGTCCGACCGCGATGAACTTGTGGTCGGTGTGCTGAATCTGGCCCGTGCCTCGGATGCAGTGTTGTTGGCCGGCAATCTTATCGACAATGCCAAGGCCCAGGCCGAGGCGGACGCGAACCGCATCACCGCCGGCCAGGAAGCGGAATTCCGCCGCATCAACGGACTGGCACCGAGCGACCGCATCCCGCCGAAACTGCGTGGCGCATTCAACCAGATTGCCAAGAAAGACGATGTGAAGCGTTTGGTCACCCGCCGTACGCGCGACGTATTGGATCGTGCGCTGAACTCCATCGCCTCCATCTACCGAGATGTGGCGGTGCTGCAGAACAATGCGGAGGATTCGGTGGGCCTCATCAACCTGGAGAACCGCTCGTCGATCACCGAATTGTCGGTGCGATTGAACCGGGCCGGTGCCGTGACCCGTCTGGACGAAGTGGCCCACGCCCGCAAGCGCCTAGCCGGCAACGGCAACCCGCTACTGGTATTCGAGTCCCTCTTCTGCGCCCTGATCTCATAACCCGACGCAACTAGCCCCCCTCTGATGAGTGGGGGGCTGTCGAGCGCAGCGAGACTGGGGGAGAGACCCCGTAACGCACAGCCCCCAGTACGTCACACATATGAGCGATACTGGGACGTATGAAGATTTCCGCCGATTTCACCGTCATCCCGGACGATTTCGCCAAGGCTGCGGCCCCTGAATATTTCAATGGTGGCGTGCCTGTGGTCTCCTTCCCGTTCTACATCGATGATGTGGATCCCGAGGCCCGCTACCTGCACTGGGAGTTCGTGGACCCGGATTCGATTCCGGTCTGCGGCTTCGAGTGGATTCACTGGTCCGTGGCCAATCTGCCGATTGATGCGCTGATGTACGACTTCAATGATTCGCATGCGTTGGCCATCCCGCCGGACTTCTCCCGTCAGCTGCCGGCCATGATTCCCGAGACCGTGCAGGGGCGCAACTCCTCGGCCTCCAAGTTCTTGGGCCGCAGCACTGACCCGGCGGTGATCATGCGGTACAACGGTCCGCAGCCGCCGGACAAGGATCATGAGTACTACCTGCAGGTGTGGGCCACCAAGAAGCCGTTGCCCGGCTTGAATCAGGGCTTCTGGCTCAACGAGCTGTTGCACGCGCTGCGCAACAGCGGTGAAGTGCCCGACACCGACGGCATCTTCCTGACCGGCAAGGCGTGAGCCACATGAGCCCCCGCAGGCGGGGGCTGTCAGCATCACTGACTGGGGGTGGGTCAGTACAAAACCACCTTCAGTCCGACTTCGTCGTCCAGCTCCCGCCAGTGGGAGCGTGACTACAACAAAGAAAGGACACCATCACACTATGGCCTGCACCACGATTCTGGTAGGCAAAGACGCGAGCTATGACGGCTCGACCATCATCGCCCGCAACGAGGATTCCGCGAACGGCGAGTTCAACCCGAAGCGCTTCATCGTCGTGAAGCCGGAGGAACAGCCGCGCGAATACAAGTCGGTGATCTCCCACCTAACCATCACCCTGCCGGACGACCCGCTGCAGTACACCGCCGTGCCGAACGCGGACCTCAAGGAAGGTATTTGGGGCGAGGCCGGCGTCAACGAGGCGAACGTGGCGATGAGCGCCACCGAAACCCTGACCACCAACGAGCGCGTGCTCGGCGCCGACCCGTTCGTGGAATACACGCCGGCCAAGGGCGATGAGCCCGAGGTGCCCGGCGGCATCGGCGAAGAGGACTTCCTGACCATCGTGCTGCCGTATGTCAAGACCGCACGCGAGGGCGTCCAGCGCCTCGGCGCGCTGCTTGAGGAATTCGGCACCTACGAGATGAACGGCGTCGCCTTCTCCGACTCCAACGAAATCTGGTGGCTGGAAACTGTGGGCGGCCATCACTGGATTGCCAAGCGAGTGCCGGACGAGGCCTACGTGACCATGCCGAACCAGCTCGGTATCGACGAATTCGACCTTGAGGACGCCCTGGGTGACCAGGAAGCGCACATGTGTTCCGAAGACCTTGCCGAATTCATCGAAACCAACCATTTGGACCTCGCGGTGGAGAACACTACCCCGTTCAACCCGCGCGATGCCTTCGGCTCCCACTCCGACTCCGACCACGTGTACAACACCCCGCGCGCCTGGTACATGCAGCGCTTCCTCAACCCGTACGACGAGGTGTGGGACGGCCCGGACGCCGACCACAAGCCCACCTCCGACGACATCCCGTGGGCCCGTCAGCCTGAGCGCAAGGTGACCATCGAGGATATCAAGTACGTGCTGAGCTCCCACTACCAGGGCACCCCGTTCGATCCGTACGGCCAGCTGGGCGATGAGCGCACCCGCCACATGTACCGCACGATCGGCATCAACCGCCAGAGCCAGCTCGCGGTGATGCAGATCCGCCCGTACCGCCCGCAGGCCTCCCGCGCCATCCAGTGGATGGCATACGGCTCCAACCCGTTCAACACGCTGGTACCGTTCTTCCCGAACGTGGACACCACGCCCGCCTACCTTGAGGACACCACCACCCGCGTGACGTCCGAGAACTTCTACTGGGCCAACCGCATCATCGCCGCCCTGTGCGATGGCGCCTTCCGCTCCACGTCCAACGCCGTTGAGCGCTACCAGGAGAAGACCGGTGCGATGGGCCACCGCTTGGTCGCCGCCACCGACGAGCAGATCGCCCGTCTGGGCTTGACGGCCGCCGAGGAAGCCGCGCAGTCCGCCGCTGAAGAGGAATTTGAGGCCGACAACGTGGATGGCGATGTGCAGCCGATGACCCCGGACGAGACCATCGCCGCGCTGCGTAACCCCGAGGTGCGCGAGATTCTCGCCGCCGCCAACCAGACCATGGCCGACCAGCTCAAGGAGGAAACCGAAAAGCTGCTTGACTCCGTGCTGTACACTCGCAGCATGGAAATGAAGAACGGCTTCCACATGTCCGACTTTTAGTCCGTATTGAGCTCCCCTCCCTGAGGGGCTGAGCCGTTAAGAAAACAGCCCAGTGGGCTGTTTTTAGGCGAAGAGGCGGCGACTGCCGCCCCACCACCCCGCCCCACCACACAAACACAGAAAGGCTTTATATGACCACCATCGAAGACTTCACCAGCCAGTACGGTCTGGTCCAGAAGATCGACGCATTCGGCTACATGAAGTACCTGGCCGAGAACCCTGACGCCCCGCGCAAGCACGGCAAGGTGGTGCTCGTCACCGCCGATACGCCGCTCAAGGCATCGCGCGGAGAAGGCAAGACCACCACGACCATCGCCCTGATCGACGCTCTGAACAAGCGCGGCATTGATGCGACCGCCGTGCTGCGTCAGCCGAGCATGGGCATCACCGCAGCCGGTTCCAAGGGCGGTGCCTCCGGCGGCGGCAAGGCTTCCCTGACCCACCCCGAGCTCATCGACTGGGGTCTGTGCGGCGAAATGGGCGCCATCGAGGCGGCCCAGAACCTGCTCGTCTCCTTCGCCGAGAAGGCCATCGATGACGGCAAGCTCGACACGATTCTCGTGCCGCGTGTCTCCGAGGTTCCGAGCCGCTCCCTGCGCTCCACCGCTGTGGACTACGGCAAGGGCAACGTGCCGGAGAAGGTCGTGCTCACGCCGACCTGCGAGCTCATGCAGATTGTGGTGCTCTCCCGCTCGATGGACGAGATTTCCGAGCGCGTGTCCAAGATGATCGCCGGCACCAAGGACGGCAAGGCCGTGACCTTCGGCGAATTCGTGGACCTGTGGCGTATCACTGGCATTTTGGCCGACGCGGTCAAGCCGGCCAAGACCGAAACCGTGAACGGATCACCGGTCTACGTGCACGGTGGCCCGTTCGCCAACGTGTCCATCGGCATTCCGACGTTGGTCTCCGTGGAAATGGCCTGCGCCCTGCATGACGTGGTCATCGTCGAGGCCGGCTACGGCACCGACGCCGGTGCCCAGAAGTGGCTGGACATCGCCTGCCGCGAATACGGCGCGCAGTGGCCGTCCGCCGCCATCGTGGTGACCCGTGCCTCCACCTGGCGCGACGATCCCGAGCTGGCCTGGCGCTACCCGTTCCACGTGCAGCGCCTGGAGAACCTGGACATTCCGACCTTCCCGCTCATCAACCTGTGGGAAGGCGAGGACGATCAGGTTCCGTCCCTGAAGGCCACCGCCGACGAGCTGGGCTTCCGCACGCCGATCATCGGCAACCTGTTCCGCGACGGCGGCGAGGCGCTGGTCCCGCAGCTTGACGGTTTCGTCGACGCGTTGCAGAACGGCTCCATGCCGGCCGAACCGCACTCGCACAAGGGCATGGCCCTGACCGAGAACGCCAAGTGGGTGGCCGAGAACGCCTACGGCGTACCGGCCGAGCGCGTGATCTACAAGCCGGGCTTCACCGAGTCCGTGTCCGAGGCCATGGAACTGTGCCAGAGCGCAGGCATCTCGCTGGACGATCTGGCGTTCGTGGCGGTCAAGTCCCCGGCGACCATGACCGACAACGACCGTGCCCCCGAAGAAGAGCGCACCGTGACCCTGAAGAAGGTCGAGGTGCATGCCGGTGCCGGTCTGGTCCACGTCAACCTGACCACCAGCCTCACCACCCCCATGCCCAAGATCGTGTGATGACAGGCATGAGGTGAGGTAACTCGCTTTTGAGGGGCGGATTTTCGGTTTTCCGGAGGTCTATCTGCGTTTCGAGGGGCTCTTCGATTGCGAAATCCGGAGTATGACCATTGAAATTGCAATGTTTATACTCCGGTTTTCTTGTTTTAAAAGCCCCTTGAAACGCTAGTAGAGCTTCTGAATGTTGGAAATCAGCCCCTTGAAACGTAGAAAGCCCGCCACCGGCGGGCTTTCTACATCTGAGCTTCCCTCTTTGAGGGGAGCTGCCAGCGAAGCTGACTGAGGGGAGCCAGCATACGCAAACTAGAAGTTGCTACCCTGAGCCGTTAAACGGAAAGCCCACCGGGCTTTCCGTAGGCGATGCGAGCAGCTATGCTGCGAGGGGAATGGTGGCAACTAGAAGTTGCCACCATTCCAGCCCCAGTCGGTGGTGGCGGTGTAACGGATGTAGGTGCGGTCCTCGGGAATGCCGAGCGTGGAGTTCAGCGCGGCCATAATGCTCTCGGTCAGCTTTTCCCAAGCAGAGCCCGGCACAGAGCGGCCGAACACGTTGACTTCCACATAGGCGGCGGGCTGGTCATCGCTACCACCGAAGTAAATCGGCATATTGTCCTCGAACGGGCACATTAGCCAGCCCTCGGACTTGCCCGGCACGGCGGTAATCGCCTTGCCATAGGCAGCCTTCAACGCCTCGCGCTGCTCAGGGGTGGTGGGCACGGACACATGAGTGTGAATAACGGGCATAATTCCTCCTTGATTCGGTTCGCTTCCAGTCTAGCCTCAGCGGCTGCTGTTGAACATGGCATGCGGATGTAGGAAGCTGCTTGCAGAACGGACCGGGGCAAGGCCAATTTGGGGAGATTATTGGCCTTTCCAGCCAATATATGTTCCGCAGTCAGCCCAATAGTGTTGAATACCCTTGTGAGAAAACTGATTGAACAACTGATGAAGTTCGGCATTGTGGGCGTCATCGCCTTTGTTATCGACTGGGGTATTCTCAACCTATTGGTTGGCATATTCCACATGCACAACGTGCTGGCTGCCACCGTCTCTTTCATCATCTCGCTGATTTTCAACTATCTGGCGAGCATGAAATTCGTATTCAAGCATCGTGATGACATGGCGCGCTGGATGGAGATTCTTATCTTCGTGGCGGGCGCTGTAGTCGGTCTGTTCATGAATGACGCGATTATCTGGATTTCCACTTATGGCATGAACCATGATGCCTATGTATCGCAGCATGCCGAATATCTGTTGCGCACCAATATCGGCAAGTTGGTGGCCACTGCCGTGGTAATGATCTGGAACTTCTTGATTCGCAAGTGGCTGCTCGACGATACGCACACCAATGCGATGAACCGTCTGAAGTCCGCTGAAAATCGATTGAATGCCGAGGAGCTTGAAGCCAAGTGGCAGAACAGCTTCTCCCACAAGCTCGGCATCTGGTCCCTGGAACACACGCCCAAAGGCTGGCCGAAGTAGCGTTTTGACGTATAAGCCCCCTCGTCAGAGGGGGCTTAGCTTTTGTCTCACACACTCACTTCAGTCAAGGTCGGCTGCTCGGTGGAGCCCTTGATCTGCTTGAAGCCAATCAGCGCAATCACCAGCGAGACCAGTGCCAAAGTGGTCACCACCATGAAGCCGCCATGCGAGCCCATGCGGTCGATGAACTGGCCGGCAATCGCCGAACCGGCGGAGGAGCCGATAGAATTCATCGCACCCATCCACGCCATGCCTTCGGTCAGGCGGGAAGGCGGCACCAAGTGCAGCATGAGCTGGTTGCCGTTAATCCACGTCGGAGCCTGGCACACGCCGATGATCAGGTAGATGATCATAATCACCCACAGATGCTTGGCGAACAGGAACGTGCTGATGCCGATGTTCACCACGGCCAGGCAGAAGTAGAAGCGCTTCCACAGGGCAATCGACCAGTTCTTCGCGCCGTACACCAAGGCGCCCATCAACGAGCTGATGGAGAAGCAGGCGAATACAAAGCCCGTGTACTGCTTCATATTCGACTCGGTGGCGAATGCGATGATCGAGATGCCTGTAGCCGACTGGAACGCGCCCAAGCCGAACCAGGTGACGCATACCGCAATCAGACCCGGTCCCCAGATGGACGCCTTCTTGCCGGAACGCGCATCGGCGACCGCCTGCTCAATGGCGGCGTTAATCGTGGCCTCATCGGTCACGCCTTCGCGCTCAAGACGGCGGCGAGTCTCCTCGGCTGCGGTCTCCACCTTTAACGCTTCGGCTCGAGCCGCCTCGCGCTCACGGTATTCCTTGCGGGAAATGCCCTCAGCGCGGGCCAGCTGAGTCTGTGACGGTGGCTCAGTGGTCAGCTCGGTCAAGAACATCAGCGCGCCCACCACCACGCACATGCCGGTGAACGAGAATGCCAGCAGACCGGAGATCACGGCCAGTGTGGAAGCCAGTGGATTGCCGATTACCCACATGCATTCGTCCAGCACGCCGCACAGGGAGAGCGCACGGTTGGTACGCTCCTGATCGCCCTTCAGGATTTTGGTCCAGCGCGCGCGGCTCATCGCGCCCCACGGCGGAATAGCTGCCAGGAACGGCGTCAAACAGTACAGCACCCATTCCGGCGCACGATTGGTGATGGATGTGGTCAGCGCGACGGCGGCGACAATCCACACCAGAATCGTTGGAATCGAAACCTGCCGCTGGCCGAACTTGTCGGTCAGCTTGCCGAGCAGCGGCGTGGCCACGGCCAGTGCAATCGCCTGAATGGCGGTGAGCATACCTGCCAGCGAGTAGTTGCCGTAGTAATGCTGCACGGAAATGGTGATGGTCATGCCCACCATCGGGAACGGCATGCAGGCAATCACCGAACCGATGGAATAACGAGCGGTATGAGGTATGCGCAGCAACTCCGCATACCCACCAAAAACTTTGTGACCCACTTCCTTGATGCCAGCCATAATGGTGTTCGAGTTGGACAGGTTGTTGGACATAACAGCACTACGCTCCTTTCCGCTCCCGATTGGATGTTCCCCGCTGACGTGGCGTTGCCGGCGAAGCCCTCATCGAATGATGTGTTGTCCATGGTCGCGCAAAGTTTGCGTTGGATTTCCCTATTCG
>OOCD01001788.1_pt1 | contig 12484 bp, 7 predicted proteins | sample 1671791 | NCBI WGS metagenome assembly OOCD01 (sample SAMN06348193, study PRJEB24527) | human gut metagenome | biome: human gut; feature: ankylosing spondylitis patient; material: feces | host: Homo sapiens | place: China | collected 2015-10
AAAAGGGCTTTCTTACTCATAATATTTCAATATTTAAATTATCACTCTGATTTTCCGGCTGCAAAGGTACAAAAAAGATGATTACCTGAACGTTTAATCTATGTTAAGTTGCAGAGTAAAAGAATACAAGGCTATGGATATTTTCCTTACTTTGTAAGGATAGTATTAAACACGTTCATCAAAAAACTATTATTATGAAAGCAACCTTATTCTGCATTTTACTTGTATTATCGGGCATACTAAGTGCACAAACAATCGACAATCCTCCTTTCAAAGCCCGTTCGGGAAGTATCTCCAACATTACCCGCATAGAACGTACTCCAGAAAGTACACGAGTATACATACATGCTATTTTTCGTCCGCACTGGTGGATTAAAGAAAAAGGAACAAGTTACCTGGAAGATGCAACCACCGGAAAGAAATATAAGTTTAAAGGTGCAGAAGGTATCGAAATCAATAAAGAAGTATATATGCCTGATTCCGGTGAAAAAGACTACGTGCTTATTTTCGAACCCCTGCCTGAAGAAACTCAAACGATCCACCTTCTCAGCCCGACTAATTATGAAGGGAATACATACGATATTTCCTTGATTCCGCAGAAAGGAAAGAATACTCCTCCACTAGCTGCCGTCAAGGGTAACTGGTTCAAGACAGACGGCTCCGGTCAGTGGGAATACGGAATTTACGATTCAATCACGATCATGAATAATCGGATATACACCAATGAAAGTATCCGCAAGAAAGGGAAACGAATTGAGATGACCGTTAAAGACAAACAAAATGGGACTATCCGTACATTGTTGATAACCCCGCAAAAGAGTGGCAACTGTATTATAAAAACAGACCAAACAAATGAATTATCGTATACCCGCCAAAAGGCTGCCATAAGCACAATAGAGCCGGACAATGGTTTTCAACAGTTCTTCCGTAAAGATACCGCCTGTCTGCAAGGATATATCGATGGCTACGACCCGCGTTTGGGATTCGAGACAGGACTTGTTTATCTATCAAATGAACTCACCCGTGAAGATTATCCTACTGTTGTGCAAATTGATAAAGACGGAAGTTTTACATGCAAGTTCGTTATTCATCATCCGGTAGAGCAATCATTAACCCTCAACAATGACTGGATTCCATTCTATATTGAGCCTGGACAAACTCTCACCATGTACATTGACTGGGAAGCAATCATGGCTCGAAGCCGCGCACGCGATCATTATTTTCCGATTAACAATATAGCATATATGGGACCGACAGCTCCCTTCTCCTATATACTATCCGATTTTAGCAAGTCTATTCCTTATCGGTACGAAGATTTATCCAAATCACAAAAGACACTTACTCCCAACCAATACAAGGAACACATGAGACCTATCATCGCACAATGGAAACATATTGCCGATTCCGTATGCCGGGTCTACCACCCCTCCCTGAAGGCAGTTTGCCTGATTAAAAACAAGGTAAAACTGCAAACAGGAAATGCATTCTTCGATTTTGCAATGAGCAGGGATTATTATGCCAAACAAGATACGGCCAATCAAGCCTTGAAAGTAAAGGAAGATGATTCGTATTACGATTTCCTAAAAGAGATGCCACTTGACGATAAAACAATTCTCGCAGATGAGAAAGCGGACGTCTTCACCAATCGCTTTGAATTTATGGCTCCCCTCCGAAAAGCTTATTCGGACGAAGTCGAAGGATCGGTGGAGATTCCTTTTACTTACCCAGAAAAGCCTCTCTTGACATTCCTGAAAGAAAAAGGAGTGAAACTTAATGCTGAACAAGAAGCGATAAGGCAAAAACAGGAAAAACTTGCCGGACAAGAAATAAAAATAACGCTTGCAGAACTTCAAGAAGATGACAGGAAGACCAGTGCTCTATTTAAACAAGAAGAAAAACTGGTAAAAGAATACATGGACTATATCAATAAACAGAAACCTTCTCAAAAAGAAAAGTCACAGCAAGAAGAAGATAGGGCCAGCATAGCAATGGAACAGAAATATGAAGAGAAGAAAAATGCCATTATCGCCCGGCTATGCAATACTCCCAATCCTCTGCTCTGGCAAATAGCCAAAGTACGCCGTCTCACTTATGACCTACAAAATATAAAAACAAAAACAATTGCCCGTGAATATATAGACAGCCTCAAGCAAGAATTTACTGCCCCCTTCTTAGTTGCCGAAACTGAACAATTGTTTGAAAATGCTTATCCTTCGGAAGATGCTAAATCATACCAACTCCCGGAAGGCAAAGCAACCGACATTTTCCGCAATATCATCAAGAATCATCCGGGAAAAGTACTATTTGTTGACTTTTGGGCCACTAGCTGCGGGCCTTGCCGTAGCGGAATAGAAGCAACAGCAGACTTACGCAAGAAGTACAAAGATCATCCGGAGTTCCAGTTTATTTATATCACCGGAGAAAGAGAATCTCCGGCAGGAGCTTACAAACAATATGTCGAAAAGCATCTGAAAGGAGAAGCAAGTTATTATGTCACCGGAACGGAATATAATTACCTCCGCCAACTTTTCCATTTCAACGGCATTCCTCATTACGAACTCGTAGAGAAAGACGGCAGTATCTCCAATGAAAAATTAAGTAGTTACAGTATCGGACAATATTTGAAGAAACGTTTCGGTACTTCCGAACCTTCGGAAACAGAGCAGCACGCAGAGTAAGTGCGGACTGCAAACAATAGAAATTCGAAAAAAACGGTGCAAAAGAATGGAAGCCAGCTTGATTTTCCGTACCTTTGCACCGCTTTTACATTAAAATCATAGAAATATGGACGATTCAAACCCGCGAACGTGCACAACTAGTATTAATTAAAGCGAACAGAGTCATTGAAATCTGATGTCTCTGCTCGTGCTAAACAAACGAAAGGAGACAATAAGATGAGAACGTATCTTTATTGTGAGGCCGGCTTTGTGGGAAAAGCACAATGGCTTCCTAATAGCTGGGTAAACGTAGTATGCCCGAACAATGATGACTTTGAATTTCTGACTAAAACACTCAACGTACCCGAATCATTTCTTGATGACATAGCCGACACGGATGAACGTCCGCGTACGGATACAGAAGGTAACTGGCTGTTAACGATCCTGCGTATCCCTGTGCAAAACAAGCAGAACGGAAGCCTGCCTTTCGCCACTGTACCTATCGGCATAATCACAAACAACGAGATTATAGTATCCGTATGTTATCATAACACCGATTTACTACCGGATTTCATCGAACATACCCGTAGGAAAGGTATTGTAGTCCGTAATAAACTCGATCTGATTCTCCGGTTGATTTACTCTTCCGCCGTATGGTTCCTGAAATATCTAAAACAAATCAATATAGATATCAGTGCAGCAGAGAAGGAGTTGGAACGCAGCATCCGTAATGAAGACCTGCTCCGTCTGATGAGATTGCAGAAAACCTTGGTTTACTTCAACACCTCCATTCGTGGCAATGAAGTGATGATAGGTAAACTTAAGACTATTTTCCAGGATACGGATTTTCTGGATAAAGAGTTAGTGGAAGACGTTATCATCGAATTGAAACAAGCACTCAATACGGTGAACATTTACAGCGACATTCTCACTGGGACAATGGACGCCTTCGCCTCCATTATCTCAAACAATGTGAACACTATCATGAAACGTATGACCAGCTTGTCTATCGTCTTAATGCTCCCTACATTGATTGCCAGTTTTTATGGCATGAACGTAGATATTCATCTGGAAGAAGTGCCCTTTGCTTTTTCTTTGATTGTACTCTTCTCTATCGGATTGTCCACGCTGGCGTTTGTGATATTCAGAAAGATCAAATGGTTCTAACATACAACAGCCTGTCATCTACTATTGAGTAAATGACAGGCTGTAATTTAATAATACGTTTTTTCTTCTATAGAGAATTAATTAAAAGAGAATGTTTAGAGAGAGAGAAAATATTTTTATCCTTGTTTACTTTTTCTTCCACCCAACGGAATAGAAACTCCAACAAATCCATTAACAGTGTTAGAGTTCTTTCCTAAGAACATATAGTCGGTTCCGAGGAACAACGGCCCTAATTTCAGACCAAGACCGAAAGATTTTCCTGCTGACTGAATGGCAGAATAGCTAAGTGCAACGTTAAACCAGCTTTTCGGACGATAATTTGCAGAGAATGTCAACTCTGTAAGAGCGTCAGGTTGTACAAAACGAGTGGTAGACAATACACCAACAGCTAATTTGTTATTGAAGAAACCGTATTCTGCACCCAACACCAATGTAGAAGCCAGACGGGACTTACGAGATTCTTTTGCATCACCTACTTCGAGTTGCAACATATCATAGTCGAGTACATCACCGTTAGTTACACGATCCATATACCCTTGAGTATCATCTTGCAACTGTTTTACTGCATTCACCACAGATGTTTCAGGATTAGCGGGATCGACCATTGCTGCATAAGTACTTCCTTTAATATCAATAGGATCCGGATTGGCTGACGCAATCTTCGTACTTGATTTTGACCAAGAGATAAAACCTAAGTCAAGAATAGATGCAGATACAGTCAGATTATCCAATATTTTATAAGAAGCACCCAAATCAATACCAAAACCGTAACCAGCGATACCCAATTTGCCACTATCAAATTCGAAGTCTGTTACATAATCCTTACCTTCTTCTTCTTGTAATTCCAAACCTTTGAAAGAACTCTTCAATTCTGCACCAACATTCAAATTTGCATGGTAATTATCAAATTTTGCTTTCAATTCAGTAGCTTGTTTAATAGCTTCTTCTGGGCTTAAGCCACTCCAATAATTTCCATCTGACCACTTTGCAATCTCTGCATCACTGGGCAGATTAGCACTCATTGCCACATTTTTGAGTTTTAACTCCATATTACCGATACCCAACAAAGCTTTCACTCTGGCACCGACTGTCAAACGACTGTTAATCTGACGTGAGAGTCCTAAACCAATTTCAGTATAAGCATTGATATTCAATTGCTGACCACTGATATCATAGTTACTGTTTCTCCAGTTTTCTTCAACAGTCTCCATCTCATTCAGGAAAGTAAACATAGATTTAGTCAAGTTCGCACCAATATCGGTACGAAGGCCAATGTTGAACGACCAGAAGTTCTTTCCTTTGTACCAACCGGCAGAAAGGATTTCCGTACTAAAGTTCACATTCAACTTATTGTTATCTTTCAGCCGGTTCATGAAATCCGGTTTCGTATAGAAATCATCTCCGTCATCAATAATATCAATAATATCCTGATATCCTAATGAAGTAGACCCCACAGTTGCATTAACTGCACCAATCACCGGAAGATTGAAGTAACCTTTAGTCGGCGTCAAAGCCGGATTCAGCTGTTGACGATAATGCGTACCTTCCATAAAATAAGAAGTACGCAAGAACTGTGCATTTGCAGGAAGTGCACAAACTAACATAATGAAAAATACCCCAATGAGCTTAGTAGAGCTTAGTAGCTTGTTCGTTGCCATGATTTTAAACTTTTTAATTCTTATTATTGTTTGCAAATATATAGCATTTCAATAACAATTAAAAGCACGAAGCAACACTTTTTTAGCCTAAACAGAACAATTCAAGCACTAAACAGGCTAAAATCGTGCTTATACTGCAAAAAAATGTAGAAAATATAATTTAAGAAAGGAACAACGGGAATTAAAAGTCCAAAGAAAGTTGTTCACCTCCCAACAAATTGAACGTCATCCGATGATAAGGAGTTGTTCCATGTTCGGCAATGGCGGCACGGTGTTTTTTGGTAGGATACCCTTTATTACGGTTCCAGTCATAATAGGGATACTCTTCGTGGAGACGGTTCATATAATCATCACGATACGTTTTGGCCAGAATAGATGCAGCAGCTATCGAAAGGTATTTTCCGTCGCCTTTGATTACCGTGGTATGCGGGATACCGGGATATTTATTGAACCGGTTTCCGTCAATGAGCAGGTGTTCGGGACGGGTGGACAGTTGATCGACAGCACGATGCATGGCCAGGAAAGAAGCACGCAGGATATTTATCTCATCTATCTCTTCGGGTGAAACGATACCCACCGCCCATGCTATCGCTTCACGTTCTATTACCTCACGCAGGGCATAACGTTGTTTCTCCGTCAGTTGCTTGGAGTCATTCAGTAACTCATTCTTAAAATCTTTCGGAAGAATGACGGCAGCAGCATAGACAGAACCCGCCAAACAGCCGCGGCCTGCCTCATCGCATCCTGCTTCTATCAGATTCTCATTTAAATAAGGTAATAGCATCTTTATCGTTTTTATCTCTGCAAAGGTAAATGAAATAAAAAAGGAGACCTAGATTCCGGTCTCCATTTTCTTATCTTTTTAACACAAAATCCTTAGAACAGACTCCAGGCAACCGTAAGTCCTGCCATTACAATGGCTACCATGCTCATAAGCTTTATCAATATATTCAAGCTCGGACCGGAGGTATCTTTAAACGGGTCGCCCACCGTATCGCCCACCACCGTTGCCTTATGAACCTCACTTCCTTTTCCTCCGAAATTGCCTTCTTCCACATATTTCTTTGCATTATCCCAGGCACCACCGGCATTTGCCATAAAGATAGCGAGCACGAAACCGCTGCTCAAACCACCGATCAACAAACCAAGCACACCGGGAACACCGAAGACAAGTCCCGTAAAGATCGGGGCAATGATAGCAATCAATGAAGGAAGCACCATTTCGCGCTGTGCCCCCTTCGTAGAGATTTCCACACAACGTTCGTAGTCCGGTTCGGCTTCTCCCGTCAGGATACCTTTTATTTCACGGAACTGGCGGCGCACTTCGTCCACCATATGTCCTGCCGCACGTCCCACGGCATTCATGGTCAGCCCGCAGAACAGGAAAGCCATCATAGAGCCGAGGAACATCCCCGAAAGTACCTTCGGATTCATCAGGTTCACTTCATAATAGTTCATGAAGTCAATGAAAGTAGCATTTGCCACACTGATTGTATTTCCGTCCGAGAAAGTCAGATCCATATTGCCGAGACGAGTCAGTCCGATACGTATTTCTTCAATATAAGAAGCGAGCAAAGCCAATCCCGTCAAGGCAGCAGAACCAATCGCAAAACCTTTTCCGGTTGCGGCAGTCGTGTTTCCGAGAGAATCGAGCGCATCGGTACGTTTGCGGACTTCTTCACCCAAGCCGGACATTTCTGCGTTTCCGCCTGCGTTATCCGCAATCGGGCCGTAAGCGTCCGTTGCCAAAGTGATTCCCAGCGTAGAAAGCATACCGACGGCAGCAATGCCGATTCCGTACAACCCCATACCGATATTGGCAAAATCGCCGGCAGCAGCCAGTAGATAAGAAGCAATGATACCCACCACAACTGCAATAACGGGGATAGCCGTAGAAAGCATTCCCAGACCGATGCCGGAAATGATGACCGTAGCAGGTCCCGTCTTCCCGCTTTCACTCAACTTCTGAGTAGGACGATAGGATTGGGAAGTATAATATTCAGTAGAACGGCCTATCACAATGCCGACAAGCAGGCCGACGACCACCGCACAGGAGATCCAAACCCAGTTCTGCAACTGCAAAAGCCACAGGATAAAGAAAGTAGCAACGACGATAAGTACAGAACTGAGGTTTGTACCGAACGCCAGCGAACCAAGCAGATCTTTCATCTTCGCATTCTCTTTGGTACGGACGGCGAAGATACCTATAATAGAAAGGATAATCCCGACAGCCGCGATCAACATCGGAGCAATAACCGCTTTGAACTGCATAGCCGTGTCCGAAGAATGAATAAAGGCGGCAGCACCAAGCGCGGCAGTTGCCAGGATCGAACCGCAATAAGATTCGTACAAGTCGGCTCCCATGCCGGCCACGTCACCCACGTTGTCACCTACGTTATCGGCAATAGTGGCAGGGTTGCGCGGGTCGTCTTCGGGGATTCCGGCCTCTACCTTACCTACAAGGTCGGCCCCCACATCGGCAGCTTTCGTATAGATACCACCGCCGACACGGGCGAAGAGTGCCTGAGTGGAGGCCCCCATACCGAAAGTAAGCATGGTGGTAGTGATTACACAGAGTTTATGAGTCGGTGTCAGTGCGTCAGCAGGAATCACTTCGTTCAACAACAAATACCAGAAAGAAATGTCGAGCAGGCCGAGACCGACTACGACAAGTCCCATTACCGCACCGCTCCGAAAGGCAATCCTCAATCCGGCATTCAGCGAACCGCGTGCCGCATTGGCTGTACGGGCTGATGCATAAGTTGCCGTTTTCATCCCCAGAAAACCGGAAAGGCCGGAAAAGAAACCACCCGTCAGGAAAGCGATAGGCACCCAAGCATTCTGAACGTGGAAACCGTAGGCCATGATTGAAAACAAAATGACCAGCCCCAGAAACACCCAGCCTACAATCTTGTATTGCTGTTTCAGGTAAGACATAGCGCCTTTGCGCACAGCAGCGGCAATTTTTATCATTTGGGGAGTACCTTCACTCTCCTTCATCATTTGCTTATGGAAGTAATAAGCAAAGCAGAGGGCTAACACGGAAGCGACCGGAACCAGCCAGAAAAGAATGCTATCCATAGGATTAATTTTTAAAGGGTTTACGGAGGCTAAAAGTATGAAAATCAAACGAAAAAAGCAAGTAAGTAAGATTATTTTTTGAACAGTAGATGTACTCACTTTAATTGCCATGTCATTCCCCTCTTTCCGGCAAGCAGCTTGTCGGAGGGTTTGTTAAGTGGGACTTTATGGGAAGAGAAGCCGGTATAGTTCGATTGGAATACCGGTATAGTTAGGTTGGAGCACCGCTTTAGTTAGTCTGCCACGGCTGTGGAGAGTATTCGTCACACCCGTGGTAATATCTCGTCACGCTTGTGGAAAGAACTCTCCACGGCCGTGGCAAATTAACTAAAGCGGTATTCCGACAGAACAATACCTACCGGATAACAGATGTATAGCGGGTGTATAAGCTATGTTTAACGGTGACTTATTTACCGTAGAATTTAGCATCAGCATCAAAATCTGGCCCGTACATCATAAATTATCATTATCTTTGAGCGTTTTTATGCCTGTAAGCTAACTAATACCCAATAATTATTATTCAAAACAACATGAAGAAACTATTTCTACTACTAATGGCTTTGTTTACCTTGGCACAAGTGAAAGCCCAGGAAAAGAGTGTTATCCAAATCTCAACGGACAACACAGACCTAATCCTTCAAGTAGCCCCTAACGGCCGACTTTATCAGGCTTATCTGGGTGACAAACTACTAAATGAGCAAGATATCAAGCACTTTTCGCCTTATGTAAAAGGTGGCAGTGACGGCAGTGTTTCTACACGCGGCTGGGAAGTCTATCCGGGTTCCGGTGCCGAAGACTATTTCGAACCGGCTGTGGCTATCACTCACAGCGACGGAAATCCAAGTACGATTCTCCGCTATGTATCTTCCGAGCAGAAGGCCGTGACAGGGGGAACAGAGACAATTATCAACCTCAAAGACGACCAATATCCGGTAGAGGTAACTCTGCACTACATTGCTTATCCGAAAGAAAACGTCATCAAGACATGGAGCGAAATCAAGCACAACGAGAAGAAACCCGTCACCCTGTGGCGCTATGCTTCCACAATGCTCTATTTCTCCGACTCCAAGTATTTCCTAACCGAGTTCAGCAGCGACTGGGCCAAAGAAGCTCAAATGAGCAGCCAGCAGTTACAGTTCGGAAAGAAAGTAATCGACACCAAGTTGGGCAGCCGTGCCGCCATGCATACACATCCGTTCTTCGAACTGGGATTCGGACAATCGGCACAGGAAACACAAGGCCGCGTGATGCTGGGTACGATCGGCTGGACCGGTAACTTCCAGTTTACATTCGAAGTAGACAACGTTGGTAACCTGCGCGTAATCCCTGCCATCAACCCTTATGCATCTGATTATGAATTGAAAGCGAACGAAGTATTCACGACTCCCGAATTTATGTTCACTTTCAGCAATAACGGAACGGGCGAGGCCAGCCGCAACCTTCACGCCTGGGCTCGCAACTATCAGCTGAAAGACGGACAAGGTGACCGCCTCTCCCTGTTGAACAACTGGGAAAACACCTACTTCAAATTCGACGAACAACTCCTTTCCGAACTAATGAAAGAGGCCAAACATCTTGGGGTAGATATGTTCCTGCTCGATGACGGCTGGTTTGGCAACAAGCATCCGCGCAACAGCGACAATGCCGGACTAGGCGATTGGGAAGCAATGAAATCCAAACTGCCCGGCGGTATCCCTGCTCTTGTGAAATCTGCTAAAGAAGCCGGAGTGAAGTTCGGCATCTGGATTGAGCCGGAAATGGTCAACCCGAAAAGCGAACTCTTTGAAAAGCACCCCGACTGGGCTATCACCCTGCCGAACCGCAAGACTTATTACTATCGTAACCAACTGGTTCTCGACCTCAGCAACCCGAAAGTGCAGGACTTTGTGTTCGGCGTAGTCGACAACATCCTGACTGAGAATCCGGAAGTTGCCTATTTCAAGTGGGACTGCAACTCACCGATCACCAACGTCTATTCTCCCTACCTGAAAAACAAACAGGGACAACTTTATATCGACCATGTACGCGGCATATACAATGTACTCAAACGTGTGAAAGAGAAATATCCCAATACACCGATGATGCTCTGCTCCGGTGGCGGCGCACGTTGCGACTACGAGGCCCTGAAATATTTCACAGAATTCTGGTGCAGTGACAATACCGACCCGATAGAACGTCTGTTTATCCAATGGGGATTCTCACAAATCTTCCCTTCCAAAGCGATGTCTGCACACGTGACTAGCTGGAACAAGAAGACAAGCGTGAAATTCCGTACCGATGTAGCCAGTATGTGCAAACTGGGCTTCGACCTCGGACTGAAAGAGTTGAATGCGGACGAACTGACTTACTGCCAGAATGCAGTTGCCAACTGGACACGTCTGAAGAAAGTGATTCTGGACGGCGACCAATACAGACTGGTCTCTCCTTATGACGGCAACCACATGTCCGTGATGTACACCGCACCGGATAAGAACAAGGCTGTGCTTTATACTTATGACATTCATCCGCGCTATGCTGAGAAACTGCTTCCGGTGAAACTTCAGGGATTGGATCCGAGTAAGAGGTATAAGGTGAAAGAAATCAACCTGATGCCGAATAAGAAGTCGAATCTGGGCGCTAACGAGAAAACTTATTCCGGCGACTATCTGATGAAAATAGGTATCAACGCCTTCACTACCAATCAGGCTTTCAGCCGTGTGATTGAGCTGACTGCGGAATAAGAGACAACTTCCCATTTCGCAGGCAACCTGTCCTTCTCAAGAGGTTAATCAGGTTGCCTGCGAAAAATTTCTTTAAAAAAGTGAGGAGTAAAACCGACTTCTCCCATTATGGTAATGTCACTGCTTGATAAATAGGGCCAACAATATAAGCAGTAATATTAATTTTAATCCAAAGAACATTACCATGAAAAACTCCGGATATTGTTTAAGCCTCATCTGCCTCTTTATATCGTTGTGTCTATACGGATGTAAAGATAACGCGGAAGAAAGTATAACGGAAATCTTTGAAATCGCGACAGAGGATCTGATACAGAACTTCAGTAAAGATGCAGCAAACGTCAGCATCTCTATCACCACAAACTTAAACGTAGATAATTGGGAAGCGAAGGTTACTGATAAATGGCTCAGAGCCACACAATTCAAAAACAGTCTGAAAATATCAGTAGACGCCAATATCGGTTCGAACAGACGTACCGCCAACGTTAAAGTATCCTCTGCAACTAAACATTATACCATTACAGTCACCCAATATTCCGCCAGTGACATTGTAATTGAAGAAGATATACAGGTAAAACCCTATGCCGGTAAGGCGAGCGAAGAGGAAACGGACCCGGACCGGAGCATCGAGCATTCCTTTGATGATAAATTTATTGCCGACGGCGGAGTACCTTACCACAGTAAATGGGGACAATCGGCCGATTTCCCGGTTATCCTGGAATACTATTTCGAGGGTAATACGGATATTGATTATTTCATCTATCACACTAATTCAGGAAACGGCACATTCGGGAAATTTAACGTATATACGCAGACGAAAGAAAACACGGAATACGTGCATCAGGGAAGCTATGACTTCAATATGCGCAACTCTCCCTCCATTGCCTCACTCAAAACTCCGGTAAAAGCCACCAAAGTAAAGTTTGAGGTTCATAGCGGGAAAAACGGATATGTCAGTTGTGATGAAATGCAGTTCTTCAAAAAGAACAAGAAAAACACTCTCGAAGAACAGTTGCTGACTGTCTTTACAGATATTACCTGTTCCGAAATAAAACCTGATGTCACGCAAGAGCAGATAGAAGCATTACCCGAATTCTTCATACAAACGGCATCGGCTTTAAAAGACGATAGTTATAATAAATGGGAAAAGGAATTCCGGATACGGGAATATTGTCCTTACAGCTCCGCCGACGAATGGGCGGAT
>OOCD01001789.1_pt1 | contig 12484 bp, 13 predicted proteins | sample 1671791 | NCBI WGS metagenome assembly OOCD01 (sample SAMN06348193, study PRJEB24527) | human gut metagenome | biome: human gut; feature: ankylosing spondylitis patient; material: feces | host: Homo sapiens | place: China | collected 2015-10
AAGCTTCCTATCTGCATCGCTAAGACTCCTTTCTCTATGTCCCACGATCCGGACCTGAAAGGAGCTCCTCACGGCTTTACGCTTCCTGTCCAGCGCGTCATCCTGAACGCAGGCGCAGGCTTCCTGGTTGTTACGACCGGCGCCATCATGCGTATGCCCGGCTTGCCGAAGAAACCGGCTGCATATACCATCGACGTCGTTGACGGCAAGATCACAGGATTAAGCTAAGTCCTAGGTTTTAGTTTTGCAAGACGCTCCTTTTTAGGAGCGTTTTGCTTTTCTGGGACATTATTTAAGCCAGATGCCGTCAGCCGCAAAAGCGGTATCAGCAAACAGTCTTAGACGGCAAATGCACACGACGAAGGATTAAAAGTCCGATAACAAAGAAAAGTGTCGTCACGAGGATTGCGGTTCTTTGATCTCCGGACGTCAGCCAAGTGACTGTTCCGTATGTGATCGGGCCCAAAACATTGGCACCCCAAACGGCGACGTTCCAGGCAGAGTAGAACTGGGCAAGTTCTCCTGCCGGAGCAAAAACGGCAACAACTGCCCTGCCCGCTGATTGGCTCGATCCCATCGCGATGCCGGCAATATTGGCAGCGATCCAAAAACTCACTGGACCATGTGAGAACGCTGCCATCACGCCCATGATGATCCACAAAAGTATGGTGAGCGCCAAAGTTTTCTTGTGCCCCAACCGATCTTGAACGTACCCGAAAACAAAGGCTCCGATGGCCGCAGTGATATTGACGACCAAAATCAAAGTAATCGTTTGAGCAGTCGTAAATTTCATAACGAGCTGGGCATAGACTGCTGAAAGCGTAATCACAACGGCAATACCGGCTTGGTAGAAAAGTCCACAGACGCAAAACTTCAAGAATTCCCGATAACGTTTAAGAAGTTTGAAACTGTCGACCGATTCCTGTCTGATTCTTTTGAAAGTCTTTTCAAAGGAGATATTCTTTGGTTTAGAACGCTCTTTGACATACAAGAGCATCGGCAAAGCCATGACAAAGAAAATAGTCGCCGTGGACATTGCCGTATACGGCACATAAACATCGGCGGGAAGACCTGCTTTCTGTCCCTCAAAAACAATAAGTAAGCAAGCAGCCAAACTGACGATGCCGCCGAGATAGCCGAAAGACCAGCCCCAGCCGGAAACCTTGCCGAAAGCTTCGGGCTTTGCCAACTCCGAAAGAAACGCTGAATTAAGCGACACACCGGCATTGAATGCCGTATTAGAAATCACGATCAGAAAAACCGCTGAGGCCAAAGTCCCAGGACCGGTGTAGGCAAGCGTCGCGGTGCTCATGCAGCAGATGCCCGTCATCACCGCAAGCCAAAATCGTTTATTGGCCTTGGCATCTGCCAACGCGCTGATCACCGGTATAACAGCAATAGACAGCAAATTAGAAAGCGTGATCGTGAGCGTCCAAGCAAACGTGGCCCAAACAGCGTTTTCTGTGACAACCGACACAAAAAACGCGTTATAGACCGCTGTCAGAATAACGGTGGCGTAACCGGAGTTCGCAAAATCGTACGAAGCCCAAGCGAGGACCTCCCGCTTAGAGACGCCGGGCATAAGAAAGTTCTTTCCGGAATCCATCGGCTAATCCGTGCAAGCCAGCTGATGAATGAAGGCTGCGCAGCTTCTGGCCAGAGAAGACGTGTTGTATCCGCCTTCAAGGACTGCTACGACACCGCGGCACTCCGGAATCTCGGATTTGCAGGAAGCCAGGCGGCGGCCTAAGAATGCATAGTCCCGTTCAACCATTAAGAGCTGAGCCTGGTCTTCTTCCCGATGGGCATCGAATCCTGCGGAAACCATTATCAGCTCAGGCCTATACTCCTTGAGCTTGGGCATCCAAACTTCATCCATGGTTCGACGAAGCGCAATCCCTTCGGTTCCTTCCGGGAAAGGTGTGTAAATTGCATTCGGAGGCGCATGATGAATATGCGCATACGGGAAAAGCGCTTCCTGGAATCCGTCCAGAATTAAAACATCGTCCCTGCCTCCAAGAATATTGCTCGTCCCGTCCCCGTGGTGGACATCGAAGTCCACGACTGCTACTCGCTTTAATCCGTAAACTCCGATAGCATGCAGCGCACCAATAGCTACATTATTTAAGAAGCAAAAGCCGCCGGAATGGTCCCTATGCGCGTGATGTCCGGGCGGTCTGACGGCGCAGAAAACCTTCTTATATTGACCTGAAAGAACGTCATCCACGCCGGCGCAGGCGGCTCCGGCCGCATATTGCGCTGCCTCCCAGGTATACGGATTCATCGCAGTGTCGACACTGATGGTATTCAGACCTTCCTTAGGTGAATTGTGGGAGAGGTAGGAAATATAGTCAGCATCGTGGGCCGCCAGCATGTCGGTCACGGCCACCATCGGCGGCGTCTTTTGATCGACGAACTGAGAAGTTCCTGCAGCCAGCATGAGCTCTTCGATTTTTTCCAGGCGTTTGGGACATTCGGGATTGTTGTTCCCCATCTTATGTTTGAGGAACAATCCGTGAGTATAGAAAGCTGTGTCAGCCATGGGATTTCTTCTTTTTGAGCCTTTCCTTCAATTTTAACTTTTTCTTGGGATGGTTCTGCCGACAACAAAACAATTAATGCAAGGCAGTGAATTACTTTTGTTGGATTAACCGTGAGTCCAAAACATAACAATGATCCGCTTAGTTCTCGAATTCATGACTCAGGAAGAGTTTTTCAAGATTATTGCCCTGACGTATTTCTCGGGTGGTCAGATCCGAAAATGGTCTTATGTTGTTCTCCCGCAACAAGAAACAACAATCAGCTCGCGTATTTGCGTGGGTTAACAAATTGGTATTGTGGGTTGTGAGGATACATTGAATATCGAGGGTTTTCGCTATACCGAAAACTTGCTTAGCAACTTCGTTGTCGTAAAAAGCGTCGAAGTCGTCGATATAAATCAAACTTGGTTCGTTTGCTTTAAGGAATTCTCGCCAGTAGAACAAAGAAGTAAGCGACAAAGTGCCGCTTGAGGCAACCGCTAAAAAAGGTAACGCCTGCTCGTGGTCAACATACAACCCTTCGCGACCTTCCAAGGTCGTAGCTACTTTCAGCCGTTCCTTAACGCCGTGCTCATTCAGAAAGTTTTCAAACTTTTCTAGCAGACCATTTCTGATGATGAAAGATTCAAAATTTTTCTTTACCGGTGAAAGACCCCCCAAGCCGCTTCCTTTATCAGGGCTAAAACAGCGCATAGACCTTACGAAATCCACGAGTCTTCTTATTGTTGAACTAGGCTGTAATAGAGGGCTATCTGCCAGGTAACTAAGGAAAGAAAGCTGAGAATCTTTATGGACAAAATTAGGACTCTCAAAGCCAAAAGAGGGGAGATTGTCAAATTTATGAATGTTCTCTTCCTTATTCCAAGAAAAAACTTCGTTCCCGTCTATTAGTAAAGACTCTGCTGATAATTCAAGACAGGACATTTTGCTGTAGGAATAGACAACTTCCTTGCCGTCCAACAAGAAGGTATAGCTAAATTTGACGGCTTCATTAGGATGGTCGGCATTTGCGTAGTATGTGTAAGCGCCCTTTTTTGCTGCTTTACCAGAGAGATGTTGCAGAATGTCAAAAACTGCAAGTCCCAGATTAGATTTACCTGAGCTATTACGACCGAAAACTAATGCAGTCTTAACAAAGTTTCCCGCCGACGTCTCCGTCAAACAGCCCCTGGAAGTCATAGCTTCTCACTTTAGAAAAATTCCACTCCAACGAATTGAACTGCTTGAAGTTACTTACCTGAAATCTCTTCAACATCCTTTCTCACTTCTCCTTAACGGATACTTGGAGATGGTAGCACTCAACCGTAAAAAAATTACGGTAAAAAATAAATTAGAGTTTAACTCGTATTAAGTCAAAACCGACAATGCCGATGAGTTTCCAAAAGATCAACAAAGACTGTTCTTGTCACTCAATGTTGCTGTGGTGGAATTTTTCTCGCGACGTTTACACCTTGTCCGTACAATTCGGAGCAAATTCAGGTAATCTTAGTAGGACTTAGGAGGCGTTATATGCTCAGACGATCAATTCTTATTTCAGGTATTTCAGGGCTCGCCGCTTTTTCCGGTTTGGCATTGGCACAATCCATGTCCTCAAGTTCCGCTGAGAAGGCAATGCCCTACAGCAGAAGACCTGAAGTTAAAAAATTCATTCAAGACGTCTGCAAACGCCGCGGGCTCGATCAGAATTGGGTCGCCGCCACCTTGGATCAGGCGACTTACCAACCCAAAATCGAACGTCTGATGACACCGAAACGCGCCAAGCCGGGTACTAAAGACACCCGCAAGGACTGGGAAAAATACCGCAATATCTTCCTTGGTGCCCATCGCCTGAACTTAGGCGTCCAGTTCTGGAAAGACAATGAAGTCTACTTAGAGCGCGCCCGAGAAATCTATCATGTGGACCCGGCCGTCATCATCGGTATCATTGGTGTAGAAACCCGCTACGGCGAAAACACCGGCAGCTGGAAAGTCCTCGATTCATTGGTCACATTGAGTTTTGATTACAAGCGCAGAGCTGATTTCTTTAAGAAAGAGCTTGAGGAATTCCTGGTCATTCTTTACAACAACGACCTAAAGCCTTTTGAGGTTCAAGGCTCTTATGCCGGTGCTGTCGGTCTTCCTCAGTTTATGCCGAGCTCTATTAAACGTTTCGGTGTTGACTTTGACGGTGACGGAAAGATCGACATCAATCATTCGACCGCCGATACCATCGGCTCTATCGCCAACTACCTGAGCAAACATGGCTGGGTCGAAGGCCTGCCGATGTTAATTGAAGCTGATATCTCTCCGGCTCAGGCTGCTAAGTTCGGGGGTGGCACTAATCCTCGCTTTACCTGGAACCAGTTGATCAATAACGGCGTTAAACCGTTAGACAATGCAGATCGCTTTGCCGGCAATATGCCCGTGTTCATTGTGGACTATCCGTTCTATCTGCCGGGTTCTGTTGATTTTGAAAAGCTTTACCGAGTCGGAACTAAAAACTTCACCGCGGTTCTCCGATACAACAGCAGCTATTTTTACGCCGGCGCTGTGGCTGAGCTGGGGTCAGCGATTGCAGAGATGATGGGCAAGAAAGGTTTGATCGACGGAGAAAAACTTCTTCCGCCACATTTGAAGCCTCAGCCGAGCAGCATCGCCGGAAACATCAACGGAATCAAAGAGACAGTCACACCGCTTTCCGCCGGCCAATAGTCTTTTCTTTCTTCTTCTCTCCGAACTAGAATACCGGCAGGGGGATTCCTTAAGAAGTCTCCGGAATTTTAGAAAGCGAGGAGAAGAAAATGGCAATTGGAAGCGCTGTACAACAAGGCAAATTCGTTTGCGTCTACAACGAAAAAGGAGTCATGCTTTTTGGCAAACTTGGGACGCTCTTGGGATATACGGGAAGCTCAGTGACTGTGCGTCAAGGCAATTTCGCCATTACTTACAATGAGAGAGGCCAGCAGCAATTCAGCAAACTTTGCTCATAAGCAAAAATAACGAAAGGCTAGGACGGAAATCACCGAACTAGCCTTGACTGTTTCTAAAACTTATCTTAACGACTAACAATCTTACCCGCGAACTTTCCGGCGCCGTTCACACCGCCCTCAAAACTCTGTCCGATATCAATCGGGCCGCTTCCTTTCGGAGTTCCTGTGTAAATCAGGTCTCCTGCCGTCAAACGCCAATATTTAGAAATTTCGGATACCAGCTCAGGGATGCTGTGCATCATCTGGTTCGTATTGCCTCTTTGTCTTTCCTGATTGTCGACATAAAGCCAAAGAGTTGCCTGATCCATGTCGGGCATGCGATGTTTTTCTCTGATTTCAGTGATGAGCGCCGAGTCGTCGAAGCATTTGGCTTTTTCCCAAGGCTGACGATTTTCGCGGGCAGCTTTCTGGAAATTGCGGCGTGTGAACTCAACACCTGCGGCATAACCGAAAACATATTCCTCGGCTTCCTCGGGAGTCACAAAGCCCGTTTCCGGCGCGGTTTTGCCGATAGCAACAACGAGTTCAACTTCAAGGCAAAGTGAATCCGTCTCTCGTGCATAAGGTATGTCTGCACTCTTGCCTTCTCTACAAACCACAAGGCCGTCAGAAGGTTTTGTAAAAAACACCGGTTCCGTCTTTTCTTCTCGGCCCAATTCAGCTAGATGATCAGCATAATTACCGGCGATTGCGTAAACACGATGAATCGGAAAATATTGATCTTTTTCGCCCCAGACGGGAACCGCCGGAACACAAGCTTGAGCAAAAACAAACGGCATTTAACTTCCTTTGAAAATTTCAGATCGGCAGGAGCTCATCAAACCATGGACGCACTTTCTGCACGAAGGTATAGCTTAGAACTAACAGAACAGACAAGGAAACGGAAACTTTCCCAGCCTAGCGTCTCACATCAGCAAGGTGAAGTTAGTTTGGTGCGTTTGAAGACAATAGTCAAGCAATCAAAAAATGCCCTAAAAGCCAGATTTCCGCTAATTCTTGCTGCCTATGATCTTGTGCAGACAAGTTCTGAAATTAAGCGCCAAACGGCAAAAGAACGTTTGTGACGCGCCAGAAGAAAAATCCTTCACGCGAAAGCGTAATGAGAACCTTATCCTCCGGTTCATCTTTACCGGTCAAAGTCACGTAAAAGCGGTTGAAATCGTCGCCGTATTTCTTTTCGACCTCGACATCACAGGGTTCATCATCCTTAACCTGAGGTACGACGTCTTTCAGTTGGCCGTGTTCTTCGTGAGAAGCGTATTTGCTCAATTTATTCTTTCCGCTGATCAATGCAGCAATCCCTTCTTCTGTAATGAGGTCGCGGACAAGGCGGTCAACGAGCTGGAAAGAATACAGGTCTATCTGGTTGTGGCTGCTGACGGGCATCTGTTGGAATTCCTGCAGCTTGATATCAATTTGGTTATTGATTTGGCGCTGGATGTTTAGTCTGACTTTGGGAAAATCGATGAACTTACTCATCTTTGTTGTGTCGCCTGACTCTACAGCATTCTTGATTTGATCGGCAGCGTAGTACGGACTCCAGTACCAATATCCCACAAAACTGACAGCCAGAAAAACAAGCAAGCTGATCGCAATAAATCGGACTGACGAATTTTCGGTATGTAACCGCATCTTCAAAACCTAAGTAATACCAAACCAACCAAACTCGACGATACTACAATAGGTAGAAACCCCATATTCCTACGAGCCCCAAAATAGGAAGGCACATACTCCAGTTGTTTGAAGAAAAAATTCCGAAGAAACATATCCATTTTTCATCCCCCGTATTAATCAAAACGGCTGAAAAATTTTTCTCAAGATTTTTAATTAGTTACCTTGTCTCTCAAGGGGGTGTTCGTAATAGTTAAGTGGAAATACGTAAGAAATTCTATCTATTTTTATCTAAATCATTTACAATTCGACACAGTTAACAACCGCACCAATGGAGATAACTCAATGATTTTTAAGACATTGCTGACTTCCGTCGCTGTTTCTATGGCCGTTGCATCTTACGCACAGGCCGCTATTCAGGACGGTACTTTTGAAGGAACAGCCAACGGCAAAAACGGCCCTGTCACCGTTGCCGTTACGATTAAAGCCGGAAAAATTGCAAACGTTAAAGTCGTGAAATCCGGCGAATCCGCCATGATCGGCGATGCTGCGATTGCACGTATTCCAGCTGAAATCGTTGCTCGCCAGTCTCTGGGCGTAAACAACGTTGCCGGCGCTTCCTTAACTTCCATGGCTATTAAGGCTGCCGCCACCAACGCAGTCAAAGCGGCCGGCGGTACACCGAGCGAGTTCTACAAAGCTCCGATTAAGAAACCCGCTTCCAACATTGATGTCAGCTACAAAACAGCTGTTGTCGTTGTCGGTTCCGGCGCCAGCGGTATGGCCGCAGCCGTCCGTTCTCAGTTAAACGGCAATCCCACAATCCTGATTGAAAAAATGCCGTACCTCGGCGGCGATACGATTTTGAATGCCGGTACGCTGATTGCAACGGGTTCCCGCTATCAGCGCGAAGTCATGCATGAAACCAAGGACTCTCCTGCCCTTGCCTACAAAGACATCATGCATGTCGGCAAACACCGCAATGACCCGGTCCTCGTCAAGATGGTTACCGAAAAAGCCGGCTCCGTCGTGGATTGGCTGATCGACGACCTCAAGATTCCTTACGGTCCTGCCGCAACTCAGTATCCTGACCACTCCGCTTCCCGTCAGCTTGGCGTCGAAGGCCGCTCTCCCAACTTCATCAGAACGATGTCCCGTATCTTCACGGATCACGGCGGCAAGATCCTGATGGAAACACGCGCTACTTCCTTGATTTACAAAGGCGGACGTGTTGACGGTATCCATGCTGTCAATTCCGACGGCGACAAGATCACCATCAATGCCAAAGAAACCATTCTGGCTTCCGGCGGTTTCGGTGCTAAGACCGACATGCTTCCGAAGACACTGAATGGCTACCTCTTCTATGGGCTAGACAGCGACGCAGGTCAAGGCTATGAAATGGCTCGCAAGATCGGTGCAGAAAACATCAACATGGACCTCGTGAAGGTCTACCCGCAAGGCGTTGAAACCGTTCCTCATCATGGTTTAGCTGCAACCGCCAGCTCCACAGCCACGATTAACGACACCGGTGCCATCTATGTCAACAGTCAAGGCAAACGTATCATCAATGAACGTGCTTCTTTGGGCGAATTGACCGACATTACAGTTGCTCAGCCCGATAAGATCATGTACTTGGTAATGGACGAAACCGGCTACAAGCGCTATCTGGCCAAGAGTATCGAAGACAAGCTCGTTCCGGATGAAAAAGTTCTTCGCGAATGGCTCAACATCAAGAACAACGGCAAACCTGTCATGGTTGAATCCGACAGTTTAGCCGCAGCAGCCAAAGAAATCGGTATCAATCCGGAAGGCCTCGAAGCCACTGTTAAACAGTGGAATGAAATGGCTAAAGCCGGCAAGGATACTCAGTTCAACCGTAAAGATCCGAAGGAACTGATTAAGCCGCCGTTCTACATTGTTGAACAGAAGCCTCGCTTTGCGACAACGCTCGGCGGCCTGAAAGCCAACGCCAACATGCAGATCCTGGGTAAAGGCGGCAAACCCATCCCGGGCCTCTATGGTGCAGGCTGCGTGGTCGGCGGTGCTAACGGTGCCGACTCCATGACCGCTATGATGAACTCCTGGGCAATCATCTCCGGTGTTGACGCCGCTGACGCTGCCTCGGCTGCCATCAAAAAAGCGCACAAGTAATCGCTAGTTTTTAGAAGGTGCTAAGACGGGCTCGATTATCGAGCCCGTTGCTTTATGGTTTTGAGGTGGCTTAGAGGATTAGATTCCGTTCAGTTTCATCACACAGCCTTTGAAAATACCGAAAGCTGTTTCGAGCCCTTTCTCATCAAAATCAAATTCTCTCTGATGGTGCGCTGCTGTTCTGTCGGCACCCACTACAAAAAATTCGCTCTTGCCTCCTGCAGCTTTCACGCGGGTTGCGAGCATCGTGAAATCCTCAGAGCATCCAAGCTTCTTGTGCTGTACAACGCGTTCACAGCTCGGAAGGCTTCCGGCAACTTCCGTCACCATAGCTGCCAGTTCCGGATCATTATTAAGTTCACCGGCCTCACCGACTTTCTCAACTTCATACTCAACGTCGTAAGCCAAGGCTGTACCTTTAACGATACGATTGGCCTGATCTACCATGAAATCGTTGATTTCGGCTGTTTCCCCGCGTACTTCTAATTGGACCTGGGCATGTACCGGAATGACATTTCTGCCTTCTCCGGCTTGCATCATTCCTACGTTAATGCAGCCGATACCTTTTCCATGGCGAGCCATGCCAAGAAGCTCAGATACACACGTGCAAGCACAGGCCAAAGCATTCCTTCCAAGGTGAGGACTCATTGTCGGGTGAGCCGGACGACCTTTGAAGCGAACATCCAACTTAGTCGTGCAGAGGACACCTTCCGGATAGACACAGACTTCACCGGTCGGACACATCATTGCCAGATGAGCTCCTAACAGATAGTTGACGTCGTCTAAGAGGCCGGAAGCTGCTTGAGCCGCACCTCCTCTCACGCCTTCTTCCGCCGGCTGGAAAATCAGCTTAATCTTTCCGCACAGTTGATCTTTATGATCAACGATCCATTGCGCCATGGTCAGACCTACGGCCGTGTGGCCGTCATGTCCGCAGGAATGCATGACACCTGCGTGACGAGATCTGAAGTTTTCCTTGTTCGGAAGATGGTCTTTGAGGTCTGTTTCTTCAACACCGACGCAGTCAATATCGAAACGCAGACCCGTGACAGGACCCGGTTTGCCGGTATCTAATTCCGCGATAGTACCCGTGTACCCGTGCATTCTCTCGATGAGTTTCGGGTCGACACCTTCTTCCAGAGCCCTCTGTTTGCTTTTTTCGACAAAGTCTTCCGGTCTTCCCATAACCGCATCAAGGCCGACCTGCTCAACTCCGGCATACGTCTTCCAACCAAGCGGTTCAATTGTCTCCAAAATTTTGGCGGTTGTGCAAAATTCGCCCCAACCAAGCTCAGGAATTTGATGAAGCTCTCTTCTGAGTTTTACTTCGTTTTTGACGTAATCCATGATGTTCTCCTAAACCATAGCTAATGCAACAAAGATGACGGCAATAATCATCGGAATAGCCAGACGTTTCGTCAGTTCGATCGGATTGCTGACTCCAGCAAGGCCGCAAATCACGATGGCAACACCTGAAATGGGACTCATCATTCGGCCAAGCGCCCCGGCCAAAGCAGCCATAGTTCCCAGCGTCGGAACAGCCATACCGAAACTCGGGGCATGCGGCGTAACCGCTTCGTTAAAAGCAAATGCAGCAGCATCTCCCGACCCGGTGATGACACCCATCACAAATGGTCCAAGGGACCCGCCCCAGCGAGCAATTTCGTTTGATCCGCGAAGCACTTCAATGAAGACGGCAATGAGACCGGATGCCTTCAAGCCGGCGGCAAAAACACCTGCTGCGATAATGATGCCTAAGACTTCTCCGTATCCGTTGCCCATACCTGCAAAGAAACGTTTAGAGAAAGCCTGAGGATCAGACAAAGTTACTGCCAGCGTGTAGATTGCGCCGACAATCATGGCCTGAGCAACGCCCATCTTTATAGCGGGAATCCACAAATTTCCGGTAACGAGAATAAGCACGGGAACAAGCGGCGCCAAAGCTTTCAAGATATTGACGCGCTGAACATCGCTTTCTTCGGCTAATTCATCTTCAGAAACAGAGCCCGGCTTGTAGTCTCCGAGCAAAATACACATGATCGTGACACCGATCATCGAGATCGCGCCGCAAACCAATGTGTAGTTCATGTGGACGCCGATTGTTTGGATGACATCAAGGTTGGCCATTTTGGCCACATAAGCGTTGTGAGAAAGACCGGGAGAAAGCATGGAGCCGAACGTTCCGCCGAGGATTGCTGCGGCGGTACCGGGACGGCTGACGCCGGCTCGACGAAGCAAAGGAATCATTGTCGGCCCCACGGCTGCTGCACAACCGGCCGCGGACGGAATCGCAATGCAGATGAAATAGGTAATAGCAGTTGCCGCCGGGATTAACAGTAAGCCAAGTTTGCTCAAAGGTGCCGATAAAAGCTTGACCAAATGCACGTCGCATTTGGTCATCTGCACGACGAAAGCAAAGCCCATCGCCGAGCAAATCGCCATGATCAGCCCGCTGTTCGTCATAGACTTCGCAAATGCATTCAAACCTTGCATCGGATCTAAAGACAGACAGGTCATAAGGAAACCGGAAGCTAACAAGACCAAGCGGGTTTCATAGCGCTTGATCAGAGCAGCCACCGTCAAAATGACGATAACGATGGCAGCCCACACTGTCCAAGTCATAATCTTCTCCTATGGATTATCGTTATGTCACCATTGTGAAGACTGAACTGCGTTACGGTAAGATATCAAAGAGTGACATCGTTTTGATCTAAACGGAACACTATGCGCAGCCTTGATACCATCGAAACCCTGGAAACCTTTGTCGTTCTTGCGAGGTTAGGCAGTGTCGGAAAAACCGCCGAACAGCTCCATATTTCATGGCTGCGTATTTCTTGAAAAAATCCAGCCTCTCTTAGAGCGTTTTAATAAGCTGTCAGCGCCCGTCTCACGACCGGAAGGCAGCATCAGCGGAAGCATCCGATCTGCTCCCAACGCGATCGGAAATGGTTTGTTAATTCCTTGGATTACTGCATTCCAAAGGAGAAATCCAGAACTCGTCGTCAATCTGACATTGACTCTCGGGCCTGTCCACATCATTCCTCCTGAGTGCGACATCAGGATTAACCATGGCCTTTACCCGTGTTCGAATGCCGTGATTAGAAAACTTGGAGAAATGCGCCGAATGATGGTGGCGTCCGCTGGTTATCTCGCAAAACACGGTGCTCCGAAAACACCGGAAGATTTAGAATTTCATGAACTTTTAGGCGGCAA
>OOCD01001793.1_pt1 | contig 12462 bp, 11 predicted proteins | sample 1671791 | NCBI WGS metagenome assembly OOCD01 (sample SAMN06348193, study PRJEB24527) | human gut metagenome | biome: human gut; feature: ankylosing spondylitis patient; material: feces | host: Homo sapiens | place: China | collected 2015-10
GGATTAATTGATTCCTGATGCTGAATAAAGTAAAGGGGAGCCGATGGGCTCCCCTTTTCGTCTGTTAGTGATGGCCATGTCCATGACCGTGACCGCGCCCGCCCGGGCCGCGTCCCCAGCCGCCGCGGTGGTCATCGCGGTCGTTCCAGCCAGCACGATAGCCGCGCTCCCAGGCTTTATCTCTGCCTTTGTACCAGCCTTTGTGCCAGCCGTTGTCATGACGATGCCAACGGTTATCACGCCATTCATAGTGACGACGCCAGTAATCACGGTCGCGCCAGCTGCCACCGTCCCAGTAGTTACCGTAATTGTCACGATCGCCTATTTGTAATTTTACCGACGGCAGCAGGGTGATTTCACCAGCGTTAGCGACCAGTGGCCCTGCGGCCAGCAGTACTGCTGCCAGAATCAGTGACCTGAACATACTCTTCTCCTTCACGATCGGGGCCGTAAGCGGCCTGTTAACCTGATATTACGGGCCGGTAAAGACCCGCCGCATCGGACGAACTCCGAAAGCGCAGGAAAGAGCACTTTTTGCTAAAGTAACATTTGCTTTACAGCGCAAGGATGGCGTCGATGGCCGTGCACTCCTCGGTGGTGAAATGGCGATTCTGCAGCATGCCGACGGCATCATCCAGTTGCGCGGTTTTACTGGCGCCGATCAGCACCGAGGTGACTTTCTCTTCGCGCAACACCCAGGCCAGCGCCATCTGCGACAGCTTCTGCCCACGCGCTTCCGCCTGCCTGTTAAGCTGACGAATTTTTTCTAATCGGGCTGGAGTCAGTTGCTCCGGCTGCAGAAAACGACTGCTGCTGGCGGCGCGCGAGTCGGCCGGAATGCCGTTGAGATAGCGGTTGGTCAGCAGGCCCTGAGCCAGCGGGCAGAAGGTGATAAGGCCTTTGCCCAGCTTGAAGGCGGTCTCTTTCAGGCCGTTCTTTTCAACGGTGCGGTCGAGGATGTTGTACTTGTTCTGGTTGATGATGAACGGCACGTGCAGTTCTGCCAGAATTGCGGCGGCCTTTTCCATCGTCGGACCATCGTAGTTGGACAGACCCACGTACAGGGCCTTGCCGGAGTTCACGGCCTGAGCCAGCGCGCCCATCGTCTCCTCAAGCGGGGTTTCCGGATCCGGGTGGTGGTGGTAGAAGATGTCCACATAATCCAAGCCCAAGCGTTCCAGCGACTGGTCGAGGCTGGCGAGCAGGTACTTGCGGCTGCCGAGGTCGCCATAGGGGCCTGTCCACATTTCATAGCCGGCCTTGGTGGAGATGACGAGTTCGTCGCGGTGATGTTTGAAATACTTGGCGAGCAGCAGTCCGCAGTTCTTCTCTGCCTGGCCGGGCTCGGGGCCGTAGTTGTTGGCGAGGTCGAAGTGGGTGATGCCGTTGTCGAAGGCGGTGAAGACCAGGGACTTCATCTGGTCGAATGGCGTGATGTCGCCGAAGTTGTGCCAGAAGCCAAGTGAGACGGCCGGCAACTTGAGGCCGGAGGTGCCGGCACGGTTGTAGGTCATCGTGTCGTAACGGTGCGGGTTGGGGGCATAGATGGCGGTTGGCTCGAACATTGAGTCTCCTTACAATGTCATTCTTGTTCTTACGAATGCTTACCTGCGATGGGCAAACCGACGCCGATTGAGCGGTATTCGTAAGTGTTCTTGGATACTATGGTTCCAGTTCAAGTGAACTTGAATGCAAACGGCTGCGACGCTTCGGCGTGTTGCCGCAGTAAGGAGTCATGATGTCCTACACCATTCGTCAGGTGGCCACGCAGTTCCATATGCAGCCCTCTACGCTGCGCTATTACGAGGATCAGGGATTGCTGACCAACGTGGAGCGCACCGAAACCGGCCAGCGCATATACGAAGACTGCCATATCGACCGTCTGCGCGCGATTTGCTGCTTCAAGAACGCCGGCATGACCATTGACGATCTTAAAAAGTTCTTCGTGTATGAGTCCAATGAGCCCGAGCATATCGATGAAATCCTTGATCTGCTGGAATCTCGCCGCGAATCCTTGGACGAGCAGCGCCGAGCCCTCAACGAGGCGGCCATGCACGTGCAGCGCAAGCTCCATTACTATGGCGACATCAAGCGTGCCATCGACGCCGGTGAAGACTGGCCGGATTGGCGCGAGTACAAAAACCGCGCCTATTCCATTGAATGTTGAGACCATCGAATGTTGAGACCATCGAATGTTGAGACCATCGAGTGCTGAGCTGGATGCCGGCTGGGCACTAAGACCGATGCGCGTCGATCGTGGGCGCGTCTATCCGAGTAAGGCCTTGCTCGGCAGTGCGCGGTCGAGCAGCCAGACAACGAGCGATATCACGAAGAACGCTATGGCCAGCTTGCCGCAGCTAATGCCGAACCCTTGCCAGCCGAGTGCGTCGAGGTTGATGAAGTCGTACGGATACGGACTGCCGCCGGCCGCCGGTCCGGACCCCGGCCAAATCGCCGCACGGGAAGTACGCCAGCCACGAGAACATGTAATGCCAGCGGAAACGCCGGTGCGGGTCGAATAGCACGAAATCGATAACCGCCATAATCGGGGCGATTTTGTGCAGCATCGTATTGGTCATGATGCCAATAACCTGTGGCACGTATGCCGGGTCGTCCGGAGGCATCAGGAAGAACGCCACCAGTGCGGTGACTATGGCGTACACAGTCAGGCACCCCTTAAGCCATGCAGGCGGCTGAATACCTTTGAGCAGTGTGGCCGCGCCGGACCACAGCATCACGATGCCCAGCACGAAACCGGTCTGGAACGTGAAATACACCCAGAACTGCGGTTTGGACCATGCCTCATATGTGCCCACGAAGCAGAAACCGGCGATCGCAAAGCGCCACAACGCCACGATGAATCTCATGCATCGAGTCTACCGCTTCGCCAGTGGGCCGTATGGTGCGGCTGGCGTATTGGCTGGTCGTGATGATTATGGTCGGTGTGACCGACCGCCATAGTGCCGATGGATATGACGATACTGAACCCGGCAATATCGAATCTGGCGATACGAGAATAAGACGAGCCCTTCCCGCACGGCTTTGCCCGGACTACACTTAGGTGCAACTTCACCACTTATGTAGGAAAGGCCTTGCAATGGTCGATTATTCGCCGGCTCTGATGACCGACATGTATGAATACACGATGCTCGACGCCGCTCTGAAAGACGGTACCGCCGACCGCAAGTGCGTGTTCGAGGTGTTCACGCGTCACTTGCCCGAAGGCCGTCGCTATGGCGTGGTGGCCGGCACCGGCCGCATTCTGGATGCGCTGGAACATTTCCACTTGGATGAAGCGGATCTGAAGTTCCTGGCCGACCGTCACGTGGTAAGCCCCGAGACCATTAAGTGGCTGGAGAACTTCCACTTTTCCGGTACGATTCGCGGTTACCGCGAAGGTGAGATGTTCTTCCCGAACTCCCCGATTTTGCAGGTCGAAGGCACGTTCGGCGAATGCACGCTACTGGAGACGTTGATTCTATCCGTGCTGAACTACGATTCCGCAGTGGCCTCCGCCGCCTCACGTATGGCGTCGGCAGCCAAGGATCGTCCTTGCATGGATATGGGCGGACGCCGCACTAACGAGTGGGCCGCCGTGGCCGCCGCTCGAGCTGCCGTAGTGGGCGGATTCAAGGGTACCGCCAATCTGCTGGCCGCCCAGCTGTATGGTCTGAAGGCCATTGGCACCGCCGCGCATTGCTTCACGTTGGTGCATGATTCCGAGCGTGACGCCTTTGAATCGCAGATCGAGGCATTGGGCAAGAACACCACGCTGCTGGTGGACACCTACAACATCGAGGAAGCCGTGAAAACCGCCGTCGAAGTGGCCGGTCCCGAACTGGGTGGCGTGCGCATCGACTCCGGCGACTTGGCCGCCATGGCCCAGCGTGTGCGCAACCAGCTGGACGCCCTGGGTGCCACGAACACCACCATTACCGTGACCAACGATTTGGATGAGTACGCGCTCGCCGCATTGCAGACCGCGCCGGTCGACTCCTATGGCGTGGGCACCATGCTGGTCACCGGCTCCGGCGCTCCCACTTGTGCGATGGTGTACAAGCTCACCGAGCGTGAAGGCGCTGACGGCACGATGGTTCCGGTCATGAAGAAGTCCAAGGATAAGGCCACAGTGCCCGGTCGCAAGTTGGCATTCCGCTCCTACGAATACGCGCTAGCCGAAGCCGAACACGTGATTTCCGGCTCGGAAGAGAAGCTGGCCGGTTTCACGCCCGAACCGACGTGGAAGAACCTGCTGGTCGATTTCGTGGACCACGGCCATATCGATGCGCAGTGGCAGGGCCATGACGCCATCATGGCCGCCCACGACTACCACGCCAAGGCGTTGTCCGAACTGCCCATCACCGCGCAGAGCCTCATGAAGGGCGAGCCAGTGATTCCTACGGAGACTCAGGTTCTCTGACGAGAACTTTCGTCTCCATAGGAATCCGTCGCAGCATAGCTGCTCCCCTTACCTACGGACAGCCCACTGGGCTGTCCGCTTAACGGTTCGACCACAGAGACCAAAGTCCTCTGGCCGTATCTCACTGGCCGCATCCCTCTGGTTACATTGGCTACTCTTCCCTCTGGATGAGTGAAACTCTCAATGGTGATAACGCGGCGGGCAACGATGACGTATCAGAGCGGCGCGATGTAGTTCGATGATGGTTGACGAGTTGCTATCCAGGCATAGAGCGGATGGCGTATGCTGGGGCGCATGGTTGAAATCAAAGACATGCTTGGCAATCACCAAATAATTCGTGCCGACGGCCGCAAGGTCGACGAACTGCGCCCTGTGCGCATCACCCGCCACTTCACCGACGCCCCCGAAGGCTCCGTGCTCATCGAATGCGGTAACACGCGCGTGATGTGCACCGCCACTTTTACTCCCGGTGTGCCGCGTTGGCGCAAGGACTCCGGCCTCGGCTGGGTCACCGCCGAATACTCGATGCTGCCGCGTGCCACCGCCGAACGCACCGACCGTGAATCCGTACGTGGCAAAATCGGTGGCCGTACCCACGAAATCAGCCGACTGATTGGCCGCTGCCTGCGTGGCGTCATCGATATGAAGGCGCTCGGCGAGAATCAGATTCAGCTTGACTGCGATGTGCTTCAGGCCGATGGTGGTACTCGCACGGCTTCCGTAACCGGTGCGTACGTGGCTTTGGTCGACGCAGTCAATTGGGCGGAGAAGCACCGCCATATCAAGTCCGCCAGCCGCGTGCTTAAGGACTATGTGTCCGCCGTATCGGTGGGCGTGATCAACGGCACTCCGATGCTTGACCTGCCATACATTGAAGACAGTCAGGCCATGACCGACATGAACGTGGCCATGACCGGTTCCGGCACCTTCATCGAGATTCAGGGCACCGCGGAACACCGTCCGTTCAACCGTGCCGAACTCGGCACCCTGCTTGACTTGGCCGAAAAGGGCAACAAGGAACTGCAAGCCGCCCAGCGTGCCGCTCTGTCCCTAGACTAAGCCAGCTCCCCTGACAAGGGGAGCCTTCTTAAAGGAGAACCTCATGCAAATCGTCGTCGCAACCCATAACGAAGGCAAGCTTGTGGAAATCCGCCGCATTCTCGAAGAGGATCTTGGCGCGGATGCCGAAAACATCGAACTGGTGTCCGCTGGCAGCCTTCACCTGCCGGATCCGGTGGAAACTGGCGTCACCTTCCAGGAGAACGCGCTACTCAAGGCCCGCGCTGTGGCCATCCGTACCGGTCTGCCCGCTGTCGCGGATGATTCAGGTCTCATCGTCGATGTGATGGGTAACGCTCCGGGCATTCTGTCTGCTCGCTGGGCGGGTGCTCACGGCCACGACAAGGCCAATAATGCGCTGCTGCTCGCCCAAATCGAAGATATTCCGGATGACAAGCGTACCGCGCGCTTCCGTTGCGCCGCCGCGCTGGTGGTCCCGGACACCGAGACCGGTGCCGACGTGACCGGTGGAGTGGCTGCCGACGGCATCACCGTTCACACCACGGCTGCCGATGGGAGCCCTGCCCCGGTGCATGCTCGATACGCCATCAAGTCGGAGACAGTGGAGCTCGGCGACATGCCGGGTCACATCATCCGCGAGGCTCGTGGCGAACACGGTTTCGGTTACGATCCGCTGTTTGTCCCGGACGATCAGCCTGCCGGTCGCGTCAGCACTGAGCCTGACCATGAAGGCGAGCCGCTGACCAGCGCCGAAATGACTCCGGCCGAGAAGAATGCGATTTCCCACCGAGGCAAGGCGCTGAAAGCCCTGGTCCCCGCCATCGAGGCCCTGCTGCACTAAGTCGTCTAGGCTGTCTAGCTGCACTGAGCCGCGACTAAGCCACAGTTGAGTCGCGGCTCAGCACTCAGCCCCCGAATCGGGCGAGTGTCTAGCAAGCGCCTATGACCTAGCAAGGGCGATACGAAAGAAGGCCGGCGCTTAGTGCGTCGGCCTTCTTGATGAACAAGAGCCACCCGATAGAATCGAACTACCGACCTTCCCACGAACGAGGGGGATGCTCTACCACTGAGCTAAGGTGGCGTGGCTTCAAGAGCCAAGTAGAGAATATAGCACTGCGTTTGATTCACTGCAAGCCGGACATTCATCATCTTTGGGCCATTGTTCTTTGGACCATCGTGGCGGCAATAGTGCGAACGATGTGCACACCTCATCTGCTCGGCCGCCATTCGTCGTGTGCGCGCTATGCTAGCATGGTGAGCCTGATTGACTCGGAGGCAAAGGGAAGCATGCGTGATTTTGTGCTGGTGAAGTTGACAGACGAGGAGTTCGATGATTTCTCCGCCAGGCATCCACAAGGCAATTTCCAACAAACCTCGGCGATGGGACGCCTTCGCACCGCGCAGGGGATCGACGTCGAATATTTGGCCCTCAAGGAGGGCGAGAAGATCGTCGCGGCGGCACTGTTCGAAACTCACCGCTCTCGATTCTCTACATTTGCGGTCATCCATGATGGCCCGATGTGCGACTATCACGACACCGAAGCATTGACCTTCTTCATGGATGCGCTGAAACGCCATGCCAAGGCAAAGGGTGCTTCACAGCTGGAAATCACCCCTGAATCCCCGTATCGGCTTCGCGACACCAATGGAGCTTCTTTGCCGGATGACCAGAATGGCGCTCCCGACAATAAGCTGATAGAACAGCTCGAGGCGATCGGCTTCACTCATGGCGGTTTCACCGTGGGCTACACGGCGGTTCCGCGTTGGCGCTACCTCAAGGATCTGACCGGCATTACCGATGAGAAAAGTCTGCTGAAGTCCTATGACAAGCGCACCCAGTGGAGCGTGAAGCGTGCCCAATCGATGGGTGTGCACGTGCGTGAGCTGTCGGACGACGAGCTGGGGGTATTCGCACGAATCGAGCAGCAAACCGCTGAACGCCGTAGCTTCGAATACCGTGGCGAAGCATATTTCCACCGTTTCAAGGAAGCGTTCGGCAGCAAAGCGCATTTTATGGTTGCCGAGATCCACATCGACGAATACGTAGCGGACATGACGTCCAAGCGTGAAGCGCTTTCGGCCAAGGTGGCGGCATTGACCGCCAAAAACGCCGAACACCCCACCACCAAAACCGAACGTCAGCTGGGGGAGGAGACCCGCAATCTGGCGGCAGCCGAAAAGCGCCTGAACGAGGCGGCCGAGTTCGCCAAAGACGGGGATGTACTGCCGGCTGCGGCATCACTATTCGTGGAGCATCCGCGCGAGGTCATCTACCTGTTCTCCGGTAGCGTCGAGCAGTACAAGCCCTTCTACGCCTCCGCGCTGATTCAGCATGACGCGATGCTGCATTTCTGCGTGGAACACGGGCTGTCTCGCTACAACTTCTACGGCATCGACGGCGTCTTTGATGATCCCGATGACGAGGGGCGTGGTGTACTGGAGTTCAAGCAGGGCTTCAACGGATATGTCGAGGAACTTCCGGGCGAGTTCGTGCTGCCGGTCAAACCGGTCGCCTATGCCATGAAGCAATTTGCGCACAAGCTGCTGTCGCGGTAAACGGACGCAGCACACAGGCCATTCCAGAGCCCAGAGTAACGATCAGAGTAACGACAAGTAAGAAGGTTCGATTATGACGCAATCCGATGCAGGCGTCGCCTCGCTCACCCCTACCAAGATCACTCCTGCCGAGCTGGATGCGTTCTCCGCAGCTCAAGTGCAAGGTAGTTTCCAGCAGACCTCGCAGATGGCCGCCATGGGTGCGTTCAACGGTCCGGTGGACTATGTGGGTGTCAAGCGCGGTGACAAGCTGATTGCCGCCTGCTACGTGGTGTACACGCGGTCCCGTTTCGGTTTGGAAGGCTCGGTCTGGTGCGGACCGCTGTGCGATTATGACAATCCACAGGTGGTTGAGGCGATGACCGAAGCCCTGCGTCGTTCGGCCAAGGCCCATCACGCCATCAGCGTATCCTGCTGGCCGGCCGCAGTCTACCGTCTGCATGATCTGGACGGCAAGCCGACCAGCGACCCGGACACCACGATGATGGACAACATGGCCCGCTTCGGTTGGAAACATGGCGGCTTCACCGTGGGCTACGAATCCGTGGTGAACCGCTGGAACTTCGTCAAGGGGCTTGACGGCATTCATAATGAGAAGGAACTGCTGGCCTCGTTCTCCAAGTACCGCCGTAAGAACATCCGCATCGCCCAGGATTCCGGTCTGCGCGTGCGCCGACTGGAACGCGGCGAACTGAGCACTTTCGTCAAGCTGTGCGATATGAGCGCCGCACGTCAGGGCTTCAAGAGCCGCGATCTGGCCTACTATGAGCGTCTGTTCGATACCTTCGGCGACCTGATCGAGTTCAAGGTGGTCGAAACCCATTTCGACGAATATCTGGACACCCTGCAATCCAAGCTGAATGCGGCCTCCAAAGACAAGCGCAACCTCGAACGCCTGCTCCAGCGCGCGCAACAGCAGCCGGAAGGCACGGCCAAGAAGGGAGCCTCGGACCCGGCAACGCTGGAAAAGCGCATCGCCACCGCAGACAAGAAGATTGCGGCGCTGGAAAAGACCATCGGCGAAGTCAATGGCATCATCGCCTCGGACGGCCCGGTCATTCCGGTGGAAGCCGGCGTCTACTTCTGGCATCCGAACGAGGTCGTCTGCCTGTCCAGCGGCGAGGACGATCGTTTCATGGATTACTACCCGTCTTCCCTAATCCACTTCGAGGCGATGCTTGACTGCATCGCCCGTGGCGTGGAGCGCTTCAACTTCTACGGCATTTCCGGCATTTTCGACGCCAACGATCCTTCCTACGGCGTCTGGCAGTTCAAGACTCGCTTCGGCGGATTCGTGGAAGAGCTTCCGGGCAAGTTCACGCTGCCGGTGGACGGACTGCGCTTCGGTGTATCCGAAGCAGCACACAAGCTGCTGCATCGCTGACAAACAGTGGCGAGCACGGACACAGAAATAAGGCACAGGTGACGACGAGATGAGCGCGACTGCGAATCGAACAGATACGACGTATACGTTTGGCGTGATTACGCCCGAAGAGCTCGACCGGCTTTCCGAAGCCACAAGCCAGGGCAGCTTCCAGCAATGGTCCGGGCAGGTCCGTCTTGCCAAGATTCGTGGGCATGAAGCCGAATGCGTTGGCGTGTGCGACGCATCCGGCAATCTGGTAACCGGCTGCGTGATTCTGTACCTCAATGGTCGTTTCGGTGCAGATGGCTCCGTATATTTCGGCCCCATCGGCATTAGCGATGATCCGGCTCTGCTGCGGGCCATAACCGAGGCGATTCGCGAATCAGCCCGTCGCCACCATGCTGTTTCCGTAGCATGCTGGCCTAACGTCGCCTACCGTCTGTATTCCTCGGACGGGCAGCCCGACGGCGAGCCGAACGATGCACTACTGGCCGGATTCGCCGATGCCGGCTGGATGCATGGCGGATTCCATACCGGTTATGACGTGGTCTGCCAGTGGATGTACGTCAAGGATCTCACCGGCATCACCAACGGCAAGGAACTGCTGGCGTCATTCGGCAAACGTGCTCAGTGGAGTGTCAAGCGGGCGCAGTCGATGGGTGTGCACGTTCGCGAAATCGGCCCCGACGAGTTCGACGTGTTCGCCGATATCGAACGGCGGACCGGTGAACGCCGTGGGTTCGCGACGCGTGGCGCGGACTATTTCCGCCAGTTCAAGCAGGCGTATGGCGCAGATGCGCATTTCATGCTCGCGGAAATCCACATCGCCGAATATGTGGCGGATATGACCGCCAAGCGCGAGGCGTTGCAGGCCAAGGTAGCTCGATTGCAGGCGAAATACGATGAACGTCCGACCACGCGTATCGAACGTCAGCTGGGGGAGGAATCACGCAATCTCGCGGCCGCCGACAAGCGTCTGGCTGAGGTGGAGGGATATGCCAGGAAGGGCGATGTGCTGCCGGCAGCGGCTTCAATGTTCGTCAGTCACCCCAATGAGGTGGTCTATCAGTATTCCGGTTCGTTGGAGGAGTACAAGCCGTTCTACGCCTCGGCGCTGATTCAGTACGAAGCGATGCTGCATCTATGTGTGGAGAAGGGCGTGCCCCGCTACAACTTCTACGGCATTTCCGGCGTGTTCGACGATCCGAACGACGAGGGCCGCGGCGTGCTGGAATTCAAGCAGGGCTTTAACGGCTACGTCGAGCAGATGGTAGGCAAATTCACGTTGCCGGTGGATAAGTTCCGCTTCGGCGTGAGCAATCTGGCGCACAAGCTGCTGCACCGGTAGCAGCTGGCGGTCGGGGGACGAGCCTATGTGGGCTGCGTCTCGTTTGACCGTGCACCCGCCGTGTGCCTACTTGCGCATTTGCTCACACGCCCATCAGCGCGTGAGCCACAGCCATCATCCCCAGTGAAATCATCGCGGTGATTGCCAGCGAGAAGCCGGCCAGTTTGGCGTTGCCGAGTACTTTGTCGGTGAACAGCGTGGAGAAAATGGCGATCGGAGCCAACGCGCAGATCACCATCACGGCGCGAATCGAAGCCGAGAACGGCAGCAGGAACCACGCGATCAACGCGAAGGAGACGCTGAACGGTATACGCCAAGCGATGACGGCCATGACTTCCTTCACGTCATGCTTGGATTGGGGCAGGTCCATGAGCATGCCCACCATCAGCATCGACACCAGCGCGTTGGCGCCGCTCAATGGCTGGGTTATAGAGGCGATCCAATCGGGAATCTTCACGTTGGCGACGGTCAACACGATCATGAGCAGATACGTGTCGAACGGCACCGAGCCGAAGAAGCTCTTGCCGATGGTGCGCAGCAATGCGCGGCGGGCAAGCCGTTTGGCGTCGCGATCCTTGGGCTTTTCGTACGGTAGGGTGGGAGCCGAACCGGCGTGTTGTTCGGCAAGTGTTTTGCCGGGCTGAATATGCAGCAGTTGCTGGGTGAGCACATTGGTGCCGGCGGCCACCATCACGCAGTTGCCGATATCGAACATCGCAGCCGGCACCACCGCGCCCGCACCCCAGAATGACTGGACGACCGGGAAAGAAAAACAGCCGAGATTGAAGCCGGCACCGTTGAGCATCAGGAAGGCGCGGTCGGTCACATTGCGCTTGCGGGTGGCCAGAAAGATGAACACGACCGGGATAAAAGCAAACAGGAATGCGAATACCGAAATAAGCAGCAGCGAGATGTCATGCGGATTGGTGGCGAACGAGTATACGATGGCACCGGGCAGCACGATGTTGAATTCCGCGGTTTGCAACACGCGATAATCCTTCTGCCCGAACAGGCCGAACCGCTTGAACAGATAGCCGGCGAGGATGATCAGCAACAGGCCAACCGGCGTAAGAATGGCGGACATACACTTCTCTCCTTGACTCACACAGGCTCATGGCGCACAGGCTCAGACCCGCAATGCTGTGGCCCATTATATTTGCCGCCTTGGCATTGCCATATGTAGAGGTGTCCGCAAGGGCTTGCAGCTGCCGCGCGCATATACGAAAAGCCTCCCGGAAGCGTTGGCAATCCAATGCTTCCAAGAGGCTCAAGCCGGTGCGCGAGATGGGACTTGAACCCACACGTCAAAGACACAGGAACCTAAATCCTGCGCGTCTACCAATTCCGCCACTCGCGCGTGCATATCCGCGTTTCCACAGGTGTGGGAGATATGCAAAACCCTAGGCCGGACAGCCATTACAGACCGACCAGCCTAGGGCATCCGAGCCACTTGTCAGAATCGAACTGACGACCTGCTCATTACGAGTGAGCCGCTCTACCGACTGAGCTAAAGTGGCACTGCCCGGAAGCACACGCCATCCGCGCACAAAACACAAAGCGTACCAGAAAGTCTCACCCCACGCAAATCCGCGTCGCGCCAAGCATGGCCGAAACCCCCTAAAGCTAGTGGCGCAGGAGTTTGTGGGCCAAATCGCTCACACCGCAGCGCAGCTTGTTCACCGGAAGCGTGAATTCGCCCGGCAGTTCCTCAACGTAGCCGTTGAAGCCCTGCTTGAACTCGAGCACGCCGCG
>OOCD01001801.1_pt1 | contig 12429 bp, 7 predicted proteins | sample 1671791 | NCBI WGS metagenome assembly OOCD01 (sample SAMN06348193, study PRJEB24527) | human gut metagenome | biome: human gut; feature: ankylosing spondylitis patient; material: feces | host: Homo sapiens | place: China | collected 2015-10
GTGCGGCTCCAGACACCGGCAGCTTCATCGTCGTGCCTGCGGCGGCAAGCCAACAGTTCCTTTTCCATTTCCGCTACTGTTCCGCGGAAATCCTGTACGGCGATTTCAAGAACACCATTCTCTCCGCAAAGTCGATTTATCCAACCGAAATCAGCAATCCCAAGTCGCTGATGCATTTTTGTTGGAATCGAGCGCAGTAAGAGTTGTCGGAGATTTTCCGGCTGTGTATTCAAGTACTCCTTCAGCAGCTCATAGCCGCCTTCATTCAACAAGACAGTTTGGTTATCACCCGCATAGACTTCCTTATGCTGTGCGAAGAAGGAACTCAGAGCTACAGCAAAAATATGGCGATTTAGTATCTTTTCGTTCTCAATTTCGAAAATTGGGGCTTTGATCTTTCCGCTGATCATGGCCGTCGGGTCGTCATAATATGTAAAGTCGTGAGAGGATAATTTCGCATAGGTCATAACAAATGCCGCAGAATGCTTTGCTCGACCGGCACGGCCTGCCCTCTGCACATAATTGGATGGGCTGGGCGGGACATCACGCATATACACGGTTTCCAGACTGCCCACATCAACACCCATTTCGAAAGTCGTAGAGCAGCTGAGCGCATTGATCTTCTTTTGTACGAAGGCTTCTTGATACCGTGTTTGCTGATCCTTTGCAAGTTGCGCCGTATGCTCCTTGATATATAACGGTTCAGAGTGACTGCTGCTATAAAGACGGGCGTAGTGGTTCATGGCAGAATCCTTTAGAGGATCACAGGGTTCCAACATTCCTGCGCATTTTACGGAAGCACAATGTTTTTTTACGTTATACGGTGTGACCCGACCACATTTCTTGCAACGGTAAAATTTCGCGCCCTCCGTTCCGCCGATGCAAATATCAAAATCGTTCGCATCGAGTACAAATTCCTCCGTTTCCGCTTTGAACACATTAGTCCAATAATCTTCCAAAATGGCGTCCGCTTCATCATCGGAAATACCCAATGCCCGCGTCAGCCGCACGAGTCGACTGTTGGGATAATAATTCCCGTTGGGACGCTTTCGACCACGCCACCCGGAGATCCAGCTTTGCTTTGCGGAGTCTCCTGTACGCAGCAATACCAACTTCTTTGCCGAGGGCGTAAAGAAAATATACTCGCGTTCAGCGGCTGTCAGCGTATACTCCTTTCCTGCATCGATGGCACCGGAGAATACTGCGTCCTGTGTCAGAAGTTCGAGCAGGGCAATGGCGTCCTGTGATGAGAGGTTATACGGGTCGCCCTGAAACGCCGTAGCTACCTGAGCGTTTCGCCTGTATGCAAAAGAAAGTACACCCATTGACACAAGGCTGGTGCCGCGGCGGGCATTGAACATTTCATTCAGAATCGCCACCCACGCATTACTGCGGCTCGCAGCAGATAACTTACCCACATCTTGATTTTCGCCAGCATCCCACTCGGCAAAAGATCTGTTGTTTTCAAAATAGCGGCTGAGTTCATCGACGAATTGAAATACGCTTACTTTTTCTATGCCGCTATTGCGATATTTCTCCGCAATGTGCCAAATACCTCGTCTACGCAAAAATTCATCATAGGAACGCTCCATGTAGGAGGCGAAAAACGCCGCTTCACTTCGGCTGTCAGAGAAGCAAAGAAACTGCCGCATCAGCTTTTTACGTATTTGCTGTGGTTGCGCTGTGCCAGCGAAGATGCTGCGCCGACCAGAATTTTGATTTTCCTTTAGTGCTGATGTTATGGTGACTTCCTCGTTGGGAAGTTGCTCGAAAAGCTCGGTTCCCAATACAGCGGTGGCTGCTTCGCTTCCCAAATAGAAGCGGCGGAACGAACCAAAGCCGCAGGCAGGGCATCTGGCAACATGGTTTTTGTGTTGTTCTATTTTGCGAAGCTTGCGATAGTTGGATTCGCTGTGTTCACATAGTGGCTTAAATTTTGTGTCTGCTTCCGTAGAGATAGCCCCGCAAACCGAGCAAATGACAAAATCGTTTGTGGCGTCATCTGCACAATCTTCCTCGTCAATCAGTACATCTTCTGCGCTGTCCTTAAGGTAGTAGAAGTCGGAAGGGTCGTCCAGCCCCTTCCGCGCTGATGGGTGTAAAGCTCCGCCTTCTTCTCTGCCGACAATAGCCATTCTTCCACAATCTGTGCAGACAGCGGCCTCGAATACCGCGGCATCGGTTTTGTTGTTTTCGCTTGTAAACGAGTGCTTCCGATGTAAAAACAGGTGCTTAGGAGAAGCGAGCGTGATATATGCCCCCTCCAAGGCTCGCACAAAAAAGTGATAGCGGGGTTTGATCAGATTTGCGCCATCTTTTTCGGCGCGAGCACAGACTGCAATGAAGGATATGACCTGTTCATTTGTCATAGGACATATTTCGGACAGGGCCTGACGTAGCTGTGCGACCGTAATTGGCTGGTGTGCGACCTTCCGAAGCAAAGCAAACAGCCGGGAATGCAAGAAAAGCGCATAGAGCTTTTCGCCCTCGCTCCCTCCCGGAGCGAAGTCAGCGTGATAGCGGGTTAACACGGAGGAAATATCAGGACTTCTTTGCAGTTCCTCAAAAAGTGCTGGTGCAAAGTCCGAAAAATCTTCCATGGCAAGTCGCTTTTCTGTGGAACGAATAATTCCAGAGCGTTGGAATGCAACACCACATAGCTTTTCAGCAAAGCTCAGAATATCACCATCTGCATCAGGCCCTCCAAGCGTTGCACTTGTCAGAATGTATTGAACACTATCGGGTTCGCTGATCCTCGCCCGGAGTCGGCGCATCAGCAGGGAGGTCTCCATGCCTGTTGCACCTTTGTAGATGTGTGCTTCGTCTAAAACAATAAATTTTAACTTGGCACCGGAAAATACCGCGTCATCCTTTGGCCGCAGCATCATGTATTCCAGCATGGAATAGTTGGTTATAAGAATATGGGGAGGCCGTTCCTGCATGACCTCACGGGAGATGATTTCATTGGGAGCAGGGTCTATCGGTTCCCCGGCTTCATCGTGGTAGGTGCGGTGGTACTCCGCCAGCGCCTTGGACTGTGTATGCTCGGTATTGCCATTGTAAACACCGTAGCATATTTGAGGGTAATTCTTGAAAAGAGCGCGCATACGTTTCATCTGGTCATTGGCCAGCGCGTTCATCGGATAGATGATGATCGCACGGACACCGGCGTATAGAGTTCCGGCTTCCTGCTCTCGCAATAATGGGCAGCAAAAAACTCTCCGTTTTACCAGAACCTGTTCCTGTCGTAACGACCAGATTTTCCCCTTTGCCCGCTTTCAGCATGGCTGTTTCCTGATGCTGATAAAGAGGCCTGTCCAGCTTTAGCTCACGCTCTTTTTCTGCAACAGGCTCCAGGTTTTCAAACAAGATACTTGCTTTTTGTGCTTGGATCAATTCTCGCAATGTATGCCCTGTTTCATAGGAGCCGCCAATATCAAGAAAAGGTCCGCTGGCTACCATACCGTCCGTTTGCAACTCTTTCCGAAATTCTCGCTCATAGTCGGTGTCAGCCATATCAAATGTGGTCGTGATATAATCGATATAGCTATCTTTGATTTCCTTAGAAGCCTTGATGGGATCAAACATATTGGTAGCCCTCTCTAATGCTGTACTTGAAATAGTCGGGTGTCTTTAATCGATGATGCTGTTCAGCTTTGCTCATATAAGTGTCAGGATTACGATTGACTATTGTGGAAAAATCCTTGTCAACATATACTGCATCCTCCGTTGTGCACCGTAGGATCAGCAAGTGTTCGTTGACAATCCAAACCTTAACAGGGTTGACCAATTCAAAGTCATTTGACGGCTTGGAGTTAAACGGGATGCGTTGCCCTGTACTACTAATAAAGGATAGTGTTGCCGAATAGCACGGTGCGGGCATTGTTTCACCAGATGCGATAGTGGCCTCTTGGTAGTCCAAATTTGTCAGGATTCCGCATCCGTACTTCATAAGCAACGCTTTCAGGGTCTCTGTCTCAAAATCCCAGTAGAGCGCATCTCCTATAATAAGCTCTTTCCCGTCATAAAGCCATTCGAGTGGATTTCCAACGCAATATGAACCCTTGAAAATAAGTTCATTCATTCCGCCGGAAAACAGGCTTTTCTTTTTTAGGAAAACTTGATAAGAATAGTTTCCCAAGGCGTAGGAACTGGTGTTGGCAAGGGCGGTGCTTTCTGTTGATGTCGCATAAGTGTCGATACTTCCGCCGGGGCGTTGGACTTCGACTTGAAAGGTGCTTTCGGGATCGCCAACATAGTTGCCCTCCGGTTGCCAGTGCAGGGTGCTGTCAATTACTTCGATTGGCGGAGCAGCAAAGGTGGGCTTACAGGCGATGGTGGTAATTTTTCGGTTTATATGATTTCCTGCTATATTCTCCAGAGAAATCCACAGATCATACTCTGCCTGCGGCGCCGTTATCGCACGGAGCGTATTGCCAAGTTCGAAATAGGAAGGACTCACCTCTGGAACAGGGCTTATACCAAGCATGAGCTGTCCACTCCATCCCTCTGGCAACTCCAGCTTTACGAATTCGTCGTGCAGAATGGATTTGTGCCAAATCATACCCGGAATCTTGAATGCATTATGCCCCATCAACGTGCAGTGAACCAAAGGAATGTACAGTTCAAGCTGCCAAGGACGATTATACTGTCAGAGGTATCTTCTAAGACCAGGGAATAATGGAACTGCTTGGCGGCAAAGGAAATATTGGCAGTTGCTTGTGATCCGTCTGCATAGTAGATGGGTGCGTTTAAAGTAACATTGAAATCTGCAAGAACTATGTAATTGAATTCATATTTTACCAAGTCAGTAGCAAGGTCGATTATACGGACACAGTGGCAAAGGCCATCATTTTCTGATGGAATTTCCAATTCATTTCCGCCATCACAGAAAGCATCTGCATTGTGACGCACTCCGTCGATGGAGAATTGGTATCGTATGCTTTTTTCTCCCTCGGGGAGAACGATAAAAAGCTGGAAGGGGGCAGGAAAAATATCGAAGGATACACCCTGATGGATTACTTGGGCAGAGACCGCTTTACGCAGGGAGGTATGATGGCGGAACTGTGCCGCAGTCGATGCGCATACGAAGACCTCTCGGCCATCAATGGCAGCTGATGACACCTCGTCCAAATTTATGCGGTACAGTTGCCCCGGATATGGGTAGCTATATATTCCGTCTGTATCATCGGGAAAGGTTACTTCCTGCAAGTTGCTGGCAAACAAGTAAATTGTTCCACAGTGGGGAGTTCTTTCTGCCGCCGATGCATCCAACAAGATATATTGGCGATATAGCTTTTCAGCCGAATTATAGAGAAGCTCTCCGTCATAGTGGATCTCTACCCGTATAGCCGGTGTGTTTGAAAAATCATACGACATTTCTTCAAACGGAATGAAGCGACTTCTTGTTGTTAAGCACAATTCATCCCCAGTGACCGAAAGTTCAGCGTTATAGATACAAATTTCACTTTGGTAGATTTTAATTACAGGACGTTGCTGCGCTATCTTAGACAAGCGGATTTTAGGTATTGCTATGCCAACGGAGGAATGCTCCATCGTATATTGAGCATAGATGCGGTCTGTCGTCGTTGCAACATATTCTGTTTTCCGCTGCCGTTGTTCCCCCTGTGCCTGTACCCGTTCGGTACTGCTTTTCCTTTGATACCATTCGACGAGGATAGTGTCCCAATAATTTCGGTCGGGATCAATTAGGTCGGTGTTTTCATTCCGGAGAATTGCATCCATCTTTTTTACGATGGAGTCACAGAGAACTGCCATATATCCGGGACGTTCCTTAAACAATGTCTGCAAACCGGAAAATATGGCATCTGCCCTTAATTGCAGTTCATCATTCTTGGCAACGCGGGAATCCCAACGCGCACGTATGCCTTTCGTAAATACTTTGTAGCTGATATCCTCCGTTACATATTGGAAATCTAAGTTTTTCACATAAAAATCAAATAGAATGGAGTAGAGAGATTCTATGCTTTGCTTTGGTGCCAGAGCGTGGAGCAGCAGAGAGGTGTAATATTGCTGAGTCCCTTCAGGCGCAAAAAAACGTTTGTAGTGTGCCAATGTACCTTTGATTGCACCTCTGAAATAATTGTACAATCTATTGGCTGCAGCCTCGGAATTTTCTGACTTGAAACCATATTGAAGGAAGATATAGTTCCAAAAAGAACCAGAAATATCTTCATCTGCTAATCCTGACGACCAAATCTTCAATAGGTTAATTGTTTCAAGTACGAGTACCGTGTCCTCTCTTGCGGAAGTGTGTCCGCTTTTCTTTAGCACTTTTTTGATGGTTTCACTTGCGCACTGATAGAGGAGCGCGTCTTCCTTGTTGGTTAACTGGTACTCTCCGGCTAATGGATAGGTTCGAAACACATAGTCGGCCAGTTCAAAGGCGGTAGGATCGGGAGAGAGTCCGCATTTATCTCCACTGTGCATATCGGGTTCGATATACCCTGTTTCTTTCCAAATAAAGCCTCTGCCGGTAAGCCATTGAACAGATGATACACCAGCACCTCTTGCGTATCTGCGGATTTCCACAAACAACGACAAATATACGCTAAGGCGAGATTGTTCAGCAAATATCACCTTCTCCGGGAATGCCTTGTTCAATCGGTTCAGAAACTCTGCTTCGCTCATGCGCATAATATCCACCCACCTTACACATTAATCAAAGCACGAATGGGAGCTGTAATATGTGGTATTTTGTCAATTATAGCATAAAGATGTAACAATCTCAACCATGCAGTTTTGTGAGCTTCGATATATGTGTGCGGAAGTGTGATTCAAATCTCCAGCATCCCTTGCAGTCCCGCGCTGGCGGCCTTTTTGTTCTTGTCAAAGGCGTGGGTGTAGATGTCCAGCGTGGTGGAGGGCTGGCTGTGGCCGAGGATGCCCGCTACCGTGGCCACATCCGTGCCGCCCGCGATCATCAGACTGGCGGCGGTGTGGCGAAGGGAATGGACGTTCAGTTCCCGCGGCAGGCCGTTCTTCTTGAGGATCAGCTTGAAGCGGTAGGTGAAGGTGGTGGGCGTCATGGGGAGCTGCGCTCCCTGACGGCGGAACAGGAAGTCATCAGCGGTCAGCTGCCGCTGGTCATAGGTTTCGGTGATGTATGCACATTCCTGCCGGTACTCACGCAGGAGACTTTCCATCTCGGCAGAGAAGTACACATAGCGGTCACCTGCGCGGGTCTTGGGTTCTTTCACGAAGATCTCTTCGTCTGTCACCTTGACCGCGTTGCGGCAGATATGGATGGAACGCTGCTCCCAATCAATGTCACACCATTTCAATCCGCAGCACTCGCCCCGCCGCATCCCTGTGGCGATGATGAGCTTGAAGTAGGTTTCGTACTTGATGCTCTCACCCTCCAACGCGGCGATGATCTTCTGCGCCGTTTCCTCGTCCGCAATCTTCTTTTCGCACTTGCGCCCGGCGTAGCGGTAGGTGCGCCACGCCGGATTATGCGAAAGAAAGCCACCCTCCACGGCATCAGAGAGAATGCTGCACAGCGTAGCGTGCACGCCCTCAATGGTGTACTCGGAGAGTGGCTTTTTTGTGTCGGGACGAATGACTTTTCGCAGTTCTGCGTAGAAATTCCGGAAGTGCTCCGGCCGCAGTTCTGTGAGCTTGTAGTGACCCAGCGCCGGGAGGATACGCTCGATGTCCTGCCGGTCGCGGCGGATGGTGGACTTCGCCAGCTTGCCGGGGGCGATGTCCGTCAGCCACAGGTCGATGTATTTTGCCAGCGTGAGCTGTTGGACGGGCTGCGGCGTGTGACGGCATTCCCGCTCGAACAGGACGGCCTGCTCATTGAGCCACTTTTCCACCTGCCTGGGCGTCAGTCCCTCCGGCGGGTGGACGGTTTTCTGCCGGGGGTTGATGCGCTTGCCGTTGTAGTCATAGCCCATGGACACCACGATGAGATAGCTGCTGCCGCGCTTGCGGATGCTTGCCATAAAAATGACCTCTCTTTCATTTATTCTCAGTACAGTTGAGGCTTATTTTGCAAGCACAACATACCGCAAGCGCGGCGGTAAAGCTATCACAATTTTCTTGGGAAAATGAATTTCTACGAAAGCAACAATCATGCGCTGTGCTGCTTCGGAGAACAGGCGGCGGCGAGATTGAAGATCTGCTCGCCGTCCGGACGGAGCATGGTGCGCATGGAGTCAGCCGCCTGCTCCTTCTGCGCCTGCTGGGGGTGGCAGTAGGTACGCTCCAGAAAGCCGGTGTCCGCATGACCCACGAGGTCTGCCACCGTCTGCTTGTCCACGCCGCAGTGCAGAAGCGAGGTCACGAAGTAGTGCCGCAGGGTGTGAAGATGGTACTCCCGCGGAAAGCCGATGGCGGCATAGATTTTCCGCAGCCGCTTGGTGAAGGTGTCCGGATGGATGAGCTGACCGTGTTCGTCGGTGAAGAGATAGGGACTGAGCCTGCGGCGCTGCTTGTCCGCCTCCATCTGCTTGCGGCGCTTGTAGGCGAGGAGGATGCCCCGCAGGTCAGAGGAGAGGTAGACTTCACGGCTCTTGCCGTTTTTGGTGCTGCCCTCCACGATGCCCTTGCCGGGAACGCTGCTGCGGGAGCGGCTGACGGTGAGCAGCAGACCGTTTTGCGTAGCGGTGAAGTCCGACCATTGCAGAGCGCACAGCTCGCCCCGGCGGCAGCCGGTGTACATGGAGAGCAGATAAAACAGACGGTAGTGCCGCGGCTCCTTTGCCAGCGCGTCCAGCAGCTTTTCCACCTCGCCTCGCGTGGGAATGCGCTGCACCGTGCGCTGCGGTGTGGGCAGGTCTAACATCCGCGCGGGATTTTTTTCAATGATCTCGTTGCGCTTGGCGTCGCTGAGCACGGCGGAGACCACGGAGAGGTACCGCTGCGCGGTGGATTCATTGATGAGCCTTCCGTGGTGCTTGCGCTTACGCAGTACGGAGAGCATATTTTCCAGCGCCATCGGCCGGAGCTTGTTGAGGCGGATGCCGCCGATTATGGGATACACCACCTCCAGCATCCGCCGGTATGCGGCGATGGTGCTGGGTGCGTATTTTGTCTGCCGTTTCAACCAGCGGGAGGCGAATTCCTCAAAGGTCATCTCGCCATCCTCGGCGTAGCCGGTCTTGAAGCTGCGCTCCAGCTCCTCGGCGGCGTGAGCGACATACTGCCCGATGCCGCGCTTGGGAACGCCGGGCGGGACTTGGATGGTCTTTGCCTTGCTGATTTTTTTACCGTTGGGCCGGTAGCCGTTGCTGACGGTGATCTTATATCGTCGCTCGTCCAGTTGCTTGATGCTTGCCATTTTTAGAACCCTCCCATGGTTTGCTGCTGTTTTTCTTGCACAGCCTGCTCATCCAATTTTTCTTTCACCGCCAGAGCCGCGCCTGCGGCGAAGCCAATCGCTGCACCGAAGTTTTCGGCGGCGATTTTCGCCTCCATGCGCCGCCGCTTTTCCTCGGCGTCCTCATCCTCGTCCATCAATGTCCCCGCGGCAGCCAGCCCAGCCACGGCGGGGATCAGGGGAACAGGCTGCGGATCGCTACCACGCCATACCACCCGGCCATCGCCGCTGCGCCGATCACCACAAGCAGTGCGATCCACTTGAGGGCTACCAGCAGGCTGAAGTCCGGCAGCCACCGAATCCATTTGCAGGAATACTTCTCGCTCAGATTCCCAACCCGTTCCAGCAGTTTGTTCATCTCCGTCAGCGATTTCTGCATCTCCGTGAGCGACTGCTGCACCGGCGTCAGGTCGATGCGCGTTTTCAGCTCCGGCAGGATATTCCGAATTTCCTCCAGCTCCCAGTTTATTCCGTCCGCCTGCTTTGCCAGCTTGTTTATCGTCTGCGGCAGATCGCACTGGATCACGATGGGCTGGATCGACTGCGGCAGTGTATTTGCCGATGCGCTGCGCGGCTGATTCAGCCGCTTCAATTCCTCCATCGGTTTCCTCTGCTCGATGGAATTTTCTTTGAACGAGTTTTGCACGTATTCTGAATTCATGCTCCATGGCCTCCTTGCAATACTTTTCTTCGTGCAGTTTGTTATCGCGGCATCTCATGCCGTCCGGGGTGGTATAGGTGATGTACTTGCGGCCACTTTCCCAGCGGACGGCGTAGCCCTCGGATGCCATCAGGGAAACGAAGGCGTCCTTGTCGGCGGCGTATTTCATGCACTCGTCAATGGTGTTCATGAGCCGCAGCTTCCAGCTTTGGCCCTTCAGAGCCGTGTGGTATTCCGCACCGCTCATGCCACGGGACTGCTGCGTTGGCGCGTCAAAGACCGGCAGGCCCATCTCCTGACAGATCATGTCATTGCGCCGCATCAACTCTTGCAGTTGTTCCTTCGCCATGTGCAGCTTTTTGCCGGTGTCGAAATTGACGGAGTTGATGACGCAGTGGGAGTGGATGTGCTCCCGGTCTACATGGGTGCAGACCAGCACCTCGCAGCCGTCGAAGTATTCCGCCAGCCGCCGCGCGGCTTCGTGGGCCTGCCGTGGATCGATGATTTCTCCTCTGGGGAAGCTCTGCACCATGTGGTAGAACATCACACCGCCGTCCTTGTGGTAGAGGAGCTTCGTGTTCAGGAAATCGTCATAGACGCTCTGCGGCTGGCAGTTGATGCCGCTGACGAGCGGCGCGCCCTCCCATGCGGTTTTCTTTTCCTGCATGACGTAGCGCATCACGCCGCGCATGGCGGCGCGGGACTGTGTGCCCCGCTTGTAGTTCACGAAATGTACGATGGCCATACGGCTCACCGACCTTCCATGACTGACCGCAGAGCGGCGCTGACCTCGGACAGCTCACCGGCAGCTTTTTCCAGACCGATGACCTGCACCTTGCCCATGTTGGCGAGGACGGTAAGGCGGTTGATGTTGCTGCCGATGCCCTTGAGCTGGCGGAGCAGTTCCTTCTGCTCGTCGATGACGACGATCCGCTTGCCGAGACAGCAGGCGGTGACGTAGTCGCTCATGGACATGTGAGCCTTCGCCGCCAGTGCCCTGATCTTCTCACGGTCAGCGGATGCCATGCGCGTGCTGAATTTGATATCTTTTTTCATGTTTTTCTCCAATCGTAGCTAAAAGTGGGTGTGGGCTTCTGCCCGCAGCTTGGGGGTGTGGGGCCATGCCCCGCCCAGTGCATTTGGCAGGGCAGCGGCTTCGCCGCAGACCAGACAAATGCGATGCTGGCCGTCGTCCGAGCGGACGACGAATCCCTCGTCCCGCGCCGTGTGCGGTAAACAGCTCTCGGCGTGTACACCACCACCCCAGCCCCGAACCGCGCACACAGCGGCTCACACGCCGAAACACGGCGGGTTCTCAGGGTCGATGGTGACGATGTTTTCGGTAGCGGGATCATCGACCCCATCGGCCCTTTTCAGGCAGATCAGACGGTCGCCGTTGCTCTTGCGGAAGGACACCGTAATGCCGTTTCTCCTTAGAGCGTCAACGCTTTTACGGATTCGGTGGGAGAAGCTGTTGGGGGTCAGCCCCTCCGTACCGGCAGGGTCGATCTTTTCCAACAGCGCCTTGGCAGGGGCGCTGATCTCCGGCTGCTGGCGCAGCAGTTCAGAGAGAAGAAAAAGAATTCTCTCGTTGGGCTGCTCTTTCTGTTCGCAGTCATCTGACAGCAGCTTCCAGACATGATCCTCGCCATCGAACTCCAGTGCCAGCTCGCGGTAGGGGATGTCCCGCCCGGTGCAGTAGAGCGTGGCTGTGTTCTCTCTGCGCTGACTCTTGCGGAGGACGAAGTTGCTGTCGGTGGCGCCGCTGAGTCCGGTGGTGCCGGAGATCATGTTCATGGGATCATCGTCATTCATCTTCCGCAGATGATGCACCAGCAGAATGGCGATGCGGTGCTTGTCCGCCAGCGCTTTCAGAACGCCGATATCCCGGTAGTCGCTGGCATACGGGTTTACGTCATTGCCTGCGGTGCGGATGCGCTGGAGCGTGTCGATGACGATGAGCTTGGTCTGCGGATGCTCCTTCAAAAATTGCTCGATCTGTTCCACCAGCCCGTTGTGGAGCTGCTGGGACATGACGGCGAAGTGCAGTGTGGGCGGTGCGTCCTCCGTAAGATCAAAGAGGCGGCTCTGGATACGCTGGAAGCTGTCCTCCAGACAGAGGTACAGCACCTCGCATGGGCGCGTGGCGAACGTCCAGAGCGGTTTGCCCTGCGCGGCACAGAGACACAGCCACAGCGCCAGCCACGATTTGCCGATCTTCGGTGCGCCTGCCAGCAGGTGCAGTCCCTGGGGCAGCAGATCGTCGACCACGAAGGAGACCGGCTCGTAAGCGGTGCTTTGCAGCGTGTCCGCGTCAATGGTTTGCAGTCGTTTGATTTGAGACATAAAAAAACCTCCGGATAAAAGGATAAGGGCAGAGACCTCGCTGCAGTCGAGGCTCTAACCCTTTCACTTGATTATT
>OOCD01001803.1_pt1 | contig 12424 bp, 10 predicted proteins | sample 1671791 | NCBI WGS metagenome assembly OOCD01 (sample SAMN06348193, study PRJEB24527) | human gut metagenome | biome: human gut; feature: ankylosing spondylitis patient; material: feces | host: Homo sapiens | place: China | collected 2015-10
ACACCCCATTTCCTAAACAGTATACCATACTGTCTAACAAATGGGGTGCAGTTCACTTTCGTCCGGGGCGGAGTCGGGGGCGCTGCCGCTGCCGGAGTTCAGGATCGCCACGAACTGCTGCAGCTGCTTGAGGGAGCTGACACCCAGTTTGTCGTAGATGTTCTTGTTGTGGAAGCGCAGGGTGCTGTCCTTGATGTCCAGCTGCTGCGCGATCTCCCGGGTGCGCAGCCCGGCGGCGTAGCCGTCAAAGATGCGGCGTTCGGTCTTGGTCAGGGTGGGGATGCCCGCAACAAAGGTCTGGAAGGCATCGGGCACCGACTCGTTGCGGCACACGTCCGCCAGCCGGGACAGCTCAGTCTGCATCTGCTGGCGTTCCAGCTGCAGCTCGTCCATCCGCCGCCGGGACTCCCGCCGGTCCTCCTCGAACTGCCGGAACGCCGGCGAGAGGATGCGCCGGTGGAAGTTCATGCAGCAGAACACCACGAAAAAGGCGATGAACAGGCCGATGAGCAGCATCTGCAGATTGCCGGAAAAGACCAGTCTCCGGTAGTCTGCCATGGGGATGCACACCGCCAGCCGGTAGGACTGGCTCTCGCTCAGGCGGCACAGCTGGGAGATGCCCGCATAGTCGCTGTCGGGGCCGGTCAACTGGGTCAGCCCGCCGCCCATGCTGCGCAGCACCAGCATGTTCCGGGGGGCATGGTAGTAGCCGCTGGTGGTGCCGCTGCTGAGGGCGGCATCGGCGGCAAGGCCGTCCCCCGCCGGGGCCAGCAGGCAGCTCAGCCGGTCAAAGCCGGTGGGCTGGGCAAAGTTCTGCTTGAAGTAGCTCTCGCTGATCTCAAAGCCGCACAGCCCGTACATCGTGCCGTCCCGCCCCCGCAGGGGCAGCAAAAACAACTGCACCTCCTCCGAGGTGCCGGGCAGCTCGAACCGCTCGGTCAGCGTGTAAGACTGGTACAGCGGGGCGCTGCCGGGGGTCATCCAGCGGTCGTAGTCCGGGAACTGGTCGGTCTGGAACTCCATGCGCCACTTGCGGTGGGGCATTACGCTGTGGTCCTTGCCCACCTCCGCACTGCCCCGGTACAGCAGCAGGGGCACGGTGGGGGTGTCGGCACCGCTTTTCTGCACATACAGCCCGGCGCGGGAATGCTCTGCTCCCTCCATGCGGGTGTTGACGGTGGCATCCAGCAGCACAAAAACACCGGAACAGCCGGTCTGGCGCAGACGGCGGCACAGCGGCTCGATCATTTTCTCCTCCAGCGCGTTCAGCACCTCGGGGGAGTCGTTCAGCTGGGCAAAGGACATCTGCCGCAGAGCAAGCTCCTTGTCCACCTCTGCGCTCATGTCCTCGGACAGGTTCACGCCCATGACCGCCAGCTGGTCAAAATAGCGCTCCATATCGTTCTGGAACACCGAAAACTGGATCTGCAGACTGCGGCTGATGTCCTTTTTGGTGTTGTGCAGGCTGGCAAACAGGAACAGTGCCGCACCAAAGGTCAACACCAGCAGCACCACCAGCAGCAGGCAGGCCCACAGCAGCCGGCTGCTCATGGGGCTCTGGCGGATCTTTTCACGGTGCCGGTCAACAAAGTGCATTAAAGTCCCTCCTTTCCGGCTGAGCGGCAGGCTCAGGCATTGTCACACAGCAGCTGCCATGTTTCCTCGGCAAGGGCTTCCAGCGTTTCGCCGCCCGCAAGGCGCTGGGGGTAGTCCTTCTGGCGCTGGCGCAGGCTGTCGTACAAGGTTTTGGCCTTGGCGTGGTACCCCACGATGCCCGGTTCAGACAGGGGGGTGTTCTGGATGCGCATTTCGTTGTAGACGTCGTACAGCCGCTGATAGCTCTGCTGCTCAAAGGGATAGTCCGCAATGGCGTCAAAGGCGGCGCTGGACACCGGCATGTAGCCGGTATCGGCGGCAAATTCCAGATTGCGCTGCTGTTCGGTGAGCCAGCGCAGGAACACGGCAGCGGCTTCGGCTTTCTGGTCGGTGGTCTTAAAGGCGCACAGGCCCACACCGGCCTGCGGCATCAGGGGCGTGGCGGTGCCTGCGGCGTGGGGCAGGGGAGCCAGCAGAAGGTCGGTGGGCTCGGTGGTGTTGTCCGGGTAGGTGACGAAATCATTGTAGTAAAGGATGGCCGCAGAGCTGCCAAGACCCGCCAGCGTCTCGCCGGTCATCACCTGCGTGTTGGAGTACAGGTCCGAGATCAGAATATCGCCCTGCACCAGCGCCCGGGCAAACTCCATCCACGAAGCGCGGAAGGTCTCGTTGGTCAGATCGTACCAGATGCCCTTGTACAGCTCGCCGCTGCCCTGCTCCAGCGCGTTCAGCTCCACCAGACGCAGGGGGTAATCCAGCGCGCAGAAGGGCTTGCCCTGCGACCACTGCCGGTAGGCACCCGCCATTTCAAAAAAGCCGTCCCATGTGGCAAGGGTGGAAAGCTGTGCCCCGGTGTCCGCCGCAAACCGGGCGTACTGGGAGCCGTTCAAAAAGATGAGCTGGGTGGATTTGGACACCGGGAACACCACCTGCCGCCCCTCAATGATGCCGTCCTGCACAAAGCCGGGCACATAGGCCGCCATGTCCTCGGCGGTGAACCAGTCGTTCCAGTCCACAAGGTTCTCAATGCCCAGAGCGCTGGCGTCCGCGGAGTGGGCCGAGAACAGGTCCGGCAGGTCCAGCGCGCCGGGCTTGCCGGCCTTGGCGTCCTGCAGCTGGCCGCCGATGGCGGCGCTGTTGGTCATGTTGGTCACGTTGAGCAGGATGCCCTTCTCTCTGCCCACCGTGTCGTTGAACTCGGTCAGCAGGCGGTTCATGGGCGAGTCGGCCTGTTCGCCGTACACATGCCAGATGCTGAGCATGGTGGGGTCCTTGGGCGAGAGCAGGGTCTTGCTGCCGCCGCAGCCCGCAAGCGCCAGACCGGGGACGAGAGCCGCAAGCTTCAAAAATGTCCTTCGTTCCATTTTTCATGATTCCTTTCCGCACATTGCAGCCAGAGGGGGAAACCGACACAGGCAGGGCTGCAGCTGCCTGTTTTGGTGGGAAAAGCCCCAAAATCCCCCCAATTTTGGGCTTTTTGGGGGGGTTTTTTGAGGGGCAAGCCCCAAAGCCCAAAAAAATTTTTTGGAATTGCCCCCCAAAAACGGCTTTTCTGAGGGGGCAATTTTTTCCCGGGTATGATACAGTACAAACAGAAGAGGTCCCGCGCCGGTGCAGAAAGCCTGTCGCTGTGCACAAAACGTGTCAACGGGCAACTGCGGATTCTATTCATAAGAATAGCATAAGATGGAGCGGACTGCAAGTGCAGAGAATACCCAAACCAGAGCCCCCTAAAAAGCAGGGGGACCAACAGAAAGGAGCACCCCCATGAAAGAGATGAACCGACGCGAATTCCTCACCCTCTCCGGCGCAGCCGTTGTGGCGCTCTCGCTGGCAGGCTGCGGCGGCGGGCCCTCCGTGCCTCCCGCACCTCCGGCCTCTGAGAGCAAAGAGCTGGCCCTGTTCAGAGCCATCAACGAGGTCTGGTATGAAGTCAACAGAGACGTAGTCCCCAATCCCAAACTTGATATCTGCAAGTCTGTGGCCTACTGTCAGGAGGCTGCCGACCTCGCAAAGTTTACAGCCAGCCCCTTTGAAACCAATGAACCTGAAGTAGACGAAGAGGATTACCGCAAATGGAACTTGCCTGATGATGTATTCCACGAGTACCAACTCCGTGAGTCTGAAATGATACAGGAAATCAGGAACAAATATGGAAACGGAAGCTATCGGGGGACTGTGGGAGTTTCTAACGGCACCCATGACGGTATGCAATTAAAGCAACTGTATCCTAGTAATCCGAGCGAGGTCAGGGAGTTTGTGCGGCGTCTGGCCGGGCATGGACTGGCGAGTCCGCATCGCGAGCAGTGGATGATCGGGCTCTACTGCCCCACCATTAAGGGCAAGACCTATACGGTGGCGGTAATGGTAAACTTTGCACCGATCTGAAGCGGGGCAGAGATGCACGGACTTCCCGCAAATCCCGAACCGTAATCTATCCTATACTGTATTGAAAGGAGCACCCCATGAAAAAGATGAACAGACGCGAATTCCTCACCCTTACCGGCGCAGCCGTTGTGGCGCTCTCGCTGGCAGGCTGCGGCGGGCCCTCCGCACCCGCAGTGCCCACCGGCAAGGAAGCCGAGCTGCTGGCAGCTATCAACAAGGTCTGGAAGGAAAAGTTTGAAGCAGGTCAAGTTGACCATGAGCAGCTGATTCTCAATCAGGAGGCGCAGGAAGCCATAAAAATCCAAGGAGGAATCTTCGAGAACGCACAAGAATCGGTGCATACGCTGACACCGGAAGACATGAAGAAACTGGGTGATATTACAGCGTGGGAATACACAATGAGGAACAAGTATGAACTTGGAGGAGCTGCCGGAGTCTCTGAACCGACTGGCGAGGAAGGAAGTATGGAGGTATCCTTGACGTTTGAGTATTCCTGCGAGGATGCGGTGGTTCAGAAATTTGTGGATAAGATCATGGGGTATAGTCTCAGCCGGAAGGCAGAGTTCATCAGCATCTACTGCCCGGTGGTTCAGAGCAAGACCTACATGATTGCTACCGTGTTCTGGAACAAAACGGCATAAGATAACAAGACATCAAGACATCCCCCTGTTTGCCCCGGGCACACTCCCCCTGTGTCCGGGGCTTTATAGAAAGGAGCACCCCCATGAAAGAGATGAACCGACGCGAATTCCTCACCCTTAGCGGCGCAGCCGTTGTGGCACTCTCGCTGGCAGGCTGCGTCGGTGCCCCCAGCGCACCGACGCCCCCCGATGACATCAGAGTCCAGCAGGCACTGGACGCCCTCAATCAGTTCCGCAGGGACAAGGGTCTGACGGAGCTGGTCTATGAGAAGGATCTGGAAGAACTTACCGACCTTCTCATCAGCCCCTTTGTAAAGGAGGGAAAGCCGGTCGTTGACAAAACAAAGTTCAAAAACGATGTAAATGTAAAGGAAGCGGAGATCAAACAGGCGCTGTTTAACAAGGGGTATCCCATCTATGATCACCAGTTTACTGCGGGCCTTGGACCGGCAGGAACGGACAAATTGGAGACCTTGAAATACCCCACCAACGAGGCGCAGAGACAGAACTGGCTGACTGATATGTCGGGAGGCGTTGACATGGCGGTAGACAACCCACGCTGCTTTGCCATGTCGGTGCGCAGCATCGGCGGTGAGGATTACTTCATCGCACTGGTGGTGGGCGAAAAGGTCCCCCATTGATCTTTGGAAATTTCCCGGCCCCGGGCACTGCCCATCCTCCTGTGTGCCCGGGGCTTTATAAGAAGAAAGGAGCACCCCCATGGAAGAGATGAACCGACGGACTTTCCTGAAGCTCTCCGGCGCATCGGCGGTGATGCTGGCGCTGGCAGCCTGTGACGATAGCTGCTCCTCCGGCTCCACAAGCTCCGGCTCCGCCACAGAAACGCCTCCCTCGCCGCCGATCCCTGTGATCCGGGACGGGCAGAAGATCCTGACCATTTTCAACGCAGAGCTGGCCCGGCGAAAGGTGGAGAACATCAAGTTCGAGTACAGCAAGGGTCTGGAACACGCCATTCAGGCAGATGTGCAGATGTTTGTGGATAACGGCAGCCCGGAGTTCCCGGCGGAAGAGGGGCTCAGGCTGCGGATGGAGGGCGACTATGCGGCAAAGATGTGGGAAGGTCTGCACGAGGCGGGTTACAGCTCCGGCTCCACGGCTATCTTCGGTATGCTCAATCAGTACCGGGTAGGCGTGGATTTCGACCACGAAGGAAAGCACCTTTACAGCATGGATCGTCTCTACCCCGCCACCGAGGCCCAGTTCCAGCAATTGGTGGATGAACTGATCAAGGACTACGGCGGTGTGCCGGGGCTTCATGAGGACGACCCGGTGGTGAATAAGGTAGGCATCACTGTGGTGGATATCAACGACAAGACCTATTGGGCCGCCTACATCATCGACAAGTGGCAAGGCATCGGAGACGGCTGAGCCATACCATAGAAAAGGAGCCTACTATGAGATACCAACGCTTTGCGGCCCTTGTGCTGGCTGCGGCCCTGCTGCTGGCGGGGTGCGGCGGCACCCAGAGCAGCCCCAGCGCCGCTGCCGACCAAAGCTCCGACAGCAGCCGAAGCACCCCCGGCGCGGTGGCGCAGGCCGCCCAGACAGACCGCATCACCGACCAGTACACGCTGGAAAAGAACGTTTCGGGCGTGTGGGGGGAGGAAGCGGTGCAGTGCATTTCCGTCCATGTGCCGCAGCTGGAATGCGACAGCCCGGATGCCGCCTACATCAACGATGAGCTGAACGCCATCTATGCGGCGGATTTCCGGGAGTTCGAGAACAGCGAGGAGGCCGGGCAGCCGGGCGGCGAGTACCCGCAGATCGGTGTGGGCTGGGATGACTGGTGGTACGGCGATTGCGTCAGTCTGGTGGTGCGCAGCCGCTACGGCGGCACCGCCCCGTGGCGTTACAGCGGCTGGTGCTTCGATTTTGCCACCGGCAGGCAGCTCACCGTGGCCGAGATGCTGCAGCGCATGGGGCTGGACCCGGACACCGTGCAGCAGCAGGTGCAGCGGCAGGCCATGCAGGCCTTTGACCGGGAGATGGCGCAGGGCGCGTATTACGAGGGCCTGCGTCTCGGCGGAGAGCTTTCGCAAATGCGAATGGATACGCTGGAATACAATGAACTGGAAAACCTGTGCCTGCTTTTGCCGGAGCAGGATCAACTGGTGCTCCGGGGTAAGTACAGCTGCGAAGAAGGCTGGCAGCAGCTGGATATGGAGCTCTCGCTGCCCACCGCCGACACCCCGGTGCTGACCGACACCTACGACGGTGTGCAGGTGCAGCTGGAGGAAACGCAGGGCACCATCACCCTGAGCCCCGCGCCAAAGACCGACCAATGGGGAGACATTGGCATCCGGGTGGAACAGGAGCACAGCTACCCCATCCTTGGCGCTTATAACGAGTATGTGGACGTGTGCATCGGGGAGCAGGAGGACGGATTCTTCCACCCGGTGGTCTATCTGCTGACCAAAGACGGCGTGGTGGAGTATGTGGACGTGTTGCGCTGCCTCATGTTCGGCAACGCCATGATCTGTCAGGACCCCATCTACTTTGCCAACAACGGCACTGCGCTGGAACGCAGCGGCAGCGAGGTGAACCTGCGCCGGGCGGATGGCTCTGTGCTGGAACTGGCTCCCCTGTCGGCAGAGTGGAGCGCGCAGGAGATCCCCTATTCCGTCACCGGCTCCTACAACTACACCTCTGAAACCGGTTGGAACTGGATGGACCTGACCAGCGACGGCAGCGTTCAGCTGGGCGTGCAGGACAACAGCCGCGTGGATCGGGGCGATGCCGCGTATCTGGGCGTTGTGCCCGAGGGCGTGGTGCTGGGCATCTCTGCCGATGAGGAACTCGAATTTGTGGCGGCGTTCAAGAACGACCAGTACAACGAGAACCTGACCCTGACCATGATCGCCGGGCAAAACCCCTTTGCCGAGGGCGAGACCCAGCTGCAGATGACCCGCAGCTACGGCTGAGATCACAGGAGAACGACCATGAAATACAAACGCCTTGCCGCTGCGGTGCTGGCGGCGGCTCTCTGGCTGACCGGCTGCGGCGGCGCGGCGGCTCCCGCTGCCCCCGCAGGCTCCGGCGCAGCTTCCCAAAGCGCCGCAGACACGGCGGTGCAGACGGCACAAAAAGACCGCATCACGGAGCAGTTCACGCTGGAAAAAACCGTCCGGAACGAGTGGGGCAGCGCACAGAAGCTGACCATCCATGTGCCACAGCTTGTGTGCGACAGCCCGGATGCTGAATATATCAATAATGAGCTTGCCGCCATGTATGCGGCGGAATATCGGGATTATGAAAGCTACCCGCAGGCTGAGGTGTCGCAGGACGAATGGTGCCCGCAGATCTACATCGACTGGGACGCCTACTGGTACGGCGACTGCGTAAGCCTTGTGGTGCGCAGCTACTACGGCGGTACCGACCCCATCTATACTCAGGGCTGGTGCTTCGATTTTGCCACCGGAAAGCTGATCTTCGTGACGGAAATGCTGCAGCGCATGGGGCTGGACCCGGACGAGGCGCAGCTTGCAGTGTACCGCGCCGCCATACAAACCTTTGACCGCAACATGGTGCAGTGGGAATATTACGATTATCTGCGGGAAAGCGGCATGCTCTCCGGGATGCGTGCCGACACCCTGCGGGACAACGGGCTGGAAGACCTGACCGTTCTGCTGAAAAACGAAAATACCGTCACCCTTGTTGCCGGATACCACACCACCGCCGGCAGCGGCTGGCGTCCGCTGGAGGGGGAACTTCCGCTGACCCCGGCCGCCCCTGCCAAAACGCCGGTGCTTACCGATACCTACGGCAGCGTTTCGGTGCTGCTGGATGGCGACACCCGCACCGTTACCATCAAACGCACCCCTGAGACCATCGCATGGGCAGAGGATTATGATATCCGTCTGGACGGCGATGTCACCCTGCCCATCCGCAACGCCTATAATAATTATGTAGATGTGTGCATCGGTGAGCTGGGCGCGTCCTTCCACCCCGTGGTCTACCTGCTTACCGAGGACGGTTTTGTGGAGTACGTGGATGTGCTGCGCTGCCTGCTGTATGGGCAGAGCCTGCTCTGTGCCGACCCCATCTATATTGCCAACAACGGCACTGCGCTGGCGCTGCGGGACGCCGAGGTCAGCCTGCTGTGTGCAGACGGTACGGAAACAGAGCTTGCCCCCCTGACCGCTGAGTGGAACAGCCCGCAGCAGGTAGATTCCACCGGCAGCTTCAGCCTTGGGGAAGGGGAGAACTGGTGCTGGCTGGACCTGAATTCAGGCGGCGGCTGCCAGCTGGCTACCCACAACAACCGCTATTTCTATCAGGGTGCTGTCACCTATCTGGGCGCTACCCCGGACGGCACCGCGCTGGGCTTCTCTCTTGTCCGCGACACCGAAAACGGCCCGGAATGGGTTGCGTTCAGCGCTGCATTGAAGCTTGATTATAGCATTGATTGCCTGATCCTTACCCCCCTGAGCGGGCAGAACCCCTTGACGAACGAAACGGTCCCGCTGGTGCTGACCCACAGCTACGGCTGATAAACGAGCAGGAGGTGCAAGATGAAACACCTGGCACTGTGCGGCGCGCTGGCGGCTTTGCTGGCGGCGCTGCTGGCAGGCTGCGGGGCAAAGACCGCAGCCTCTGCCCGCCCGGCTGGCCGCCGGGAACTGAAATCGACCCCGCCGGATTCCATGCACGCCACCGCGGCGATCACCGAGCAGTATACCCTTGAAAAGGTGGTGCAGGCAGAGAACGGCGGTACCGTCCGGCTGAACATCCACCTGCCCCGACTGGAAAGCGACAGCGCCGATGCTGCCCGCATCAACGCCGAGATCGCCCGGTACTACGAATACGATGTGCAGGAGTACGTAGACCGCCCGGAGGCAGCCGACCCGGCCGTGTGGGATTTCAGCATTGAAATGAACTGGGAAGCAAGCTGGTATGACGATTGTGTCAGCCTTGTGGTCAGCAGCAGTTACGGAGGTACCGATGCCCCCTTCTACGACGGCTGGTGCTTCGATTTTGCCAGCGGAAACCAGCTGACCGTCACCCAGATGCTGCAGCGCATGGGGGCAGACCCCGTTGCGCTGGAAGAGGCGCTTTACCGCGACGTGAAGCGCCGGGATGAGCTGGACCGTCAAGCCGCCTGTGAGCGGGGGCTTCTGCCCCCCGGCAGTCTGAAAGAGGGAAACACCGCATGGTGGACTTCGCTGGACGAGCTGCCCTTTTCGCTGGACGAATCGGGGAACATTTCCTTCGTGGTCCACAGGTTCAGCGCGTCCGGGGAAGAGTTTGTGAACGATGCCCCAACCATCCCGCTGGACGCGCAGCCGCTGCCGCAGGACTGGGAGCAGCAGGTGCTGGCCGAGTGGATGGCAGTCACGGCGGTGACGCAGGGGGAAAGCTATGCCCCCGCCGACCGCAACGAAAGCTGCACCCTGCGGCTGGAAAAGGCCGAGATCACCGGCACGGTGACCGTCTCCTTCATCCGGGAAACATACGTCAGCCCGCAGATCCAGTCCGCTGCCGAGACCCGCACCGGAGAGCTGAATGCCGGCACTGTGACCGGCTGGGACGGGGAAAAAAGTCAGGGCTGGAACCTGACAAGCCTCAGCGAGGACGGCAGAAGCCGCTGGACCATCTCCATGATGGAGGACGGCGCTTTGCTGATGCGCTCTACCGGCCCGAAAAAGGGCAGCACCGTGTGGTATCTGTTCCGGCGCACCAGCGCGTGGGACGACATCGGCTTCAGTGCCATTCCCCGCAGGCTGTGGGGAACATACCGCGCCGGAGACGAGTCCGCAAAGGGTATCCGCTGGATGACCTTCCTGCCGGACGGCAGCTGCTGTATGAGCGTGGAATGGGACGGGTGGAGCGGCATTCTGACCGGCACCGCAGATGGAACGCAGGGCCGCACCGAGGACGGCACCGAGCTGCATTTTACATTGACCGATCAGAACGGCAAGCCGTGCGAGTTCTGGGCCATTCTGCTGAACGATGACGGCAGCCCCAGCGGCTGCAGCCTGAAATACCGCGCCGGAGAAGTGCTGTTTGACCGGGATACGCGTCCCATTTACTGGAAAAACGACTCCCCAGATCTAACCCTTGTACCGTGACCGAAACCGAACGCAATGCGATGACAAAGCGTTGTCGCTTACACCAAACAAATAACAGGAGGAAATTACTATGGGTCTTATCAAAGCAGGTATGGGCGCACTGGGCGGAACCCTTGCAGACCAGTGGAAGGAATTTTTCTACTGCGATTCTCTGGACAAGGATGTGCTGATGGTCAAGGGCCAGAAGCGCACCTCCCGCCGCAGCTCCAACAACGGCGAGGACAACATCATCACCAACGGCAGCGGCATCGCCGTGGCAGACGGACAGTGCATGCTCATCGTGGAGCAGGGCCGCGTGGTGGAGGTGTGCGCTGAGCCGGGCGAGTTCACCTTCGACTCCTCCACTGAGCCCAGCGTGTTCACCGGCAACTTCGGCGACAGTCTGGCAGCCACTTTCCAAACCGTAGCCAAGCGCTTTACCTACGGCGGCGACACCGGCAAGGATCAGCGCGTGTACTACATCAACACCAAGGAGCTGGGCGAGATCCTGTACGGCACTGCCACTCCCATCCCCTTCCGGGTGGTGGTCAGCGAGGAGCGGGGCTACAAGCTCTCGGTGAACCTGCGGTGCAACGGCAGCTTCACCTGCCGCATCTGCGACCCGCTGCTGTTCTACACCAACGTGTGCAGCAACGTCTCCACCCAGTATGACGCATCCGAGATCGCACCCCGGCTGAAGAGCGAGCTGATGAACGCCCTGCAGCCTGCCCTTGCCACCCTTTCGGCAAACAAGGTGCAGTATTACGAGATCCCCGCCCACACGCTGGAGATCTCCGAGGCGCTCAACGAGCAGCTGTCCAGCGTCTGGCGCAAAAAGCGCGGCATCGAGGTGTTTTCCTTCAACATCAACTCCCTGTCCATCCCGGAGGAGCAGCAGAAGAAGATCACCGAGTGGGAAGAGAACGCCATGACCACCGATCCCACCACCGCTGCCGCCCGTCTGGTGGGCGGTCAGATCGACGCCATGAAGACCGCCGCCGGCAACACCGCCGGTGCCATGACCGGCTTTATGGGCATGGGCATGGCAGCCGGTGCAGGCGGTATGGGCGGCATGAGCGCTCAGAACCTGTTCGCTATGGGCCAGCAGGCCCGTCCGGACAGCGTGGACGCGCCCCAGCAGGTCAGCCGTCCCGCACCCGTCCCGGCGGACAGCTGGCAGTGCAGCTGCGGCGCTACCGTTACCGGCAAATTCTGCCCGGAATGCGGCAGCAAAAAGCCGGAGCCGAAGCCCGCTGCGGACAGCTGGACCTGCAGCTGCGGTGCCACCGTCACCGGCAAGTTCTGCCCGGAGTGCGGCAAGCCCCGCCCGGCGGCAGCAGAAGGCTGGAAGTGCAGCTGCGGCGCAGTGAACAAGGGCCGCTTCTGCTCCGAGTGCGGCAAACCAAAGCCCGCCGGTACGCCCAAGTATAAGTGCGACAAGTGCGGCTGGGAACCGGCCGACCCTGCACACCCGCCCAAGTTCTGCCCGGAGTGCGGCGACCCCTTTGACGAGAACGACCGCAGCTGAACCCGGCACACAATGACCGATCACACTGCGGGGCAGGGAAGGAGCCCTTGCTCCGCAGATCATAGGAGGAAACACTATGGCAGGAATGCTGGAATATAAGTGCCCCTGCTGCGATGGTGCTATCAAATTTGACAGCACCACCCAGAAGATGAAATGCCCCTACTGCGACACCGAGTTCGACGTGGATACCCTCAAGGACTACG
>OOCD01001819.1_pt1 | contig 12361 bp, 10 predicted proteins | sample 1671791 | NCBI WGS metagenome assembly OOCD01 (sample SAMN06348193, study PRJEB24527) | human gut metagenome | biome: human gut; feature: ankylosing spondylitis patient; material: feces | host: Homo sapiens | place: China | collected 2015-10
TTTTCTTTTATTTAAAAACATATAGTAAATATAATTGTATTTTGTTTGTATTTTATTTTTTTATGTATTGACATTTGAACATAATGTGCTAATATAAAACTGCTTTTATAAAGTACATTTATAAAAGCGATTTCAAAATGATATAAAGAATAAAAAAGTAACAGTATGTACAATAATGTGCAGAATGGAGGTACAGAATTAAGATGAATAATGAAATGTGTGTTGAAAAGATGCCGATAACAGAAGAATATCTTGAAAAGATGAATGCATATTGGCGTGCAGCTAACTATTTATCAGCAGCCCAGTTGTATCTTTTGGATAACCCTCTTTTAAGAGAGCCTTTAAAGGCAGAGCATATTAAGAAAAAGATAGTAGGACATTGGGGAACAGTTCCTGGACAGAATTTCGTATATTGCCATATGAACAGGGCTATTAAGAAATATGATCTTGATATGGTTCTTATATCTGGTCCTGGACATGGTGGTAACTTCTTTGTAGCTAACTCTTATCTTGAGGGAACATACAGCGAAGTATATCCTAATGTAAGTCAGGATATGGCTGGTCTTAAGAAACTTTGCAAGCAGTTTTCATTTCCAGGAGGAATCTCAAGCCACGTTGCCCCTGAAACACCTGGTTCTATCAATGAGGGTGGTGAGCTTGGATATTCAATAGCACACGCATTTGGTTCAGTATTCGATAATCCGGATCTTATCACTACATGTATTGTAGGTGATGGAGAAGCTGAAACAGGTCCATTAGCAACTGCATGGCACTCTAATAAGTTTCTTAATCCTGTTACGGATGGTGCAGTACTTCCTATATTACATCTTAATGGATATAAGATCAGTAACCCTACAGTATTCTCACGTATATCTCATGACGAGATAGAGAGCTTCTTCCATGGCTGTGGCTGGAAGCCATACTTTGTTGAGGGTGATGATCCTATGACTATGCATAAAAAGATGGCAGAGACTGTTGATACTGTTATTGAAGAGATAAAGGAAATACAAAGACAGGCAAGACAAGAAGGAAAAACTGAACGTCCATTCTGGCCTATGATCGTTCTTAGGACTCCTAAGGGCTGGACAGGTCCTAAGGTTGTTGATGGCAAAGAAATAGAAGGAACCTTCAGAGCACATCAGGTACCAATAATGATGGATAAGCCAGAACATTTACAGCAGCTTAATGAATGGTTAGAGAGCTATAAGCCAGAAGAACTGTTCGATGAAAATGGCAGACTCATCCCTGAATTAAAAGCACTTGCACCAGAAGGTGATCATAGAATAAGTGCTAATCCACATGCCAATGGAGGTAAGCTTTTAAGAGATTTAAGACTTCCTGATTTCAAGGATTATGGTGTTGATGTTCCATTCCCAGGAGCTAAGGAAGGCCAGGATATGATTGAGCTTGGAGGCTTTATAAGAGATATCTTTAAGCTAAATGAAGAAACAAAGAATTTCCGAATCTTTGGACCAGATGAAACTATGTCTAACAGATTAGGAAAGGTGTTTGAAGAAACAAACAGAGACTGGAACAATGCACTTAAGGATAATGATGAATTCCTTTCTAAAGATGGACGTGTAATGGATTCAATGCTTTCAGAGCATATGTGTGAGGGATGGTTAGAGGGGTATCTTCTTACAGGCCGTCATGGTTTCTTTGCAAGCTATGAAGCATTTATAAGAATAGTTGATTCTATGGCTGCTCAGCATGCAAAGTGGTTAAAGGTATGTTCACAGCTTCCATGGAGACAGTCTATAGCATCACTTAACCTTATTCTTTCATCAAATGTATGGCAGCAGGATCATAATGGATTCACACATCAGGATCCAGGCTTCCTTGACCATATTGCAAATAAGAAGGCAGATGTTGTAAGAATGTATCTTCCACCAGATACTAACTGCCTGCTTTCATGCTTTGATCACTGTATAAGAAGCCGTGATTATGTAAATGTTCTTGTGACATCTAAGCATCCAAGACCACAGTGGCTTACTATGGAACAGGCTGTTAAGCATTGTACACAGGGCGTAGGTATCTGGGAATGGGCAAGTAATGACCAGGGTGAAGAACCAGATGTTGTAATAGCAGGTTGTGGTGAAACACCTACACTTGAGGCGCTTGCAGCAGTAACTATATTAAGAGACAACATGCCAGAGTTAAAGATCAGATTTATCAACGTAGTTGACCTGTTCAAGCTTCAGTCTAATACACAGCATCCACATGGTCTTTCAGATACAGATTATGATGCATTGTTTACAAAGGATAAGCCAATTATATTTGCATTCCATGGCTATCCAACACTTATACATGAGCTTACATATTACAGACATAACAGAAATCTTCATGTATTCGGATATCAGGAAGAAGGTACAATCACAACTCCATTCGATATGAGAGTACAGAATGAGATTGACAGATATCATCTTGTTGAGGCAGTTATTAATGCACTTCCTCAGCTTGGAAACAAGGGCTCATACCTTCTGCAGAAGATGAGAGACACACTTGTTGCACATAAGCAGTATATAAGTGAGTATGGCATGGATCTTCCTGAGGTTCAGGAATGGAAATGGCATACACCAGAAAACAGATAAAATATATAACTGGTATGTATGGGGCTGGTTTAAAAAATGTTAAATAAAAATCATTGTACATATTGCAAAATACAAAGAAAAATAATATTATATAAGTAACTTTTTGCAATGTATTTATTAAAAGTACAGGGTTACTATAACCGGATATGGAAAATGCGATAACAGATATGCATTTTCCATATTCAGGTTTAACAGAATGGAGGATTTTACAATGAATAACAAACCAGAGATTAAGATTGGTATTGTAGCAGTAAGCAGGGATTGTTTCCCTGAAAGTTTATCAGTTAACAGAAGAAAGGCACTTGTAAAAGCATATAAAAACAAGTATGATGCAGCAGATATCTATGAATGTCCAGTATGCATAGTAGAAAGTGAGATACATATGCAGCAGGCACTTGAAGATATAAGAAAAGCAGGCTGTAATGCACTTTGTGTATATCTTGGTAACTTTGGTCCTGAAATATCAGAAACTATGCTTGCAAAGTATTTTGATGGTCCTAAGATGTTTGTTGCAGCAGCAGAGGAAACATCAGCCAATGGCGGTCTTGTAGGCAACAGAGGAGATGCTTACTGTGGTATGCTTAATGCAAGCTATAATCTTAAGCTAAGAGGTGTTAAGGCTTATATTCCTGACTATCCTGTAGGAACAGCGGATGAATGTGCAGATATGATTCATGAGTTCCTTCCAGTTGCAAGAGCTGTATATGCACTTAATAATCTTAAGATAATAAGCTTTGGTCCAAGACCTAATAACTTCCTTGCATGTAATGCACCTATTAACCAGTTATACAATCTTGGAGTTGAGATTGAAGAGAACTCAGAGCTTGACCTTTTTGAAAGCTATAACAAGCATGCTGGTGATGAAAGAATTCCTTCAGTAGTAAAGAGTATGGAGGATGAGCTTGGAGCTGGTAACAAGAAGCCAGAGATTCTTTCTAAGCTTGCACAGTATGAACTTACACTCCTTGACTGGATAGAGGCACATAAGGGCTCAAGAAAGTATGTTGCCATAGCAGGAAAATGCTGGCCGGCATTCCAGACACAGTTTGGTTTCGTACCTTGCTATGTTAATTCAAGACTTACAGCTATGGGTATTCCTGTATCATGTGAGGTTGATATATATGGAGCACTTAGTGAGTTCATCGGAACTGTTGTAAGTAACGATACGGTTACACTTCTTGATATTAACAATACGGTACCTTCAGATATTTATAATGAAGATATCAAGGGTAAGTTTAACTACACAATCAAAGATACATTTATGGGCTTCCATTGTGGTAACACAGCTTCAGGTAAACTTGCATTCTGTGAGATGAAGAATCAGATGATCATGGCACGTTCACTTCCAGAAGAGGTTACTAATGGAACTCTTGAGGGAGATATTGTCCCAGGAGATATCACATTCTTCAGATTACAAAGTACTTCTGACAGCCAGTTAAGAGCATATATAGCACAGGGTGAGGTTCTTCCTGTAAGAACACGTTCATTCGGTTCAATCGGAATATTTGCAATTAATGAGATGGGAAGATTCTACAGACATGTACTTATAGAGAAGAATTATCCTCATCATGGTGCAGTTGCATTTGGACATTTTGGAAAAGCATTATTTGATGTATTTAAATATATCGGTGTTGAAGATATTGCTTATAACCAGCCAGCAGGTGTACTTTACAAGTCTGAGAATCCATTTGCATAGCTTTGGACTACAGATTTAATATATTTACTTACTAAAGCTAAGCTAAAGAATAAAGTTAAGCTTTAGCCAGTTAACCAGCGGGATGGACATAAGAGATTACAGCAGCATATTGCTTATCTGGTGATCATAATATTAGTCCATTCCGCTTTTTTATTAGATAAGATAATATGAGTGTCATTAAGTTCCAAATGCTTATTTTATGGAAACAGCGGCAAATACCTCTGCTCATGCAGGGGCAGTCGCATTTTGCTTCGCAAAACAAGGAGGTCATTTATGTATTATATAGGAGTGGATTTAGGAACATCATCAGTAAAGATTATACTTATGGAGGCTTCGGGTAACATAGTTAACACAGTTTCTAAGAGTTATCCGATAGATTTCCCTAAGCCAGGCTGGTCAGAACAGAATCCGTATGACTGGTATGATAAAACATGTGAAGGCATAAGAGAGCTTGTTGCAGGATATAACAAAGACGATATTGCAGGAATAAGCTTTGGTGGGCAGATGCATGGACTTGTTATATTAGATGAAGATGATAATGTTATAAGACCGGCTATTTTATGGAATGATGGAAGAACAACTAAAGAATGTGATTATCTTAATAATGTTATCGGAAAATATAAGCTTACAGAATATACAGCTAATATTGCATTTGCAGGCTTTACAGCGCCAAAGCTTCTGTGGGTTGAGGAAAATGAGCCGCAGAATTTTAAAAAGATAGCTAAAATAATGCTTCCAAAAGATTATATAGCGTATAGATTTACAGGGGTTCATTGTACGGATGTTTCTGATGCATCTGGTATGTTACTGCTTGATGTTAAGAAACGTGACTGGTCTGATGAAATGATCAGAATATGCGGCATAACCAGAAAACAGCTGCCTAAGCTTTATGAAAGCTATGAAAAGGTCGGATGCCTTACTAAAGAAGCAGCTGATACACTTGGATTGACAGACAAGGTGATAGTAGCCGCAGGCGCAGGAGATAATGCAGCAGCTGCTGTAGGAACTGGAACAGTAGGAGATGGTATGTGCAACATTTCACTTGGAACAAGTGGAACAATATTCATCTCTAACAAAGAGTTTGGTGTTGATAATAACAATGCTCTGCATTCGTTTGATCATGCGGATGGATACTATCATCTTATGGGCTGTATGTTAAGTGCGGCATCATGCAATGGCTGGTGGATGGATACGATTCTTAAAGATAAGGATTATAAATCAGCACAGGAATGTATAACAGATGATATGTTAGGAAACAATCATGTTTATTTCCTGCCATATCTGATGGGAGAACGCTCACCTCATAACAATCCACTTGCAAGAGCTACATTTACAGGAATGACAATGGATAGTACAAGAACAGATATGACACAGGCTGTACTTGAAGGAGTAGCATTTGCAATAAGGGATTCCTTTGAGGTAGCTAAGGGGCTTGGTATTAATATAACAGAAACCAGAATGTGCGGTGGTGGTGCTAAAAGTGAGCTATGGTGCCGTATTATGGCTAATGTACTTGGTATAAAGGTTGACCTTTTAAAATCAGAGGAAGGTCCGTCTATGGGAGCAGCTATGCTTGCCATGGTTGCAGCTGGCGAATATGGAAGCGTAAAAGAAGCAGCAGATAATATAGTTAAGATATGTAAAACAATAGAACCACAAAAAGCGATTGCAGACAGATACAATTCACGTTATAATACATTTAAACAGATATATCCAGCATTAAAGCCGGTATTTGATGAGATGTAGCTGTATATAACATGGCTTAAGCATACAGCTATGCATAATACAGGTGCTTTTATGTGGATTTATGAGATTATCTTTTATGTGTATTTATAAGATTATCAAAGCAGATTATGAATAAGAGGAGATTACACTATGAAGTTTTTTATTGACACAGCTAATGTAGATGATATCAGAAAAGCTAATGATATGGGAGTTATATGTGGGGTTACAACTAACCCTTCATTAATAGCAAAGGAAGGCAGAGATTTTAATGAAGTAATAAAAGAGATTACAAGTATAGTTGATGGTCCTATCAGTGGAGAAGTAAAGGCAACAACAGTAGATGCAGAAGGCATGATTAAAGAGGGACGTGAAATAGCAGCTATTCATCCTAACATGGTAGTAAAGATCCCAATGACAGTTGAAGGTCTTAAGGCGGTCAAGGTACTTTCATCTGAGGGCATTAAGTGTAATGTAACACTTATATTCTCAGCTAACCAGGCTCTTTTAGCAGCCAGGGCAGGCGCTGCATATGTATCTCCATTCCTTGGAAGACTTGATGATATATCACAGCCTGGCATACAGCTTATTGAAGATATAGTTGGTATATTTTCTAACTATGATATACAGACAGAGATTATCTGTGCAAGTGTAAGAAATCCAATACATATTACAGACTGTGCACTTGCAGGAGCTGATATTGCAACAGTACCATATAAGGTAATCGAGCAGATGGTTCACCATCCACTTACAGATGCAGGAATTGAGAAGTTCAAGAAAGATTATATCGCTGTATTTGGCGAGTAATGTAACTGACATACAGGTTAACCGGGATTAAGCGAGAGGTAATGGATGGATTCATCACAGAAACTAACAAACACGGATGTAAAAAAACTTAATAAAAACCGTATATTCAGACTGATATATAATTCAGATAAGATATCAAGGCAGGAGATAGCAGACCGGTTAGGTCTGTCGCTGCCGACAGTAAATCAGAATCTTAAGATGCTCATGGAAGATGGACTTATAGAATATGTTGGCAATTTCACTTCAACAGGTGGAAGAAGGGCACAGGCAATTACTATTAGTAATAATGCAAGAAAAGCCATCAGCGTGAATATCAAAGCTGACTATATTAATGTAGATGTAGTCGGACTTAAAGGTCAGATTATATACAGTATGGATGTTAAAGCACATTTTAGTAAAAGCAGCGCATATATTGAGAAGCTTACTGATGCGGTAAGACATGCAGCGGATTATGTTGGAGCAGACGCAGATGACATTCTGGGAGTTGGCATTACAGTTCCGGGAATACTTGATGATGAAAAGCAGATTCTTATTTCAGCTCCACCATTAAAAGCTAAGAACTATGATTTTACAAAGCTTATATCAGCTATTGATTATCCAGTCGTAGTGATGAACGATGCGAGGGCAGAGGCATACGCAGACCACTGGTTTAATGGAAAGCCTCAAGATGAGAAAATATATATTATGCTTGGTGAAGGTGTCGGAGGTGCATATATTAACGCTTCTGCAATCAGAAATGGTGTTCATAACCGTGGCGGCGAATTTGGACATATGGTTATTCACCCTGGAGGAAAGCAGTGCCTGTGTGGTAAGAAGGGCTGTCTTGAAGCATATGTTTCAGAAAAGGTATTATCATCAGAGCTTGATATGACACTTGACAATTTCTTTGAACTGGCAGCGCAGGGAAATAAGAATAATTCCAATGTGTTAGATGAATATATGGACAATCTGGCTCTTGGAATTAATAACATATACACAATGATGGACTGTGATATTGTTCTTGGCGGAACAGTTGCACCATATCTTAAGCAATATGAGAGTAGTATTAAAGAACGTCTTGTTAATGATTATTCCTTTGATACTGATGCGGATTATTTAAGAATATCAGATGGCGGTGGCAGAAAATCAGGGCTTGGTGCAGCATTAAGCTTTGTCGCCAGATTTATTGATGGTGTGGAATGATGAAAGCTTATAAGATGGCGTGAAGTAGTGATTCTTGCTGCATGAGTGCTGAATGCTATGATGCGTCAGAGGGTTGCATAAGCTTGGAATGCCTCTGTGTTTACCTATAAAAAAGATGTAAAGTGTGTGATTTATAGGTGAATTTCAAACCTGACTATTAAGATAGATAAAAATAATGCTTAAAATACCTATAAGGAGTCGATTAATGACTTCTTATAGGTATTTTTTTGCTTTGAAGAAGAATTTTTGCTGAAATTGATAGAAAAACTCCTATAAATTAGTTTAAATAATGATTCTTATAGGTTCAGTCATGAGAAAAAGGTATTTACGGGCTGAAAAAGCGTGAATTATATGAAAAGTTACCTATAAATCAACAGGTATGAGGATTCTTATAGGACGGAAGCGGAAATAAACACATAAATAAAGCAAGAATTGCTTGACAAATGCGTGCATACACTGTATATATGCATATATACAGTGTATGCACAAAAATAGTATATCAGGTGTATAGCTGTTATGTGTAAGACTGTGTTTTGGGGAGGCAGAAGAATGATTTCTTTGAGTGGAGTTAATAAGAGATTAGGAAGTTTCAGACTGAAGGACATCTCAATAGAGATTCCTGATGGATACATATGTGCACTTGTGGGGCAGAATGCGTCAGGAAAGACTACTCTTATTAAGATGATACTGGGGCTTTGCAGACCGGACGATGGAACGGTTGTAATTGATGGATTGAATTATCAGGAAGCGGAAAGCGAGAAGAGAATCCGTGATATTACAGGAATAGTACCAGTCAATGAACTTATGAATTCAGAACTTTCACTTTTAGAGAATGGAAGATGTTATGGCAGGTTTTACAGCAGATATGACGAAAGAATCTACATGGAGTATCTTGAACGGTTTGGACTTGATAGAAAGATAAAGTTTGGAAAATTATCGAAGGGACAGAAGATAAAGGCACAGTTTGCATTTGCATTATCAACAGACCCAAAGTATCTGATACTTGATGAACCGACAGCTAATTTTGATCCTGATTTTAAACAGGATTTACTGAATGTGATTATGCAGTTTATGGAAAGCGGTAAGAAAAGTGTGATTATTGCATCACATATACTGGATGAATTAGACAGGATTGCAGATTATCTTATATATCTTGATAAGGGAGAACTTGTATATTCAGGAGATATAGAAAGCTTCAGGGATAAGTACAGGATAATATCAGGAGAAACCTATAAAGTGAAACTTCTTAAGCAGGAAGACATCATACATGTAGAGGACAGGAAATACGGAACTAAAGCACTTGTAGTCAATCATGGATATTCAAAGTATGATGGTGCACTTACGGTAACAGTTCCGACACTGGAAGAATTCATGTATCATTACAGTAAAAGAGGTGAGAGTGTAATATGAAATACTTAATGAGGGATTATATATATGGATGGCATTGGGAGAATTTCAAGGCATCATATGAACACGGAAATTCAGCAATATTTAATTTTTTAGCGGTACAGCTTATATTTGTGGCACAGATTATTAAAACAGCCGGATGGGCTCAATTAGTAATTGCTTCAGGGTATTTTATATCTCTTGCTATCTGCTGTCTTTCAATATTCACACACCCTGCCGAATTAAGAACAATGTATTATGTATGCCCGCTTACAACCAATGAGCGTGAAAAGTTGGTGAGAAACTCTTATATCTTCAGAGTGGCAGTACACATGCTGATACTGACGATTGGCAATATATTTATGATGATGGCAGTAAGATTCAGTGCGTCTGTATTTATATATATTACTATAAATGCATTTATAATCAGCACGCTGCTTCCATATGGCAAAAAAGATGGATTGTTATCATATGTTATGGCACTTATAATTATATGTACAATTACTGACTGCTGGCAGTTTGATATATTAATGAGTTCATTTACGCCGATTATTGAAGAACGTTTTTTATATTCAATAATGGTGCTTATAGAGTTTCCAGTATGCATAGGTTATGCAAGGCAGGTAAAAAGAAAGCTTAAGTCAGCGGCAGTTTATGAAGAGGTGGTTTTATGAGCATTAATATAAATATCCTGCCACAGGGAACGCTTGCAATATACGAGCAGATAATAATGCAGCTTAAGAATGCGATAATAACCGGAGAACTGAAATCCGGCGAGGCACTTCCTTCAATAAGGGCATTGGCAGCAGACCTGCAGGTTAGTGTGATAACAACCAAGAGGGCTTATGAAGAACTTGAAAAAGAGGGGCTTATCCGCTCGGTTGCAGGAAAAGGATTCTATGTGTGTGAATACAACACAGATTATCTGAAAGAAAAGCAGCTTATGATGATAGAAAAGAGAACTCAGGAAATCATATATGAAGCAAAAAATGCAGGGCTTTCCTGTGATGATTTAGTGGATATGATTCGCACTTTGTATGAGGAGAAATAGAAATGGACAATATTGCATTGGAGTTTAAAGATGTAACAGGAAAAGGCTTTGGATTTAAGCTTAAGAATGTCAGTATGACACTGGAAAACGGCTACATATATGCGGTCACAGGAAAGAACGGAGCAGGAAAAACGACATTGTTTAACTACATTTTAACAGAGAAAAAAAGATATACAGGCAGCATAAAGCTGTCCGGTTACGAGCTTGCTGGAAATCATGCAAAAGCAATGGAAATCACCGGGCTGGTGTCAGAGGATAATGTATTCTTCGAGAACCGTACTGGAAAGCAGAATGCTGACATACTGGGACTTGTGTATGATGATTTTGATGTGGAACTGTTTAATGAATGTATGAAAAAGATGAATGTCAGCACTGCAACGACATTGTGGCGTATGTCAAGAGGTGAGCGTATGAAGTTCCAGCTTGCGTTTGCAATAGCACATCACAGCAGGCTGTATCTTCTTGATGAAGCAACAGCAGGCATGGATGCAGTGTTTAAGATAGAATTATTTGACATGTTAAGAGAACTTATAGCACAGGAATGCTGTGTGATTATGATAACACATGACATGACAGAGATTATGAAGAATACGGATTATGTGGCAGTTATGGAGGGCGGCAGACTGGGAAAGTTCAGCGAAAGTATTGAATGCACAGTGTGAGAACAGCACAGGAAAGAGGAGAAAATGACTATCATAACAGATATCAAACAGCAGGAAAAATTAGAAAAGTTCTTTAAAGAAGAAAATACATGGTTTCCGGATAATGTAGGAGAGAAGTTTCTGGCCATATTTTTCTTCATAATATCAGGAATATTAGCATGTGCACCTAATAAAATGATAGATTTCAGTGATTTGAACAATGACATGAAGGTTGTTCTGATTGGGTACATGTTTTACATTCTTGGCGTGACATATATGGTCATGAAATACAAATCTTATCAGGAAGCATACAGCACTAACAGAAAAAGAATAACAACAAGAGAACTGCTGAAAAACATGCCGATAGACAGGATGCAGCTATGGATATTCATAACAAAAAAGAAAATAAAACCATGTGCAGTAATGACTGCGATAATAATAGCCATAAGAATAATAATAACATTGGCAGCCTATAGAAACATTTATCTATCAGACATACTGATGGTGCTGGTATTTAATCTGATTGTACCCGTCCTGATAGCGTAGTGGCTGTGTCCTATAAGAAATATGTTATATACTCACTTATAGGTAGTATCTCATATATTTCAACATAACCATGCTAATAAATAATGTTCCCTCTTAGTTCTGTCCTATAAGACTTATCATAATCTCATTTTTATAGGCAAAATTCCCACTGGTTTCATCAAAGAGTATTTCCGAAAGCAAAAAACTACCTATAAGAAGTTTTATAAACGACTTTTTATAGGTAGTTACATAATTAATTCACGTTTATTTTAATAGATGAACCCATAATCTGCCTATAAGAAACACATATATGAATGTTTTATAGGAAATAAGTCTATGGTATCACTCATCAGGCATGTATAATGAATCTACATCAGTCTTGGATTATATGCCGCGCTTTTATTACTGATTTTCATCTTCATTGCCCTGATAAGTCCTCTCACTGATAATAAACCTGGGTCTATTCTTGACCTCCATATATATCTTCCCGATGTATTCCCCGATAACCCCGAGGCACATAAGCTGTATTCCGCCCATGAAGCATACGATACATACTGTACTTGCCCAGCCGGTTACTGTGTTGCCGAGCAGGTTGTCAACGACAGCCCATATAACACCGATGAAACTGAGGATTGAAACGATAATACCAAGTGACATAACAAGACGGAGTGGTTTTACACTAAGGCTTGTTATGCCGTTTAATGCAAGGTTAAGCATTTTGCTGAAAGGATAGTGGGACTTTCCGGCAAGTCGTTCGCTT
>OOCD01001875.1_pt1 | contig 12039 bp, 10 predicted proteins | sample 1671791 | NCBI WGS metagenome assembly OOCD01 (sample SAMN06348193, study PRJEB24527) | human gut metagenome | biome: human gut; feature: ankylosing spondylitis patient; material: feces | host: Homo sapiens | place: China | collected 2015-10
GCCAGGCAGGACTTGAACCCGCGACCAAGCGGTTATGAGCCGCCAGCTCTGACCAGCTGAGCTACTGGCCCGCAGAGGCACCCGGCGAAAAAGCAGGGTGCAACAGATAGTATAGCAAAAAACTGCGAAAATGAAAAGCGTTTTCGGGCAAAATTATTTTGTGCGGTGGGCCTGGAGCTTCTGCATCATAAAGGTGTCCAGCATTTCCTGCGGGAAAAGCGGCTCTTTGTAGCCGAAGGATTCCCGGATGAAGATGAGGGTCACGATGGTCCGACGGCCGGGGTCGAGGCGGAGGGTGTAGAGGGTATCCAGCGGCTGCTGGGTGGGCTGATGGAGCGTGAGGTGGAGCAGGAAGCCGCCGTCGTTCTCGCGGCGGCACTCGTAAGCGAACTCGTCGGTCTCGCTGTGGAGGTCGAGCCGGTCGAAGCACTCGTCCAGCGGCAGGTCGGTGCGGAACTCGCTCAGGCCGGCGGGGCCGTACTGGCTGCGGCGGGTGTTCTCGCGCCGGGTGAGCAGCACAACGATGACGCCCAGCGCCACCGCCAGCAGGATGATGGAAATGACAGCGTTCATGGAGCCCTCCTGAATGGTTTTTTGATCAGAGTTTTCCTTATTGTAACACAACCCGCAGGAAATTGTGTTATAATATTGGAAAAATTCTAAAATTTGCGGTCGCCCATGCCGTCTCATGGGCGGGGAGGCTCACAATGAAACTGAAATTCACCCACAAGACCTGGTACTTTTTCCTGCTGTGCGCAGCGGCGGCATCCATGCTGAATGGATTTGCCGTGCTGGGCGGGATGGACTTCTCCTTCTTGGAGATGGCGGCATTCTGCATCACCGGCATCACCCTGCTGTTCCTGGCGGCGGAAAAAGGCAGCTCGGCCAAAGACAAGCGCAATTACTTCGGCCTTTTTGTGGTGCTGATGCTCAGCTACATGGGCCGGGGCTGGGCGGCATACATCTGCTCGGCGCTGGTCTGGCCCGGCCTGCTGGGCTACGAATACCAGAAGGGCAGACCCATTCAGCGGCAGCTGCAGCTGGTGGGCGCGGCAGAGGTGCTCCATCTGCTCTTTGTTCTGCTGACAGTCTACGGCGGCATGGCGGGCCTGAGCTTCTGGGCGAACCTGCTCTGGGTGCTGCTGGCCTGCGCCCGCGGCTGGGCCGCGCTGAGCCTGTATAAGATGCAGGAGGACGCATGAGTCCGCAGCGGCGCGCACCGCGCAGGAAGAAAACGATCGGCCGTCGACGGTTCCTGGCGGGGCTGGGCTGTGCCGCCGGAGCGTATTTTCTGTACCGCTCTGTCCGGAACGTAGAAAAAATAGACCCGCCCGCAGTGCTGCAGCCGGATGAGACGCCGAACCCGGCCCTGCCCTCCGGTGAGTGGCGGGCGGTCTGGGTGAGCTATCTGGAATGGGCGCGGATGGACTTTTCGTCCGAGGCAGCGTTCCGGGCGGACATCGCCGCGCTGATGGACAACTGCGCCGCTCTGGGGCTGAACACCGTCATCGCGCAGGTGCGGCCCTTCGGGGATGCACTGTACGAGAGCAGCCTGTTTCCGTGGAGCCATCTCTGTACCGGTGCGCAGGGGCAGGCACCCGGTTTCGACCCGCTGGATGTGCTCATCACCGAGGCACACGCGCGGGGGCTTTCGCTGGAAGCCTGGATCAACCCGTACCGACTGAAAAGCTCTGCGGCCATGCCGCCCAGCATTGGGGAGACGAATCTGATGCACATCCATCCGGAGTGGTGCTGCACGGTGGGCGAGGGGGTCTACCTGAATCCAGCCATCCCGGAGGCCGCCGCGTATGTGGTGCAGGGGGTGGCTGAGCTTGTGGAGCGCTACGCCGTGGACGGCATCCACTTCGACGATTATTTTTATCCTACGACCGAAGCCTCCCTCGACGCGGCGCAGTTCGCGGCCAGCGGTGAGAAGGATCTGGCATCCTGGCGGCAGCAGAACGTGACGAGCCTGGTCAAGGCTGCGCACGATGCCGTGAAGGCAGCAGACCCGACCCTGCGGTTCGGCGTCAGTCCGCAGGGGAATCCGGAGAACGATCTTGCCACCCAGTACAGCGACATCTACACCTGGCTGACGGCCAGCGGGGCCGACGCCGTGGTGGATTACCTCTGCCCGCAGGTGTACTGGGGCTATGGATACCAGCTGCAATCGGGCAGCACCCGCTTTGCCTTTGAGAATATCGTGCCGGAGTGGCTGGGCATGGCCCGCGCCGGGGATGTGGCGCTGTATTTCGGGCTGGGGGCCTACCGCATCGGCGTGGGTGACGGCGGGGCCAACGCCGACAGCACGAGCCAGTGGGCCACCGGTTCCGCGCTGGCCCGGCAGACGGCCGATCTGCGCAGCCGGGGCGCGCAGGGCTGGGCGCTCTACCGGTACGATTCGCTCTTCGGCCCGGCCCGGAACGACCTTGCCGCCGCCGAATGCGCGGCCCTGACGGCACAGAATGGGGAAACGCGCTGAAGTGTCTTGTATGCAGGAAAAAAATGCGGTATACTATATCCGTATCATGCCTTGCAAAAGTACACTTTTCTGCGATTTTTGAGGATAAAAAACCATGAAGAAAACAAAACGGATCCTTGCCTTTGTGCTGGCGCTGCTTCTGGCTGCGCTGATGCTCACCGGCTGCAAAAGCACACTGACGTCCATTGCCCACAAGCTGACCGGCGCGTCGGACGAGGTACAGGAGGAGGACACCACCCAGTGGGCGGCCCCCAGCAGCGACCCGCTGATGATCGAGGGCATCGCCGACACCTCCACCAAATACGCCACGGCTGTGGCCAACGGCTCGCTGAACATCGTCTTCAACGGCATCTGGAGCCGCCAGACCGACTATTTCACCGCGCCGAACGGGCTGCTCTCCGTCTACGGCTGCGGCACGGCGGAGGGTGTGCAGAAGTTCAAGATCTCGCTGTGGAAGAAGGTCGATGGCGGCGCACAGTATGTGGACAACACCACCTACTACTTCGTCACCGATGGCCAGAACTACCACTGCGACATCGGCAATCTGGACCCCAACGCCAGCTACCGGCTGACCATCTCCTATGATTCGAGCAAGTATTACCTCTACGGACTGCTCAAGGTGGAGGGGATCGGCGGATGAATACACAGACCCGGCATTCCCTGATGCTGATGCTCTGCGCCATGATCTGGGGCACGGCCTTTGTGGCCCAGAGCGCAGGCTCCGGCATGGGGGCCTATTCCTTTCTGGCCGGGCGGAGCTGGCTGGCCGTGCTGGTGCTCCTGCCCACCGTTTACGCCTTTGACGCCCTTCGCCGCCGCCGGGGCGAACCCACCGGCAGGCCGCAGACCGCTGCCGACCGCAAAACGCTGGGAACAGCGGGCTTTGTCTGCGGCACCTTTCTGTTTGCGGCCAGCGCGGCCCAGCAGATCGGCATTACGCTGAACCCTTCCACGGCCAAGGCCGCGTTCCTGACGGCGATGTACGTCGTGATGGTGCCGGTGTTCGGGCTGTTCGTGGGGCGGCGGGGCAGTGCCCGGCTCTGGCTGAGCATGGTCATCGCCGTGGGCGGGCTGTATCTGCTCTGCATGAAGAACGGCTTTGGCGGCATCGAATCCAGCGACTGGGTCCTGCTCAGCTGCGCCGTGCTCTTCAGCTTCCAGATCATGTCCATCGACCACTTTTCCCCGCTGGTGGACGGCGTCCGGCTGAGTCTGGTGCAGTTCGTTGTGGTGGCGGTGGAGAGCACCGCCGCCGCCTTCCTGTTTGAGACGCCCACCCTCGCCGAGTTCGGCACCAACTGGCTGCCCATCGTCTACTGCGGTGTGCTGTCCAGCGGCGTCGGCTATACGCTGCAGATTCTGGGGCAGAAAGAGCTGAACCCCGCCGTCGCGAGCCTCATCATGTGTCTGGAAAGCGTGTTCAGCGCTCTGGGCGGCTGGCTCATCCTGCACCAGAACCTCTCGGTGCGGGAGGCCTCCGGCTGTGTGCTCATCTTTGCAGCGGTGGTGCTGGCCCAGCTGCCGGTGGAGGAGTGGCGGAAATGCCGAAGCGCAAGCCGGAAGTGACCCTGCGCACGGCGGGCGGCATCCTCTACAAGGCCACCCGCCGGAAGGTGAAGAACCTGAACATCCGGGTGCATCCGGACGGCACCGTGGCCGTCAGCATCCCGTTCTGCTCCTCGTGGGAGGAGGCCGACCGCTTTGTGCTGCGGCATCGGGACTGGGTGCAGGAGGCGCAGAGGGACCTGGCCGACCGCGAGGCCCGCACCTACTGGCGGCCCCTGCCCGAAAAGGACATGGCGCTGGCCCATTTTGCGGCCATGAGTGACAAGGTCTACCCGGCCTTTGCCGAGGTGCTGGGCGGGCAGAAGCCCATCCTGAAGGTGCGGAGCATGACGAGCCGCTGGGGCGTCTGCACGCCGGGAAAGCGGCAGATCACGCTGGCATTGGAGCTTTACAACATGCCCGAAGCGGCACAGATCTATGTGGTAGTACATGAGTACTGCCACTTTCTTGTGCTGGACCACAGCCCGAAGTTCTGGGCGGAAGTGGAAAAGATCCTCCCGGACTGGAAGGCCCGGCGGGAGCTGCTGAAATAGCCCGCTCCGTTTCGTATGAGTGGAGGGGAACGTATCAGAGAATCGCCCTGCGGGCTCCAGAACAAGCGGGTCCTGCGCACAGGGGCGGATAGTACAGGAGTTGAAAAACGTGGCAAACGAAAAAAGCTCCGGCGGCGACAAGTATTCCAAGCTGGCCGGAAATACCATCATTTTTGCGATCTCAAGTTTTTCGTCGAAGCTGCTGACCCTGCTGGTCCAGCCGTTTCTGACCTATGCCATGGCGGAGATCTCCGACCTTGGCCTTTCGAAGATCCTGAGCCAGTATGCCAACCTGCTCATCCCGTTCGTGTCGATGGGCATGTCCAACGCCATCATCCGGTTCGGCCTGGACAAGGGCAACAGTGAAAAGCAGGTGTTCACCAACGGCCTGCTGACCATCCTGGGCGGTTTCGGCATTCTGGTGCTCTGCTGGCCCATCGCGCAGTTTTTGCCCGATATGGCACAGTACGGCCTGCTCATCTACATCTATGTCCTCATGAGCTGCCTGCGCACCCTGTGCACCCAGTTCGTGCGCAGCCGCCAGTGGAACAAGCTGGTGGCCGTGGACGGTGTGCTCTGTACGGTGGCGACCATGGCGTTCTACGCGCTGTATCTGGTGGGGTTCCGCTGGGGTGCCAACGGCTACCTGCTGGCCATCATCAGCGGCGACCTGGTCAGTGTGCTCTTCCTCTGCCTGACCGGAAAGCTCTGGAACTTTGTGGAGCTGAAGGGCCTGAACAAAGACCTGTGGAAGCAGATGCTCCGCTTCTCGCTGCCCATGATCCCGGCCCAGATCAGCTTCTGGGTCATCAATGCGTCGGACCTGTTCTTCGTGCGTGAGATGTGCAACGGGCTGGACGGCCACAGCGGCGACGCGTGGAGCGGCCTGCTCTCCACCGGCTACTTCCTGCCCACCATCCTCACGACGCTGGGCCTCATCTTCTACGATGCCTGGCAGCTCTCCGCCGTGACGGAAGAGGACGGGCGCGCCCGGTTCTTCACCAAGATCTTCCGCACCTATTCCAGTGTGCTGTTCTGCTGCGCGGCGGGTATCATCTGGCTCTGCCGCCCGGTCATGCACATCATGAAGGCGAACTATTATTACGCCTGGCACTTCGTGCCCTTCCTGACGCTGGCATCCACGTGCAGCTGCTACAACCAGTTTTTGAACAGCGTCTATGTCGTCAACAAGAAATCCAGCCACAGCCTGTGGACCATGCTCTCCGGTGCAGTGAGCAACTGCATCATGAACTACTTCTTCATCAAGTGGTGGGGCCCCATCGGCGCGACGTATGCGTCCTTCCTGGGATTGGGTCTGGTGTTCACCCTCCGTGCGCTGGATGCCCATCACATGATCGGAATGTCCATCCATCCGGTGCGGGTGGCGGTCAACTTCGGCGCGTTGGAGGCGGAAGCCTTCGTCCTGCTGGCGGATGTTCCGCTCTACGGCCTGTGGACCGGGCTCATCACCGCAGCGGTCATCCTGTACAACTTTGCAGGGGTCTGGGCCATGGCCCGCATGCTGCTGCCCAAGCTCTTCGGCCGCCGCGGCCGGGCGCTCGTGAACGCCGTGGACGGCTGGGCCGGTCATCGCAAGTGACCGCCGGTAAAAAAGCATAAAACAAAGGCGTCTGCATCGACCGGGTGCAGACGCCTTTGTTCGTTTCAGGGGATGGTCAGTTCGAGCTTGCGGCCGCGATCTTCCGGGCCGGGAGCTTTCCCATGGCGGAGCTGTCCAGGCTGTGCTGCATGGAGGCACCATAGGCAGCCAGCGCATCCTGCAGCTCATCGCTCTTCATGTCGGCCAGGACCTGTGCGCGGACATCGTCCAGCGCTGCCCCGTCCAGCGGGTCGAGACGGACGGCCAGCATCATGGAGAGGGAGGAATACTGCACGGCGGCGGCCTGACCGAAGGACAGGCTGCGGATGGTGTCGGCAGAGCCTTCGGTGGAAAACGCCGAGTCGAGGGTGCTGCTGCTCAGCAGCTCGGTCTGCAGGGAGGCGGTGCTGTCGGTGGGGACGGTGGAGTCCAGCACGGCGTAGATGCCGCTCAGGGCCGCAGAGGACACCTCATGGAAGGCGGTGAACTGACTGACCGCATCTGCCGGAGCGGAGGCGTTGTAGCTGTCCACAGCAGCCTGTGCCAGGCGGAGCATCGTGTCCTTCTGGTCGTCATCGGCGAAAGCGTAGGTGCTGGAGTTGTAGAGCGGGATGCTGTAATAGGCCAGCTTGTACATCTTGTTCTCCAGATGGCTGGTCAGGTCGGCGTCGGAAACCGGGGTCTCGCCGTTGGTGCCGTACACGAGGTCGAGCAGGTCGGTGCTCTTGAGCAGGATGCGCTCGAAGCGCTGCAGCGTCTCCAGACCGATGCCGTTGGCCTTGTAGGTGTCGCCATACTGGTCCATCAGCTGGGAAGCGTAGCTGTCGGCCTGGGCCTCCTCGGCTTCGGTCAGCTGGCCGCCCAGCTCGTCGAAGCGGGTCTCGACGGCGGCGTACAGCTCCAGATTCTCCTGGGTCTTCTGGGCGACATAGTCGCTGACGGCTGCGGTCTCGCCGGAGTCCGCGTCGGTGGTGATGGTCTCCTTCAGAAAGCTCTTGACGTTGGTGGAATCCTGGTCGGAGGAAGCGAGCTTTGCGGCGGACTGGTAGGCGTTGTACTGCGCCAGCAGATAGAGGCCGGAGGAGATCTCCACATTGCCGATGGAACCGACCGTGTCCGGCGTGGAAAGGACGCAGCCGGCCAGACCGAAGGCCAGTGCCGCCGCGCAGAGAAGGGCAAGAAGTTTGTGTTTCATAAAAGTGTACTCCTGATGTTTTGTGTTACGACCTCTCCGGCATCGCGGAGGGGTTTATTTTGTTCCTAAAATCTCGGCCATCGCCTTGAGGATGCTTTGCAGCAGGTCCAGCGGCTTTTCGTCGGGCTGCAGGGTGACGGAAAGATAGGGTTTGCTGCCGGCACCGGCGGTGACGCGGCCGTTGAAGGCCACGAGCAGGCCGCGGATCATCGGGACATCCAGCGTCTCGACCTGCAGGACGAGGGTGTCCTTTTTCTGGGTGACCTCGTACACGCCCACGGCGGTGGCCTGCACCCGGACCAGCGAGACGTTGACCAGGTCGCTGACCGAGGGCGGCGGGTCGCCGTAGCGGTCGATGAGTTCATCCAGCACGTCGGCGGCGTCTTCGGGGGTCTGGATGGCCGCGATGCGCTTGTAGGCTTCGATGCGGCCGGGGCCGTCGGCGATGTAGGATTCGGGGATGTAGGCGTCCACCCGCAGGTCCACAAGGCACTCGCTCTTGTCGCGCTGGATGGGCTCGCCCTTGGCCTGTGCGATGGCCTGCCCCAGCATCTTCACGTACAGGTCGTAGCCGACGGCCTCCATGTGGCCGTGCTGGCTGTGGCCCAGCAGACTGCCCGCGCCGCGGATCTGCAGATCGCGCATGGCGATGCGGAAGCCGGAGCCGAAGGCCGTGAACTCCCGGATGGCGGACAGCCGCTTCTGCGCGATGTCGGAGAGGGTCTTGTCCCGCCGGAAGGTGAAGTAGGCATAGGCTTTGCGGCCGCTGCGGCCCACGCGGCCCCGGATCTGGTACAGCTGGGCCAGACCCATCCGGTCGGCGTCTTCGATGATGAGGGTGTTGCAGTTGCGCACGTCGATGCCGGTCTCGATGAGGGTGGTGCAGACGAGGATGTCGATCTCGCCGTTGAGCAGGTGCTGCCAGACGGGGTTCAGCTCCTCCTCGGTCATCTTGCCGTGGGCGATGCCGACGCGGGCACCGGGCACCATCTGGCTGACGTGGGCGGCGGTGGACTCGATGTTGTCCACCCGGTTGTGCAGGTAGTAGACCTGCCCGCCGCGCGCAAGCTCTTTCTTCATGGCTTCGGCCAGGATGACGTCGTTGTATTCGAGGACGAAGGTCTCAACGGGCTGGCGCTCGATGGGCGGCTGCTCGATGGTGGACAGGTCCCGGATGCCGCTCATGGCCATGTTCAGGGTGCGGGGGATGGGGGTGGCCGACAGGGTCAGCATGTCCACCCCGATGAAGTTCTCCTTGAGCTTTTCCTTGTGCTTGACGCCGAACCGCTGCTCCTCGTCGATGATGACAAGGCCCAGGTCGTGGAAGCGGACGTCCTTGGACAGCAGGCGGTGGGTGCCCACCACGATGTCCACGCTGCCTGCCTGCAGGCCGCGCAGGGTCTCCTTCTGCTGTTTGGCGGTGCGGAAGCGGGAGAGCATCCCGACCTTGACCGGGAACGCCTCCATGCGGGAGAGGATCGTATTGTAGTGCTGCCAGGCCAGCAGGGTGGTGGGGGCCAGGATGGCGCACTGCTTGCCGCCCATGACGCACTTGAACGCGGCCCGCAGGGCCACTTCGGTCTTGCCGACGCCCACGTCGCCGCAGAGCAGGCGGTCCATCGGGTAGCTGCGCTCCATGTCCTTTTTGATCTCGGAGGTGGCGTTGAGCTGGTCGTCGGTCTCATCGTACTCGAAGCGGGCCTCAAAATCGCTTTGCCAGTCGCCGTCCGGCGGGAAGGCATAGCCGGGGGCCTGCCGCCGCCGGGCATACAGCTCGATCAGCTCCTGTGCCATCTCCTCGGTGGCCTTTTTGACTTTGGCGCGGGTGCGCTGCCACTCGGTGCCGCCGAGTTTGGCCAGCTTGACCTTTTCCTCGTCGCCGGGGGCGGTGTAACGGCTCAGCAGGTCCAGCTGGGTGACGGGCACATACAGCACATCCGAGCCGGAATACTGGATCTTCAGATAATCCTTGATGGCACCCTGCACTTCCAGCCGCTGGATGCCTGCATACATGCCGATGCCGTGGCTCTGGTGGACCACATAGTCGCCGGGTTTGATGTCCGACAGGCTGGACAGGGCGTTCTTGTTCTTTTTGCGTTTTTTGGCCTCGGCGGCTTCGTCCAGACCATGCCGCCGGGACGAGATGACCGCCATCCGGGCGAACGGGAAGGTGCACCCGGCGGTCAGGTGGCCGGGCAGCACCTGCACCAGCCCTTTGGCGGGGCGGACGTCCCGGCTCATGCTGACGGAGTAGCCCTTGTCGGCCAGGTCGCGGGTCAGGGCCGCTACGCCCTTGGGCGTACCGGCAAAGAGGGTGACGGCATAGTCCTGGGCGATGAGCGGGTCGAGATCCTCCCGCAGGGAGGCCAGGTCGCCGCCCCAGTTGGGGGCCGCAAAGGCCTCTGCGTTGATGAGGTCTTTCAGCTGGAACTCGTTCATCCCGCGCAGGAAGTTCTCACACAGCAGAGTGCTCTGTTTCTGCGCCGCGAAAACGAGGTCGTCCATGGTCTGGTACAGCACATCCAGGCCGGGGCAGAGCACGCCCTCTTCGAGCAGGCCGGTCAGCTCTTCGCCGCGCCGGAACTCGGTGGCCTTCTGGGCGTCCCGAATGCCGCCCACCTCGTCCAGCACGAAGAGCGGAGAATCGAGGTGGTCCAGCAGGGTGGCCGGGGCGGGATACCGCAGACCGTAGTATTTGTCCATGGCTTCGGGCATCAGGCCGGAGTCCAGCTGAGACAGGTCGGTCTCCATGGCCTTTTCCAGCGCCGTGCGGTGCTTGCCACGCGCCTTTTTCTGGGCCGCGCGCAGGGCCTCGGCGGTGTCGGCGGTGCTGCCGAACAGCACTTCGCGGGCGGGGGAGAGATAGATCTTTTCCAGCGAGCCGTCCCGCCGCTGGGTCAGCAGGTCAAAGGAGGCCAGCGAGTCGATCTCGTCGTCCCAGTATTCGATGCGGGCAGGCTGGTGCATGTCGGGCGCATAGATATCCACGATGTCGCCGCGCACACTGAACTGGCCGGGGCCGTCCACCTGGCTGCGGCGGACATAGCCGGCCGAGAAGAGCCGCTCCACCAGCGCCTCCCGGTTGTAGACCATGCCGGGCTTGAGGGTGAGGGTGTTCTTCTGGAACTCCGCGCGGGGGACGGTGTATTGCAGCAGGGCTTCTGCCGGGACGCAGACGGCGTTCAGCCGCCCGCCGGCCAGTGCCCCCAGCACCGACAGCCGCCGGTACTCGTACTCACGGCCGGCACCCTCCACTGGGCGGAGCATAAAGTCACGGGGCGGGAAGACCGCCGCCGTCAGGCCCAGCGCCTTGAGGTCGTCAGCGAAGTGGGTGGCCTCGGCCTCGCCGGGCGTCACGATGCAGAGCACCCGGCCCAGGTCTTTTTGCAGGGCTGCGTACAGCAGGGCGCGGCCCGCCGGGGGCAGACCGAACAGCGCCGCCGGGCCGGGCGTGGCAAGGCTCGCAGAAATCTTCTGGTACTCTGCCGTATGCTTCAGCAGGGATTCGTACATCGTGGACCTCCTCTCGTTTACAGCATCCGATTACCCGTTGTAGCGGCTCTGTGCCAGCCCAAGCTTGCCGTCCATGATGAGCCTGGCGGCCGCTTCCAGATCGGGGTAGCGGTCGGTCATGGCCTTGACGTCGTCGGGCGGGAACTTGCCCAGCACCCAGTCGGCCAGATCGTAGTCGGGGCGGGGCTTGGCACCCACACCGATGCGGATGCGGGGAAAGTTCTCGCCGCCCAGCCGGGCGATGATGCTCTTCAGGCCGTTGTGGCCGCCTGCCGAGCCGGAGGGCCGGATGCGCAGCTTGCCGGGGGCCTGGGTGATGTCGTCGCACAGGACGATGACGTGGTCGGCCGGGATCTTGAAGAAGCCGACCAGCGGGGCGATGGAGTCGCCCGAAAGGTTCATGTAAGTCAGGGGCTTGAGCAGCACGACCTTGTGGCCGTCCACCTCGCCCTGGCCCCACAGGCCCTGGAATTTGGTTTTGCTGACCGCGATGCCCCACTTGCCCGCCAGATGATCCAGCGCGGCAAAACCGGCATTGTGGCGGGTGCCGTCGTACTTGGACTCCGGGTTGCCCAGACCGGCGATCAGCCAGATGTCATTTGCATTCATAGATGATTTGCCTTTTCCTGATTTATTTTTGCTCTGAAAGCAAGTTCTTAGTATAACATACGTGCGCGTAAAAAGATATACATTTTGAATCGAAACGCTGCAAGGTGCGCAAAAAAGGCTGCGGGGAACTCCTTCCGTCATCGCCTGTGCGATGCCGCCTCCCTCTGGGAGGGAGGCTTTGGCCCCCTCTCCGAGGGGGCTGGCACGGCAGCGCCGTGCCTGGGAGAGTTCTTCGCAGCCCGATGAAGGTGTGCAGGGGCTTACTTGCCCTGCTCATCCTCCAGCTTCTTCTTTTTGGCGGTGTAGGCTTCCATCTTGGGGGCGGCCCAGCCTTCGAGGTTGGTCTGGCGGTCACGCGCGATGCCGAGGGCCTGCGCGGGCACATCCTTGGTGATGGTGCTGCCTGCGGCGGTGTAGGCACCGTCGCCGACCTTGACCGGAGCCACGAGGTTGGTGTTGCAGCCAATGAAGCAGTAGTCACCGATCGTGGTGCGGAACTTGTCCTTGCCGTCGTAGTTGCAGGTGACGGTGCCGCAGCCGA
>OOCD01001880.1_pt1 | contig 12004 bp, 6 predicted proteins | sample 1671791 | NCBI WGS metagenome assembly OOCD01 (sample SAMN06348193, study PRJEB24527) | human gut metagenome | biome: human gut; feature: ankylosing spondylitis patient; material: feces | host: Homo sapiens | place: China | collected 2015-10
CTATGCCGGTCTGCACAAACACATTAGCGATAATCGGATTCTTTGGCATTGGCGTGAACTCGCCCAGCTTCATTCGACCTTCAAAGAATGAGCGCGAAGCATTAACCGTCCGGATGGATTCATTATCAATGGTGACACGCGCCACCACCGGACTGGAATACTCCCGATGCATGAGGCTGTTTGCCACCAATTCACGGGCGATCATCGTACGCGGGCTCACTCGCTTATCGCCCTTTAACACAAAGCGGTCAGGCAGATTCCGCTCAGTAAATTCACGGAGTTGCTCGTACGAATCGAACAAGTTGGTCCGCACCATAAGTCGGTCATCGTATCGGTCAATATTGTCTCGCCGAACCACGGCATCAGTAATATACGCTGGGCAAACCGAGGAAATGACTTCATCCTTGCCCAAGAGCAGCACTGCAGCAAGATTAAAGCCCTCTTCGCCGGTCGTGTAATCACGATCGTATAGCTTGGCGCTGCGGAACAGTTCTTCGTCAGACATAGTTCCCCAAGGGTGCCCAGCTCGCTGAGCGACCGCCAGCTGCCGCATTCGCGCAATCAGCTCAGGACGCAAATCAAACGGAGTCACGTAACGGAAAATTCGCCGTTCGGAATAGTAGTTCTGCTTGCGAATATACATTTGACTAATCTGGATATCGCTTTCGATGTGTGTATCCACATCAGCAATGCGATCAAACACTGCGCCCTTGAACCGCACAACCGAAGAACTCGGAGCTACCCAAATACGAACAATAATCCGTTCGTCGTACTCGATATGTTCCGTTTCCACCATTGGAGCCGGTTCGAACATCTTACGATTAGACACTACGTTGACAACGTTGCGCTCTATCTCACTAACGCGCTTAGAATCGACGCCGAGCACTTGACCGTCATCGTCAACGCCAAGATAAATGCTGCCACCAGAACGATTGGCGAATGAGCATACAGTCTCAAAAGTATCCGTATGAGGCAATTCGCTGCAGCGCTTGAACTCGACCATAGATGATTCACCGGCCTGCAGCACTTGCATAAGTTCATCCTGCGTCATCGCATTCCGCCCTTCATAGCGATAATTCATACATTAGGACATGGCACTTATCGTATTTTAGCATCTAATTAGTACATTAGGACATTGTTTTATGTCCTAATGTACTAATTAGGCGGCTAATTGTACTAATAATTGCACACTGATGTACTAATCCGATGATCGAATGCACTAATTGTCCGCGCAAATGCACTAATCGGATGACCGAATGTATCAATGAGACCTATAGGCAGCCGATTGGCTGACGATCAGCCCAGTCATTGGCTATCGGCCGCTAGCCAGTCAGCCGCCAGCCGCCAACAGCCACCCAACTAATAACCGCCAGCCAATCAGCCCGTCCAATCACTCCTTGTGTTCCAGTGCGGCCTTCAAATCGCGGCTACGGTAGCGTTCGCGCAGCATAGAGAATCCACCGAAGCCCACAAGCCACACCAGGCCGGCAATCGCGGAATTGCGCGTATCGTCCGCAAGGAACAACGTCAGGTAGATGAACACGAAGAACACGATTGCCACCGTATTGAGCACCTTCCAAGCGGGCATGACGAACCCGTCCGGAATGAAATCAGCGGAACGGCGGTACCTGCGATGCGCCAGCAGCGTCAGGATGTAGATGAACAGGAACACCGCGGAGCTGGCGGACGAGAACAGCACGAACGCTCCGGACACACCGGGGATGGCGTTGACGATCGGCGACAGCAGTATCAGCGCCGCGGACACCAGGATGGCGCGGGCCGGCACCTTGCGATCGGACACCTTGCCGAGCTTGTTCAGCATCGGGTTCGGCGACACCTCGGACAGCTGGTACAGGTGGCGGCCAGCCGAGTACAGCAGCGAGTTCAGCGCGGAAGATGCGGCGGTAATCACCACGAAGAACACCAGCGCGGACGCCCAGTTCAAACCGGCATACTGGAACATCATAATGAACGGGGATGCGAAGGAGCCGTCCTTGTTCGGCTTGAACGAGGTCCACGGCACAATGCACATGATGGCCACCAGTGCGCCCACATAGAAGATGAGCACGCGCACGATAATCTCGTTGATGGCCTTGGGCAGCACCTTGCGCGGATTCTTGGTCTCGGAGACGGTGACGCCCACGAATTCAATCATCTCGTAGGCGAAGAACACCATCTGGAAGCTCATGAGGAAGGCCATCCAACCGTTCGGCGCGAACGAGAAGTTGGCGAACAGGTTGTCGAATCCGGCGTGGCCGGCCGGGCTCACGTGGTCCACGCCGTGAATCTGCACGGCTGGGTAATGGTAGCCGATCACGATCATGACCACGGCGGTGGCGATCATCGCGCAAATCAGCGTGATCTTGATCATCGAGAACCAGAATTCCACCTCGCCGAACACCTTGACGGCAATCAGGTTGATGGAGACCAGCGACACCAGGAAACACAGCTCGATCAGCCATTTCCAATGGGTCAGGTCGATGCCGAACGTGTCGAAGAAGGTGATGAAGTACGTGGAGACGGCCGTGATCTCGGTCATGCCCAGCAGCACGAGCGCGGCCCAATACGTCCAGCCGGCGAAATGCCCCCACCCGTTGCCAAGGTAACGGGTGATGAAATTGATGAAGGTGTGCTGGCTGGGGTCACGGTACATCATTTCGCCGATGGCGCGCATCAGGAAGAACATGATGACACCGACCAGAATGTACACGAAGATGATCGAGGGGCCGGTTAGCGAGATTGACTTGCCCGAGCCCAGGAACAGGCCGGTGCCGATGGTGCCGCCAATGGCGATGAACTGTACGTGGCGATTGCTCAGGCCACGCTCCATCTCGTTGGTCTGGTCCAGGCTTTCGACAGACTTGAGTTTGCCCGTAGCCTGCTGTGTACCACCATTCACATTCGTATCGGCCATACTGATTTCATTTCTCTTCTCTGCCGCCCGATTGTTACGCACCAGACGCGATACTCGTTCAAAACAAGTTCAAACTGTATCACCGAAATATGTCACGAAAACCGCTCAGCTCAAGAATACATGCGATGATACTGTAAATATTCCGCCAAAAAGTTCAATTCATCAACACCAAATTGAACTTCTACCTCTATTCCACGGACTTGAGCGAGCTGACCGGGTCTACGCGATCGAGCACTGGGTTGGTGAACAGCTGCACCAGCAGCGCGAACGCCAGCGTCGCCACCACGGCAATCGCATAGCTGTACCAGTGCACTTCCACTTCGAAATACAGCGACGGCATATTCAACGCAGCAGTCAGTAATCCGCCTATCCACCTGCCAAGCGGCAGACCAACCACCACACCCATACCGGTCAATATCATCATCTCGCGGTTCACGTAGTTGTGCACCTCGCGGTCATAGAAGCCCAGCACCTTCAGTGTGGCCATCTCGCGGATGCGTTCGGACACGTTCGTATTGGCCAACGTAAACAGCACCACCAGCGCCAGGCCGCCGGCGAGCCCCACAATCAGCGCCACCACGGCACCCATCAAATCGAACTTAAACGTGGCGGCCAGATGCGCACAGCTCACGGCCTTGAGCACCGACGATTCCTCGCCCAACCGATCCGCATATTCGGCCTGTTCGGTCTCGGAACCTTTCAGCTTGGCGAGCATCGCGTTCCACGTCAAGGTCGAGGCAGTGCCATCTCCCGAAGCCGAAGACGTCACACCGTCGGCCGCAAACTTCTGGTCGTACAGTCGCTCACTGATGTACACATCAGAGCCGATGAGGTTGCGCGTCACCGCCGCAACCTTCACCTTGGCCCGCCCGCTGCCGCCATTGCCCAGCGTGACGGTGTCGCCGGCATGAATATTCAGCGAGTTGGCGGCGGACTGCGATACAATCACGCCACTATCGTCCAGCGCTACAGTGCCGCCACCCGCTTTGCCGAAGATATTGGGCAGCCCAAACCATCCATCATCGCCAGCTTGTTCCAGCGTGACCATATCGTTCAAGATATTCAGCGAATCGTTGGGCACGGTCATCAGCTGCACGGTTTCGCTTTCCTGCGCCGCATTGCTCATCTCGCCACTATCCACGCGCAGATTCAGCGTTTCGGTGGTTTGGCCATCTTGTGCCACCTGCTTGCGCATCGCGGTGGCGTCATCGTCATTGGCCACGACCATCAGGTCGTACTGGTAGATCTGCTCGTATTGTTTGACGCCAATCGTGTCGACGGTGTCATTAATCGCAAATCCGCAGATAATCAACGCTGTGCAACCGGCCACGCCACCCACGGTCATAATCAAACGCGACTTGAATCGGAAGATATTGCGCGCGGTGACTTTGCCGAGGAAGTTCAGCCGGCTCCATACCGGGCGAATCCGCTCCAGCAATATGCGAGCGCCCGCTTTCGGTGCCTTCGGCCGCATCAACGCGGCGGGCGTGTGCCGTATCTCCTCGCGACAGGCGAGCGCGGTGGCCACGCCCACGCCGACCACGAACAGCACGATGCCGGCCGAACCGTACAACCAGTCGTATTCGAGTCGCACACCGGGCAATATATACAGTCCCTCAATCACCACCAGCAGGAATGCCGGGATGCCAAGGAATCCGACCAGCAGACCGATGCCGCCGCCGACCAAGCAGGCGAGCAACGCGAACAGCAGATACCGGCTGGACACGGCGAGTCCGCCATAGCCGAGTCCAAGGTAGGTGCCGATAAGTCCGCGGTCTTCCTCGACCATGCGGGTCATGGTGGTCAGGCTCATGAGCACGGCGACCAGCAGGAACACAATCGGGAATGCGCGGCCGATGGATTCGATGGAACTGACGTCTGATTTGAGCGAGCTGAATCCGTCGATCGAAGCGCGTGTCTGCACATACCAACGTGCGTTGGCCACATCGTCGATGCGCCGTTGCTGCTTGGCGAATTCGCTTTCCGCTTCGCTTCGCATCGCATCGAGTTCAGACTGCGCATCATCCAGTTTCGCCTTGCCGTCCGCGAGCTGTTGTTCGCCTTCTTCCAGCTGCCGCTCGCCTTCTTCGAGCTGCTGCTTGCCGCTGGCCAGTTGGGCGGCCTGCGCTTCAAGTTGCGCCGACTGGGTTTCGAGGGTTGCGGCATTCGCTTCGAGTTCCGCGGATTTGGTATTGAGCTGTGCCTCTCCTGCAGCCGCTTCCTGTTCCTTGGCGGTCAGTTGCGCGTTCTGCTGGTCCAAGGTGGATTGTGCGGGGGCAATGGTTTCGTTTAATGTGCGCTGCAAATCGGCTTTCTGCTGGGTCAGACTGTCTCGCTGCGTTTGCAGTTCCGTTTGCTTGGCGGCCAGCTGTTGCCGCAGCTCACTGATTGACGGCACTTCAGGCAGGGTAATGCCAAGGCGCGCGAGCAGTTGCTTGATGGCCTGCCATGTGGGTGAGTTGAGGTCGATATTCGGGTCAAGTTGCGCCAGTAGATTGTCGGCCTGTTGAATCATGGACAGCATCTGATCAATTTGTGCCACGCCTTGGTCGATTTGGGTAATGCCCTGTTCGATTTTCGTGCGATTGGCAGTCAGTTCCGTTTGCGCCGCATCGAGCTGTTTGCGAGCCGAGGTGAGCTGCGCTTTGCCCGATTCGAGCTGGGTGCGCGCTTCGGCTATCTGCTGGCGACCTTGCGCGATCTGTTGACGGGCCGATGCAATCTGCGCACGTCCATCGGCGAGCTGCCGTTCGCCATCGGTAATGGTTGTCCTGTTGTTCTCCAATTCGGTACGGCTATCTTGCAATGTCGTTTCGTTGGCTTCCAGCTCGGCCCAGTTGTCGTCGATCTGCTTCTGGGCTTCGTCCAGCTGCTCGTTGGCCTCGTCTTGGGCATCGTCCAGTTTGCGCTGCGCGCTGGAGACGATCTGTTGACGACGGGCTTTCTGGCGTGTGGTCTGTATCTGATGTTCGATACGGTCGGCCACGGTTTTGACGGCTTCATCGTAGGCATCGGAAAACGTGTCAAAATCGGACGCACCAGTGACGGCAACCGATATCGCAGTGTATATATTGCCGGTCACGCCGTCGCTGGGTGCAAAGAACGTATAGTCCTCGGATGAGGTGGACCGGAAGGAGGTCATGCCCGAATAGCCGTCTGGATTGTTGAGGTCGCGCGGGTCAAGTACGACGCCGGTGATGGTGAGTTTCGTGGGGAACTGCGGGGATTGCTCGGCGTCGGCGTCCGTATTGGCGGCGGACTTCGCATCGGATGCCGAGGCATTGGCGGCGACACCTACCGTATCGGCATTATTGGAATCGTCAGTCTCCGTGGCCGCTACCGATATGACGGATGAAGAGGTGTCTTGTGGCGTCACAGTAATGGTGCCGCCAATCTTGAGTCCGCTATCGTTCAGGAATTGCTGCGTAACCGCCACTTCGCCGGCCTTGTTCGGCAGTTTGCCTTGTTGCAGGTACGGCTGATCAAGCCCTTCGGTACCGATTTCCTGCATGGTCACGGTTTTCTTGGTGCCGTCCACCAACGTGGTCACCGTCTGAGAACGTTCGGGCTGCACGGTTTGCACACCGTCGATTCGGCGCAGTGCCGTTGCATCATCATCGGTCAGGCCGTATGTGGATAGCACCTGCAGGTCATGCAGTCCCTGCTGATCGTAAAAACGACCGGCCGCCAGAAAAGCATCGCGGCATCCGGCGTAGATGCCGGTCAGCACGGCCACGCCAAGCAGCGTGATGACGGCGATCGAGACGAACCTCTTCCAGCTGCGCAGCCAGCAACGCAACGTATCTTTGGCAAATACCGCAGAAACGCCCGCTCCTCGACCGCCGCTATCGTCGAGGTTCCGCCGTTTCACAGAATGTTTCACAGGTTGTTTCACGAATCGCCTCGCTTGTTTCACGGGGCGTTTCACAGAGTGTCTTGCAGTGAGCATCGCCAATCACCTACCATTCGATATCGGCGATGGGCCGCGGCGTTGCGTTGACCTCCTCGCTGGTCACCTTGCCGGAGCGGAAGCGAATCACTTTGTGAGCCATCGGTGCAAGCGCGGAATTATGCGTGATGATCATTACGGTCATGCCTTGTGTTTGGCAAATATCCTGCAGCAACTGCAGCACTTCCTTGCCGGTCTCGTAATCGAGCGCACCGGTCGGCTCATCGCACAACAACAGCTTCGGCTTTTTGGCAATCGCGCGGGCGATGGATACACGCTGTTGTTCGCCGCCGGACAGTTGCGCGGGGAAGTTGTCCATCCTCTCCCCCAGTCCGACTTTGCGCAGCGTTTCCCCTGGATCGAAATGGTCAGGGCAGATTTGCGAGGCGAGCTCCACGTTTTCGAGCGCGGTAAGGTTAGGCACCAGATTGTAGAACTGGAAGACGAAGCCGATATCGTTGCGCCGGTAGGTCACCAGTTCCTTTTTCCGCAGACCCGTAATATCGCGTCCGCCGACCACTACGCGGCCGGTTGTGGCGGTATCCATGCCGCCCAGAATGTTCAATGCCGTGGTTTTGCCGGCACCGGACTGTCCCAGAATCACGCTTAATTCGCCTTGTTCGGCGGTAAAGCTGGCCTCGTCGAGCGCGCGAATCACACTGCTACCAGAAGGATATTCCTTGACCACATGGTCGAATTCGATATACGCCATCGCACACCTCCAACGCGCTCGTGGCAGCCACCTAGCCCCATAGGCCCCGCCAGAACTTCCTGCTATACTCAAGTAAAACAACACTGTGTCGGTTCTGCAACCAACAGTTGGATTGTGGGTTGTCGGAATTTGGGGAGAAGGCCATGGCCAAAGAATTGACGGAAAGCCGCCGCACCCGCTACACGAGACGTGCCATGCAGGACGCGCTTATCGAGTTGCTGCGCAATCAGCCGCTCGGCTCCATCACCGTTAAAGCGTTGTGCGAGCGGGCCGATGTGAATCGTTCCACGTTTTACGCGCATTATGCGAGCATCGAGGAACTGCTGCACGACATTGAAGACGAAACCATGGCCTGGGTCACCACCGCACTCGAACAGCTACTCGCCCAGCCAGATCCTGCCGGCATCGAGCATGTTATTGAGCGCATCTGCCAGTACATTGCCGACAATCGCAAGCATCTGCAGGTATTGATGAGCCCGAAAGCGGATATCGGCTTCCAGCAGCAGCTGCTGGGATTGATTTACAGCCAGCGCGGCGTAGGCGAACAGTTGCAATCTTCGGCGGGTTACCCAGCCGAGGCGCAGATGCGTATGCGATTCGCCGTGTCCGGCAGCATTGGGCTTTTGCAATATTGGCTCGCCACCGATCTCGCGGCCTCTCCCGAATCGGTGTCCCACACCATCTTCACCATGTGTATGCCTGCCACGCAGTGAACACGGTGAATTCAGTGAACTCAGTGAAGCGTGCGGTTTCATAAGCATCGCTCGCTATAGCTTCGCCTGCTCACCGGCCGCGCCCACGCCCGCGCTTGCGATAGCGCACAAATAGACGATTGACCATTTCTGAGACGATACGGCGGCATAGAATAACGAACGTTGCGCATCGCGGCAAGCCCCGCGTGCGCCAAAACCCAAGAAATGTGAGAGAAGGGCACAATGAGTACTGCTGATGCGCCTAAGAAGCCGCGCGAAACCGACGACGTGCCGGTGCCGGCCACGCTGCGCAAGTCACTGAAGAACCGTCATATCCAGCTGATTGCACTGGGCGGCGCCATCGGAACCGGCCTGTTCTATGGTTCCAGCGAATCCATCGCGCTGGCCGGCCCCTCGATTCTGCTCGCCTACTTGGTTGGCGGCTTCGCAATCTTCATGATCGTGCGCGCGCTGAGCGAAATGTCCGTTGAGGATCCGAAGGCGGGCGCGTTCAGCTACTACGCCACTCGCTACTGGTCCAAGCGCGCCGGCTTCATCTCCGGTTGGAACTACTGGTTCAATTACATCCTCGTCTCGATGGTTGAGCTGTCCGTGGTGGGCAAATTCGTAAACTACTGGTTCCCGGCGATTCCGACATGGGTGTCGGCGGCCGTGTTCTTGGTGATTATCTGCGCCGCCAACCTGCTGGGCGTCTCCAAGTTCGGTGAGTTCGAGTTCTGGTTCGCCATTATCAAGATTGTGGCCGTGATCGCCATGATCGTCGGCGGCCTGGCCGTCATCATCTTCGCTCTGCCCACCGCATCCGGCATCAAAGCGAGCTTTGCCAACTGGTTCACCTTGGAAGGGGGCTTCTTCCCGAACGGTCTCATGGAGCAGACTAAGGACGGCACCTGGACCGGCCTGTTGATGGCGCTTGTCGTGGTGATGTTCAGCTTCGGCGGCACCGAGCTCATCGGCATCACCGCCGGCGAAACCGAGGATCCGAAGACCACGATTCCGCGCGCCACCAATGATATTATTTGGCGAATCCTCGTGTTCTACATCGGCGCTCTGGGTGTGATCATGGCCGTAGTGCCGTGGAACACCATCGATGGCAAGTCCAGCCCGTTCGTGCAGATCTTCGATTCCGTGGGCATTCACGCGGCTGCCGGTATTTTGAACTTCGTGTGCCTGACCGCTGTGATGAGCGTCTACAACTCCGGCCTGTACGCCAACTCCCGCATGCTGTATTCGCTGGCCAAACAAGGCAATGCACCCGCGTATCTGGGCAAGCTCAACGCTAAGGGCGTGCCGGTGGCCGGCGTGCTGACGTCCGCCGTGATCACCGCCATCGCCGTGGTCGTGGTGTTCGTGTGGCCTGAGTTCGCGTTCAACTATCTGATGTCGATTGCCACCATCGCCGGCATCATCAACTGGACGATGATCATGTTCACCGAAATGAAGTTCCGTAAGGTGGTCGCCGCGGGCGGCGCTCCCGAGGATTCCGAGCTGGCCGGCAAGTCCGGCAAGGAAGCGCTCGACGCGATTCACTTCAAGCTGCCGTTCGCCAAAGTAACCCCGTGGGTGGTATTGGCGTTCCTGACACTGGTCGTGGTGCTCATGTGCTTCTCCGCCAGCTACCGCGTCGCCGTTATCGCCGGCGTGATCTGGCTCGCCATTCTCTTTGCGGCCTACCAGCTCACTCAGGCGAAGAAGTAAGGCTCCATTTGCGAATAGCTCTCACTGATGAGCACTCAGTGAGAGCTATTCGCAAATGGGATTTATTCATGAAACAGCTCATCGATGCCGACGAGCTGAACGTCGGATTGAGACGCCGCAGCATCGTCGACCAGTGATTGATCGAAACCGCCGAGCGAAAACAGCAGGTATGTTCGCTGGCCGATACCGGTTCGCGCAGCACGGTCTCGCAGTAGATTCAGCACGGAACGGTCCACCGGCGCATTGCGGAATTTGCACTCGCCCACAATGGCAGCATCAGACGCATTGTCAACGGCCATCACGTCTATCTCATCCTGACGATCCCACCAACGGCCAACCGCACGCGCACGGAAGGGCAACCGTCCAGCAGCACTCTCACGCCACATCCATTCACGGCACAGACCCTCGAACGGTTTGCCGGCAAAATCATGTAATACCGGCTTGATATGACGCTCGTATACGCCTTCCACATCGCCCCGCTCCAATTCCGAGCGATACGGAAATACAAACGAATACCAGAATCGGAAGAAATTGTCGCTCAGCTGATACAGCCCACGCGAACCTTTCGCCCGCTCCTTAGGCTTCGCCGTGACTGGGAACTCACGTTCCACAATCCCCAGTTCCATAAGATTGGCGAGATACGACGATACTGTTGCGTTTGCCATCATCGTGTGTGTCGCGATCTCATTCAGCGAAGTTGCGCCGAGCGCGATCGCCCGTATCACGCTGTTATATTTCGCAGTTTCCCGCAGTTCTTCGTGCAACAAAAATTCAACCTCGCTGTATAGCGGAGCAATGCGTCTCAGAATATGCCGCTTGACATTTGCGTCTATGGTCTCATCTGGGTCAAATTCCTCTAGGTAACGCGGGATACCGCCCAGTATTGCGTAGGCCAGCGCCTTATCCTCGCTACTATAGTTGGGGAAGAATTGCGCTGCATCCCAATATGGCATCGGCAGCATCTTCAGGATGCCGGTCGCACGACCATATAGCGGCGATTTTTCTCCCAACAGCTCCTTTTCGATGAAGCTCATGGCACTGCCGCAAATCACAATCATCAGATTTGCATGACGCAACGTGTGGTCCCAAAGATTCTGTAGCACTGACGGCAATGACGGATCAGATTTGACCAGATAAGGAAACTCATCGAATATCACAAGCCTGCGGCCGCCATCGCTCGGCTCTGGCAGCCGGGTTAACTCGGTTAACGCCCTTTCCCAAGAAGGATATTGACTCAGATAATCCTGGCCCGGGGCACCCGCCTCGAACATGAGACGGGAGAACGATGCCAGCTGTTCATCTTTAGTGGCATTCTGCGCCGCGAAGAATAAGGTTTCCTTGTCTTTTGCGAGTTGAATAAGCGTCTCTGTTTTTCCCACGCGCCTGCGGCCGTAGACGAACACAAGCTGTGCCCTACGCTCAGTGAAACATTCCTGCAGTTGCTTGAGGTCATCGTCTCGTCCGATGAATGCCATGCTGCCCGCCTCCTTTATGCCATACGCCGGCGTATTTCTATCGCATCACGATTTATTGTATCACGATTAGTATAATCGTGATTATACAAGCTGTGACGAGGTGCGGGTACGGGCCAATTTGCAAAAAACTCTCACTGAGGGGGAGGTGGTGACGGCTTTGAGGTCGAGCTTGCCGCAGGTCAGGTAGACCATGGTGGCGAAGTAGTCCATGTCACGGAAGCCGCAGGCCCGTCTCTTCACGTTCCGGACGACGCTGTCGGCGCCCTCGAGCACGGCGTTGGTGTACGGGTGCTCGAAGTAGGCGACGATCTCGGCGAAGTGGCGTCGGATCATGCGGGCGAAGGCCTTCATGGGCTCGAGCCTCGAGTGCATCATCCACGAGCACAGGCGATGCAGGCGCACCCATGCCTCGGACGGGGTGCGGCTGTCCGTGTAGATGTCCTGCAGGACCTCGCGCATCCGGCACGCGCGGGCGGTCTTCAGCCGCTGCCGCGTGAGGCCGCGCTTGGTCTCCAGCCGCAGGTCGGAGAGGGCCGCCTCGTT
>OOCD01001887.1_pt1 | contig 11947 bp, 14 predicted proteins | sample 1671791 | NCBI WGS metagenome assembly OOCD01 (sample SAMN06348193, study PRJEB24527) | human gut metagenome | biome: human gut; feature: ankylosing spondylitis patient; material: feces | host: Homo sapiens | place: China | collected 2015-10
TAAAGTCGGGTGATAAAATGAATTCTTCCAAAAAAATAATACGGCAGGAAAATCTGTCCAAGATGTTGGAACGCAATCCATTTTTGACAGACGAGCAGCTTGCTAAAGCACTTGAAGTCAGTATCCAGACAATCCGTTTGGATCGCCTGCGAATGAATATTCCGGAAGTACGTGAACGTACACGTCAGATGGCCGAAAATGCGCAGACAAAATTGAAAGCCATCGACAAAAAAGATATTGTCGGCGATCTTATTGATCTGGAATTGAATAAGATCGGTATTTCGATGCTGAAAATAACTCCGGAAATGGTGCTGGAAAAAACAGGCGTCGCACGCGGTTACTATATGTTTGCGATGGCCAATACCCTGGCTCTGGCTGTAGTCGATGCAGATGCGGCCTTGACAGGGGTGGGTAATGTTAAGTATAAAGTACCGGTCTATGCCGGTGCAACCTTAGTCGCTAAGGCGGAGGTGATCCGCCGTGAGCATGATAAATATGTTATCTGGGTCAAAGTTCGCAACAATAACGAAGAAGTGTTTCGTGCTAAATTCATTATTGTATCACTGCCCAACGAAAGGATCGAGAAATAGTGAAAATTGCGGTTGATGTGATGGGAACTGACTATGGACCTCAAGAACTGGTTTTGGGAGCTGTCCAGGCTGTCAGAGCGTATGACTGTGAAGTCGTTCTCGTAGGCGACTCCGAAATTATAAAAAAACTGCTGGAGGAATATAATGCTGCTGATGAACGAAAAATCACAGTACATCATTCCAGCGAAGTTATTAATATGGATGAACATCCAGGTATAGCAGTAAAAACTAAAAAAGATGCGTCTATCGTCGTTGCTACGAAGCTGCTGCGTGATAAAGAGTGTGATGCGCTGGTATCGTCCGGAAGCACAGGGGCGGCAGTAGCCGCAGCATTGTTTGGACTGGGACGCATCAGGGGCATCGAACGTCCGGCTATCGCGACTCCTATCCCAAGTCTTACCGGGACGACAGTAGTTTTAGACAGCGGTGCTAAAGTCGACGCCAAACCCGAACATATGGTGCAAAGTGCTATCATGGGCAGCGTTTATGCTGAGTTGATGCTGAAAATAAAAAATCCGCGCGTCGGGCTTTTGAATATCGGTGAAGAAGAAACAAAAGGTAACGAGCAGGCTCTTGCTACTTATCCTCTGCTCAAGGCTGAAGAACATATCAACTTTGTCGGTAATGTAGAAGGCCGTGACATTAACAAAGGCACTGTTGACGTAGTCGTCTGCGACGGGTTTGTCGGCAATGTAGTCCTGAAGTTTGCAGAAGGTCTTGCAAGTGCTATAATGAAGTTAATGAAAGAAGCTATTTTGAATGGCGGTTTTCTGGCCAAGCTGGGCGGACTTTTGATCAAACCGGCTATGAAGGGGCTTGCCAAGCGGCTTGATCCGGCTGAATACGGCGGTGCGCTGCTTTTGGGTGTCAAGGCACCTTTTATTATCTGCCATGGCAGCAGTAAAGCAAAGGCTATCAAAAATGCAATCGGCGTGGCTATAGATTTTGCTGAGCGTGATGTAGTTGAACATATCGCCGGCAATATCGGGAAATCAAGAAAAGGAAACGAGGAAATATAAATGGAAAAAGCAGTTGGTATTTTAGGTCTGGGCTGCTATGTGCCTGAAAAGGTGCTGACCAACCATGATCTTGAAAAAATAGTAGAAACCAGCGACGAGTGGATCGTTGAACGTACAGGCATTAAAAACAGGCATATTGCCGCTGAAGGCGAAGCTACATCCGATATGTCCGTTATTGCGGCAGAACGTGCTTTGGCTGACGCAGGCGTAAGCCCTGAAGAAATCGAACTGGTCATCGTAGCAACTGCTTCTGCTGACCATGCTTTTCCCTCTACTGCTTGTCTGGTACAGGACCGTATCGGCGCTAAAAACGCAGCCGCATTCGATCTGTCCGCAGGCTGCTCCGGCTTTGTTTACAGTCTGGGCGTAGCAAGCCAGATGGTAAAATCCGGTTTGTACAAAAAAGCGCTCATCATCGGTGCTGAAACTTTAAGCCGCATTATGAACTGGGAAGACCGCAATACCTGCGTTCTTTTTGGTGACGGTGCAGGAGCGGCGGTCATTGGTGAAGTCGAGGATGGTCTTGGTGTTTTGGGTATCGATCTCGGCAGCGACGGCAGCGGCGGTAAATATCTGTTCCAGCCGGCTGGAGGCAGCCGCAGACCGGCTTCTCACGAAACAGTAGATGCAAGAGAGCATTTTATCCATATGAACGGCAATGAAGTATTTAAATTTGCAATCCAGATCATGGGCAAAACGGCTAAACGAGCTTTAGCTAAAGCAGGTCTTGAACCGGCTGATGTCGATCTTCTGGTTCCGCATCAGGCTAATATCCGCATTATTAACAGTGCTGCTAAACGTTTGAAAATGCCAATGGAAAAAGTTTGGGTAAATGTCGATAAATACGGCAATACTTCCGCTGCTTCCATTCCCATTGCCCTGTGCGAGGCGCAGGAGCAGGGCGTACTTAAAAAAGGCGGAACAGTACTGTTGGTTGGTTTCGGTGCTGGCCTCACATGGTCTTCCATTGTGCTTAAATGGAGTAAATAAACCTGCAAGAACAATTGAGCAAAAGACGAAAGAGAGGTTTTCCCAATGAGCAAAATTGCATTTGTATTCCCGGGACAAGGTTCCCAAACTGTAGGTATGTGTAAAGATCTTTATGATAACTATACTTGCGCTCGCAAGGTTTTTGAAGCTGCTGACGAAGCTTTGGGTTTCTCCATCAGCGATATGTGTTTTAATGGTCCGGAAGATCAGCTGCGTCTGACCTTTAATACTCAACCGGCTATCCTGACTGCCAGCGTAGCCTGTGCTGAGGTGCTGAAAGAAAACGGACTGAGCTGCGAAGTTGCTGCTGGCCATAGCCTGGGTGAATATTCTGCTTTGGTTTTGGCAGGTGCTTTGGACTTTGCTGATGCTGTCCGTATCGTTCGTAAACGTGGCCAGTTCATGCAGGAAGCTGTTCCTGTTGGCGAAGGCAGCATGGCCGCTGTCTTAGGTCTTGAAAGCGATAAAATCATTGATATCTGCCGTACTGTTGAAGCTGAATGCGGTGAAGCTGTACAGGCAGTAAACTTCAACTGCCCTGGCCAGGTCGTTATTGCAGGCTCTGTAGGCGCAGTGGACAAAGCTTTGGCGGCGTTGAAAGAAGCCGGCGCCAAACGCGCTGTTCTTCTTCCCGTAAGCGCACCTTTCCACAGCACTCTTATGCAGCCGGCTTCCAAACGTCTGGCTGAAGTTTTTGAAACTATTACCTTCCACGACGCTAAGATTCCTGTCGTAGCTAATGTAACTGCAACTGAAGTTACCAAAGGAGAAGAAATCAAAGAATCTTTGATCCGTCAGGCTGCTGTACTTTGGGAAACCTCTGTCAACCATATGATCGCAGGCGGCGTCGATACTTTTGTCGAAGTCGGCCCAGGCAAGGTTCTGTCCGGTTTTACTAAAAAAATTGCCAAGGGTATGGCTGCTTTGAACGTCGAAGATGAAGCAAGCCTTGAAAAAACACTTGCTTATTTTAAGGAGGTTCGTTAAAATGCAGTTAGAAGGTAAAATCGCACTGGTTACAGGTGCTTCCCGCGGTATCGGTAAAGCTATCGCAGTGGCGCTGGCTGCTGCAGGAGCTGATGTCGCTGTCAATTATGCCGGTAACAAAGCTGCTGCTGAAGCAGTGGCTGCTGAAATCGAAGCTATGGGACGCAAAGTTCTGCTGCTCCAGGGTGACGTTGCTCAGCTTGAAGTCTGCACTGAAATGATCGATGCCGTTATCAAAGAATTCGGACGTATCGACATTTTAGTCAATAATGCAGGCATCACTCGTGACAATCTACTGATGCGTATGAAGGAAGAAGATTGGGACGCAGTGCTGAACACTAACCTCAAAGGTGTTTTCAACTGCACTAAAGCAGCTGTCAAATACATGATGAAACAAAGAGCGGGCCGTATCGTCAACATCACCTCTGTCGTAGGTGTAATGGGCAATGCCGGTCAGGCCAACTATGCTGCAGCAAAAGCAGGCTGCATCGGTTTCACCAAATCTGTAGCTAAAGAAGTTGCAGCCCGTGGCATCACTGTTAACGGTGTTGCACCTGGTTTTATCAAAACTGATATGACCAGCGTTTTACCAGAAAAAGTAGTAGCCGATATGGAAGCCGGTATCCCGCTGGCGCGTCTTGGCGAACCTGAAGATATTGCCAAGGCAGTATTGTTCCTTGTAAGTGACGATGCTGCTTACATAACCGGTCAGACTTTACATGTTGACGGTGGTATGGTAATGTAATTATGCAATTCTTAAAAAAAGACCTTTGGAAGGAGGTGAATCGTAAATGAGCACTTTCGAAAAAGTAAGAGACATTACTGTCGAGCAATTGAGCGTTGACGCTGATGAAGTAAAGATGGAATCCTCCTTCATCGATGATCTGGGCGCTGACTCCCTCGACATCGTTGAATTAATCATGGCTTTCGAAGAGGAATTTGAAGTTGAAATCCCTGACGAAAAAGCTGAAAAAATCCGCACCGTGGCTGATGCAGTCAAAATGTTGGATGAAGAAAAATAATCTTTTAGCAGCTCAAGGGAAAGCTCTTAGGAGCTTTCCCTGACAGTTGCAGTAGTCCTGAAATGGGGGATATTTGTTGAAACTACCAGTACTTAAAATAGGTGATTTGACAGCCGAAGTACCGATCATACAAGGCGGAATGGCTATCAGACTGTCTACCGCGCGTTTGGCGGCAGCCGTTGCGCAGGAAGGCGGAATAGGACTCATCGCAGCGTCCGGCATGGCGTTTGACGAGCTGCGTAAAGAGATCCGGCTGGCCAGAAAGCTTACCGGCGGGAAAGGCATCATCGGCATTAATGCCATGGTTGCGGCCCGCGAATTTCTTGGGCTAATTACCACTGCTGCCGAAGAAAAAATTGACCTGATCGTTGCCGGTGCCGGTTTTTCAAGAGATATTTTCGCCGTGGGGCGTGAACATAACGTAGCCGTAGTGCCCATCGTTTCCTCTGTCAAACTAGCTAAAATATCTGAAAAGCTCGGTGCAGCCGCTATTGTAGTGGAAGGAACAGAGGCGGGAGGACATCTTGGGACTCAACAGTCCATCAAAGATATTCTGCCTGACATTGTCAAGGCGGTCAATATTCCGGTTATCGCCGCCGGCGGAGCTACTGACGGTGCAGCTGTAGCGGAGCTTCTTAAATTAGGTGCCAGCGGTGTGCAGATGGGCAGTCGTTTTGCCGCCAGCGAAGAATCCAACGGTGCTCCGGCGCTGAAAGAATTATATCTCAAAATGACCAAAGAGGACGTTGTACAGATCGACAGTCCCGTTGGCTATAAAGGCAGGGCGATCCTTAATCCTTTTGCCAAACAGGTTCTGGAAGGTACGCAGCCGCGTCCCCGCACCTGTGATAACTGCCTTAAACAATGCTCCCGCAGCTTCTGCATCATCCGCGCGCTCACCAGAGCTCAGCAGGGCGATGTTGAAACCGGCCTTGTTTTTACAGGTGCCAATATGTGGAAGATCAAAGAAATTTTACCCGTGAAAGAAATTTTCAGAAGACTGAAAGAAGAAATAGCAAAAATTTAATTTGAGGTGATTTATTTTGAAAAGACGAGTCGTTATTACCGGTGTTGGCCCGATTACTCCAATCGGCATCGGCAAAGATGAATTTTGGGGCAATCTGATCGCTGGTAAATCCGGTATCGGTCTCATTACCCAGTTTGATGCTTCTGATCCTGGCTTCACCACTAAAATTGCAGGCGAAGTTAAAGATTTTGATTTCGCTAACTATGGCGATAAAAAAGAAGGCAAACGTATGGATCGTGTGACCCAGTTTGCTGTAGCGGCTGCTAAACTGGCAGTGGAAGATGCTGAACTCGATCTGGAAAAAATTGATCCCGTTCGTGCCGGCGTTTGCGTTGGCAGCGGCATTGGCGGCATCCATACCTTCCTCGAGCAGTCTTTAAAATATGGCGAAAAAGGTCCAGGCAAAATCAGTCCGTTCTTCATTCCGATGGAGATCCCGAATATGCCTGCCGGCCAGATTTCTATTGCTTTAGGCTTTAAAGGACCTAATACCGCTATCATCACAGCTTGTGCTACCGGTACTAACTGTATCGGCGACGCTCTGCGCACTATTCAATATGGCGATGCCGATATTATGATCGCAGGCGGCACAGAAGCTGCTGTTTCTCCTGTTGCTATAGCAGGCTTCGGTAACATGAAAGCTCTTTCCACCAACAACGAACATCCTGAAAAGGCTTCCTGTCCGTTCGATAAAAAACGCGACGGTTTTGTTATGGGTGAAGGTGCCGGCGTAGTAGTTATGGAAGAGCTGGAACATGCTTTGGCACGTGGAGCTCATATCTATGCTGAAGTAGTAGGCTTTGGCATGAATGCCGACGCTTATCACATCACTGCTCCTGATCCGAGCGGTGAAATGCCTGCCCTGTGCATGCAGCAGGCTATCGACGATGCTGGTATGAAACCGGAAGACGTTGATTACATCAACGCTCATGGTACTTCTACCCATCGTAATGATTTGAATGAGACTTTAGCTGCTAAAAAGGTTTTTGGCGATCATGCTTATAAAATGACTATCAGCTCCAACAAATCCATGACAGGACATTTGCTGGGCGCTGCAGGCGGCGTAGAAGCAATTGCTACCGTCATGACCATTGAGAATGGTATTATCCCTCCGACGATCAACTATGAAGACCCTGATTTAGAAGAAGGTCTGGACCTCGACTATGTTCCTAACGTAGCCCGTAAAGCAGAAGTAAGAGCGGCTCTGTCCAATAACTTCGGCTTTGGCGGCCATAATGCCACCATTCTCTTCAAAAAATATCAAGCTTAATTGAGAATAGAGTGATTTAAATGCAAGACACGCGCAAAGAGCAGCTGCTGAAGTTCTGTCAAAGCCTTGGCATCGAAATGCACAAGCTGGAACTTCTAAACAGCGCTCTGACGCATACATCATACGCTCACGAATCTAAAGAATTACCGCGTCCGGAACATAACGAACGCGTAGAATTTTTAGGCGACTCCGTGCTCAGCGTTATCGTCAGTACATATATGTACTGCACTTTCCCCAACCTTAACGAAGGAGAACTTACCAAGCTCAGGGCCCATATCGTCTGCGAAGCATCGCTGGCTGAATATGCCCGTAAAATAAATCTTGGTGATTACCTGCTTTTAGGAAAGGGAGAAGGTTTGTCGGGAGGACGCGAACGCGCTTCTATCCTGGCTGACGCTTTTGAATCTGTACTTGGGGCTTATTATTTAGACCAGGGTATGGAAGCAGCCCGTGTATTTTTACTGGGGTTAATGAAAGCCGAGCTGGATTTTATCTGTACGCACGGCATTTGCAGTGATTTTAAAACAAGGCTGCAGGAAGTTGCGCAGCAGGATGGCGATGTTGATATCGTCTATGAGCTGATCGGTTCCAAAGGTCCTGAACACAACAAACATTTTGCCACCATTGTTTCCGTTAACGGTAAACATATCGGTTCAGGCGAAGGCAGGACGAAAAAGGAAGCGGAACAGCAGGCTGCTAAAAGCGCTCTTGAAAAAATGGGCGCGCCTTTGACAGGCTTTCCTAAATAAAATAAACCCTTGCCGGTTTACCGGCAAGGGTTTTCTTTGTCTGCTGTTCAGCTCAGTGTGAAGGTCCATACAGGTTCAGCAGAACTACGCCGCTGACGACCAAAGCCATACCGACGGCGCCGATGGCGTTGATGCTTTCGTGAAAGACCAGCATTGAAATGATGGCTGCGGCAACGACACCGATGCCTGCCCAGGTTGCATACGCAATGTTCAAATCAATAAACTGCAGTGAACGGGACAGAAAATAAAAAGCGCCTGTGTAAGCTGCAACTACTACCAGCGAAGGTGAGAGCTTAGTAAAGCCCAGTGTGTATTTCAAAAATGTTGTGCCCAGTAATTCCAAAACAATAGCTAAACCTAAAGATACAAATCCCATGATATCCTCCTAATCATCTATGGCGTCACGTAAAGCCTTCATCCAGGCAAAGCCGCCTTCCAGCAGTGCGTTGCGCTGGGCGTCAGTCATATTACGCAGCGCCCGTTCTTCAAAATCATCCATTTTTTGTAAAAGCCCGTCGGCATAAGCAGCTCCCTGACTGGTAAAAACCAACAGCTTGACGCGTTTATCAGTAGGGCTGATTATTTTTTCGACGAAGCCTTTGTCTTCCAATCCGGACAGAATACTGTTGACCGTCTGTTTGGGCAGCATCAGTTTTTCGCAGATCAGATGCTGGGTACAGTCATTTGGAAAATTCCTTAAGCAAATACAGGGTCAGCAGTAAATTGTTATTGAGTCCGTGTGATTTGGCCCAGCGTTCATAGACGGCGTTTGTGCCGAACCAAAGGTCGTAGTAGCCGTGGCGTATCCGTTGCAGCTCTTTATGCATAAGCGCCCTCCTTTTTTAATAAAGTCCGAAATCGGACTAATTGAATTATAACAACATTTTCTAAAAAAGGCAAGTAAAATTTTGTGAATGACACCAGGGCGGATGGCGGGCATTGACCGGGAGCGGTGATACGGGTATAATGCAATTATCAAGCATGTTGATAAAAATGCAGGCGCACTAATAAGCCGCATTATAATAAACGTTTAATGCAAGGAGGCAGGGCAGTGGCAATTATACCTGTGTTTATACCGCATGCGGGCTGTCCGCACCAGTGCGTGTTCTGTAATCAAAAAACTATCAGCGGTCAGCAGACTGCGTCGTCGAGAGACGTAGAGCAGCAGCTCGAACGCTATCTGCAATGGATCAAACCGGGCCCTTCCAACGAAGCGGCTTTTTACGGCGGCTCGTTTACAGGTTTGCCGGCCGACTTGCAGACAGAACTTTTCCGACCTGTAGATAAACTTTTGGCGGAAGGTGTTATTGGCAGTGTTCGCTTATCTACCCGACCAGATTATATTGATGCCGCCCGGTTAGAGCTGCTGCAGGCACACGGCGTAAAAACGGTAGAACTGGGTGTGCAGTCGCTGGACGATAATGTTCTGGCAGCGGCAGAGCGGGGGCATCAGGCCACCGATGTTTATAAGGCTGTTTCTTTGCTGAAACAGTATGGCTTTGAGATCGGTCTGCAGTTAATGGTAGGTATGCCTGGTCAAAGCTTTGACAGCGTCAAAGCTACGGTTGAGCAGGTGCTCAGGCTCGGTCCTTCTTTTGCCCGTATTTATCCCTTGCTGGTAATAAAAGGCACGCCGCTTGAGCATATTTACGAACGTGGTGAATTTGAGCCTCTGACACTGGAAGCAGCAGTTGAGCAAAGTGCTTATGTATACAGCAAATTAACCCTGGCGGGTATCAAAGTCATTCGTGTTGGCTTGCAGGCCGATGAAGAGTTGTGCAGTGAAGGTAATATTGTTGCTGGACCGTTCCACCCATCTTTTGGTGAACTTGTGCAAAGCTTTTTGCTCTATGCCGAACTGACTCCGCAGCTGCAGAGGCTGCTTTGCCAAGGCGCGGGAAACATAGTAATAACCTGCCCGAGCAAGCTGGAATCAAAGCTGCGCGGGCTGAAAAACAATAATCTGCGGCGCTGGCAGCAGCTTGCAGGACCGGTTCCTGTAAATATCAAGGCCGGGCCTGATGCAGAACGTATTATGATAAGCTGGAGGTTGGACGATGAGTGAATGTCAGAGCTTTGACCCGGTCGCTGACACAGACAGCAGGCTGCTCATTCTCGGTTCCATGCCCGGTGTTCGTTCCTTGCAGATGCAGCAGTATTACGGACATCCGCAGAATCGTTTTTGGCCGTTGGTGACGATGCTTTTAGGCTATGCTGAGGTTCCTTTGGATTATGCGGATAAAAAGCAGATGCTTTTAGATAACCGTATAGCTCTTTGGGACGTACTGGGTTACTGCGAACGTGAAGGCAGTCTTGATTCAGATATTACCTGCGAGCAGCCTAACGATCTGGCCGAATTTTTGCAGAATCATCCGCAGATACATACTATCTGCTGTAATGGATCTGCAGAGGATTACTGTGCATTTCCTGCCTTCTACCAGCCCGGCCAATGCCCGCTGGAGCCTGACTAAGCTTTTGGAAGCGTGGCAGGTTATCAATACCGGCTGTTAAAAAATAAAAAAGCCTTGAATACTTTTTGTATTCAAGGCTTTTACTTTAGTTATCAGTTAGTTTTTCCTGGATATGCCTTCAGTGCTTCACCAAGGATATAAATTGCCTTTTTCAAATCATCACAATTGAGAACATAGGCCAGCCTAGCCTCATTAACCCCCAACTCAGGGTCGCTGTAGAAACCGTTGCCGGGAGCGAACATAACAGTTTCGTTATCAATAGCAAAATTTTCCAAAGTCCAGATAGCAAACTTTTCAGCATCGTCTACGGGCAGCTGCACCATAATATAAAAGGCTCCCTTCGGATCGGAAGCAACTACGCCAGGCAGCTCTTTAAGAGCGGCAACGATCGTATCGCGGCGTTTTTTGTACTCTTGATTCACTTCCTCCAGATAGCTGACGGGAGTAGTATATAAAGCGGCTGCGCCGACCTGTTCCAGAATCGGGCTGCACAGACGGCCCTGGCAGCATTTGATAATCTGCTTGGCAAGCTCTTTGTTTTTGCTGATTATGCAGCCGATACGGGCGCCGCAGGCACTGTAGCGTTTAGAAACCGAATCAATGATGATCAGGTTGTCGGCAAGCTCGGGCATTGTGCCAAAGCTTCGGTAAGCGCCGTCATAAACAAATTCACGGTATACCTCGTCAGCGATCAAAGCCAGGTCATATTTGCGGACGATTGCTGAAATCATATCCATTTCTTCCTGTGTATAAACAACACCGGTCGGATTACCGGGATTAGTCAGTAAAACAGCTTTTGTTCTGGGCGTGATCTGCGCTTCGATAGCAGCAGCGTCAGGCAGATGGTAACCGTCAGTCACATTTGTCTGTACAGCGTTGATTTTAGCGCCGAACTCTCTGGCAAAAGTAGTATAGTTAGCATAAAACGGCTCGAATACCATGATCTCGTCTCCTGGATCACATAAGGCCATGACAGCAAAAATCAAAGCTTCGCTGCCGCCGTTGGTAATAAAAATATCATCGGCAGCAAAATCCATACCTTTTTCGGCATAGTATTTGCGTATCGCTTCGATCAGAAAACCTTCGCCTTTGGAATTGCCATAAGCAATTACCTGCTCGTCATAAGTGCGGATGCTTTCCATAAACTGGTCAGGAGTTTTGATATCGGGCTGTCCGATATTCAGATGGTAGATTTTTTTACCCTTCGCTTTAGCTGCATCTGCATACGGCGACAGCTTTCTGATAGGTGAAGAAGTCAAACTTTGGATACGTGCTGAAAGTTTCATGTAAAATCCCCTCACTGCTGATAAATTTTGTCCGGGCGCCAGGACCCGGGGTTATTCTGGCACTTGGCAGCATTTCTGCTGTCTTGCCAAGTGTTCATATTATATCATAATTAAATCGTTATTTTTAGCATCAGGATAAAAAATGTAAAAATATTTTTGATTGCCATTATCTGGTTGTTTATATTGGATGTATATTTGGCTGATTACAGATCAATGGCAATGACATTAGGGTTAAAAGATAGTTTTGCAATATTGCCACATGTCCAGAATGATTTTTATTTTAACAAAATTATGTTGCTTGGTGGCATGATTTTTTTTGCAGATATTCCCTTTATGTCAGGAGAAGAACTTTATGTAGTGCTTAAGATTGGAAAAGAAAAGTGGTCACAGATTAATTGCTGTTATATCGTCTTGAGTGGTGTATTACTAAGCACATTGCTTACGGTGCTTAGCTTGTTGACAATTTTACCTGCAATTAGTTTAAAAAATGAATGGGGAACATTGTATCAGACATTTGCTTTTTCAGGAACGGCAGG
>OOCD01001895.1_pt1 | contig 11887 bp, 16 predicted proteins | sample 1671791 | NCBI WGS metagenome assembly OOCD01 (sample SAMN06348193, study PRJEB24527) | human gut metagenome | biome: human gut; feature: ankylosing spondylitis patient; material: feces | host: Homo sapiens | place: China | collected 2015-10
GTGCAGGGATCGTTGCACCCGTCGTTGCAGGGGTCGTTGCTGCCCTCGTTGCATCCTGCTGTGCTATTCTGCTGGTAATCATCGTAATTAACTATCGTAATCATCGTTGCACGGGTGGCAGGGTGTTTCGCGCGGCTTATCATCTGATCTGCTTCGAGGAGAGATAGAAATTTGAGGATGGTATGCTCGGACGGCTTGCGCTGCACCCCGTTGTCATCTTTGTATGCCCACCGCTCGCGGAGATAGTGGACGGATGCGATCAATTGCCCCCGTTTGATGGTTACGAGGTCTGATCCAACAAGGCGTTTGCTATCTCTCCATTCGGCGAGCATCAGCAGGTCGATCCACCACTTCAATTTTCGCGGATCATTCCATATCCAATGCTCCCGAATGGTTTGATATATTTTTATCCATCCTCCCATCATCTATTTCCCCACGAAAGCAAAGTAGATTTCAGCGAATTGTTCACCTGCGTATTTCGCCAGCGCGGACGATTTGAAGCAAAGGCGAGACCCGACACCCGCATACGTAAACGAGGGCGCGTTATTCGAATCCGCAGACGCAAAACCGGCATACGCGCCGTAAGACGCAATACCGCCGAACAGGACACCTTTCTTGCGCTCCTCCTTGTCCATCTTGGCGATCTCCTCCTTGGTGTAGAGCCAAAACCACGGGAAGTAGCGGTATTCGTCCTCGGTGAACTGCGGTGTCCAACCCTCGTTGAGAGCGGCGGTAATGATGCGGAGTTTGAGGTAGGCTACGAGATCGGAGCTAATATCCGAATCGTCTTCGAGGAACAGATGCCGTTTGTGGTATTCTTTTACGAGCGGATGGTGCTCGCCGAGTTCCTTGAATGCGTCATCAAAGGTCTTGATGCGCTCCATGATGTTTTTCGGGCGGAACATCTCCTTGCCGAAGAGATTTTCGAGCATCTTCTTGTTATCGGCATTGCCTTTCTTGTAGGCATCGAGCAGGTTGTTTTTCTCGATGTAAATATTGTTTCCGTTCATTTTCAGTATGTTTTTTAATTCGTCTTGCGTAAAACATTTCGCGCATTCCATGATGAAGTGCGACAGATGCGCTTTGTCGCACCAATATCCGAGGCGGTTGCAGTCTGCGATATTCCTGACATCACGGTAAATCGTGAGTTCGACGAATATCTGTCCCTCTTCCTCCTTGCGGGTCTTGTCCTGCTTTACTATCAGCATTGCATTCGATTTTTTAATCACTCATATCGACATGGTGTACATTCTTGCATTGATCGCAGATATATACCACATCGTTACACCGATACAGGTATTTGGAATTATCGAACTTCCGCCGGATATGCCCGGCTTCCCTACATTTTTTTAGTTCGGAAGCATTAAAATCGAGTTGCCATCCGAGGTCAGTATATCCCTTTGGCAAGACGAATTTGTTTCCGTTAGGGTTTGGTATTTTTTTCATTCTCAATTTTCTTTAATCGTGGAATAATCCTTTTTGTCAGTCTTACGGCATTGATGAGCCGCGTATTTCCGCTGTCTATCTGCACGTTTTCGAGTATCTGCGGCAGGTAGCGGATCAGCGTTGAAACTATATCGTTCGGCACGGGTCGCATATCAGTAGGGCATTTTATCGAGATTGACCTCCAATCCTGCACGGGCGATATATGCCGGTTTTCCGGCGATTTGCCGAACTTCTTCGGCGAATCCTTTGGCATTGCTGTTGCCGTCGGAGAGATGCAGTAAAATCACCTCATTTGCCGCCGATAGGTCGGTCGTCCGCAAAATCTCTTTCGTCGTCTGCAATTCCATGTGCGAACCCAGCAGCCGTCCCCGCATGGCGGGAGGCATCCGCCCACTGTCGATATTGCGCTGCAAGATTGCATCGGAGTAGTTCGCCTCGATCATGATGTGATTCAGGTTCGGCAGCCGGTATTCCAGCATCATCGTATCGGTGATGAAAAGCAGGCGTCCCATCTCCTGATGCTCGATGACGAACCCGACGCACGGCACATCGTGGACGACCGGCAGTACGAAGACCTTGAAGCCTCCCACTTTGTAGCCGTGCATCGGTTCGATTATCTTGCAGAATACGCGATTTCTCGGATTGGCGGCGTCGAATACATCGGCGAGAGCCAGTACGCGGATGCCGCAGGTGAGAAAGTCGTTCAACGACCTTGCATGATCTTCGTGTCGGTGAGATACGAGGCATCCTACCACCTTGCCGAGCTGCCAGCCGAGACCCTTTTTGATGTCGCGCATCGGTATTCCCGCCTCGACGATCAAAGTTTCATCGGCCGCTTCGAGGATGTAGCAGTTGCCCCGTGATGAACTCCCCAAACATTTCAAGATCATACTCTCGTGCCGTCAGATCAGTATTCAGGTGCAGGAGCGGGTGCGGCCTGCTCCGATCCGGTTTCCTTGACTTCCCCCGTTTCCGTATCGACCTCCTCGTATTCCGTTGCCGAGAGATCGACCGTCTGCGCTGCGGCATTATCGAGCGTGTCGTTGCGGTTCGACATGGCCTCATCCTCGACATCGTGAGCCATCGCGTTCTGCATCTCGACGGAGAGATAGCCGTATTTCGACAGCAGGCGGCGAATCACCGTTTTCAGAGCCATGTCGTTGAAGTTGCCCTCCCATCCGACTTTCTTGCCGATGATGCCGTCGTTGGCTTTGGCGATGAGCTGCGCGACGGTCGTTTCTTTCTTCACGGAGGGAGAATACCGCTTGGCGTAGGCGGCCATATCCTCGACGGTTACATAGAGCGTCTTGGAAAAGCCGTTGAGCAGCTCGAAATAGCAGAAGTAGCCGATGATCTTGTCGGAGGTCTTTTCGCCGTCGAAAGCGATCTCTCCCGTGAGCTTGTTCACCTTGCGGACTTCGCCCTCATAGACTACATCGGCATTGATCGTCCGGTACTGCCCCGTTCGCATGGCGAGCTGGATATAGCCCTTGTAGCCGGGGATGAACGTCGGTGTAGGGACTTTGACCCATGAGCCGTCAGCCTGTTTTACCGAGTTGTTGTAAACCACGATGTAGGCGAAACCGAGGGCCTTGTTCAGAGGCAGGCGGAGGGTCGCCGCGCGGAGTGCTTCGGCGATGACTACCGAGGGCTTACAGGTCTGCAACGACCGGTCGCCCGTATAGAGGTCGATGAGCGATGCGACGAACGTATCCTTGTGTTCGCCGAGGGCGTTCTTGAACTGCTCCTGTACCGACGGAGCATTGATTGTTGCTTTGAGCAGATCGACGGGGCGATCCTGCTTTGCTATTGCTTGATTCATTGTAAAGTTGATTTTGAATGTTAATTTTCTGCGAGTTTTTTAAGAGCGGCGAGTTTTGCACCGAGAGACACGACTTCTGCCATGTTGGGCCGTTCGATGAATACGGCCATGCTTTCGATCAGCCTTTTGCCGCTTCCCATGATCGCTATACATTGGGTAGTCATGTCGCTGTCTTGCGGCTTCTCGTTTACGAGGAGGATGCAAGACCTCTCATCGCCCCCCCCCCTCCGGCATCAGTGTTTCGATCTCTTTTACCATCTCCTCCACGCGGAGGATAAATGCGCTTTTCTGTTCTTCGGTTTTCATAATTGCGTTGAATTTTAAGTGAATGATTATTAGTTGAAAAGGCTCTGCGGTTGAGCCGGTTTCCCGTTGTGTTTGATGACGAGCTTGTCGTCGAGCGATACGAACAGGCGGATAACCTGCGATTGTGTCGGATGCAGGGTATTGACGCTCTCCGAACCATCGGCGAAAATCGGGGCGGAAATGCCCTCGAAACGGCATATCGCGTTGATGATGTCGATACCCGCGTTGAATTGCCCTGCGGTATTGGCATCGGAGAACGGCACGCCGTTCACCATTGCTTCGCACGTTTCCACTTCACCTCCGTTGATCTGTGTCTCGAAGAGGCGGAACTTCACGAAGTCGAACAGCCCGTTGATCTTGCTTTCGATGGCCTCCGTGCGGGCTTTCGAGAATGCCGCCATCGTGAACTCTATGCCCTCCAACTGCGCGAGTTCTTCCGACTGCATCCGGAGGGATTTTTCGAGTTCGGCGATGCGCTGGTTGTTCTTCTCGATCTGCTCGCGCTTCATCAGCCGCGATTTGAGCGTGTCGATTCCGGCGACGAGCGAATTGCGGCCCTCGCGCAAGAAATCATCCTCTGCGGCAGCTATGGGCTGCGAAACTTCCTTTTCGAGTTTTGCGATTTGCTCTCCGAGTGCTATATACTCGGTATTGGCCGCGATGGTCGGGGTGGCGTCGGGTTCGATGAGTTTTGCCGTGAGGATGCCGCTCGTTTCGATTTCGGAGATGATAGATACCTGTTCGGCGATCTTTTCCTCGATTTCCCCGATATATTGATTCACCTCCTCCATGCGGAGTTTGTTCTCCTTGCCGCGACGATTGTTCTCTTCGAGGTCGGCGGCATTCCGGCGATTGAAGTTTTCGGTGATCTCCTGCTGGCGGCTCTCGATCTCCTCGATCTCGAAACGGCGCTTGCAGGTCGGGCAAATAAACTCGTTCTCATCGAATACGAGCTTGCGGGCATTGATTGATTGCCATTGCTTGATAAGCTCGGCGCGGCGATCGGTGCATACCTCTACCTCTCGGCGGGCATTGGCGAGGTCGCGCTCGGCGGCGGCTTTGTCGCGCTTCGCCCGCTCCAAATCCTCGGCAGCGGCCCGCTGCTTGGCCTTGTCGGAACGGTAGAGGGCCTGTACTTCGTCCTTGATTTTGAGTTCGAGGGCCAGCCGTTCGTTTTTCAGGTCGCTGATTTTGCGCACCGTTGCAAGCCGTTCCTCATTCGCGGCGGCATAGGCTTTCGATGCGTCGTTAATCTGTTCCTCGACCTTTGCGAGTGCCTCTTGTTTTTGGCGGAGTTCTTCTTCGAGGGCCGCCCAATCCTCCGCCTCCGGCACATCGCGGCGGCGTTCGTCGATACGTTCGGGAATGGCCTCGATTTCGGTTTTCAGACGGCGTTTTTTCGCGGCGATCTCTTTCTTGTATTCCTCCATCGTCTTACCCGTGAGCGAGGCAAGGAGGGCCGCAAAATCGGCATTTCCGGCGGCTATCTCCTCGTCGGTGATACCTCCGGCCATACGGAAGAGCATCGACCGCTGCGTATCTACCGACTGCGATGTGAAGTAGAGGGGATTGGTGATGAACTTGAATACCTGTTCGGGACAGATGGCGGCGATCTTCTCGTTCCACTCCTTGACCGAGCAGGGTACGTTGTTGTAGAGGCGTTCCTCTTCATGTCCGACGAACTCCTCGACCGCCGAGCCGCGTTTCTTCGTCCATTTTTCATTGAACCGACGGCAGAGGGTTACGACCTCGCCATCGACCAGCAGGACGGCCGATACCTCGTGCGGGAGTTTCGGGATGATGTTTCCGGCCTCGTCGTAGGTCTTGATGCCGAACTGTTTTCTGTCCTCGCTGTTCTTGCCGAACAGGAGCCATGTGAACCCGTCGAAGATCGAAGTTTTGCCGATGCCGTTGCGCCCGTAAATCTCCGTGAGCGCAGGGTCGAACTCGACCGTCAGATCGCGCAGCCCCTTGAAATTGAGGAGCCGGATTTCTTTGATAATTACCGTTTTCATTTGCGTTGAATTGAATGTTTACTGAATACTCTCGATGTAATATTGAGCGACCCTTTTCCCCGTCGTCGTCTCAACCCTCGTTGCTTTGAACTTGATTTCGGGATGGCTTTTCCGCAGGTCGCTGATGCGTGATGCGAGCCTCATGCACCCGAAGAGCCGCAATGCTTCGAGGCTCGTGATCCGGCTTCCGTTCAGCAAGTAGGCGAGTATGCGCTTGCATTGGCTTTCGGATTCCTGAATATTAGGGTTGTCGTTCATATCTCTGCTATTTATGCGTTACGGCGTAGGTCGTGCCCCTGCTGCGGATTTCATCGTCGGTCGGGACGCGGGATTGAAGCTGCCATGCTTCGATCTCCTTTTTCCTGAAATAGATTTTGTTGCCCTGCTTGTAGTGCGGAATCTTCTTTGCACTCGTCAAATGCCGCACGCGGCTTTCGGATATGCCGAGCAACAGGGCGATCTCCGAGGTATTGAGCACCTCTTTCGAACCGAGAAGTAGAAGCCGCTCGATACGTTCCAATCTTTCCTCTACTCCCATGTGTCGTCCTCCTCCTGCATCGTTTTCGACATTTCGGGAATCAGCCCGCGAGCGTCCCAATAGTCGCACATCCGAAAGATGAGATACCAAGCCCCGAATCCGATGATCTTCGGGATTATCAGGGCGAGCAGCCATGCTCCGAGCGGTTGGTCGTCTATGGGGACGGAGAATGTCCCGATAACGGCGATCATACCGACGACCATCAGAACGTAGTATCGCCAATTCAGCAGAGCTTTCATATTTCATTGGATTGCACCTCCGATTTTGGGAAGAGGCCGTTTATATTCAGGTTGTAGCGACGGGCTATGATACTCTGCGTCAGCTCGTCGGGGACTTGCCGACCGCAGAGCCACATCTTGACCGTATTCTCGGAACGATGCGTGAGCGCAGCGATCTCGGCGATGAAATTCTGCGCGGGCGTCGGCTTCTTTTTCTGCTCCGCATAGAGGTCGAAAAATGATTTTTTCTCTGTTCTGCTCATATTTCGTCGATAATTATTCACTTGTTAGGTACTATTTTTATATATTTGCACCCGACGGATTTTATTGATGCGTCAATATCTTCCCGTATTGCAAGGGCAAAGATAAATACTTTTGTTTGGATAACCAACATATTTCTTTGTTTTCTGCAAAGAAAAATATTTGGCATAGATTGGGATTTGCGTTTGAATAAGAATAACATTGTGATATACAAACATATATGACAGGACAGAAGATAAAGGACATACTTCGCTCGGAGGGCATCACAATTGCGGATGTTGCGCGGATGCTCGGACATAATGGGGATCAACGCCTGCATAGTGCCCTGAAATCCGAGGATGTCAAAAGCGGGTTGATCGAGGATATTGCCCGTGTTACCAACAAAAGTGTTTGTTATTTCTATGAGGGTAGCGGGAATACGGTAGCGACGGATCACGGTATCGGGTGATTCGAATCAGATCAATGCGCTGTCGGAGAAATTCATCGCCTTGCTCGAAAAAAAGGACGAGCAGATGGATCGGCTCATCGGGATTATAGAAAAGAATAATAAATAGAGGTCGGATATATGAAAACAGAAGAGATAAAGGAGTTGTTCGAGCAGTTCGAATCTATCGCCAATGAGTATGAGGGGATCGAATGTTGGAGTGCGCGAGAACTTTGCGGGCTTCTCGGCTATTCGAAGTGGGAAAAATTCTACAATGTAATCGAAAAGGCGCGGGATGCGTGTGTAAACGCAGGAGAGCATGTCGAGGATCATTTTCCCCGCGTCGGGAAAATGATCGAACTTGCCAAAGGTGCGCAGCGCGAGATTGATGATTATATGCTGACCCGCTATGCCTGCTACCTGATTGCGCAGAACGGCGATCCCCGCAAGCCGCAGATCGCATTTGCACAAAACTATTTCGCTGTGCAGACCCGTAGAGCGGAGTTGGTGCAGCAGAGAATCCTCGATTACGAACGGGTGCAGGCTCGCGCGAAGCTGGCAGAAACCGAAAAACGACTGTCAGGCGTCCTGTATGAGCGCGGCGTCGATAGCCGGGGTTTTGCGATTATCCGGTCGAAAGGGGATAGGGCTTTGTTCCATCTTGATACAGCATTGGTAAAGCGCAAACTCGGTGCACCCGATTCCCGTCCGCTGGCCGACTTTCTGCCGACGATCGGTATCAAAGCGAAAGATTTTGCCGCCGAAATGACCTCTGTAAATGCCGAGCAGAAGAATTTGCACGGACAGATGGCGATAGAAAAGGAGCATGTCGATAACAACGTCGCCGTCCGCAATATGCTTTTGAGCCGGGGTATCGTCCCCGAACAGCTCCCTGCGGGCGAAGATGTGAAGAAAGTCGAACGACGGCTTAAATCGGAGGAAAAGACGCTAATCAAGGGGAAGAAGAAATGAGCCGCAGACGGGTTTACAGCGACAATACGTTGGCTATTATGGAGCGGTTTTTCACGGCGTTCGACATTGCCGTACAGAATCGGCTGATAAAGAGTATCGCCGAATATTGCCGGGATAATTCGATAGCTCCGCCTCATTTCTATACGCAGCGTAAAGACCGCAATCGTGGCTATTTCGAGGTCGGATGGCTCGTTCCGCTGGTTCGGGATTGCGGCATATCCGCGACATGGCTCCTGACCGGACGGGGCATGATGTTCCAGCAATAGAAAAAGGCATCGAAACCGATGCCTTTCTTCGTTAGAATATGTCGGGTATCTTGGCGACCGCTGCCTGCTTGTTCTTGTCGAGCACCTTTGCGTAAATCTGCGTGGTCGATAGCTCCCGATGTCCGAGTAGCTTGCTGACCGTATAAATATCGGTTCCGAGGTCGAGCATCATCACCGCGAACGTGTGGCGGCCGCAATGGAAGGTTATATCCTTATGGATTCCGGCCCGCAATACCCACCTTTTGATCGTTTCGTTGGTGCAACTCGGAGAGTGGATGTTGGGGAAGATATGCTCGGCGTCCTTGCCGCGCTCACCCATGAGTTCGGCGGCCTGCGGCGGGATGTCGAGATATTCCTGTCCGCTGGTCTTCTTCTGTTTGAAGATAATCCGAGTGAACTCTCCCTGCTGATGCACATCGCCCCATGTCAGACGGATCACGTCGGAGCGGCGCAGTCCCGTCAGGCAGGAGAACAGGAACGCCCGCTTGATGGCCGGATATTCGCATTCTGTTTGAGCGAGCCGCTGCACCTCTTCGATGGTCAGGTACATGCGTGTTCCCTCTTCGGCCTTGAAACCCTCGACGCCCCTCATGGGGTTGATAGGTATGATGCGATCCTCGTATGCTTGATTCAGGCAGGCCCGCAGTTTATTGAAGTAGCTGACCCGTGAATTGCGAGACAGCGGATGATCCTTGATGCGATCCCGCTCGTCGCAGCTCCACGCGCACGCATCTTTCTCTAAATAGTCCCGAAATCCCTGCACCCATTCCTGCGTGATCTGCGAGAACCTGATCCGCTCGTTCGGCTCGTATTTTTGGAGGTGTTTCAGGCATGATTTCCAATTCCCCCAATTTCCGGTACTCTCCGCTCCGAGCCGCCGGGCGCACATCGCACGGTAGTAGTCGAAGAAGAGGGTGTCGGAGGCGTATGCCGACTTGAAGCCATGCTCGCCGTTCTGCACCTCGACGATGCGCCGTGCCTTGATCGAGTTGGCGAGTTGGAGGGTTTGCCGGTTCGCCTCCCTGTCGGCTTTTGTCTTTTCGGGAATGAGGTACAGTTTCAGAAATTCGTATTCCCGCTTTCCGTTCAGGTAGATGTCGAGGTAGAGGCTGACGTTCCCGTTCGTCAGCTTCTTGCGCCTGATCCGGATCGGTTCTTTGATCTCCGCCATATCCTTTTGCGTTGAATGATTTTTGTTACTTCTGTTACTCATTTTGGCCGAGTAACAGAATAGCAACACAAAAGTAACAAATTATTTGCATCCGTACAGCAAAGAGATGAGAAAATTTTGTTTGGCAGATAAAACTGTAAATAGCTTTGTTATTGCTGTTTATATGCCGATGATGTGCTGGCGAAATGGCGTTTTGGTTAATTGGAAAAATGACGACCTATTTTCCGATGCAGAAAATATTAAAATAGCTTATATTATTGATGTCCAGATAATTGTGCGTGATATGAAGTGTGTCGGGGACATTCTGGGGACGGAATTTTGCTGGCCAAAAGAAAAAAAGATCAAATACAAAATCGCTTTTTACCCCATATCGGAGGTTATGTTTCCCAAAGATATGAAAGATAAATGTAATCCGCGCAAAAGGTCAATCATAGGAGTTTAGTCTGGTTTGTTGTATATCTATTCAAGTTCTAAACTAAACTTTCTTCACAACGTCGAAATGGCGGACATCGGTAGCAAGAATGCTCATCTCTTTTTCTTTTGGCCAGCAGCTTTTGTCATTTTGTTTTTAGTAAGTAGTTATTGATGCTAGACAGATTGATTTAGAAAAAAGGTTGTATCATTACAACCTTTTAGGTGTTTTTTGTATCTTTGTACTGTTTGTTGATAAATATGAATATGAAGTATCTTAATATAAAGAAAGCGTTGACTGCATGGCAGAATTTGCAGCCGCTGTCGGAGAAGGATAGGGAAAGGCTCAGTCGCCGTTTTACTGTGGATTTCAATTACAACAGTAATCATATTGAGGGTAATACGTTGACTTATGGCCAGACGGAAATATTGCTACTTTTCGGCAAGGTGATTGGGGAGGCAGACGTGCGTGACGTACAAGAAATGACTGCGAGCAACGTCGGCCTACGAATGATGACGGAAGAGGCTACGGTGAAGGGAATGCCATTGACGCAGAATTTTATCCGGACATTGCATAAAACCATATTACGAGAAGATTATACTGTTTATCGAGATTTGCCTGGTGGTATGCAGACGAGTTATGTGATTCATGCCGGCCAGTATAAGACTCGGCCTAACAGTGTTATCACCCGATATGGAGACAGATTCGAATATGCCTCACCCGAGGAGACTCCTGGATTGATGGGCGATCTGGTGGACTGGTATAATGCAGCAGAACAAGAAGGGAAACTATCTCCAGTAGAGTTGGCCGCACTGTTTCACTACCGTTATATCCGCATTCACCCTTTCGAGGACGGTAACGGTCGCATTGCCCGGCTGATGGTGAACTACATTCTGACTCGTCATGATTATCCGATGATTGTAGTCCGGAGCCGCAGAAAAAGTGAATATTTGGAAGCTTTGCATCAGACGGATCTCGAAGTAGGTCCTGTCCCCAGTGATGGAGCCCATGCAGGGATTAAGGATATCCGTCCTTTTTTGAAATATTTCAATGACTTGGTGGCTACGGAAGTGTATAATGATGTGCTGTTCGTGAGCGAGAGGAATGAGAATGTGTGGTGGTATGATGGAGAGCGGATTGCATTCCGAACACCCAATTATACAAAAATTCTGAACGCTATGCGAACTCAGCCCACGCTGACGCTTGCAGACATGAAAGATGAAACGGGTATCAGTATGACGGCTATTCAGAAGCTGCTGGATCAACTGATTTCCAAGAAATATGTGGAACGTGGAGAGAGGGATGGTAGCTGGAGAGTGTTTGTGTCGCAATAATTCCAAATTAAATAGACTTGAATTTATAACTTTTTGAGGCGGATTTCTCTTGCCCAAGTTTCAAAAGGCTATCGGTTACGTTACTTGCATGATTCGGCTGTAGACTTTGATGCTGATGTCTACTTATCTGTAGAATAAACAAAAAATAGATTACAATGTATCTTTCCATTCTTAGACTCTGGAATTTCAGGAAATATGCTGGTGCAGATAACAAACCGGGACTAGAAATTCATTTTCAGAAAGGCGTAAATGTGTTGATTGGTGAAAATGATTCCGGGAAAACAGCCATAGTAGATGCTATACGTTATGTACTGAGAACTCAAAGTGGAGAATTTATTCAATTTGAAGACAAAGATTTCTATCAAGATTCTGATGGAAACAGAAAAGATGAATTTAAAATAAACGTAAAAGAAAAAGGCAAGGTTAATGATAATACAGCAAAAATGCAGTCCACTAATCAGTTAGGTGTTTAGCTCATAATACTGCATAAGCTGAAAAAGGAGGTTCGATAAAAGTTGCGAAAGACTTCAGTTCCCATATCGTTACTGATATAATAGGAACAAGAAACGGTACAACAGGTTATATTTCAGTAATTTGCACAATTTTTCATACTTGGAGACAACTCGCTTGATATTAACTTTGTAACAATCAAAAAAGTATGAAAACGAGTATGAGCAGATCGACTTTCAAAATCCTCTTCTA
>OOCD01001921.1_pt1 | contig 11759 bp, 9 predicted proteins | sample 1671791 | NCBI WGS metagenome assembly OOCD01 (sample SAMN06348193, study PRJEB24527) | human gut metagenome | biome: human gut; feature: ankylosing spondylitis patient; material: feces | host: Homo sapiens | place: China | collected 2015-10
AAATCACGCAGGTTGGTGACTTTTACCTGTAGCTCTTCCATAAGCTCGCGGCGCACGGCGTCTTCGGGTGTCTCGCCGCGCAGAAGTTTGCCGCCCGGGAACTCCCATAGTCCCTGCATGTTGCCGTAGCCGCGCTGCACGGCAAGCAGCTCGTCAGATCCTTCCTTGCGAATGATCCCAGCGGCAACATGAACAGTCTTCAACAGGAGCCCTTCCTCAACATCAAAACGTTCCCTGCACTACCTTACACAACGGTAAGGCAAGCGTAAGCCATATCGATGGTAGCCGACTCGGCTCCTTGCGACTATAGATGCCGTAGACTAATCGCAAGAAAGGACTCGGTATGCAAACCACGCAAACGGCGACCCCGGTACTGGAGGTCGCGCATCTCGAAAAGGTATATGGAGCACTGGGCAACGTGACCCGCGCGCTCAACGATGTCAGCTTTACCGTCAACCGCGGCGAATTCGTCGGCATCATGGGCGCCTCGGGCTCGGGCAAGTCGACGCTGCTCAACTGCGTGTCGACCATCGATAGCGCCACGAGCGGCACCATTCGCATCAACGGCCAGGATGTGACGCGCATGAAGCAGGCCAAGCTTTCGCAGTTCCGCCGCGAGGAGCTGGGCTTTATCTTCCAGGACTCCAACTTGCTCGATACGCTCACGGCGCGCGAGAACATCGCCCTGCCGCTCACCATCGCCCGCACAAACTCGGCAGAGATCTCGACCCGCGTGCAGGATGTAGCCGCGCGTCTGTCTATCAGTCAGGTGCTCGACAAGTATCCCTACCAGATGTCCGGCGGTCAGCAACAGCGCGTTGCCGCGGCTCGCGCACTCGTCACCGACCCAACTATGATCATGGCCGACGAGCCCACCGGCGCCCTCGATTCCAAGAGCGCCCGCCTGCTGCTCGAGAGCCTGGAGGCGCTCAATCGCCGTCTGCGCGCCACCGTGCTCATGGTCACGCACGACAGCTTTGCCGCCAGCTACACGAGCCGTGTGCTGTTTATCCGCGACGGCAAGATTTTCACCGAGCTGCGCCGCGGCGACACCGACCGCCGAGAGTTCTTCGACCGCATTATGGAGGTCGTTGCCATGATGGGCGGTGAGGGCTCCGATGCTCTGTAAACTCGCTTGGGGCAACGTCCGTCGCGCCGGCCGCGATTACCTTGTCTACTTGCTGACGCTCACCCTGGGTGTCACGGTCTTCTATGCCTTCAATACCGTCTCGATGCAGGTCGACATTGCCGGCATCAAGGAGGAGGGACTGTCCGAGCTCATGGGCACCATGCTCGGTTACCTTACTTACTTTTTGGCTGGCGTCATGGCCTTTTTGATGGTGTATGCCAATAACTTCATCATGAAACGCCGTAAGAAGGAGTTTGGCCTGTACCAGGTGCTTGGCATGGGGCGCGGGCGCGTCGCCACGATCATGGCGCTCGAGACCGTGATCGTTTCGGTCGGCGCCTTTGTCGCCGCCATTGTGCTGGGCGTGGGGCTCTCCCAGCTCATGACGTTCTTTACGGCTTCGCTCTTTAAGACGCAGATCGCCGATTTTCACTTCTTTTTCTCGGTGCATGCGTTCAACCTGACCCTTGCCTGCATGCTCGTAATGTTTGTGCTCACGCTACTGCTGAACCTGCGCGCCGTGCGTCGTACCAAACTCATCGAGCTTATGGGTGCCGAGCGTCGCAACGAGAGCATCAAGACACGCAACCCCTGGATCGCGATTGCCATCTTTACCGTGGGCGTGCTACTTGTGGGCGTGGCCTATTACCGTCTGCTGCGTGATGGGTTCCCGCTAACCGAGACGGGCGACAAGCTGGACGGGGCCATGAGCCAGTTTGGCATTACGACCGCTATGGTTACGGTGGGCACCTTTGCCCTGTTCTGGGGACTCTCGGGCATGCTCATCAAGCTGCTGCAGAGCTTGCGCGGCGTGTATTGGCGCGGCCTCAATATGTTTACCGTGCGTCAGCTTTCGGCCAAGGTCAATACGGTGTGCTTTTCGATGGGCGTCATCGCGATGATTCTGTTCCTTGCCATTACCTCGGTGACGTGCGGTATGTCGATTGCCAACGTGATGAACGAGAATCTGGAGCGCCATAACCCTGTTGACGTGTCTCAGACGTATGTCTATTACACGCCCGAAACGCTCGACTACTACAAGGAGTATGTCAATCCGTCTGAGGCCGATCGCATGGTGCTGGCCGATGCAACGGTCGATTTGTACGCTGCATGGCATGGCGATCGTAAAGATCCCGATAACGTTGCAGACGGTATTAAGGGCAAGTCGGCGGACAACAACGACGAGACCGGCAAGAAGGTCAATATCGCCGATGTTGCCGGTGAGCATGTGCAGATCGATTCGTATCTGAGTTATCCGCTTGGCGGCTCGGGCCCCTCGGTGGTGGCGGGTGAGATGTGCAAGGCCATGGGCGAAAAGCTTCTCAAGGCGCTCGAGGGAAGCAACGCCGATGCGATGGGTCTGTATGTGACGCCGGCGAGCCAGTACAACAAGCTGCGCCAGATGATGGGCGAGGAGCCGGTGAGCATTGGCCGCGACCAGTACGTGCTTACGTGTGATATGGGCGGTGAGCTGGGCGACCTGTACACCAAGTATATGGCTGGCGGCCATACCCTCACCTTGGACGGGCATGAGCTCAAGCCCGCAACCGATAACGCAACCGATAAGTCGGACGAGGACACGGCGGCCATCGCCAACTCGGCGATGGGCAGCAATCCCGGTACCGTGGTCGTAGCCGATGAGCTGCTGTCCCAGCTTAATCTGCAGCCGTATTCCAGTAATCTGCTCGTTAATTACAAACAGGGTATGGATACGACCGAGGCAGACGAGAGCATTAAATACACCTTGCTCGATAATCTGCTCGTTGACGGCAAGGAGCCGGGGTCGTGGGGAGTCTTCATCACGCGTTCCGAGATGTACACGCAAGCAGCGCAGATGAACGGCATGATTAGCTATCTAGCCATCTATATTGGCTTTGTACTGGTCGTTGCATGTGCGGCAATTCTGTCGATCCAGCACCTCTCCAATGTGGCCGACGGAAGCCGCAGCTATCGCGTGCTGGCGCAGATCGGCTGTGACGACCGCCAGATTCGCCATTCGGTGATGGCGCAGCAAGCGGTGTTCTTCCTGTTCCCGCTGACAGTGGGTCTGGCGCACTCCTTTGTGGCGCTCAAGGTGATCATCGAGCTGGTGAGCACGTTTGGCAACATGAGCATCGGCGGCACGGTGGGCCTCACATGTGCGATTTTCCTGGCAGCCTATGGCGGCTATTTCCTGGTGACCTACCTCATGAGCACCGGCATGGTGCGAGCCGCCATCGCCACCCGCTACAGCGAGTAGCAAGCGGGCAAAACCGTCGCAAAACCAACGCAAACAACCGCCGCGGAGGGAGTCGGCCCCCTTCCGCGGCGGTTTTTTTGTCTATCGGATGCCTCTCAGATGCAAGTGAGTAGACTTTTTTGGATCTGTCGAGCACACCACGACAAGTGCTCAATAAAACCGCAGGTCAGCGCTGTGGCGATTCGGGGTGTGCTCGGCCTCCTGCAAAAAGTCTACTCACTTGGTTTTGGCTGCTAGAAGACCGCCGTGAGGGAAGGCAACTTCCTCGCGGCGGTTGGCGTTCGCCCAGATAAAACCTGCCAAAATAAACCTGTCTCTTTTTGGTAGGTTATCGCTTCCAAAAGTGGAGGATCAACGTCGTGCGGTTTTGCTGCTCGGTTTTGACCAGGATGTTGTGGATGTGGGTCTTGACGGTGCCCACGGCAAGGAATAGCTCGTCAGCGATCTCTTGGTTCGATTTGCCCAGCACAACCAGACGCATAACTTCGGTCTCACGGTTGGAGAGCTTGTAGGCGTTGCGATAGAAGGGCATCTGCTCTTCGATGTGTCGATCAAGATCGCTGACGTTCTTTTCCTCGGGCGCCTCCTGCATGCGGATTGAAAGCACGTGGTAGGAGTGGATGATCAGCAGAATCGCAAAGTAGCAGGCAAAGACGTTTTCGCTAAAGTTGCGCTCGGACAGATATAGTTGCAGCCAAGAGGGCGCCAGACTCATGGGGACAATCAGAATGTTGTAGAAATCCTCGGCGACGATGCATCCGACCAGAATAGCGCCGATAATCAGGTGCTTTCGTTGGTTGTTAACGCGTGCCTTCAGCTCGACTTGTGTGCTCTTGCGTGCCGTCCAAAAGATATAGAGCCCCACAAATACAAGGAATGCCTGACGCATCGTGTAGTAGAGCCATTGATGCATGGGGCCGTAGGGGACAGCGACAATGATCAGCAGCTCGCTCAGGAAGAACGTTGCGACGGGAATAACAAACTGCTTTTTAGAATGCTTATCGAGCAGGTCCATGGCAATCAGCCAAATAAAAGCCTGTGAAGCGGTCGCCACAAGGGTCCGCATTACAGGCATGGTAATTGAGTAATAGTCACTGGCCGGAAAACTCTGGTTTTGCAACGTGTATTCAAAAAAGAAGATCTCGGTCATCTCGATGGCATAGCAAATAAAAACGCCGCTGCCATAGATAAAGAATCGGCGACGGGACGAGGCATAGGCGGCAAGCGAAAGCACTGCCGTCACAATACAGATCACGAGTATCGCTAGGGTATAGAAGAACATCAGAGTGTTCATCTGTCACCGTCCCATCTCATTTAATCTATGGCAAAGCCCTGTATGCCTTGTGGGGTATAGACGTCTCAACCCTTCGTTTCATTGCGGATTAGGCGCCGAGATACAGCATAGCCGTATACCGTTCGCGGTTCTAGATAGTAAACCCCCTGCAATCCCGCTACCTGCGGGTTTATATTGGTTTAGAGGGGGTGTAACTCCGTGAACGGTCTTTAATCCCGAATAAACTAGGTAAAAATTGCATACGGGTGAATGATGGTCTTGTCAACACGAGGCGTGATGTTCGAGCGCCTCATAGTAATAGTCGGCACGACCGGCGGAAAGGAAATCGACATGGCACTGCCTAAGGATTTCATCGACACCAACGACTTCACCAAAGAGCAGATCCTGGCTATCGAGGATCTTGGCCTGGCAATGAAGAAGGCCATCAAGGTTGACGGTTATTATCCGCACCTGCTCCGCAACAAGAGCCTTGGCATGATCTTCCAGCAGGTCTCCACCCGCACTCGTCTTTCCTTCGAGACCGCTATGACCGACCTCGGCGGCCATGCTCAGTTCTATGGCCCTGGCACCATCCAGCTCGGCGGTCACGAGTCCCTGGGCGACACCGCTCGCGTTATGGGCTCGCTGCTCGACATCATGATGGCTCGCGTTGACCGTCACAAGGACGTCGTCGGCCTCGCCGAGGGCTCCGCTGTGCCCGTCATCAACGGCATGTCCGAGTTCAACCATCCCACGCAGGAGATGGGCGACCTCATGACCATGCTCGAGAACCTCCCCGAGGGCAAGAAGATCGAGGACTGCACCCTGGCCTTCATCGGCGACGCCACCCAGGTCTGCGTCTCCCTCATGTTCATCGCCTCCAAGGTCGGCATGAAGTTCGTCCAGTTTGGACCTAAGGGCCACCAGATCCCCGACGGCGGCCTGCACGTTGGCACCGTCGAGGAGCGCGCCGAGTTCGGCAAGCAGATGATGGCCATCGCCGAGGAGAACTGCAAGGTCTCCGGCGGCTCTGTCGTCATCTCCGACGACATCGAGTGCATCAAGGGCGCCGACTTCATCTACACCGACGTGTGGTATGGCCTGTACGACGAGGAGGTCTCGGGCGAGAACTACATGGACGTGTTCTATCCCAAGTATCAGGTCACCATGGACATGATGAACTTCGCCGGCCCCAACTCCAAGTTCATGCACTGCCTGCCGGCCACCCGCAACGAGGAGGTCGTCGACGAGGTCATGGACGATCCCGAGCGCTCCCTGTGCTGGGTCGAGGCCGAGAACCGCAAGCACTCCATCCGTGCTCTCCTTGCCGCCCTGGGCAAGCGCACCCCGCTCAACGACGAGGGTGTCGAGTACTCCGCCAAGGCTGAGCTCCACGCCGCTCTCGAGGCTCTCGAGCAGCTCTAAGCCTCAAGGCTTCTAAAAGCACGTTTGCGGGCGGCGGATGCTCGTCTCCTGTCGCCCGCTCACCGAGGCCCAAGCAATTGCCTTAATACCTTAGGGCCTCGGATCTGTCCAAGACTGAGCGAAGGAGCTCATCATGAGCGACGGAAAGAAAAAGCTTTCCTTCTTGACGGTCATTTCGACCATCATCTGCGTCGTCTTCGTTTGCGAGGCCGCCGCTCCTGCTGCCGCCATTGGCAACCAGCAGTTCTTCTGGTGGATCTTCCTGATCCTGACCTTCCTGCTTCCCTACGGCATGGTTGTCGCCGAGCTCGGTACCACCTATGACGGCGAGGGCGGCATTTACGACTGGGTACGCGATGGCCTGGGCGACAAATGGGGCGCCCGCATCTCGTACTACTACTGGGTCAACTACCCGCTGTGGATCGCCTCGCTGGCTACCATGTTCCCCGACATTTTGGGCATGGTCTTTGGCATCGAGTTCAACTTGATCGCCAAGATGGGTATCGATCTTGCCTTTGTGTGGATCGTCTACCTCATGGGCCGCTCCAAGGCGGCCGACTCCGAGTGGGTCCTTAACGGTGGCGCCATCATCAAGGTCGCCGTCGCCGTTATCGTTGGCGCTTTGGGCATTTGGTATGCCATGGAGAACGGTTTTGCGAACGACATGTCCGCTGCCACCTTCCTGCCCGAGCTCACCAACACCAACGCTCTCGGCTACCTGTCGATCATCATCTTTAACTTCATGGGCTTCGAGGTCATCTGCACCATGACCGACGACATGGCCGATCCCGCTCGCGATATCCCCAAGGCTATTATCGTCGGTGGCCTGTCCATCGCCGTGATCTATCTGTTCGCTGGCTTTGGCATCGGCGCTGCTGTGCCGGCCGATTCCATCGACCCCGACTACGGCATGATCGTCGCAGTCCAGACCATGGTGGGCGACTCCATGATCTTTAAGGTCATCTGCATCGCCTTCCTGATCACCCTGTTCGCCAACATGGCCGCTTGGTCCTTCGGCGTTAACTCCGTTGCTCGCTACGCTGCCGAGCACGGCAACATGCCCAAGGTCTTCGCCTCGATGATCTCGGATGACGACATGCCCAACGGCGCCAACCTGGTCAACGCTGTCGTTGCCTCCCTGGTGCTGTGCCTGCAGCTCGTTCCCATCGACGCCATCTCCAACGGTGTCTTCTGGATGCTCTTTGGCACCTCTGTCGTCTTCCTGCTGTTGACCTACATCCCGATGTTCCCGGCGTTCCTCAACCTTCGTAAGAACGACCCCAACCGTGAGCGCATCTTCACGTTCCCGTTTAAGGGCGCCATGATGAAGGTCATGCTGGCCATCCCCTGCATCGAGCTGGTTCTTGCCATCGTTGCCACGCTGATCCCGTTCTCCGCTGCTGAAATTGGCGACAAGGTCCCGATGATCGTTATCTTCATCGTGCTCGTGCTCATCGGCGAGGTCGTCCGCGTCGTCAGCGCTAAGGGCCGCGAGACCGAGTACAAGGGTCTGACCCCTGAGCTCGCAGCCCAGCGTCTCGCTGAGGAGGCCGCCGAGGCCGAGGAGAACTAGAGCACCCGGTTCTGGGGCTCCAACCCTCCTCGTGTACCAACGCGCGCTTCGTCGGGCTTGTCGCTCCCGACTCCGGGCACTCTAGCCTCTTCGGAGGCGTGCCCAAGCGACAGGTTTGCTAACCATTCCCCGGGGTGGGTGTGAGCGATAGCTCCGGTAACCACCGCCCACCCCAATCTCTCTTCCGTATCCTTCGTGCGTTTTGTCTCCGCGCACTTGGTTACGTCGTCGCTTGCCGGTGCGACTCCGTGAAAACCGGCGCCGGGCGCCCCGACCTTTGCCGGGGAACGGGCGCCTACCATCTCTTGGTTTTAGGCTGCGGGTAACCCGCCCGCAGCAAGCGATCGTTCGATTTGGAGGAAATCTTATGCGTACGATCACCGAGTCCGAGTCCACCCCCAAGGCCGACGGCTTCTTTATGCCTGCTGAGTTTGCCCCGCAGGATCGCGTGTGGATGGGCTGGCCCCACCGCACCGACACCTGGGCCCACGGCGCCAAGCCGGCTCAGAAGCAGTATGCCGCCATCGCTCGCGCCATCGCCGAGTTCACCCCGGTCACCATGTGCGCCAACCAGGCCGACTACGCCAACTGCAAGGCCGTCTTCGAAGAGGACGAGAACGTCACCGTCATCGAGATGACCACCGACGACGCTTGGTTCCGCGACACCGCCGCTACCTACGTCATCAACGGCAAGGGCGAGAAGCGCGCCAACCACTGGCACTTCAACGCCTACGGCGGCCTCGTCGACGGCCTCTACTTCCCGTGGGACAAGGACGAGCAGATCGCCCTCAAGATGGCTGAGCTCTCCGGCTGCCGCCGCTATCGTCCCGATGACATGATCCTCGAGGGCGGCTCCATCACCGTCGACGGCGAGGGCACCCTTGTCGTGACCGACCAGTGCCTGCTTTCCCCGGGCCGCACCTGCTCTGCAGTGCTCGAAGAGGAAGAGGATCCCGAGTCCATCTGGCCCAAGTTCAAGAAGAAGTTTGAGCCCTGGAGCGAGGAGCTTCGCGCCTACATGGACGAGCACCTCAAGGATTACCTGGGTGTCGAGAAGGTCATCTGGGTCAAGGAGGGCATCGACCCCGAGGAGACCAACGGCCACATCGATGACGTCGCCACGTTCATCGCCCCTGGCGTCATGGCCTGCATCTGGACCGACGATCCCGAGTATCCGTTCTACGAGCAGTGCCACGCTGCCTACGAGACCCTCTCCAACGCCGTTGACGCCAAGGGCCGCAAGATGAAGGTCTACAAGCTCTGCATGCCCGTGAACCCGCTGTTCATGGACCAGGCTTCCTGCGACACCATCGACGCCGACGAGAACGCCGAGCCGCGCGTTCCCGACGAGCCGCTGATCGCCTCCTACATGAACTACCTTGTCACCAACCACGGCGTTATCGTCCCGCAGTACGGCGACGAGAACGACCAGCTGGCCGTTGACACGCTCCAGAAGATCTATGACGAGGTCTGGGGCGAGGGCGTCTACAAGTGCGTCGGCGTTCAGTCCGAGCAGGTCGTCTTCGGCGGCGGCAATATCCACTGCATTACGCAGCAGGAGCCCTCGGCGTAACTCAGGCACGCCACCTTGGCGTTCACTCGTCGCTTACGTAGCGTCAGTACGCTACGCTCCTCGTTCGCGCCAATCTGGCGCACCTGAGCACGCCGAGTAAACGTCTGGCTTTCCGAGGCACCCCATCTCGCCGCTCAAACCGTCGCTCGCGTACCAAAGTACGCTTCGCTCCTCTTTCGCGGCGACCTGGGGCACCTCGAAAACTCAGCCGATCAATCGGACAATCGGCGAATCGAACCATCTTGGGGCATTGATGGTCGGCTTGCCCGATGTCTTGGTCGGTTGGGTTTTCTTTGGGCACTCCGTTGCCTCCACATCGGAGTGCCTTTTTTCTTTGATTGAATACGCGTCTGGCCTGGGATTTTTTGCGGGTTAGGCCAATTGTTCGCTTGAATTTCCCAGGTCAGACGCGTCTTCAATTGCCGAAAGTTCCCGGTCGCGAACGCGGCCGTTTTGATCGGAGTATCTATGTACCAGCGTATCGTCATCTACACGCGCCTGTTCCGCGAGCGTTGGTCCAACATCTGCATCCTCTCCTTTCTTTGGGATGGCACCTGTACCGGTGACGCGGCCTGCAACCCTACCTTGGGCTGCGCCTTCGGTACAGATGCCATCCTTTTTGCTGCAGGGGGAGCGCGCCATGGCAGGTAAAAAGTTCTCCCTGATCGAGGTTATCCTTTCGGTTATCTGCGTCGTGTTTACCATCGAGGCGGCGGCTCCGGCATCTGCCATGGGCAACGTGCAGTTCTTCTGGTGGATCTTCCTTATCATTACGTTTTTGCTTCCCTATGGTCTGGTGGTGGCCGAGCTGGGTACGGCGTTTGATTCCGAGGGCGGCCTGTACGATTGGGTTCGCTTGGGCCTGGGCGACCGTTGGGGCGCCCGTTGCTCTTGGTGCTACTGGGTTAACTTTCCGCTGTGGGTGGCAAGTATCGCCTGCATGTTCCCCAGTGTCATTAACGCGGTGTGGGGTATCGAGTTTTCACTCGGGATCCGAATTGCCATCGAGATTGCCTTTGTGTGGGGCGTCACGGTCATGGCAATGCAGCCGGTGGCGGAGGCCGATTGGGTTATGGACGGCGGCGCCGTCATCAAGGTGCTCATTACCGCTGTGGTGGGAATCGTCGGCATTTGGTTTGCCTGCATTAACGGCTTTGCCAACGACATGTCGTTTAAGACCTTCATTCCAGATCTGGGCGACACCAATTCGTTGACGTACCTATCGATTATCCTGTTCAACTTTATGGGCTTCGAAGTGGTCGCGACCTTTGCCAGCACGATGAAGAACCCGTCGCGCGATATCCCCAAGGCGGTTATTGCCGGTGGCGTGGCCATTGCGACAATTTACATCATTTGCGGCATTGGCATTGGAGCCGCGGTTCCCACCGAGCAGCTTTCACTCGATTCGGGCATTGTGGACGCAGTCGCCGCTATGGTGGGGCGCACCCACCCGCTGACGATGGTCGTGGGCGTGGCCTTTTTGGTGACGCTGTTCGCCAATATGATCTGCTGGAGCTTTGGCGTCAACAACGTAGCGAGCTATGCCGCGCGCCATGGCAACATGCCGCGTCCCTTTGCGTTGGTGTCCAAAAAGACCGGCATGCCCAACGGCTCGGCGCTCATTAACGGCTGTTTTGCCAGCCTGGTGCTGCTGCTCCAGATTCCGCTGGGTGAGGGTTCCGACGTCTTTTGGGTCTTCTTCTCGATGAACGTCGTCTTTCTGCTCATGAGCTATATCCCGATGTTCCCGGCGTTTTGGCGTCTGCGCAAATGCGACGGTCGCCCGCGTGTGTTCCGCGCACCCTTCGAGGGTAAGGTGCTCGTGGTAGCGCTCGCGATTCCCGTGATAGAGCTCGTGCTTTCGATTGTCGCTACGATTGTGCCGCTCAACAGCTCACCTGCCGAGATGGCAAAGTTGCCGATTCTCGCGGGCGTAGTGATTGGCCTGTTGTTGGGCGAGGTTTCGCGCCTCATATCGCGCCGCGGCCGAAGCGTCGACAATCCCGGCGTTGGTGCACGGGGGTCAGGTTACTTTGCACCAAAACAGTAAGCGCCGCGAGTTGCGCGGCGCTTGGTGCATCTTGGATTACTGTTCGCAGTGCTCGGGATCAGAAGCGAGCTTAGGCGCAAAGTAGGGAACGTGGCCCAGGTACGGACAGCTGTCCGAACGCTCGTCGACAACGCAGGGGATATCGTCGTAGGTGAGTGAGTCGCTCAGGCGGGCGATGGCCTTGGCGGCAGGAGCGACGAGCATCTTGAGCGGTGCGATAGGCGCCATGGCATCTCCTTTCTTGCATGCGACCCGTGTTTTGGCGCGAATGTATACGCCGCAAGTCTAGCATCCCGCCGCGGAGAGCTCCAAACCACCACAAAGGTGATGGGCAGATGCAAGTGAGTAGACTTTTTTGAACTTACCGAGCACATCGTGACAAATGATTGATAAAACCGCAGGTCAGAGCCGCGGCGTTTTGGGGCATGCTTGGTCTCCTGCAAAAAGTCTACTCACTTGGTTTTACTGCTAGAAGACCGCCGCGAGGGAAGGCCGCT
>OOCD01001929.1_pt1 | contig 11706 bp, 8 predicted proteins | sample 1671791 | NCBI WGS metagenome assembly OOCD01 (sample SAMN06348193, study PRJEB24527) | human gut metagenome | biome: human gut; feature: ankylosing spondylitis patient; material: feces | host: Homo sapiens | place: China | collected 2015-10
TCTGCATCCGTACTCATTCCGTGGAGCACTGTAGAAGTTTCCGCACTTTCCGCAGAGGTTTCCGCACTTTCCGCACCACTTACCACACTTTCCATACTGACCTGTGCCGGAGTTGCTACACTTCTATTCGGCAGTGTGACGATAAAGAAATCCGAATCCGAGTAGAAGGTCGGCTTCTGGGCTACTTCCACATAAGAGTTCAGGATGCGGTCAATGCCGCTGCCACGGCGCTCCATAAAGCCAAGCCGTGAGAACACATCCGAGATCACCTGATTGCGCCGCATAGACGGAATATGCCGGATATCCATATCCTGCACCCTGCGGCCATTCATCATGCCGCCCGGTGAAGTGATTTCCAGCCGATCATCGAACACTTCCACATGAATCTCCGAACCAAGAATCTGATAATTCCGATGGATCAGCGCATTGACCAGCACCTCACGAACGGCCTTATACGGGTAATCACTGCGTTCTTCGCGGGTCATACCACGGATGCTCCACGGGTTTTTGCTGTTGTTGCGAACAAAATCTTCCGCATTTTGCAGAAGCGTGATCAGACTTGCACCCTGAAATTCCTTGTCATCCAGAGCATCTTCTTCAATGCTGCCCTTGTAGTTGCCTTTCCAGCGAGTGCAGAAAATACGGGATTGCTTCAGAACGCCCTGATCGCAAAGCAGCAGGCCGCCATTCGTGATTTGTCCATCATCTGTTACCAATCCTGCGGAGGGCAAGTCTTTTTCGAGGTCGAAATCCTCTTTTTTCAGATTCTTAAATGTCGCGGCCAGCAGTGTAAAACTGACATCACCCACTCGATAAGAACTGGGCAGGGCATCAAAGGTCTGGTTCATGCCTTGCAAAATCAATTCGTTCAGTTCCCGTGAGGTGGCTTCTTCGGACTGGTCGCCATGCCGCACATAGGCCGTATGGGAACCGTCAAAGGCATAATAATATGGATACGCCGGACCGTCCTGTACTTCCAAATCAACGCAGGACTTGCCCTCTATTTCGACCTCCCGCACCCGATAGCGTGGTGTAGGGTCAATGCGGACTTTGATAAGTTCCGTCAATCTGCTTACCACAGCCTGCGGATTTTCCAATCCTACGACCTCGCGCGGCTCATTCTTTACGCCAAAAATCAGGTGTCCGCCCTCGGTATTGGCAAATGCCGACACGGATTTCAGCCAACTGCGCGGCTTTTTCTCTTCAAGGCGTTCCTTGTAATCCACATGGGAGGCTTCAATGTAATGGTCGAGGGGAAAAGGCATGGTATCACCTACTCGCTTCTTAATCTTTAGCGTTTGTAAATTCATTATACCTTATTTGAAAGCCAAATTCAAAACTTTTATCGCGTTAACGAACGATTGAATTTTTAACGGGCAGATTGATTTTGTGAACATCTTAGAGTATCATTAGATCAAGCGGGCGAATAAAATCCTATTTAGTCTGAGATTCTTCTTTGGTAGCTGCTTAGTCCTTTATAGACGTGGGGTGAATCTAAAATGTCAATGAAAGTTTCTTTCTTTAGAAAAGAACTTCGTGCCGATTACGAAAAAATACTATCGATCACTAGTTCAATCGTTTCATTTCTTCTGCTCTTCTACGATATACCCTCCGAACTGAAAATCAAATACTTTTTGTCTTTCGTTGGTGTGATGCTAATTGTTTATGTTCTAATGTGGTTTCATGCAAATCATATCCGACATGTCGAATTGTCCGTTAATAACTCCACTATCGAAATTTCAGCAGGCGATGTTTTTCAAAGCGAAGGCTTAAAAATCATTGCATTTAACGAATACTTTGATACCCAAGTAGATGAAAACATTATTTCTTCTCGAACGTTAAACGGACAGTTTATTAAAAAGTATGCCCATGATGTAGAGTCCTTAGATCATCTAATACAAGAGAATCAGCATGCTCAAGAGTGTAAGATTAACGTCAATCAGAATAGGCTGGTAGGAAAGCAAATCCAATATAAACTCGGAACGATTGTTCCGATGGATGACTTTTTTATACTTGCATTCTCAAAATTCGACAATCAAAATAGAGCATATTTGGAAATGAATGACTATACTGCATGCCTTATGAATATGTGGAACGAGTGCGATATTCATTATGGTGGAAGGTCTATTGTTCTTCCACTTTTGGGTTCTGGGATAACAAGATTTCACGGTTATGAAAATATAACCGACCAAGAACTTCTTGAAATTATTCTTTGGACTTTTAAAGTTAGCCGTATTCGTTTTCAATATCCTTCAAAAGCAAAAATTGTTTTAGCACAAAACAGTCTAGATAAAATCGATCTTTATAAAATAAAAAAGCTTTTCAAGAAATAATGAAGTCAGGAGATTAAAAATGGGACACAAGTGCTTTATAAGTTATAAAAAAGAGGATAAAACGTATAAAAATTATCTCGTCGAGTTATTTGCAGGTCAGGATGTTATCGATAAATCCTTGGATCGTATTATTGATAGTGAAGATGGCGACTACATAATGGAAACTATTCGAAACGACTATCTATCCGATTCAACTGTGACAATTTTCTTGATTGGCCAGCATTCTTCTGAAAATGAAGGAAATGATTATTGGGGACGGCCACGTAATTATTTCATTCAGCGAGAACTTCAGGCCTCTCTTTATAATGGAATCGGAAATACTCGTAATGGTGTACTAGGTATTGTATTACCTGAAATGTATGATTCTATTTATAAAGGAAGTTCGCTCTGCAGCACTTGTGGTCAGTACCACGATTGCATTTTGTTAAATGATACAACTGTAATCCGCGAATTTTCTGCCAATTTTTATACCGAACCTCATGCTAGCTGTGCATGGACTTCCGATGAGGAATACTGCGTGATCGTGAAATGGTCCGATTTTATATCCAATCCAACTGCGTATATCGATAAAGCTTATGACAAGCGTTATAGCCCAATTGCATCTAAAATCCGAATTCGTAATCTTCGATAATTAAAAACTTCAGACTTATTGCAACGCCGCTCGTTCAAAAATCCACCATTCATCTTCCAATACATAGCACTGATTGGAACATGAATGGTGTTTTTTACAGTGCAGTTTCTTTCGATTCACATTGACCCTATCCAGCTTGTGGTGTCCGTGCACCCCATCATCTGGGCTCTACAGCAGGCTGATGCTTCAATGTCAACGATAGCTAATCTTGTCACTATCATCTAAAGCTATTGTACAACTTTACTACTTTGTTGCAAAGCATTTTTATCTCTAGCCTTGTTGCCCGCTGAATCAAGTCGTGGTATAGTAATATTGGAGTAGTTTAACCTTAAAGGTCGTTGCGGTATAAAACTTCCGATAATATTGATTATCTGGAAGTTTTCAGGATTCTACAATGCAGGAGGTTGTCTGTATGGCGGTGCTTTCAAAGAGTCAAATGTCCGAAGAAGATATTAAGTTCCATTACATCACACCCGCAATCACGGCAAAATGGGATAGCCAGCACATCACGCTGGAAACAAAAATCACAGATGGCCGTATCAATCTCAAAGGCAATATTGTAGCCCGTGAAAAACCGAAACGTGCAGATTATGTACTTTACCTGAGCGCAAACAATCCGATTGCCATTGTCGAAGCAAAAGACAACAATCATACTGTTTCCCACGGATTGCAGCAGGCCATGACCTATGCGCAGATGTTGGATGTTCCGTTTGCCTTTAGCTCAAATGGGGATGGCTTTGCAGAACATGACTTCTTGACGGGCAAAGAACGTACCTTTGGACTTGACGAATTCCCAACAGAAAAAGAGCTGGTTGAGCGGTACAAAGCAGGTGCAAACGATGGAGCTGGTTTGACGGATGTGCAGGAGAAATTAATTGCACAGCCATATTACAGCAGCCAAAACACTTACCCACCGCGCTATTACCAGCGCATTGCCATCAACCGCACGTTGGACGCGATTGCAAGAGGACAAAATCGGCTTTTACTGGTAATGGCAACTGGTACAGGTAAAACTTATACGGCATTTCAAATTGTATATCGTCTGCTCAAAAGCGGCTTAAAGAAAAAGATTCTCTATCTTGCGGACCGGAACAATCTTGTTGACCAGTCTATCCAACAGGACTTTGCGCCGCTGGAAAAGGTCATTCATAAGGTGAATTTTTCTAAGGACGACCCTCGCACGATTACTTCTTATGAGGTCTATTTTTCTCTCTATCAGCAGCTTGCTGGAAAGAACGAAGAACAAGACGAGAACGCTGAAAATGCACTCGATAAGCTGTCACAGCTCTTTAGCCCGGATTTCTTTGACCTGATTATTGTCGATGAGTGTCACCGTGGATCGGCGAAGAAAGAAAGCAACTGGCGCAAAATTCTGGAATATTTTGCTTCTGCTACGCAAATCGGCATGACTGCTACGCCAAAAGAAACCAAATATGTTTCTAACATCGATTATTTTGGCGAACCAATCTATACTTACAGCCTGAAAGAAGGAATTGAGGATGGTTTCCTTGCACCTTTCAAGGTAATCAATGTCATGACGGACATCGGCGAGGGATGGCGTCCTCGCAAGGGCCAGCGCGATATTTACGGAAACGAAATCGAAGATCGCATTTATACAAATAGCGATTACGACTACAACATTATTATAGAGGATCGTATCAATCAAGTTGCTGCTGAAATCACGCGATACTTGAAAAGCACTGACCGCATGGCTAAGACCATCGTATTTTGCCCAACCGAAGAAGCAGCAGAGCGTATGCGGATGGCGTTGGCAAACCAAAATGCCGACATGATGAAGCAGAATCCCGATTATGTTGTTCGCATTACAGGCAGTGATACTTATGGAAAGAGCAAGCTGGATTATTTTATCTCTGTTCGAGAAAAATACCCGGTCATTGCAACTACTTCCAAGCTGCTCTCCACGGGTTCGGATTGCAAGATGACAAAGCTGATTGTTTTGGATGAAATGATTGGCTCTATGACAGAGTTTAAGCAGATCATTGGCCGTGGAACCCGTCTGCGCGAAAAAGAAGGCAAGACCCATTTTGTTGTGATGGACTTCCGAAATGTGAGTCGCCTTTTTGCCGACCCGGATTGGGACGGCCCGATTGAAATGAACGAAGACTTCGATCCCGAAAAAGAGAACGATAGGCCAGTACCGAAAAAGAGCGCAGGAACATCTGACCCTCCCACGCCGCCAGACCCCAAGAAACCCAAACCAATCGTTGATAAAGACGGCTGTCGGGTGGAGATCATCTACAAAACGGTTTCTATTTATGATGCAGGCGGGAAACTGCTCCGGCAGGAAAGCATTATTGACTACACGAAAGAAAATATCCGTGGCTCGTACGCTTCACTGGACAATTTTATCCGTCAATGGTCTGCTGAAGAAAAGAAAGAAAAAATCCGGGAACTTCTTCTGGAGCATGGCATTGACCTTGAAGTACTAAAGGCCGATCAGAACATGACGGATGTGGATGACTTTGACTTTATCTGCCATGTTGCGTTTGATAAAAAGCCTTTGACGCGCAGAGAACGAGCAGAAAATGTCAAAAAACGCGACTTTCTAGGCAAGTACAGCGGTGCAGCAAGAGATGTTCTGGAAGCACTTCTGGACAAGTATATGAATACTGGCATTTATGAGATTGAGAAGACGGAAATTCTGCGGCTTGACCCGTTCCTGAAAATGGGCAAGCCTCAAAAGATTGCCTCTTACTTTGGCGGGAAAGACGGGTATCTGAAAGCTGTTAAGGAACTGGAACAGGCAATCTATGAAGGAGAAATTGCATAACAATGGGAAATTTATCGAATTTTGTGAAGCGTGTCCGCGATGTTATGCGGAACGATGCAGGCATCAACGGTGATGCACAACGTATTGAGCAAATTGCATGGATGCTTTTTCTAAAAGTGTATGACGCAAAAGAGGACGATTGGGTATGGGATGAAAGTAGTTATCAATCTATTCTTCCAGAGCCTTGCAGATGGCGCAATTGGGCGCATGATGAAAACGGCAAGGGCATGACAGGCGATACCCTGTTGGAATTTGTCAACAATACGTTGTTCCCTACCTTGAAAAAGCTGCCTGTGGATGCTTCTACACCCATCAAGAAAGCAATAGTGCAGACTACTTTTGCAGATGCCAACAACTATATGAAAGATGGTGTTCTGCTCCGTAAAGTCATCAATTATATTGATGATATTGATTTTAGTGAATATAAAGAACGTCATGCTTTCGCTGAAATTTACGAAACAATTCTAAAAGAACTGCAAAGTGCTGGCTCTGCGGGTGAATTTTACACGCCGCGCGCCGTGACTGATTTTATGGCGCAGATGATCAACCCACAAATCGGGGAAAAGATGGCCGATTTTGCCTGTGGCACAGGTGGTTTTATCACCAGTTGGTTGAAAGCTCTGCATAAAAAGGTTAAGACAACAGAGGATGAAGCCCTGTATGCAAACTCCATATACGGCATTGAAAAGAAACAGTTTCCATATATTCTTTGCATCACTAATATGCTGTTGCATGATTTGGATGTGCCGCAGGTGTTCCATGATAACACACTTCTCCGGGATGTTATGGACTATACTGAGGACGATCAGGTAGATGTTATCTTGATGATTATCTTAACCCCCATTCTAATGAGTATCCTAAGTTCAGAGAATGCTCAAAGGTTTAATCAATCGAAGACATATTTCACCTTGGATCTCCTAATTGGTTGGCATAGCACCCTTCTCAGAGTGTCAAGACCGTGAGTGCACTTTAGTCTTGATACTCTGAGAAGGGTGCTATATCCTCCAGCAGGAGATTCAAAAACATCAAGAACGGGTGTTTGACGTATGAAGATAGGTATTACACAGACTTTTCCACAGCGGGTTAAGATAATATATAACCCTCCCTATGGTGGTTCAGAAAAGCCGGAAATTAAGAACCATTTTCCGGCTGACCTAGCCAGTAGCGAAACGGCTGACCTATTCATGTCCGTTATTATGTATCGACTGAAAGAAAATGGCCGTGCAGCTGTCATTCTGCCGGATGGTTTTCTGTTTGGCACAGACAATGCCAAAGTAGCAATCAAAACGAAACTGTTCTCTGAGTTCAATGTCCATACCATCATCCGTATGCCGGGTAGTGTGTTCTCCCCATATACGTCGATTACGACCAACATTTTGTTCTTTGACCATACTGGCCCGACAGAAGAAACCTGGTTTTATCGTCTGGATATGCCGGAAGGCTACAAGCATTTCAGCAAGACCAAGCCCATGAAGCTGGAACACTTTACCCCTGCGGTAGAATGGTGGAGTGACCGCAAAGAAATTCAGCTGGACGGGTTTGACAAGGCCAAAAAGTATACCGTGCAGGAGATCAAAGACCGCAACTACAATATTGATTTATGTGGCTATCCGCATGAGGAAGAGGAAATCTTACCGCCCAAAGAACTGATTCAGCAGTATCAGGAGAAGCGCGCCAGCCTGAACGCAGACATTGACCGAATCCTTGCTCAGATCACGGAGATTCTGGGCATTGACCTTGATGCACAGGACTGAGCCATATAGATAAGGAAGAAAAAATGACAGGACAGCAACTGAAAAATTCCATTCTGCAAATGGCAGTGCAGGGCAAACTTGTTCCGCAAGACCCCAATGACGAGCCTGCTTCTGTGCTGCTGGAACGCATTCGTGCAGAGAAAGAACAGCTTATCAAAGAGGGCAAAATCAAGAAAGAAAAGAATCCATCTGTGATTTTTCGTGGAGCCGATAATTTGCCTTATGAGAAGGTCGGCAAAAATGAGCCTGTCTGCATTGCAGATGAAGTGCCGTTTGACATACCGGAGAGCTGGGAGTGGACGAGAATAGGCAACGTATTTCAGATTAACCCCAGAAACAACTTACCCGATGAACTCGAAACCGGATTTGTGCCGATGGCTCTACTGTCCGATGGATTTTGCAGTCGTCACAGTTATGAGCCGAAAAAGTGGAAAGATATAAAAAATGGATTCACTCACTTTGCAAACAATGATATTGTTATAGCTAAAATCACACCTTGTTTCCAAAATCGAAAGTCTGCGGTTGTGACTGGACTGCCCAATGGATTTGGTGCAGGAACCACAGAACTTCATGTATTGCGGGATAATACCAAAGAGTTGTTCATGCCTTATTTTTTACTTATCTGTAAAACACAGGCTTTCATTCAGAATGGCGTAAAAAATTTTTCGGGAACAGCAGGGCAGCAGCGTATAGGAAAAGATTTCATCTCAAAATATTTGATTCCAGTTCCGCCTGTTTCGGAACAAGAACGAATTGTTCAAAGATTACATCTGCTCGAACCATTGCTGATTTCCTACGAAAATGCCTATGATTCAATTGTGAATCAACAGAAAAACTTCCCGGCTCAACTGAAAAGGTCTATTCTCCAATATGCCGTACAAGGAAAGCTCGTTTCCCAAAATCCTGCCGATGAGCCTGCCGCTATTCTTTTGGAGCACATCCGTGCAGAAAAAGAGAAACTTATCAAATCTGGCAAAATCAAACGTGACAAGCATGAATCGTTCATTTTCAGACGGGATAATTCTTATTATGAGAAGGTCGATGGAATTGAACGCTGTATCGATGATGAGTTGCCATTTGAGATTCCCGAAAGTTGGGAATGGTGTCGTTTGAAATCTTTGACAGAGAACATTACCAGCGGTTCACGCGATTGGGCAAAATATTACTCGACTACAGGTGCAGCATTTCTTCGCATGGGAAATCTGTCAAAAAATTCTTTTGACCTGCGGCTAGAGCATATCCAGCGTGTTTCCATCCCCTCAAAGGCCGAGGGAACACGAACTTCATTACAAAGTGGCGATTTACTGTTCTCTATAACAGGCGATGTCGGAATGCTTGGTCTGATACCAGATGGATTTGAGAAAGCCTACATCAACCAGCACACTGCGATGATACGTTTTCTTCCAGAAATGCGAAATAAATATATTCCATATTTGCTTCTGACTGACTACGCCCAAAAATTTTATAACGTAAATCAGCATGGCATAAAAAATAGCTTTCGACTTGATTCCATAGGTGAATTATTGGTTTCTATTCCACCGGAAAAGGAACTGTTCCGCATCCTTCAAAGAATCTCTCTAGTCCTTTCAAAAATAGCGGTTCTATAGCTCTTTTTGTATACTCATGGTGAAAGGAGGTCTTTCACTATGATTGAAGAATTTGAAAGACACTTGAGAGGAACAAATCTCTCAGAAAACACTGTAACATCCTATTTGTTTGCTGTGCGGCAGTTTGGGGAACGGCATGATGCCGTCACCAAACGCAATTTAAAAGAGCACAAAGCCTGGTTAATTGAGCAGTACAAGCCCAAGACGGTCAATTTACGAATCCGCGCTATCAACTGCTACCTCGAAAGTATTGGAAAGGATTCATGGAAATTGTCATCCGTCAAGGTGCCGCAGAAAGCCTTCCTCGAAAATGTCATTAGCGAAGCAGACTACATCTACTTCAAAAACTGCCTGAAGCGCGATGACAATATGCTTTGGTATTTTGTCATCCGCTTTTTGGCTGCTACGGGTGCGCGCGTCAGCGAGCTGGTGCAAATCAAAGCTGAACACATTAAGCTTGGACACCTCGACCTTTATTCTAAAGGTGGAAAGCTGCGCCGCATCTACATTCCTAAATCATTGCAGGATGAAGCCATTGTCTGGTTGGAAGAAAAACAACAAGACAGCGGCTTTATCTTTTTGAATCGTTTCGACGAACGAATCACCACAAGAGGTATTTCTGGACAGCTGAAAAAGCTGGCGATAAAGTATGGCATTGATCCTGCAGTGGTTTATCCCCACTCTTTTCGGCATCGGTTTGCAAAAAGCTTTTTGAATCGGTGCAGCGACATTGCATTTCTTGCAGACTTGATGGGTCATGAAAGCATTGAAACGACGCGAATTTATTTGCGTAAAACTGCAACCGAACAGAGAACCTTGGTAGATAATATCGTAGACTGGTAAAAAAGAGCGTCTGTTCTCAAAAATGAGTTCAGACGCTCTTTCTTATCAAATAGATTTTAGCACATTAGCTAGACTTGCTTGTATCCTTTTTTGTTCTGCCAATGGTGGAATACATATCAACGTATTTGCAATATCGCGCATTACCCAATTTTTATTTCCAACACCTTTTGTGTTTTCTCTACATTGAGTTTGCACAAGCGGTGACTTTAAAAGGTAAATTAAGAAAAATTTGTCTAGCAGTTCTGTTGAAAATCGAAGCTGCGCCACACTCACAAAAATGCTAAAAGGTCTATCGGTATCAACCAATACTGGGATTCCAGTTGTTCCCACTTTAGTAAGTAGAATATCATCTCGATGTGGATCGCAACGAGATGCGAGAAGTTCATGTTCTTCTTCTGAAATGAATTTTGTGCTTTCAAAAGAAATTTTTCCAGAACTTATATCTTTTACAGATATGAATGGAATGCCACTAGCGGCATATTTGGGTGTTGAATGCGTACCATCTGTTAGCTTTTGCAGAATTGTGCCGAGTCTGCACCACTCCCAATTTTTTGGAATCTTAAACGGTATTTCATCATCGATGCAGCGTTCAATTCCATCGACCTTCTCATAATAAGAACTCACCCATCAAGAATGGCTGTGCTTTTCTGATAATTCGTCATTATTTTCTTCTGTTCATTTATGGGTGGAACGGGGATTAGTAGACTCTGTAGGATGTTATGATTTAAATTATTCATAGTTGTTCCAACAGAATTTTCTGTCAAAGCAGCCTTAACAAATGGGCTGTTAAGTAAAAAGACAAGATACTGTGGCAGCAATAATTTCGATGGTGTGACAAAGAAGCAGCCTGTGCCGCAAAGCCATCCTTCTTGATGGCTCTCTACAACTGCACTTCTTCCCATTTCACCACGTCTACCAATAATAATATCAAATGCCTTTAATTTATAGCTCGATAAACGATTGGCAGTCGCATTTGAAACTTTCTTGATTTTTTCGGAAGAAATATTACCGTGAATAATGTTAGCAGGGTTGACTATTGGAATTCCAGATTCAACATAATCTTCTTTGTGAACCATACTTCCAAATGGTCCTGTTGACGCTTGATTCAATGCCGTTCCCAAGCGAACCCATACCCATGAATCTGGAATTTCAAATGGGATTTCATCATCAATGCAAACTTCTTCTTTACCAGAGATTTCGTAATAAGAATTATCCCGTCTGAAAATGACCGATTCGTGCTTGTCACGTTTGATTTTGCCCTCTTTGATAAGTTGTTCTTTCTCTGCACGAATATGTTCCAGTAGTGCGGAAGCTGGTTCATCGGCAGGGTCTTGGAGAACGAGCTTTCCTTGAACAGCATCTTGCAAGATAGACTTTTTCAGTTGTGCTGGAAATGTATCGTTTAGTTTTTCTAAACGCTGATGCGTTATGTCATACATCTGAATGGTGGGGAGAATTTCTAATAGCTGTTTCAAAATTCGGCGTTGCTCAGAAACTGGCGGAATCGGAACCAACGCCATACTCAGTCGTTCATCGTTAATCGCCGGATATGCGACCCCTTTTGAGTTGGCAGTATCGTTAGCATAACTATCAAAGTCGGGAGACATCATATAGTAAAACAAAAACTCATTAGAATAATCTGCACAACACTTTAAAACAGCAAATCCTGTACTAGCGATTGCCTCTCTTGAAAATTCACGGTCTATAATGCACATATTATGTAGATAGGGACGAACTGTAGAATATA
>OOCD01001940.1_pt1 | contig 11666 bp, 4 predicted proteins | sample 1671791 | NCBI WGS metagenome assembly OOCD01 (sample SAMN06348193, study PRJEB24527) | human gut metagenome | biome: human gut; feature: ankylosing spondylitis patient; material: feces | host: Homo sapiens | place: China | collected 2015-10
TGGAGTTCAGACGTGTGCTCTTCCGATCTCTCTACGAAGCCACGACCAAATGCGGCAAAAAAAATCAAACAATGCGCTCAGAGCATTTGGGCGAGCTTCAAAGCTGGATCGAGCCGGAGGTGGAGCCCAAGATGTCCACGTAAAAGTTTAGGTCCGGGCGCTCACGACTGACTGCAAGTCAGAGGCTTCTTTCCCTGGCAGGACACAGAAGCCCCCGGGTCGCCCGAATTACAAAAGTCCTGCCCCGCACGAAAGAGCGGTGAGAGTTCTTCTTTCGGTTCGTAACGTGAGCAACAGTCCTGCCAAGCTTTGTGAAGAAATCGTTATGAACAAGAACAGTCAAATCCCAACAAGACGGTTTCGTGAAAAGCGGAAGCCTCGAAGTCTTGCGCACATTTTTCCTCCCCTTGGTTTACGAAAGGGCTTTTGAGTTTTGAAAACCATTTCCTAAACCAATGACAAATCCTATAGGAGGAAAACATGGCAGAAGCAATTCACATTCAACGAGTAACTATCCATCTCAAAAACGGAACAAATCTGGTCATTGATCTTAAAGCTGAAGAATCGCAACAGATCAACCCGCAGATTGCGGCTTTCCAAGGTGTCTTAGCCGATCCCGAATTCCAAGAGAAAGTTTTTACGTTTCAGGGCATTCGGGGCGTTAGCTGGGTTCGCATCAAAGAGGTAGTCGCTTTCGATGCTCTCCCTCTTGTTTTTACGCCGGCTGAAAAAGAAAAAGCCAAGGCCGAATAAAAAACACATCCCCGAGGAGGATAAATATGAACAAAATCTTTAAGAAGGTTTGGAATCGGAGGCGGGGATGCTTCGTCGCCGTTTCCGAAGCTATGACGGCAGCAAGCCAAAGCTCCAAGACAAGTGTGATTGTTGGAGCGGCTTTGCTTTTGTCAAGCATGATGGCTGCAAATGCTGCAACCATCAATGGAGACACTTCATGGAACGATATTGCTTACTCATTCCATGACAATGGCTCCAGCATGATCGGGTCAAATTATGTAATCAACGGCAGTCTGACAGTTCCCTATCGAGGACAAACAGGATGGACTTTTGTTGCCTTTGATTGCTCACACGGAGACACGGGACGACCAGTCCAATCTCTGACAGTCAGAGACAACATGACGATTGACAATAAGGCGATCTTCATATTGGCTGGTCACGGATCTGGAAGAGGAGGTTCGAACGGAACTCTGTCAGTCGGTGGAGATTTAAATCTAAACGGCTCTCTGTACTTTGGTTTGGACCGTGGGGGAGAAACTGGCTCTGTGCAAGTAAACGGAGTTTTAAGGTTGGGACAGTCAGGCGTTTTAGGTGACAGTAGCTACCAAAATACAAACCCTAAGATTAACCTGAACGCAAATGTATTGGACACATCAGGAACGGTTGATTTTAAATCGGGCAACGGCGCCGTAAATTTTGGAAAGGTAATTGTCCGTGGCGGCAGTTATGTGGATAGTTACGCTGTTACCATGACAATTTCTCAGGGCCTTGAACTCCTGGGTGGAACCTTCGTAAACCGCAACCCTATTGTTGTCGGCCAAAACGTTGGGAGTTACCTGACCCTTGGTGGAGGCCATTTCAGTAATGCGCCAACGTTGGGTGTTAAAAATAACGGTAAGGTCTCGGTAACGGGCGGAAGCTACAACTTTACAACCTTGTCTAAAGAAAACGGTACTCTCACAAACTTTGGGACCTTGGCCGTTACGAATTTCAATCAGTCCGGCGGTTCAACCAAAAATTCGGGAACCTTAACCATCACCAATTCCAACCTCGGCGGAACTCTTGAAAATGTGGCTAGGCTAACCCTGGCAGGCAACGTCACAACCCGAGGAAACCTTACCAGCACAGGAACGCTGACGAACAGCGGCAATTGGACGGAAGCGAATCGCTACACAATTACCGGGAATTTGAACAACACCGGAAGCATTAACTTCCAAAACGGATTCCGGATCCAGAACGGATTCATGAAATCTTCCGGAACCGTTCAAACGAATGACGTTTTTAATATTTTTGACTCCCTCGGCACAACGGGACAGCAAGACCTCCATTATGTCGGTCTTGGCTCCTCCGTTCCGCAGGAAGTTAAAACCAGCCTAACGGATTTCTTCCAGAAATATCTGCCGGGCACACTTGCCAAGTCGTTGGTCGGCCATGCTTCCCTAACAGGCGGAAAAGTAATCGTTACGGGCGTGACGCTGACGCAGACGCAGCATGACGATTTGATAAAGGCATTCAAAGACCAGTTTGGAAGTAAAACAGAGCTTGCGCTTCAAGGGACAATCTCCGGCGTTTCGCATGATGATAAGTTGACCGTCGCAAAAACCAACGAGCTTTACGACAATGTTGACCACCTGCGCGGCGTGATTTTTGTTGACCGAAACTTGGAGGGTGAAAACGGAACAATCGTTGTCGGAGATTCCGGGTTGCGGAACAACACAGGTTTCACTGGAATTAACGAAGCGTTAGCTACAACCGTCAAGGACGGAAAAGAACTGACTCTGATCGGCGGCAAAGCCGACGGAACAGGTAATAAATTTACTCTTGCCGACAAGATCATTTCTGTTGCAGGACAGGGCGCCAAGCTTATTCTCGGCAGTTTGGGCATTAAAGATTCTTCCGTCTACCAAGGACAGGCTGAAGATGTGCAGCTTTCCGACGACGGCGAACTGAAGATCGCAGCCGGCTCTTACCACGTCAAGAACCTTAATTCTTCCAAGGGCAAGACGACCGTCGATAAAGACGCAACTTTCACAAGCGACAATACTACCCTTTCAGGTGCAAAGTTTGAGAACAACGGGACTACCCAACTCGCTTCATTGCACGGCTATGACAGTGCGGCGTTCACCAATAATAAGACCCTGATTGTTAATGGAGAGACACAGTTCGGCGGAATTTTCACCAACAACAAGGATGCCACTCTAAAGGGAACTGCACATTTTGACGGTACTCTGATTAACGCCCAGGGAGCAAACCTTATTGCCAATACCGTAAATGTGATCGGAACGCTTCGGAATCGGGGCTACATGGAAGCTCTGGAAGACTCAACGGTGTACGGCACCCTTATCAATCCCGGTGAGATTCGTCTTTACAATACGGCAATCGGTGCCCGCGTCGATGAAAAGAGCGGCCATATCGGAAATACTTACACGCTGATTGCTACGGGTAAGACACAGGTTTCCGGTCTGATCTCTAATGCTGCAACAGGTGTAGCTCAATTCACGGGCGAAGATTCCGAGCTTACCGTTCTTGACGGCGGCGTTGTTTCCAACAACGGCACACTGATTGCAGACTCTTTGGTCGTCAATTCCGGCGGTCACTTCATCAACGGAGATGAAGCGCAGGAAGAAATCGTTGTGTCGGGCCTTAGACGCAAGGCTCTTGCCAGAGCTGTAGCCAGAGCAACAGAAATTAACGGAACTCTGGAAGTCAAAGAAGGGGGTAGAAAAGACAACAACGGTATTGCCTACTACGGGACAGGTTCCATCGCCGGTGTTTATAACAACGCAGCCGGAGCCGAAGCATTCGGCGGCATCTCCGAGCAGTTTGCAAAAGGTGCCGGCTTGGAAATTACGAGCAAAGGTCAACTGCATAACGCTGGAACATTCGCTTTCGGCGGACATCTTACCAATGCAGGAACAATTGACGGAGACGGAACAATCATCTTCGCCAAGTCCGGTCTTAATGCCAACAGCTTCACAAACTCCGGAACCATTACCGTTGGATCTTTACAGGCTGACGGAATCAACTATTCTCAGACCGCAGGAAATCTGACTTCCGGCAACGGTTGGTTCTCCAATTCCGTGGTTGCGCTCACAGGCGGAGAGATGAGTCACGAAGTTCTGGGCGAGAGCAACACATACAACCTTGGTTTGGGTTCCGGTTCCAACGACACAGCGGTATTTACCGTCACAACTTTGGACAGCTCTTCAACCGTAAATATCAATCAGGGAGCAACGCTCAGAGCCGAAAAGATTGCGATGAACGGTCATAAGACCACTAATTTGCAAGGCGGACGCTTGTCCACGACTTTGGATCAGGTATTCGACGGTCTGGATTACAGTACGTTGAATTTGGATGCTGTAAGTCCCGACGACAAAGTTGAAGTCAGCAGCAATCCTCAGATCGTTACAGGTATCGGTAATGTGATCGGCTCGGTAGCAGATGGTATAGCCTTTAAGTGGGGAACCGTCGCCTTTGATGATGCTTCTTACAGTGCCGCACTTGCCGGTGACGCAGTTAACAAACTCGTTGCCCTCGGTGACGTTCCTGCCGACAAACGCGGCCAACTTGAAGTTGCTTTCAACGGAAAGGCTGCCGAGAGATTCAACGTCGATTTGGCTAATTCCATCACAGCAACCATCGAAGGAAACCAGGCCTACGCAACGTTCGCCAACGAGACGCTCTCCAACGAAACAACCGACAATCCAGGCGCCACTTCCTTGGTAGTCGGTGTTAATGACAGAGGCCACGGTGTTGTTCCCAGCACTGGAACACCGAACGTTCTAAACCAGAATATGGGCTTTATGAACGTCACCGGCGTAAAGGACGGTCTCTACATCAACAACGGCAGCCATTTCGTATTGGTCGGTCAGGCAAATCCTAATCCGAACCATGACCCAATCGAGTTGGCTGACGGAACGGTCTATGTCGGAGGACAAAAATCCGGAGCTGAAGAGGTTACACCTGCCAAGCTCACGCTCGGTTCCTACGGCTCTGCCGCAGCTACCAGAGGACATCTTGCAGCTCTGAATGTGGGTGTTGATCCTACTTCCGGCGTTGGCGGAGAAGGCGGTCAGGTCATTGTGAAGAACGGTGAATTTACCGTTGACGTTTTGAACAACGGTTCGTCCGGTTACGGCAATGACCGAGAAGGACTTGTTATCGGCAATGCTGATGACACGACGACTCAACTGATTGTCGGCAACTATACTGCTGTTGACGGCGGCTCCATGAGCAACCACGGTATCTTTAAGGCCACGTCGATTGCAACGACCAACACGGAAAGTTTCTATCGCAACTACGGAACATTCGAAGTCAGTACGGCTGACATCAGCGGCAAGATTGACAACATCGGCACCGCAACCTTTAAAGAACTGACACTGCGTGAATTAGGCTCGGTCAATGAAAAGGATGCAACCTTAACCGCCGAAAAACTCACTGTTGCCGGCAATGCTTTGGCCGGAGCTTCAGGAAATCACGCAATCCGCGGAGCTTTGGATAACCGAGGTCAGCTTTCTGTTTCCGACGAATTGACTGTTGCGGGAGACGTGACGAACAGCGGCGAACTCAATGCCGAGAAAGCCACAGTTAAGGCAGCCGCCTCTGACGTTGAAGGTGCAGAAGCAGGCAACTTCATCAACAAGGCTCTTGCCAAGGTCGATTCTCTGCTGACTGAAGCCGGATCCATTGTTTCCAACGCCACTGACGCAGTTCTGACAATTGCTGGTCTTAACAACGCCTCCGAACTTCAGGGCACTGTCAACAACGACGGTACGATTAAAGTCGAAGGTACTCAGAGCGTTACCGTTGCCGGCGGCGAGCTGAACAACAACGGCTCAATGGAAAATACCAACGCTTTGAACGTTGAAGGCGGCCTTGTCAACAATAAAGGCAACCTTGCTCTGACAGGATTGAACATCACCGGCGGACAGGTTAAGAACGCTGCTGAAGCTCAATTCAAAGATTCCGGCGTAACCAAGATCGAAATGGCAGAAGCAACTGACGTTGCCATCGCCAATGAAGGTCACCTTGAGTTAGCCGATCTGCAGCTTGTAAAAGGCAAGGTCGAAGGCGGTTCTGTTGGTTCCAAGGAACTGACTAAGGCTGATGTTCAGAAGGATGCTTCCGTCGAAGCCGAAAGCGTTCAGTTCAATCACTTGAACAACGTCGGTACTGTCAAAGCGACGAATTTTGCCGCTGCAAATGCCGAAAACTCCGGTACGGTTGAAGCAGGCAATATCGTCATGGCTGAAAACGACCGCTTCGAGAATATGCTTGACGGAACTACCAAGGCCGACAAGCTCGACATCGCAGGCGGTGAGTTTGTCAACGAAGCCGGTGACACTTCCGGTATCGTCCTGACGCAAATCGGCGCAGGCGGCCAGCTCACAGCAAACGGCGACACCAAACTTCAGCAGGTTGTATCCGAGGGCGGCACAATCAATCTGAACCAAGGCAGCCTTAACATTGCCGAGTTGGATGCCAAAGACTCTGTGTACAACCAGACAGCCGGAAACTTCAAAGCCGATAAAGGTTTCTTTGAAAATTCGACTTTGAATATCAAGGGCGGTGTGTTTGACGCTTCCGAAGTCCGTGATGCCGAAGGCAATGTCACAGGTCTTCTTGGAAACAACGTTGTCAATATTTCCGGTAAAAATGAGACCCCGGTTATCAACAACGAAGAGTCCGCTGAGAAAAAAGCTCACTACAAGGACAACCTGACTCAGGTGCTGGCAGGCGTCGTCAACAGCGACACAACCGTCAACATCATGAAAGGCGGCGTTCTTGACGTTGCTGAAATCAAGCTCGACGGTTCCAAGGCCAACAGCATTAACCTCAAAGGCGGTGTCCTTCAGACAAGTGCGGATCAGATTTTCGGTTCCGTAACTACCGAAGCCATACGAATCGACGCAACAGATCCTGAAACCGGTACGGTTCAGCTTCCGACTACGGTTCTTTCGGCTACGACGGTAGGTGCAGTCAAAGACGAAATCAAGACCGGACTCAATGTCGAAAGCGGTAACCTCGCGCTTGACGACGATTGGTTCAGCTCTTCTTTGATTGTCAGCGTGACCGACAAGATCGCCAACGCATTTGAAAATGCCGCTGATTTGACGATCAACTTCCTTGGTCAGATGACCGCCCCGTTCACAGTAACAACGGCTAATGATCTTGAAGCAGAAGGTCTGGATGTTGTTAAGAATCCGGGCATTGTGCTTAACACCACAACTCTGCACAACGAGTTTAAGGATGAGTACAACAAGGAAAACGACGCCAACCAGACCGTTAAGGGCTTGGTGATCGGTGCTGCATCCAACGATGAAAATACCAACTCGATCAATATCAGCATGGGCTTCAAGGACATTACTCATGCGGATAAGGTCACGATTGAGGGCGGTAAAGAACTCGCATTGGTCGGCAATGCCGTAAACGCTATTCCTGAAGCCTCTTTCGGCGATGACGCCAACAAGCTCCTGAAAGACGCAGCAGACGGCGGTTCGATTGATGTGAACGACGGTAAGTTCACGTTCGGTTCTCACGGCGGCTCCACTCCGACTGTCGGTTGGATTCTTTCTTCCAACATCGGAGAAAACGGGGCTTTGGAAGCCAAGAACGGTGAATTTGCAGATTGGACCATTGCCAACAACGGTAACGTTCACGTTCACTCCAACGCGATCCTTCATACCAACAGCTTGACCGGAAACGGTGCTGCTGTTAACGAAGGCAAGCTCTCGCTGGATGAAAAGGACGGTACAGGCCCGACGTTTGACGTTGCAGGGTCGTTTACGAACAAGGGCGAAAACTCTGTTCTGGACGCCTCCAAGGTCGAAAAAGTCACTGTCTCGGGTACTCATGTCAACGAAGGTAAGGCCGATTACAAGGATATGCTTGTGGCTGAAGGCGGATCTTCGAACAACAGCGGCACCGAACAGGGCAACATCCTGACGGTTGAAGGCTCTCACGCCAATACCGGCACCTCCATCTGGAACGGTGTCACCGTTGCCGATAAGGGCAAAGGCGAAAACGCAGGTAAGCTCGATGTCGGCAGTGTGTTCGACGTTCTCGGTGAGTTCGTCAACAAGGGCGCTGAAGCTGTTCTGGACGCTACCAAGACGGCAGTTACCAACGTCGCAGGCATCCTTCGCAATGAAGGCACAGCCAACTACGAAGACATGACGATTGCCGACGGCGGCAAGTCTGAAAACGCAGGCTTAGAAAAAGGCGACATCCTCACGGTAGCAACAGGTGCCGAACACTCCAACAGCGGAACCTCGATTTGGAACAACGTTACCGTTCAGGACGGAGCCACTTCCACCGTTGAAGAAGGGGCCAAAGAGACGATCAATGACGCTTATGTAGTTGCGGGAGACCGTACAAACAAAGGCGAAGTTGATGCGACCGGTGTTGAAAATACCCAGGTTACGGGTACTCTCGACAACCAAGGAACCTCCAACTACGACGATATGACCGTTGAAGCGGGCGGCAAGTCCGACAACAGCGGTTATGAAAAGGGTGACATCCTTACGATTGCCGACGGCGGCGAACACACCAACTCCGGAACTTCGATCTGGAACAATCAGACCGTTAAGGAAGGCGGTACTTCCGTTACCGAAGAAGGCGGTAAAGAAACCATCAATGACAAATACGTCATTGAAGGCGATAAGACCAATAAGGGTGAAGTTGATGCCAAGGGCGTTGAGAATACCGAAGTTAAAGGTAATCTCGACAATCAGGGCAAGTCCGAGTACGACGATATGACCATCGGTGACGGCGGCAAGTCCGACAACTCCGGCTACGAAAAGGGCGACATCCTTACTATCGACAAGGGCGGTGAACATGACAACAGCGGCACTTCCATCTGGAACAACGTTGTTGTAGCCGGCGGTGATGTAAACAACACCGGCGACATTGAAACCGAAAAACTGACGATAGACGACGGCCTTGTCAACATCGGCGAAGGCAGTCTCAATGCCGGTGAAACTGATCTGAACGGCGGCGACCTCGTTATCGGCAACGATAAAGACAGAACCCCTGAAAACAGAGTCACGGCTGAGATCAATCCGAAAGACGACGTTATCGACACGAACATCTACGTGAAGAACAACGGCGATCTGAACCTCGGACCGAAGGGCGGACTCGATTGGGCCGACTCCATCGGCTCTCCGACAGTACCGAGCGGAACACCGAGCAGACTTGTTATCACGACCAACGTGACGACAGGCCCCGGAGGTGGAATTGCAGTAGGTCCGGAAGTCTGGACGGATAAAGACAATCATGTCCAGATCGGAAACGGAGACCTCTACTTCGCCAAGGATTCTCTGACCGTTATCGACAGTTCCATCCTGACCGACGGTAAGTCTGCGTTCAACACAACTTCCGACGTTGCCAAAGTCACGGTTGAACCGGGTGCAAACCTTGTTCTCGGCAATATTGAAGAAGTCGGCGACTACACAATCGTCAACGGCTACATTACAGGCGGAAATGAATCCGACGGTATGTGGACAGGCGGTTGGACAGGCGACAACCTCTATGCTCTGCCGCAGGACGGCTCCGGTATCAATTGGATCCTGAAGCTACACAATGACCCGAGCAAGATTTGGGTTAATGCGACACTTGCTGACGTTCGCACCGTTTATCCTGACATTGCAATTCCGAATATCGCCAACGACGATATGCTCAACTGCAAGTCCGGAGATCCTGGTGCCGACTTCGTTTGCCGCGTACTTCGCGACAAAGAATTGGATGTTGCAGGCAAGACCAAGATTCTGAACTCCGTGGCTAATATCGCCTTCGCGGGCGGTGCTATGTCCGTAGCGATGAATGACTTGAACTCGGCAACCGATTCGATTGAAGGACGCGTCTCTATGAAGAACGAAGCTTTCACCGAATACGGTGTCATGCGTGAATGGGAACGCGGCAACGACCTGTGGATTGACGTTATCGGCGGCAAACAGAAATACAAGAGCCTGAGCGCTACGGGTATTTCCAAGGCCGGCTATGACACCAACTCCTACGGATTCGTCATGGGCTACGACCGCAAGTTCGCAGATAAACCGATTATCTTGGGCGCTGCCTTCAGCTACCACCATGGTTCGCTTGACTCCACAGGCGACGTTCTGAAGACAAAGAACAAGTACAACTCGTTCGGTCTGCACGCTTACGGTGCCTACGCCCCGGTCGAAAAGGTCAACCTCATCGGTACATTGAGCTGGATGCACAACTCCTCTGATATTACTCAGTCGATCAATGCAGCCGGATTCAATAAGGCGGATGCGGATGTCAAGACGAATATGTTCAGCCTCGGCGCTCGTGCCGAAGCGACTATTCCCGCCGGAAAAGCCAATATCGTTCCGCACGCAGGTCTCAGATACGTCTGGGCCAAGTCGGGCAAATACGATACGAAAGTTGACGGCAAGAAGGTATGGAGCAACAAGGCTGATGCGACGAATACCTTCCAGCTTCCGATTGGTGTTGCTGTCAGAACCGACATTGCAACAGCGTCCGGTTGGAACGTTCGCCCGCAGGCCGACGTAACCGTCATCCCGCAGTTCGGCGATACGAAGCAGAAGACCAAACTGTCCAACTTCAACGGTGTCAGCGACAAGCTCTCCGGCGAATTTGCAGGCAAGTTCGGTACGAACGTGAACTTAGGCATCCAGGCTGACAAAGGTCCGGCTACTATCGGCGTCCGCTACGGATTCACCGGCGGTACGAAGGGCAAGGCCGACCATATGTTCAAGCTTGAAGCCCGTTATCGCTTCTAATGTAAACCCAAGCCGCTTCTTCTGAGGCGGCTGCCAAGAGAGGGAGAGGTCTAAAAAATCTCTCCCTTATTTTTGCGCTTTGACAACCGATTGAGGACAAGACGGCAACTTTATGTCCGACATTCCAATTTGCAGAAATAAGTATTAACCGCTTATACTTTTGAAAAAGTATTACTATTTCAAAAGTGATAAACATGAAGCAACTGATTCAGAATTCTTCTTTGCCGCCGACAGCAGTTTTGGCCGAGGCCAATCCCGAACCTTGCGCTTGCATCTTATTCAGTTCGTATGTCCAAGCGGGATTCCCGTCCCCGGCGGAAAGTTATGTGGACAACGCGCTTGATCTGAATCAGTTTCTTGTTCCCAATCCGCCTTCAACTTTTTTTCGTTAGAGTTTCGGGCGACTCTATGAATAAAGCTGGGCTGGACGACGGTGATCTCCTGATTGTGGATCGTTCTCTGACGCCCAAGAACAACGACATAGTTATTATGCGAATAAATGACGAATTTACCGTCAAACGCTTTAACAAGCAGGGCGATAACTTCTTTCTTACTCCAGACAGCTTCAATCCGATTTATAAACCTCTGCATCCGAAATTTGGTCAGGAGTGGGAGATTATCGGAGTCGTCACTTATTCAATCAAGGAACACTGAAGGGTTGCTGCCCCAGGCAGATAGTGTGGAATAATAATTTTCTTCACTCAAGGAATTTGTGTATGAAATATTTGGTTCCACTTATTTTTGCGGTTGTTTCATCTTTTGCTTATGCACAGGGATATTCGAACCCACAACGATTTGTCATTACTACTAATGGTGATGTTTTTATAAAACTTGACACCCAGACAGGAAGGTCATGGATTCTCCAAAAAGAAGCAGTAAGGATAGGAGGCGGTTACGGAACAACATCAAGGGAAGTACCTAACCTTGAAGCTCTTACTTGGAAAGAAATAATAGACGATTCATCTGGAAGCCGGGCATGGGCAGACGATGTATTTGCGGGTAAAAAATCAAATAATCAATAAGAGTAAGCTCTATCGAAGACTAAACCCCGAGTGTTGATAAGCAAGCACTCGGGATTTTTTTCTCATTTGTCTGTATTCGTTTTCGTACCTGAACATCTAACGGGATAACTATTCTCTACAGAGAATACTATTGCCGTTTTTGTAA
>OOCD01001945.1_pt1 | contig 11652 bp, 9 predicted proteins | sample 1671791 | NCBI WGS metagenome assembly OOCD01 (sample SAMN06348193, study PRJEB24527) | human gut metagenome | biome: human gut; feature: ankylosing spondylitis patient; material: feces | host: Homo sapiens | place: China | collected 2015-10
GGCGGCAACTCCAGCCTGCAGCTGATGTACAACCTCATCAACATCGGCTATGTGTTCGGCTTCCCGGAGTCTCCCTGCCCCTGGTCTCAGGTGGAGAAGCGCAAGTTCCTCTGCCCGGTGCCCGGTTATGATCGCCACTTTGCCATCACCGAGGAGTTCGGCTTTGAACTCATCAGTGTGCCCATGACCCCGAACGGCCCCAATATGGATGTGGTCGAGAAGCTGGTGGCCGAGGATGACACCATCAAGGGCATCTGGTGTGTGCCGCAGTATTCCAACCCCGACGGCTACACCTACAGTGACGAAACGATCGAGCGTTTTGCTAAGATGAAGACGGCCGCTCCCGATTTCAAGATCTTCTGGGATGAGGCCTACATCGTCCACCACCTGACCGATGAGATCATCGAGACCCCCGTTCTGCTGAACGAGTGCAAGAAGTACGGCACACAGGACCGCGTCTTCATGTTCACTTCCACCAGCAAGATCACCTTCCCCGGTGCAGGCGTCTCCGCGATCGCCTGCAGCGAGAACTCTATGAAGTATATCTGCAAGCGCTTCTCGGTCATGATCATCAGCTACGATAAGATGAACCAGCTGCGCCACGTCCGCTTCCTGAAGAACAAGGAAGGCGTCCTGGCCCACATGGCCAAGCACCGCCGCCGCCTGATCCCCTGCTTCGATGCAGTGAAGACAGCCTTCTCCGAGGAACTGACCCCCTGCGGCGACATTGCCCACTGGACCAACCCCAAGGGCGGTTACTTCATCAGCCTGTACGTGATGCCCGGCTGTGCCAAGCGTGTGGCAACCCTGTGCAAGGAGTGCGGCCTGACCCTGACGGGTGCCGGTTCCGCTTACCCCTACCACAAAGACCCGGAAGATTCCCATCTGCGCATTGCGCCCACCTATCCCAGCCTGGACGAAGTGGAGACCGCTTCGGATCTGCTGTGCGTCTGCGTAAAGCTGGCCACAGTGGAAAAGCTGCTTGCGGATCAGGAAGCGTAAGCGTCCCCGTTGTTGAAGATCTCCCCGCGCGGCGGAATTCTGCCGCACGGCGGAGGTTTATTATATTTTGGAGGTTTCCCGATTTTTATGAAGACGAAAGGCAAAGCATGGCAGCTTGTTGTCACGGTGTTTCTGATCGCGGCGTTTGTCTACACGGCATTCTTCGGCGTTGCGGTCAAATATGGCGATGTGACCCGGACCTATATCAAGGGCGCGCAGGATATCCGCTTCGGCGTGGATATCAAGGGCGGCGTCAACGTGACGTTTGCACCCTCGGACGGCTACGATGCCACCGATGAGCAGCTGGACGCAGCGCAGCTCGTCATTGAGAACCGTCTGGTTGGTCTGAACGTGACCGACTACGAGCTGTATGTGGACTACGATTCCGACCGTCTGATCCTCGAATTTCCGTGGCAGTCCGGCGAGACGGATTTCGACCCCGAAGCTGCCATCGAAGAGATCGGCACCACCGCCTACCTGACCTTCCGGGAGGGGAGCAGTGCGGACGGTGAGCTGATCCTAGACGGCTCCATGGTCGAGAGCGCAGCAGCGCAGTACGGCCCGGTGAGCGGCAGCTCTTCGGAGTATTATGTGGCCCTCAAGTTCACCGATGCGGGTGCCAAAGCCTTTGGCGATGCCACCACCCGGCTCTACCAGAGCAGCGGCACCATCAGCATCTGGCTGGATGACGAGAATGTCAGCACGGCCACGGTCCATGCGGCCATTACCGACGGTGCTGCCATCATCACAAGCTCGGCATCCAACCCCTTCACACAGGACGATGTCGTCAAGATGGCCCGCCAGATCAACTCCGGCTCGCTGCCCTTTGCGCTGACCGTGGACAGCTACTCTACCATCAGCCCCAGCCTGGGCGAGAACAGCCTGAGCGCTATGGTGCTGGCCGGTCTCATCGCCTTTGCCCTCATCGTGGTCCTGATGACGGCGCTGTACCGTCTGCCCGGTTTCCTGGCCTGCATCGCACTGGCCGGTCAGGTGGCGGCTACGCTGGCCTTCGTCTCCGGTTATTTCTCGGTGTTTGAGAGCTTCACCCTGACGCTGCCCGGCATCGCCGGCATCATCCTGGCCATCGGCATGGGTGTGGACGCCAACGTCATCACCGCCGAGCGCATCAAGGAAGAGCTGCGCAGCGGCAAGTCTCTGGATGGTGCCCTCAAGAGCGGCTTTGCCCGCGGCCTGACGCCCATCATCGACGGCAACGTGACCATCGTCATCGTGGCGGTCGTGCTGATGGGTGCCTTCGGTCCCTCGGACGGTTTCTTTGCAAAGATGCTCCACTTCGTCTTCTTTGCCTTTGGCCCGTCCACTGCGGGCACCATCTATGCCTTCGGCTACACGCTGCTCACCGGTGTGCTGCTCAACTTCGTGTTCGGCGTCTTCGCCACCCGCGTGATGATCCGCGGGGCAGCGGCCATCAAGGCCCTGCGCGACCCCTGGCTCTACGGCGCAGACCGCCCCGGCAAGGAGCCTGCGGAGAAGAAGCCCATCGACTTTGTGGGCCTGCGCAAGCGCTTCCTGACCATTTCCTCCTGCTTGATGGCAGTCATCCTGCTCTGCGCGGTGGTGTTTGGCGTCCGGCTGGATACCGAGTTCACCGGCGGTGCGATGATCACCCTGAGCTATGAGGGCGAGTTCACCACGGCCGATGTGCAGAAGACTGCTTCTGCCGCACTGGGCAGCAAGGACCTGACCCTCCAGACCGGCGAGAACGTCGCCACCGGGGAGCAGACCCTGAAGATCTCCATGCCCGGCAACGAGACCGTGACCACCGATCAGGTGGAGAACCTGCTGGATTCCCTGAACGAGACCTACCCGGACAACGGCTTCGTTCAGTTGTCGCTGAGCAACGTCAGTGCGGCCATGGGTACCAAGTTCCTGCAGAAGAGTCTGGTCGCCGTTCTCTTTGCGTTGGTGCTCATCCTGCTGTATATCGGCTTCCGTTTCCAGAAGATCGGCGGCCTGACCGGCGGTATGATGGCCGTTCTGGCCCTGCTGAACGATTTGATGGTCGTGTTTGGCACCTTCGTGCTGCTGCGCACCCCGCTGGACGGCAACTTTATCGCCGCCATGCTGACCATTCTGGGTTACTCCATCAACGATACCGTCGTCGTGTACGACCGCATCCGCGAGAACCGCACCCTGATGGAGAAGAAGACCTCCTTCGAAGAATTGGTCAACCACTCGGTCAACCAGTCGGCCCGCCGCACCATCATCACCACCGTCACCACCGTGATGGCGCTGGGCGTGATGTGCATCATCTCCAAACTCTACGGCCTGGACAGCATCTTCACCTTTGCGTTCCCGCTGATGATGGGCATGATCAGTGGTGTTTACACCTCGCTGTGCGTGTCCACTTCCGCGTGGGTGCTGTGGAGCGAGCGCAAGACCGGCAAAAAGAAAGCGTGAGCTTCGCCCGAACGTGAACATGACCAAATCAGGAGGAACAAACCATGAAATGTCCCTATTGCGGCGATGAAGAATCCAAGGTCATCGATTCCCGCCCGACCGAAGATGGCGAGCGCATCCGCCGCCGCCGGGAGTGCCTGCGCTGCCACATGCGGTTCACGACCTATGAGGTGGTGGAGACGGTCCCGCTGATCGTCATCAAAAAGGATAATTCCCGCGAACCCTTTGACCGGCAGAAGGTGCTTAACGCCATGCTGCGCGCCTGCGCCAAGCGCCCGGTCAGCTACGAGTCGCTGGAACGTGCCGTCAGCAGCATTGAGCAGGCGCTGATGAGCTCCTACGACCGGGAAGTGACCAGCGTCCGCATCGGTGAGCTGACCATGCAGGAGCTGAAAAAGATCGACGAAGTGGCCTATGTCCGCTTTGCGTCGGTCTACCAGCAATTTGCCGACGTCGAGAGTTTTTTCACCGAGCTGCAAAAGCTGATGGGCGACCGGAAAAAGTAAGAGCATCCTTCAAAAAAGCGCACAGCCTCCGCCTGGATTTGGGCGGCAGGGCTGTGCGTTTTTTCGTTGCAGCAGATCGTTCACATAATTTCGATTATGCGAAACGTTGAATTGCCTCAGAGGATGCGACGGGCGAGCCAGGCCAGCGTTTCGACCTGGACCTGAGCGCGGCGCAGCTCCCCGAACGCTTCTTCGGGGGCGTTCCATTCCAGATGGCCGTCGGCGGCGCGGAGGGCCGCTTCCAGTTCGGTGAAGTCTTCCGTTTTGAGCAGGTGGTTCATCCCTTCGCGCATCCGGTCGCAGAGGTCGGCTCCTTCGGCAAGGGCCTGCCGGGCCCCGGTCAGGTCGTCTTCCCGGATGGCTTCCATCGCATGGTCGATGTCGCCGGAGATGTCTTCAGCGAACATCTGCACCCGGAAGCTGCTGTAAAAGGCCACCGCGAGCAGGGCGGCCACGATGCCGAGGCAGGCGTAGATGCGTTTCATGCGTCCTCCTTTCTGAGCGGGCGGGCCGTGCGGCGAGGCTCTTTCTTCAGCAGAAAGTAATCTTCGGTGTCGTTGCCGATCAGAAGCAGGATCTCCTCCACCAGCAGGGTATTGGCCTGTGCCGTCCGTTCCAGCCAGGCGTGGTCCTTGCCGCACCAGTGGAGGTTGTCGTCCAGCACCTGCCCATCCAGCACAAAGGGGATGGTCGCCTGACCGTGCTGGACCTTGAGCGCCAGGTCGGAGAGGGTGGCAGGCTCTCTTTCGGGGCGCAGCGCCACCGAAAGGCTGCCGTTCGTCTCCACAACGGCGTAGGAGACATCCCGTGGGTCAAAGACGTCCTTGCCGCGCAGGGCCTCCATCAGGTCAGCCGTCGTCAGCCGCAGAGTGCGCAGGGCATTCTGATCGATCTGCCCATCCAGAATGACCGTCTTGGGCCGGCCGGACATCAGGTTGAAAAATTTCTGGCTCTGGAAGCTGAGGATAGACCCTAGAAGCTCCAGCGCCGCAATGAGGAAGAGCGGGATGAGGCTGGCGGTCACGGGGACTTCCTCCGATTCGATGGAGATGGACGCCAGATTGGAGATGAGGATGGTCGAGACCAGCTCTTCCGGCTGCAGCTCACCCAGCTGGCGCTTGCCCATCAGCCGCATGGCAAACAGGACGCAGAGATAGATCAAAACGGTGCGAACGATCAAGAGCTTCAAGGCGGAACACCTCCTGCGGGAATAACCGGCGCGGCGGCGGGTATCCTACTGCAAAAGGGGGATGGGACCATGCAGCTTTCCGAACATCTGGAAACGAACCTCGCGGCGCTCAACGCTAGGTTGGGCAGCTCCGCCGATTTTTATGCGAAGCGCATCGAGCTTTACCACATTCGGGGTGCGATTCTGCTCTTTGACGGGATGGCCAGCCTCGAATCCCTGTGGGAACTTCTGTTGGACGCAGCCAGCCGCCAGACGCCGCCGCTGCGGCTGGGCGCGCTGCCGAGCGGGGAACAGGTCTATGAGCTGCTCAGCCGCCACTCGGCATTGCCCGCCGAGAGCAGCCCCGTGGAGAACTGGGAGGATCTGATGCAGCGCCTGACCGCCGGAATGGCGGTCTTACTGCTGGACGGCAGTGCGAAAGGACTGGCATTTTCGGTGCAGAGCCTGAAATTCCGCTCGGTGGAGGAGCCATCCGGTGAAGGAGATCTGCGCGGCTCCCGCGAGGGATTTTCCGACCTGCTGCGGGTCAATCTGAGCCTGCTGCGGCGGCTCATCCGCACCGAAGCGCTGGTGATGGAAGTGCAGCAGGCAGACTGCGCGATGAAAACGGAATATGCCGTCTGCTACTGCAAAGATAAGGCCTCGCCCGCCGCCGTGGAGCAGGTGAAAGAGACACTGCGCCGCGCAAAGCCGCAGCTGCTGTTGGATTCGAGCTACTTTCTGCCCTGGCTGTTTCCCTGCCGGGTGCGCACAGCGTCCCCGGTGAGCTACACCGAGCGCCCCGCCGTGGCCTCCGCGAAGCTCTGTGAGGGGAAGATCGTCGTTCTCGTCAACGGGAGCCCATCCGCAATGGTTCTGCCGACCCTCTTCGGCGAAAACTTCGAGTGTCTGGACGACTACGCCCAGCCTGCGTTTTTTGCGTCCTTCCTGCGCCTTCTGAAATATGGTTCCTTCTACCTGAGCATCTTTCTGCCGGGGGTGTTCGTGTGCCTGGCGGTCTACCTGCCGGAACTGCTCCCGCCGCAGCTGCTCTTCAAGATCGAAGCTGCTGAGCGGGCCACTCCGTTCCCGCTGTTTGGGGAGATGGTGCTGGTCATCCTGCTGCTGGAGATCATCCGGGAGGCAGGGCTTCGGATGCCGCAGACGCTGGGGCACTCGGTCAGTCTGGTCGCAGCGCTCATCATCGGGGACGCAGCCATCGCCACCGGTCTGCTGAGCACACCCGTCATTCTCATTGCAGCGGTTGCATCCATCGCCGTCTTCGTGGTGCCGTCCCTCTACGAAATGGCCACGGCCTTCCGCTTTCTGGTCCTGCTGGCGGCGGGAGTGGCAGGCCCTGTGGGGCTTGTGTGCGCGGCGTTGGTCGTTCTGCTCGCTCTGGCGCAGGTGTCAGCGCTGGGGGTGCCCTATTGTGCACCGGTGCGTTTCCCGCAAACCGCACTTTCTCCGGACGGTGTGACCCGCCGGACCTACCGCACCCTGTCCGCACATCCTTTTTCCATCTGGCAGAAACGGAGGTGAGCCAATGGAGCAAACCGGATCGTTCCGTGCCGCCGTGCCGCTCAGCGTTCTGACCGCGGTGCTGGGGCAGTGCATCACTTCCGGCAGCGCCATGCCAGCCCGGCTGTTGCTGCTGCAAGGGTTCCCCATGGCGCTGGGCATCGGCCTGCTTTCGGCCTGCTTGATGCCCGCAGAAGGGGAAGAGGGGCTTCGTTCCGAAACCGGCATCCGCCCCCGGCTGCTCTGTCTGCTTTTGTCCGTGTGGTTTGGCGCAGAGCTGTGGGAGACGCTTTGGCAGGCACAGCAGGTGTGCCGAGAGCAGTTTTCGTCCATGGCAGTCCTCGGCGTTCTGCCGCTGCTGCTGTGGGCGGGCTGGCAGCTGAAGCCGGACGTCTTTTCCCGCAGTGAGGGGGTCTTGTGGTGGGCACTGGCGCTGGCGGGCCTTGCCTGCGTTGGGAGCCTGCACGGCCAGCTTCACTGGGAGAATCTTTTCCCCGCAGCGGAACCCACAGGAAATCTCCGTTTCCCGCTTTATGCGGAATCCATCGCGTGGCCGCTTCTATTTGGAAAACGCGGATGCACCGGGAGGCGCTGCTTCCTACTGCCGTTTCTGACGCTGGCGGGGCTGTTCGGTTTTGCGCTGGGGCGGGAACTTCTGTTTGGGTCCGGCCGTCCGCTTCCGGGAAATGAGCTGCTGCGCGCCGGGACGCTGGGACGTGTCTCCCGGCTGGATGCAGCCTTTCTGCTCGTCTGGCTGGCAGCGGCATTGTTCCGGGGCTGCTTTCTGGTGCGGGTCCTACGGGAACTGCTCTGCCGCCCGGAGGAGCAGGAAAAGGGGGTGCCGGAATGAGAGCTTCCCATGCACTGCGCTGGCTGGCAGGGGGCGTTCTGGTGCTCTGGTGCGGCGTCTTTCTGCGGATGGAGACCACCGAGAAAAGCATGGTGCGGGCACTCATCGTCCAGCCGAACCGCAGCAGCTGGACAGTGCAGCTGCTCTATCAGTTCCCGGAAGCAGCTGCGGATGCCTCCGACGCCGTGGCAGAAATTCGAAGCGGTTCGGCCGAGGATGCCACGCTGCCGCTCGCGCTGCACAAAGCCGAACGGGAACTGCCCAAAGCTGCAAATTACCGGCTGTGTGAATATCTTCTCTTTGACGAAACAGCGTCACAAACTGACATTCTGGAACTGGAAGAGTTTCTGCAAACGGAATCCGTCAGCCGCCTGTCGGCACGGGTGCTCTTTGTCGTTGGCATCGGGAAACTGACGGAAGAAACTCCGCCGGACGGTCTGCCGGGCAGCGGGGCGGAACCGGAAGAGACCGATGCAGCCCCGGAAACGCTTCCGGGAGCGCTTTTGCAGGCCGCCGAGGATACCGCCGCACGGGCACCGCATCTGTACGAGTGCGCAGCGGGGGCCGTGATCCCCATCTTAAAAATTGAGGAAGACCGGGTGACATGGCAGAAGGAGAGCTGCCTTTTGACGGCGCAGGGCTATACCCGGCTTTCCCCGAACGAGACGGCCATGGCGCAGCTCTTGCAGGAACGGACGATGCCGGTGGAGTTCGCACTGGAAGGGGAGACTGTCACCCTCCGGCGCTGTGTCGTTTCGGTGGAAGCGGAAGGGAACGGGTTTGCGGTCACGCTGACCGGCCAGTGCAGGGCGGGCACACCGCCGGTGGCGGAAGGCGTGTGCCGCCAGCTGGAGGCGCTCTGCGAAGAGACCATCGTCCGGGCCTGGCAGTCGGGCGCAGACCTTCTCCGGCTGGGCGCAGTCCGTGCGCTGAAGGAAGGGCCGGGTGCCTTTTTTACAACAAAAAACGCCTGCCCGGAAGTGCGGGCAAGCGTGAAGATGCTGGATCTTTAATGGGCGGTCTCAAAGACGACGGTGATGGTCGTGCCGACATTGATCTCGCTTTCCAGCCGGATGCGGGCGTTGTGGATGCGGGCAATGTGCTTGACGATGGCCAGCCCCAGCCCGGTGCCGCCGGTGGCCTTGCTCCGGCTCTTATCGACCCGATAGAACCGCTCGAACACGCTGGACTGGGCTTCTTTCGGGATGCCGATGCCATTGTCCTTGACGGTCAGGGTGCAGTGCCCATCCCGTGTGCAGGCGGTGATGAGCTGGACCTTTCCGCCGGGGCGGTTGTACCGGATGGCGTTGTCGCAAAGGTTCTGGCACAGCTCATCCAGCAGGCTCCGACTGCCCAGCACAGGGGCGCTCTCGCCGAGGTAGGTCAGGGAGATGAACGACTTCTGCGCGTTCACCTTCTGGCGCTCGACGCACTCTTTGGCCACATCCAGCAGATCGACCGTCTCCATCTGGGGGGTGTCGTTGGTCTCCGAAACGTTGTCCAGATGGGACAGCTGCAAGATATCGTTGACCAGCTGGATCATCCGGCTGGCTTCTACATGGATCTTCCGGCCGAACTCCGGCACATCGGCAGACTTGGCGATGCCGGTCTCAATGAGTTCGGCATAACCGGAAATGCTGGTCAGGGGTGTTTTCAGCTCGTGGCTGACATTGGCCGTAAACTCCTGCCGCATCTTTTCGTTGTTCTCGCGGAGCAGGCGGTCCGAGTGGATGCTCTCGGCAAAGGGGATCAGCTCCTTGTACGGCACATTTTCCTGGATGTGTTCCAGATCGTCCGTCATCTTCAAAATGGGCTGGACGAGGCTCCGGGTCAGCAGACCGGCCATCATGGCGGCTGCGCCCATCATCACGATGCAGCTCAGCACGATGGCCGGCAGGGCCGCATCGTAGATGGACCAGATGGTCTCAGAATCCTGCGCCACACGGAGGATGTCACCATCCGGCAGGAGCATGGCGTAGTAATACGTCTCATACCCCAGCGTCTGGGAGTCGCGGCGGTCGCGGCCGATGCCCTCCTGTTTGGCCTGCTGGATCTCCGGGCGGCCCAGGTGGTTCTCCATCTGCTGGCTGGTCGCGGATTCGAACAGGACACTGCCGTCCGAGGCGATGAGCGTGATGCGCAGATCGCCGTTGACATAGGCAGAGAGCTGGGCCGGGTCGTCGATCTGTTCGCACCCGGCGGCAACGAGGCTGGCCTCGTTTTCCAGCGCCGCCCATGCCTGCTCCCGGAAGGCTCTGTGGAATACGAAGATGCAGAGCACGGCGGTGCAGATCAGCCCGACAAAGCCCATCCAGAACAGCCGATAACTGATTTTTTCTTCCATGCTCCGTGGTTTCATTCTTCGTTTTCCTCCTCGTTGTCGGCCAGCTTGTAGCCGACCTTCCGCACGGTGCAGATGTATTTTCCGGCATCGCCCAGCTTTTTGCGCAGGGTGCGGATGTGCATATCCACGGTGCGGCTTTCCACCGAGATGTCGGTGCCCCACACCACCTGCAAAATGGTCTCGCGGGTCACAACCAGGTTGGTGTTTTCCAGCAGCAGGCGGAGCAGGCTGTATTCCTTGTAGGTCAGGTCGATGTGGGCGTCGTTCACCGTCACGATGTGGCGGGCGTTGTCCAGCAGGATCTCATGGAAGGCGTAGACGTTCGTCTTTTCCTCCGGGGCCGAGCGGCGCAGCGCAGCCCGCACCCGGCTCAAAAACTCCATGATGCCAAACGGCTTGGTGATGTAATCGTCTGCGCCGCAGTCCAGCCCGCGCACGGTGTCCAGCTCGCTGGATTTGGCCGTGACCATGATGATGGGCAGGCGCCGCAGGGAAGGGGTGTTGCGCAGCTTTTTCAGGATGGAAAAGCCATCCTCACCGGGAAGCATGACGTCCAGGATGACCAGCTCCGGCACGGCAACATTCATGGCCTGCCAGAAGCTCTCGGACGATTCAAAGCTCTGCACGTCGTATCCGCTGGACTGAAGTGCATACTGCTCCAGCTCCCGGATGGCGGCGTCATCTTCTACAATATAGATCATGCCTTGGGGTCCTCCTTTTCGCTTGCCACGGCGGGTTCACCGTCCGGGAAGAGATACCGCTCGCGGTAACGGTCCAGGCGGCGGCGGAACTGTTCGCTCTCCTTGGTGTCGTTGCCGTAGCGGAGATCGTTCAGATAGGCGTGGGTATCAAAGCTGTCCTGTGCGACTTCGATCTGGGCAACGGCAACATTGCTGCAGTGGTCGCAGACACGCTCATAGTTGGTCAGCAGGTCTTCCAGCACGAAGCCGTATTCGATGGAGCAGCTGCCAGCCTGCAGGCGGGCCACATGCCGTGCCTTGATGGCGCGGACCAGTTCGTCCACAACGGTCTCCATGGGTTCGACCTTGCTGGCCAGATGCAGGTCGGCCTTGCGGAACGCATCGGTCGTGCGGCTCAGCACATCCTGCACTGCGCCTTCCAGAACCTGCAGCTCCTCGTGCGCATCCTGGGAGAACGCGATGTTCTTGGCGTGGATCTCTTCGGCAGAGCTGAGCAGATTCACGGAATGGTCGCTGATGCGCTCGAAATCGCTGATGGTGTGGAGCAGGGTATTCACGCTCTGGCTGTCGGCATGGCTCAGCTCCCGGCTGGACAGCTTGACCAGATAGGTGCCGAGGGCATCTTCGTACTGGTCTACCTTGGCCTCTTCGTCCCGGACTTTCTGGGCCAGGGTGTCGTCCCACTGGTGGGTCAGGCTCATGGCCTGCACCACGCCCACGCGGGCCAGCTCGGCCATATCCGCAGTGGCGGCGCGGGCGCGTTCCACAGCAACGGCGGGCGTCTTGAGCAGACGCTCATCCAGCAGGGCGAAGCTCTCTTTCTCGGCATCGTCCGGGATGGTGAGGATGGCCAGCTTTTCCAGAACGTTGGCGAACGGCAGCAGGACCGCCGTGGCCGCAATGTTGAACACAGAGTGGATGACAGCGATGCCCCACGCCGTGACGGTATCGTTGACAAAGGTGAAGTGCAGGACCAGATTCAGGCCATAGTACATTGCCAGAAAAAGGGTCACACCGATGATGTTGAAGTACAGATGCACCATGGCGGCGCGGCGGGCGTTTTTGTTGGCACCCACAGAGGAGATCAGCGCGGTGACGCAGGTGCCGATGTTCTGGCCCATGATGATGGGGATGGC
>OOCD01001948.1_pt1 | contig 11638 bp, 10 predicted proteins | sample 1671791 | NCBI WGS metagenome assembly OOCD01 (sample SAMN06348193, study PRJEB24527) | human gut metagenome | biome: human gut; feature: ankylosing spondylitis patient; material: feces | host: Homo sapiens | place: China | collected 2015-10
CTCATCGTTTCCATTTACACAAAATATTTTATAGTGCCTTCTATTTCTACCGCATCCGTATTTTTTCATCTTCCGGTACAGTGTCGCTGGATTTATTTTCAGTAACCGTGCGGCTTGTTCGCGATGTCCGTTGCATATTTGCAGGGCATTGATGATGGTTTCTTTCTCTACATCTTCGTCTTTTAACGGGACTATGACCGGCATTGTATCTTTATCCGAATTATCGGATGGATTTCCCGACACCAGATTTTTCATGTCCAGTAATGGGTTTTCCGCGAGCAGCACGGCTCTCTTTACCATGTTCTGCAACTCCCTGACATTGCCCGGCCATGAATAGGAGCGCAGGCGGTATATGGCATCATCGGAAAAACCACTTGTGTCCCGTTTGAGTTCCTTTGAGAAGCGTTCACGGAAAAATTCGGCCAAAGGCAGGATGTCGCCCGGACATTCCGCCAAAGAGGGTTGCCTGATCTCAAATTCATTCAGGCGGTGGAACAGGTCTTCACGGAATCTCCCTTCTTTAATCGCCCGTTCCATATTCTCGTTCGTGGCGGCTACAACCCTTACATCCGCAATCTTTTCCTTTTGACCGCCTATAGGCATGTAGATGTTCTCCTGCAATACCCGTAGCAGCATGGACTGTATCTCGAACGACATCGTTCCGATTTCATCCAAAAACAAAGTGCCGCCTTTCGCCATGTCGAAGAAACCGGGCTTGGCCGCGTCCGCACCCGTGAAAGCCCCTTTCTCGTGCCCGAACAGCATGGAGGGAGCAAGCTCCCGTGGCAGGATGCTACAGTTGACCGCTACGAACGGCATTCCCACACGCTCGCTGTTCTCGTGGATGCTTTGGGCCACGGATTCCTTGCCCGTCCCGTTGGCACCGAGTATAAGCACCGACATGTCCGAGGGGGCAACCAGCCTTGCGAACTTTTCCACCTCAAGTATTTTGGGGCAGGTACGCCTGAACAGGTCTTTCGGTTTCGTACGGACTGTCGCGAGCGGACGGAATATCTCTTCAGCCAGCTCCAGCAGGTGTTCCCGGTGTACCGGCTTGGGCAGGTAGTCTTTCGCTCCCAGTTTGATGGTGCGTACCACGTCCGGCACAGACACGTATTCCGTGGTTATGATGAACGGTATGTCCCTTTTCTCCTTTTTAAGCCATTCCAGCAGGGAGATGCCGTCACCTTCCGGCAGCCGGACATCGGAAAGAATCAGGTCGAACCGGTGCTTGCGTATCAACGCGCGGGCTGCCGGTTCGTGCACGGCGGTCATCGCGTCATAGCCTGCCTGCTCGAACCAGTCCTTCTGCCGCTGCGAAAGGCTTACATTGTCTTCAACTATCAGTATTTTCCTTTTCATGGGTCATTCTGTTTATGGTGTTCTCCGCTGCCGTTACCAGCATGGAGATATGTTCTATAATCCGTTTCGTGTATTCTTCGATAACCTCCTTGCCGGATGTCTCGTCTTTCAGCATTTCCCGGAAATCGTAAAACGGCCCGTAGGACTGCAACAGTTCCAATGAAGGCTGTATCTTGTGGGCGATTTCCCGTAATCCGGCTCTGTCTTCGGCTTCCATGGCAGACCGGAGATCCTTTATATCCCGGTTGGATTGGGAAATGAACGTCCGGAGCAGTTTCCGCTTGTCCCGTACATCCGCCGTGAACGTGTCGAAATCGGGAGCGCAGGGTTCTTCCGGTTCTTTATGGGGCATGGCAGCGGATATGGTATTCAGCAGTTCGTTCATTGAAAACGGCTTGTAAACGCAGTCGGCAAAGCCGCTGCCAACGAACGCTTCCTTTTCCCGGTCGCCCCTTGCTGTCATGGCTATGACGGGAATCGTGCGAGAGTTGCCTATATTGGAATTGCGCAGCAGATTCAATATCTCGAAACCGTTGGTTCCCGGCATCTGTATGTCGGACAGCAGTAGGTCGTAATCCCGCTTGCGCATCTCCTTCACGAGTTCTTTCGCATTGGAGCAGGCGATACAGGACACCCCGTTACGCTCCAGCATCTCCTTGACGATTTCCAGTTGCAGACGGTCGTTGTCGATAATAAGGACACTTTGAGGCAAAGACCATGTTGCCTGCAATGCCGGTGCTTCGTATCCTATCCTTTCATCGGAAGGCGGCAATGGCAATGATACCCGGAAGGTAGAACCACATCCGATTTCACTTTCGACATATATTTTTCCGCCTAAAAGATTGACCAACCCTTGCGTGATAGGGAGTCCCAGCCCGAAACCGTCGGCATTCGTCTCCGAGGCCAGACGCTCGAACGGGCGGAATATGCGTGAAAGGGTATTCTCATCCATACCTATTCCCGTATCTTTTATCTCCAGGGAGAGATTCCCGTCTTTATAGGCGGCATTGAAATGTATCGTACCTGTTTCCGTGAACTTGACGGCATTTGCCAGCAGGTTGTCTATGATTTGCTCGATACGGTCCACATCGCCGTGAAGTACGACATCCGTGTCCTTGAAATCACAAAGAAAAAGGATGCCTTTATTGTTTACCACATGGGAAAAGCCCGTGGCAATACGTTCCAACAAATCGTTCAGGCTGAACGGTACGTTGTTACAGGTCTCCTTGGACTCGTTCAGACGGTACACGTCTAAAAGGTTGTTCAGCAGGTGTAGGATATGCCTGCTCACGATCCCAATATTGGCCAAATGGCGATTCCGCCGTTTCCTGTCACGGGTATCCGCCGCCAGTTCCGCACAGCCGTTGATGATATTCAGCGGAGCGCGTATGTCGTGTGAGATGGTAAGGATGATATTCTTGCGTGTCTCCAGCAGTTCGTGGTTCTTGTTTATTATTTCCTCCATTTTCAGCCTGAGCCTCGTGTCGCGTTTCAGATCCTGCTGAATAACCATATAAAAGATTGCCAGCAGGATGAGTGCGGCTATAATCAATCCGGTTATGATCCGGGTGGAAAGCTCGTGTGATGCCTCGATATGTTTTTCCCTATACTGAAAAACCTCTTGTGTATGGTTGTTCAGGGTGTTAATCAGCATGTGCAGTTTGCGGTTCAGTTCCTTGTTTTGGAGCTGGAGACTGTCCGAATATGCATCTATGTTGCGTATGCGCTCCTCCTGTATGGTTATCAGACGTTCGTTCAGGGAACGTATGGCATCAGCCGAAGGCGGAACCTGTACGGTCTCTTTCTTTCCGAAAAATCCTGCAATACCTTTTTTCTTTTGGGTAATGGTACGGGGACTTGTCACACGTTCGGTTTCGACCGGCAGACGGTGAAGCAGCAGGCTGTCGGCGATTTCCTGGCGGTGGTATGCCTCCATGATATGTAACAAATGCGTTTCTTTATCCTCCAACAGGTTACGTAAGGTATCTATCTGATCCGACAGGACAAAGTCGCCGTGGCTCCGTTGCAGATCTTGTAACAGTATATCCACATCCAGCCTGTCTTCGTGGTAGGATTCGTAATCAGCCTGTTCCCATGCCATAACCGATTCACCGGACAGGGCGAGGTCTGTTATATGGCGATGGATATTATTGATTTCACGGCGTACCAGACGGATGGCATTGGCATCCTCCTCTATCTCATGTATCCGATGACGTTCATGAAATAAAACGGCTGCCATGCACCCGATTATTATCATCAGGAGTATGTAACCGAAAAGAATCTTATATTGCAATAGAATTTTCATTTAACACTTACAATAACCTTGATTATAGCCTAACATTGTTTAATATCTTTGGCTATGTTATTAAATACCATTACATTTGCATTTTATAGTGAACATTTTATGAGCGATATCATCAAAATATCCACCGTCCATGATTTTAATGAACGGCTTGGTGTCGAAGACCGTCATCCGCTCGTGAGCGTCATCGACTTTTCTGCCTATCCACCACGTCATCTGTTCCGCGCATTGCTTGGTGTCTATGGCATCTACATTCGTGAAGACGAACCTCAAAATGTGGTATATGGTACAAGCAAATACGATTTCCTTGGTGGGACACTCATAGCTATCGCTCCCGGCCAAATCAGCGGTGCAGAGGACATTGGAAGACCCATTCAGCGTAAGGGTTGGGCAATTCTGTTCGATGCAGAATTACTAAGGGGTACACAGCTTGCGCAGAAGATAGATAAATATACCTTTTTTTCATACGAAGTCAGTGAAGCCTTGCACATGCAAGATTCGGAACGGGAAACGATAGTCGAATGCCTGAAACATATCCGCAGTGAATTATCAGGTCCGCAGGATGAGTACAGCCGAACAATTCTTGTCGCATATATTGAAGTGTTGCTCAATTATTGCATGCGCTTTTATGGTCGTCAGTTTTCTACCCGTAAAGCAGTAAGCAAGGATATCCTGGTTCGCTTTGAGCGGATACTGACTGATTATTTCGAGCTTGGAGAACAACTTCATCACGGACTTCCCAATGTTCAGGAATGTGCCGAACGACTTGCCCTGTCCCCCAATTATTTCGGAGACCTTATCAAACGTGAAACAGGGGAAACACCGCACGAACATATCCAACGCTTTCTCATCGAAAGAGTAAAGATTGCTTTGGCTTCGGGAGACAAAAGCATCAGCGAAATAGCATACGACTTGGGGTTCAACTATACACATCATTTGAGCCGGATATTCAAGAAATCGACAGGTATGTCACCCAGTGAATATATTGCAGCCTTGAAATTGAAATAGTCGGGCTTCTATTATCGGAAGCCTGACTATTATTGATTATTTCAACGATTGCATATCAATCACATATCGGAAGTGCACTTTTCCGTCCACAACGTTTTTCCAAGCCTCGTTGATTTGCTGTATGGGGATGATTTCGACTTTCGGGTAAATACCGTTCTTTACAGAATAATCTACAGTTTCTTGTGTCTCTTTCATTCCACCAATAACTGAGAACCATACTTTACGACGACCGCCCAAAGCTGTCACAGTCAGTTTTGGGGCGTCTTTGGCAGCAGGTAAACCGACTACTGCCAATTCTCCATCAACCTTCAGCATATTTACATAAAGCATAGGATCGTAAGCTGAGGGAATCGTGGAGAGAATGAAACAAAGAGTATTGTTCAGACCTTTCAACTCTTCCTGGTTCCTTACCTTCACGTAATTGATGGCACCCATTGCCAGTGCTTCATCTCTTTTTTCATCGGTTATATCGAATACCGTAACTTTAGCTCCCAATGCAACAGCATATTGTAAAGCCATATGTCCCAAGCCACCAAATCCCGCGATACCGATTTTGTCGCCACGTTTGATTCCGGCATGCATGATTGGTGAATAGGTAGTGACACCGGCACACATCAATGGAGCCACTTTTTCTATATCCGCATTTTGAGGTATAATTACAGCGAAATGCTCATCTACAACCATATTGTTTGAATAACCGCCTTGCGAAAGCTCACCACCATGATAAATATCCTTATTGCCGTAAGTAAGTACCCTACCATCAAGGCAATACTGCTCCTCCTCAGCCTCACAGTATTCGCAATGGCGGCATGAATTAACCATGCAGCCAACTCCGGCATAATCCCCAACTTGGAATTTAGTTACTTTTGCCCCTGTCTTAATCACTTTCCCGACAATTTCATGACCGACAACCAATGGATAGGTCTGTGGGCTCCAGTCGTTGCGTCCTTGATGAATGTCGCTGTGGCATACGCCACAATAAAGTGTTTCTATCAGAATATCATTTTCTCCTATCTCATGACGAGTAAATTCGTATGGTTTTAAGTCTCCGTCAGCAGTATAAAGTGCATATCCCTTGGTAGGAATGCGTTCCGAAGTTTGTGCAAAACAGTTTATTGAAAGAACTGCCATTGTCACTATAAAAAATGCTTTTTTCATTTCTTTGATTATCTGTATGATTCGTTATAAATATTCTCAGAATCCATATCGGAAAGCTGTATGCGGTCAAGCGTGAAAAGCCGTCCCATCGTTTTACGGGCATTGGTTGCAAACAGACTTGCTTCTTCCTTTTGAATGCCGTAATCGGACATCTTCAATTCACCCACTCCACATTTTTGTTTTAGGGATTCCAAAGCGGTTATGAACTCTTCGGGGGAAGTAGCTTCAGGAATCCCCATCATACGGGCCATCTGTACAAATCGCTCATCACAAGCATGGGTTCCTATCATGTGTGAAAAATAAGCCCGGCTAATCAGAATCAGCCCTGCGCCGTGCGGCAAGTGCTGATGATATGCAGACATGGCATGTTCAAGCGAGTGTTGACTTGTTACACCACCTACACACATTACCACACCGGAAAGATAGCTGCCGAACGCCACACGGGCACGGGCTTCAATATCATTACCGTTTGCCACGGCTTGAGGCAGGTATCGGGTGATATTTTCAATGGCAGTCAGCGCGTACATATCGCTCATCGGATTTGCCCGGTTGGATACATAACCTTCTATGCTATGGAAGAGTGCGTCAAATCCTTGATAGGCGGTGAATGTGGCAGGTACAGTTGTCATCAATTCCGGATCTATCACAGCCAATACCGGATAGAGGGAAGGATGTCCAAAGCCGGTCTTTTCGTGCGTGGTATCGTTTGTGACAACGCAAGCGGAATCTGTTTCCGAACCTGTACCTGCGGTAGTGGGAATTGCGATGAGAGGAAGGGGGCGGTTTTCCAATGATTTGCCCATTCCTGTGCCGCTTGAAATATAATCCCAATAATAGCCGCCATTCGTAGCCATGACTGCAATGGCTTTCGCCGCATCAATCACGCTACCGCCACCCAAGGCGACAATCATGTCACAACCTTGCTCTTTCGCTGTAGCTCCACCTGCCATGACCGTTCCCACTAAAGGATTGGCTTCCACCTGGTCGAACAAGACATATTCCACTCCGGCTTTCGCGAGTTGTTCCACGACTCTTTCAAGATAGCCGTTTGCCCGTGTGGAACGACCGTTTGAAATGACAAGCAGGGCTTTCTTACCGGGTAATACCTGCTTGTGCAGATTATTCAATTCCCCTGCACCGAATAAGGCGCGTGTTGGGATGTTCATATTAAAATGTTCCATATATTTCATTTCTTGATTTTTAATTTACGAAGCCACGTTTCGATGGCTTTTTTATCAGTTTTGCTGCCGGAAAAAGCATATCCTTCAAGTAGTTTCGCACTATGAACCCGTTTGGCAATATCTGATGAACTATGTCCGGCACCACCTCCTCCATGTGTGCAAAATGGAATGATAGTCTTTCCTTTGAAATCAAACTTTCCAAGGAAAGTGGCTATAGGTTGGGCTATCGTATAGTTCCATATTGGCGAACCGATAAATATTGTATCATAGGATGCAATACTCTGAGGCAAGGAAATCAACTCCGGGCGTACATCTTTTTCTTGTTCTGCTTTTGCACGTACCCGTATGGCATGGTAGTCATCAGGGTATGGTTCTACAACTTTCAGTTCAAACAAATCACCTCCGGCCAATTCCTGGATCGCTTTTCCTACGGAACGGGTATTTCCTGTTTGCGAGAAAAAGACGACAAGAGTTTTTTCACGGGTATTCTGTGCTGTAACGTGAAACGACATCATACTGAATAATAATCCTGCGAATAATATTATTTTACTAGGGTGTCCAGTTTGATGTTCCGGTTTTTAGATCAAAATAGATATGACACAAGTTTCAAAGCACTGATAATCATGTCTCTTCAAGATATGTTGACCTAGTGAATTAGCTACACTTTTTTATGTGTTAAAATTGCACCTAAATATAACACTGCTCTAGTTTATAATCAACATCTTAAGTTGTTAAATCAATGTCAAAAACGAGAACGTAGAACTGGACACCCTATTATTTTACCCATACTGTTTCATCCTTTAATTCATTGAAAAGCCTGTTTGAAAAAATCAGCCATTTTCTTTAGAGCAACATTTATATACTCCTGATTGTCATAGAGATCAAAATGACCTGCACCTTCAATAATATACAGTTCCTTAGGTCCGTTGGATAAATCAACAGCACGTTTGCTTTGCCATAATGAACCGGCTTTACTTCCTGCGATAACCAATAAAGGACGGTCAAGCAATTCAGGAATAAATTCGTAGGCATCAAAAGTGATGCGATTAGCCATACCGATAAAGCGGAACTTGTTTGGAGAATTAGGATGCAGTGCACGGGCAGGGCTTCTATAATAATCATGTGCTTCCACCATATCCGGATAGGTATTATCGTTTATCTCATCGGTTTCCGGTACATAGTGGGCATAACGAATCTCTGCACCATTGACTTCCGCGGTCCGTTGAGCTGCAATCTCGTCAAGACGGGACTTCACTTCTTCAATATTCCGTCTGCCGTCCCAGCCTTGTCTGGTTGTTGCGCCGGGATTGGTGCAGCAAATGCCACATACAGCCTTGATTCTGCGGTCTGTCAAAGTGGCGAAAATTGCATATCCGGCTCCGGCACAAGAACCGATGGCTCCGAGACATTCCCGGTTTACATAAGGCAACGTAGTCAGAAAATCCACGGCACATTTCACATCTTCGCTCCGTTCGTAAGGATTGTCCCACAAACGAGGTTCGCCCTCGCTTTCACCTTGATGAGAAGCGTCAAAAGTCAATACCACAAAGCCGGCTTTAGCCATACCTTCGGCATAGAGTGCTGATGTCTGTTCTTTAACTCCTCCTCCGGGATGACAAATGGTAAGTGCCGCATATTTTTTCTTTTCATCAAAATCATCAGGAAGGAACAGGCAGCCTGCCATGTTGCAATTCCAATTTCTGAATATAACTTTGTGTCTCATAACCGCTTCTTATTTGGAGTTTACTTTTATATAATCCTCCTCGCTTACAGCTTCCAGCCATGTGTCCTTATTCCCTGCCGGATTAGGTATAACCGAAATATGACTGAATTCACAGTCGTATGCCGCTCCATGCCAATGGACAACTCCCGGACGGATAGTAACAGCATCTCCCGGTTTCAAGATCTGCGCCTTTTGACCTTTTTCTTGATACCGGCAGTACAGAGCAGAATTTGTGTGCCGGTATGTACATGCCAAAGAGTACGGGCTCCGGCAGTAAAAGTGACATTGCTTGCCTGGCATGGGGTCGTGCTGTCAGATGACACCAGCCTTTGATTATAGACATCTCCCGTAAAATAATTCAGAGTTGATATGCGACCGCGGGGAAATACATCATCAATCGGTTCTGACATCGGAAACTTGCGCTCAAAAGTTGCACTTAACACCTGATTGGCTCTCCACGCTTCTCTCATTCCGACTTTATCTTTCAATATGTTTGCGATTTGCCACAACTGTCCTCCGGTTACTCCGGCATTGGATGCGTAACGCAAGTGAGCCTTGATTTGTCCTTCTGTACCATCGAGAGCTGACAATGCGGAAAGTGTCGCAATTTCCCTACATGCTTCGTCCAAATTGTTTCGTCCGAACAAGTCTCCGAATAAGTGCGCTTTCAGAAAATAGTCGATAGCCGGTACGAAATCCATTACACCTCCCTTGACCGGTGCTCCCGACAAGCGTGTCTGGACTTCCGTGCCCAACTCCAATGAAGTCTTGTCTTCCGGCATTGGTGCTGCATCCATACCTTCCGTATCCACGATGCCTTTCGCCTTACGGTTGTCAAGCACTCCCATAAAAGCAGTCAGCGCATTCAAGCTACGTGGAAATCCCGCATAAGCATACAGATGTGTCATGACCTCTTTAATCTCATTGACCGTCAGTCCTGCATCCAGTCCTTCTGCAAGAACCGTCTTCAACTGTTCCGTATCTCCTTTTGCCGTCATTGCGGCGATGGGCACGATGGCCTGTTGTTTCTTACTCAATGTATCCATTTGTTGTGCATTCGCTTGTGCAAAGCCTCCCATGAAAAACAGGAGAAGCATTGCGGATTCTAATATTCGTGTTATAAGTTTCATATTCATTCCATTTGATTATTCAATACCGATCCAGTCAGATAGCAATTTCCTGATATTATCCGGAACATTATAGGAAATCCGCAAGCCGTCTTCAACCGTTGCGTCAGGACATAAGCGGGCGATATTAGCTTGAGCATCATCGATACTTACCGCCATACTGGTACAGAACGGACGGATTGTCTTACCCTTGAAATCATATTCTTCGAGAAAAGTACGGATTGCCATCGGTTCGCAGTATCTCCAAATAGGGAATCCGATATAAATGGTATTGTATTTCTCCATATCCTCCACATGGGTTGTCAAAGCAGGGCGGGCGTCCGCTTCGTATTCTTGCAGGGCAATTTCAGAACATTCCGTATGTGATACAGGATAATTACGTTCCGGCACTATCTCGAAGAGGGTTCCTCCTGTCAGTTGTGCAAGTTCCATTGCTACCGTTTGAGTGTTTCCCACTTTATTGGTGGCTCCCGATACAGCATCTGTCCCTTCTGGAACATAATTGGCCCGTGAAAAATACGCCACCAGCACATTACTCTCAGAGTGCTGTCTGAATCATCCGAATTTTCCGGGGCGTCCGGTAGTTCCTGTCGAGGCGGATTGTTCTCATCTTCATTGCACGCTGAAGCAAAAGGCAATATGAGCGCTGTTAAAAACAAGAGTTGGAAGATTATCCGTTTCATGGCTTATTCTCCTTCCTCAAATTTTACATCTATATCTCCGATTCCATCAAACACTTCCACCCCTGAATCAATTCTTCCGATGGATTGCATTTGAAAATGTTCACCGTTCTGTTTATACATGATTACAAAACTGTGCATGGGCGGATAATAGACGATTTCTCCGACTTCATAGCCGCGTGTACGGGCATTGTCTGTGGGCAGAGCTTCAGAAAAGCGATAACACATTTCGCGTCCGTAAAGATCCATCATCGGAAGGGTCATCGGCAATCGTTTCGCAATAGCCCGGGTCGTGGCATTGTCTTCCAATGTGGCGGTAAGTGTATGACCATTGACTGTAATTTTCATTTTCGTAATCATATCGTTATCTTCATCTGAGTTATTATCTTCGTTTTCGGCCAAGGCTATTGTCATATTGATATTTTGCCCCAAAGAGCGTACAGTCTCAATGTCACTGGTAACAGCACCTATATTTACAATGTCACCCGTGGAAGAAGAATTTTCCTCATCACTGTGGAAAATCACGAAATCATTACCCACAGTCCAAAAAGCGAGGTCACCATTTTTCCATCCATGCTGCACATCCTTTTCATCGTATGACAATGCCGGGGAAATATTACCGCAATAGTCATGGGAGCCACGGTTCAGAGATACTGTTACAGGAAGACGGAAAATCAAGTCACGCGCAGATTTGTTGTCATTCAAATAAGCGTCAAGAACCGTTTCTCCAATGGTTAGGGTAACAGAGGTACGCTTTTCATTGTTGCTGGTATTATCGTCATCCTCCTCATCGGGATTTTGGGGAGTTTCAGGAATTACCGGTTCGTTCTCCTGAGTGTTCGCTTCGCAAGCAGACAACGAAAGAGTCAGGCACATTGCCATCATCATTGTAGTTATGGCTTTCATACTAATCCATTTTTAATTGTTTATACTTAAATTATTCGATGAGAACCTTTTGTAACTTTCTCTGTTGCAAAGGTAAGGGAGAAGAGTTTTTTCACTTAAACGCAAATCTCCGTTTCTTATACCAATTTCTACGATGGAGCCAAGATGATTCCAGAAGGATTGCTTGTTCTCCACCGCCATCATCTGTTACT
>OOCD01001949.1_pt1 | contig 11637 bp, 8 predicted proteins | sample 1671791 | NCBI WGS metagenome assembly OOCD01 (sample SAMN06348193, study PRJEB24527) | human gut metagenome | biome: human gut; feature: ankylosing spondylitis patient; material: feces | host: Homo sapiens | place: China | collected 2015-10
AGCGCGCCTGCTTTGGGAGCAGGAGGCCGCGAGTTCGAGTCTCGCCACTCCGATACTGCAAACGCACGTTGATTCGGTAAGGATCAGCGTGCGTTTTTGTTTTGCTTGTGAAACTGCCGGTAAAAATCCGAATGTGTGCAAAAACTGCGCACACTGCAAGACCGTTTTCCAAAAACAGAGCAACCTTTTTCTATTTCCTCCCCTTTTGCGGGATTGATAAAAGCCCACAAGTGCGGTATACTGAATAGTACTTTATTCGAGCGAAGTAAGGAGGTGTAGTCCATGGCGATCGGTGTGCCCCGCCCGCTGGCGATAGAAAAACCGCAGGCCGTAGATCTTGTACAGGCGGCGCGGTATTTCGGCGCGCACGGCGAGCCGGACGCCGCCACGCTGGCACTGCTGCAAAAATGCGCCGTGCCGCTGCTGGCGGCGGCGATGCCCCGGGCGGTGTGGCTGCTGGCAGACACCCCCGCCCTGACCGAGGCCGGGCTTCTGCCCGGCGAGGATGTGCACAAGCATCTGGCAGGCTGCGGGCAGGCCATTCTGCTGGCGGTGACGCTGGGTCCGGGGGTGGATGCCCAGATCCGCCGGGCGGGCGTGGGTGATATCGCCGCCGGGGTAGCCTCCGATGCCTTGGGCAGCGCACTGGCCGAGCAGGCCGCCGATGCCGCCGAGGCGCAGCTGCGCCAGTGGGCGGCCACGGAGGGAAAGTATCTGACCGGGCGCTTTTCGCCCGGCTACGGCGATTGGGACATCGCGGTGCAGCCGATGGTGGCAGCGGTACTGGACACCGTGCGCAAGGCCGGGCTGTGTGTCACCGACACCAACCTGATGACCCCGCGCAAGAGCGTGACTGCCCTGCTGGGGGTCAGCGACCACCCGGTAAAAGGACAACTGGCCGGGTGCGGCCATTGTGTGCTGCGCACCCGCTGCGAATACAGAAAGAGGGGAAAGACCTGTGCAAGTGAGTGAACTTTTCAAGCAGAGCAATACCATCCTGCTGGACGGCGGCATGGGCACCATGCTGCAAGCTGCCGGGCTCAAGCTGGGCGCACGCCCGGAGGAACTGAATATCACCGACCCGGCGCTCATTGAGGGCATCCACGGGCAGTACGCTGCGGCGGGCAGCCGCATCGTCAACGCCAACACCTTCGGCGCTTCTGCCCACAAGCTAGCGGGCAGCGCCTACACGCTGGAGCAGGTCATCACCGCAGGCATTGAAAACTGCAAGCGCGCCTGCGCGCCCTACGGTGCGCTGACCGCGCTGGACGTGGGCCCGCTGGGCGAGCTGCTGGAGCCCAGCGGAACGCTGGCCTTTGAGGACGCCGTGGCCGAGTATGCCCGCATCGTCAAGGCAGGCGAAGCCGCCGGGGCAGACCTGATCTTTTTTGAGACCTACACCGACCTATATGAGCTGAAAGCTGCCCTGCTGGCTGCCAAGGAGAATACTCATCTGCCCATTCTGGCCAGCATGAGCTTTGAAGCAGGCGGGCGCACCTTTACCGGCTGCACAGTGGAAAGCTTTGCCGCCACCGCCCGGGGCTTGGGGGCAGACGCCGTGGGCATCAACTGCTCGCTGGGACCCAAAGAGATCTTCCCCATGGCAAAGCGGCTGGCCGAGGCCGTGCCCGGCAACTTCCCGGTGTTCGTCAAGCCCAACGCCGGTCTGCCCCGGGCGGACGGCAGCGGCTACGACATCACCCCGCAGCTGTTCGCCTTGCAGATGAAGCCCTACCGGGAGCTGCACCTGTTTGCTGCCGGCGGCTGCTGCGGCACCACCCCGGAGTTCATCAAGCTGCTCAACGGCACCTTTGCAGGCTGCACCCCGGGGCGTCCCGCGCACCGGATGCCCTCGGTGCTGTGCACCCCGGTGGACACAGTTACGGTGGACGGCATCACGGTGGTGGGCGAGCGCATCAACCCCACCGGCAAAAAGCGCTTCCAGCAGGCATTGCGGGAAGGCGACATGAACTATGTGCTGGAGCAGGCCGTCAGTCAGGCAGAGGCCGGTGCGCAGATCCTGGACGTGAACGTGGGCGCGCCCGGCGTGGACGAGCCGGTGCTGATGGAGCAGGTGGTCAAGGCGCTGCAAAGCGTGACCAGTCTGCCCCTGCAGCTGGACTCCTCCAACGTGGAAGCGCTGGCGCGGGGTCTGCGGGTGTACAACGGCAAGCCCATCGTCAACTCCACCAACGGCGAGCCGGAAAAGCTTGCCGCCATCCTGCCGCTGTGCAAGAAGTACGGTGCCGCCATCGTGGGTCTGGCCATCGACGAAAAAGGCATCCAGCCCAAAGCCGCAGACCGTGTGGCCATTGCCCGCCGCATCACCGAAGCGGCGCTGGCAGCAGGCATTCCCCGGGAGGATATCTACATCGACTGCCTTACCCTGACCGCCAGCGCCCAGCAGGAGGATGTGCTTGCCACGGTGCAGGCGCTGGAAGCCTGCAAAAAGGAGCTGGGAGTGCGCACCGTGCTGGGCGTGTCCAACATCAGCTTTGGTCTGCCCTGCCGCACCTACCTGAACACCACCTTCCTGACCATGGCCATGTACGCCGGGCTGGACCTTGCCATCATGAACCCCTCCAGCGAAGAGATGATGGCGGCGGTGTATGCCTACAACGTGCTGACCAACCGGGACAAGCAGAGCACAAAATACATCGAACGCTTTGCCGACCGCATGCCCGCCAGCACCGCGCTGGCACAGGCTGCAAAGACCGTGCCTGCCGCCAGTGCCGCCGAAGCAGAACTTACCGGCCCCTACGCCGCCCTGATGAAAGCGGTGGAAAAGGGCTTGAAGGGTGACGCCGCCGCCCATACCCGCGCCCTGCTGGCAGAAAAGCAGCCGCTGGAAGTGGTGGACGAAGCCTTGATCCCCGCTTTGGACATCGTGGGTGCCAAGTACGAAAAAGGCACCCTGTTCCTGCCGCAGCTGCTGCAGGCTGCCAGCGCCGCCCAGAGCGCCTTTGAGGAGATCAAAACTGCCATTGCCCAAAAGGGCGAGGGCAGCGCCAGCAAGGGACGCATCGTCCTTGCCACCGTCAAGGGCGATGTGCACGACATTGGCAAGAACATCGTCCGGGTCATTCTGGAAAACTACGGCTTTGAGGTACTGGACCTTGGCCGGGACGTACCGGTGGAGACGGTGGTGGACACCGTGCGGGAAAAGGACGTGCATCTGGTAGGCCTTTCGGCGCTGATGACCACCACCCTGAAAAGCATGGAGGAGACCATTGCCGCCCTGCACGCGGCGCAGCTGGACTGCAAGATCATGGTAGGCGGTGCCGTGCTGACCCCGGAATACGCCGAAAAGATCGGCGCGGACTGGTACGCCAAGGACGCCAAGCGCAGCGCCGACATCGCCAAGGAATTCTTTGGGGTGTGATTCCTGCAAAAACAGAGAAGGAGAAAACCATGAAAAATACGGCTTTCAGCCTGATGACGGCATTGCTGGCAGTGATGAACGAAAGTGAACCGAAAGACCCGTACTATGTGCTGGCGCAGTATTTTTTGTATCACTTCGACCAGCTGCGGGATCTGAACATCTACGACGTGGCGGATGCCTGCTATGTGTCCCGCAGCGGCATCCGGCGGTTCTGCCAGTCCATCGGCTTTGACAACTTTTCCGACCTGAAGGCTGAGGCCGATGAATGGAAGCGCCAGTGCAACTACTTCATCGGCTACAGCGTGCGTCCGGACTACAAGGAACACCTTTCCGGCAGCATCGGGGAGATGATGGAGGAGATCAACCGCATTGCCACTCCCGCTGTACTGGATAAGCTGGCCGAAAGTATTCATGCCAGCCGACATGTGGTGCTCTTCACCTCGGATTTTTCCGGCATGGCGGCTCGCAGCTTCCAGCAGTCCATGGTGGTCATGGGCAAGCTGGTGCAGATCGTGTCCGATGCCCACTATACGCTGGATTATCTGAAAGTGCTGACACCGGAGGACCTGCTCATTACAGTTTCAGCCACCGGCAACTTTGCCACCCTGATGGAGCCAATGGTGCAGAAGGCTGCAGCCTATAAGGTGCTGGTGACGGTCAACCACGCCATAAAAATGTGGAAAAGCTACGATCAGGTGATCTACCTGAGCGAAAAGGACAACAGCGGTGCCCGCACGGTGTACTCCCAGTATGGTATGACCTATTTCTTTGATATCCTGTACAGCTACTATGTGAATAAATACCGGGAGACTGACCTGTTGCAGGGTCCAATTTCTGAACTGCCTTTGTCGGATTCTCAAAAAATGCGGGTGCAAAGATGTGCAGAATGACGGGTGAAACCGTGGAACTGCTCAAAAACAAAAGAATAAATTGTTCAACCATCCAAATGGGGTTCGCATCGCGAACCCCATTTTTTGTCGGAGATGTGTTACGATAGTCCTGCAAAGAATTGGACCCGCGGGGGCTTCTGCGACGGCAGAACAGACTGACAAAGATGGAAAGGATCACACTATGTATTACGGACACAACCCCAAATTCCCGGACAACTTCATGTGGGGCGCTTCCAGCGCTGCCTGGCAGGTGGAAGGCGGAGTCGCCGATGGCGGACGCACGCCGGCCATCATCGACCTGAACTCCAAGACCAAGAAGCCGTTTGCGGATAACACCTATGCGGCGGATCACTATCATCACTACAAGGAAGATGTGGCCCTGATGGCAGAGTGCGGTTTCTCCAGCTATCGTTTCTCGCTCAGCTGGTCCCGCATCATCCCTCATGCAGACGGCAAGGTGAACCCCGAAGGCATCGCGTTCTACAATGATCTGATCAATGAGCTGGTGGCCCACAACATCACCCCCATCGTTACCCTGTATCACTACGACCTGCCGGTCTGGGTGGATGAGCTGGGCGGCTGGAAAAGCCGCGACACCGTGGAAAGATTCGAGCACTACTGCCGCGTCTGCTTTGAGAACTTCGGCGACCGGGTCAAATACTGGCTGTCGCTGAACGAGCAGAATATGCAGATCTGCTATGGCAACTGGCTGGGCGTCAGCAAGGGCTGTGACGACTGGTTCAAGGATCAGTGGAAGATCAACCATATCATGAACCTGTGCCATGCCAAGGCTGTCAACGCCTGCCATGAGATGGTGGCGGGCGGCAAGATCGGCCCTGTGCCCGGCTGCGTGCCCATCTACCCGGAGACCTGCCGCCCCGAGGATCAGATCGCTGCTATGAACGCCGAGGAGTTCACCGAGAAGTTCTGGATCGATACCTATGTTTACGGCGAGTACAGCAACTTTATCAAGCACTACTGGAAAGAGAACGACATCGACATCGGAATGCAGCCCGGCGATGCAGAACTGATGAAGAGCGCCAAAATCGATTTCATCGCCGTCAACTGCTACCGCAGCAACGTTGCAAAGTATGCGCCGCATGACGCAAAACAGCAGGATTATCTGCTGAATAAGAACGGCGTCAAGGGCCAGATGGTGTTCCCCGTGGAGCCGGGCCGCTACGCTCTGACCCGCAATCCCTATGTCGAGTACACCGACTGGGATTGGGAGATCGACCCCTCCTGCCTGCGCTATGAGATGCGTTACCTGTGGGATCACTATCACCTGCCCATGATGATCACCGAGAACGGTTATGGCGCCCATGAGACGAAGGACGCCGACGGCCAGGTGCACGATCAGGGCCGCATCGACTACTTGCGGGAGCACATTTATCAGCTGGGCATGGCCATCGAGGACGGCTGCGAGGTCATCGCATACAACCCCTGGTCCTTCACCGATCTGCTGTCCACCGGCAATGGCATGGCAAAGCGTTACGGTCTGGTGTACATCGACACCACCGATGAGGAGCAGAACGCGGCCAAGAGCGTGGAAGAGCTGTCCATGAAACGTATCCGGAAGGATTCCTTCTACTGGTACTCCAAGCTGATCCGTTCCAACGGTCAGGACTGGGGAAAGGAGATGCTGAAATAATGGCAAAGAAGGATTATAAGGCCATGGCGGCCGGCATCATCAAGCAGGCCGGCGGAGCGGACAACATTGTCAGCGCGACCCATTGCATGACCCGTCTGCGCCTTGTACTGCGGGATCGATCCAAGTTTGACACCGATGCCGTCAAGCAGGTGCCCGGCGTGCTGAACGTCATCATCCAGAACGGCGAATATCAGGTGGTCATCGGCCAGGATGTCCCTGACCTGTATGAAGAGGTCGTCAAGATCGACGGCATCCAGGCCGGCGGCAGCGTGCAGGACGATGAGGCCGCAGCCAAGGATCTGGCACAGGATCACGGCAACATCGGCAACGCGATCCTCTCCTTCATCGGCGGCACGTTCAGCCCGGTGATCCCGGTGCTGGTGGCAGGCGGCCTGACTGGTGCGGTGCTGTCCCTGCTGACCAACGTGTTCGGCGTCTCGACGGAGTCTGGCACCTACACCATCTTCTACGCCATCAACCAGGCGACCTTCTACTTCCTGCCCATCTTCATCGGCTTTGCAGCCGCTGCCCGCCTGAAATCCAATGGTTTCCTGGGCGCATTTCTGGGCGCGATCCTGCTGTACTCCAGCATCAACGGTGCCGAAGGTCTGGACTTCTTCGGCATCCCGGTGCAGGCTATCAGCTATAACAGCACCGTGTTCCCGGTCATTCTGGGCGTGCTGTTCATGAGCGTGGTCTACAAGTTCCTGCAAAAGCATATCCCGGTCTTTCTCAAGACCATCGTCGTCCCGCTGCTGACCATGCTGATCACGGTGCCTGTCACCCTGATCGTTCTCGGCCCCATCGGCAACACCGTGGGCACCTGGCTGGCAAACGGTGTTTACGCTCTGTACCAGGCAGTTCCCGCGCTGGCCGTCATGGTCATCGGCATCACCACCCCGCTGATGGTTTTCTTTGGCATGAACAACGCCACCTACCCTGTGGTCTTTGCCCTGATGGCAGCTGTCAACTCTGACCCGCTGATCTGCACTGGCATGGCTCCCGCAAACGTGGCCGTTGGTGGTGCCTGCTTGGCCGCATCCCTGCTGTCCAAGAATGTGGAAGAAAAGTCCGTCAGCGTCTCCGCCGGTATCACCGCTCTGTGCGGCATCACCGAGCCGGGCGTCTACGGTGTGCTGTTCCCCAAGACCTACCCGCTGATTGGCGCTATGATCGGTGGCGGCATCGGTGGTCTGTTGGCCGGTATCCTGGGCATGACCCAGTACGTTATCTCCACGCCGGGCTTCATCAGCCTGCCTGCCTACATTGACCCCACCGGTTCCAGTTACAACCTTATCGTCTCGGTCATCGTGATGATTGTGGCTGTGGTCTTGGGATTCGTTGCAACCTACGCACTGGGCAAGCGCGCCGAAGCTAAGAAATAAGCCCCTGCAACAGGAAGAAAAGCAAGATCCCATCTGCAAAGGAAGAGCCGCTGCATCACACAAGAGAACGACGCGGCGGTTCTTCTTTTTTCGGCCCGCACAGGGAAGTACTGTGGTGGGCCGGTACCGTAAAGTGTGGCCGACAAAGCAAATAAAAATACCTTCCATTGGAGCCGTTCTGCTCCAGCGGAGGGTGTTTTACATTATACGCTTTGTTTTTTCTTGGACTTGTTTGCCAGCTGGTCGACGATCCACGAGGCGAAGAAACCCAGTGCAAGGCCCAGCACAAGGCCGCCCAGCACATCGGTGGGGAAGTGCACATACAGGTACAGCCGGGTAAAGGCGATGAAAGCCGCCAGCACCAGCGCGGGGACGCCCAACTTCCGGTTTTGCAGCCAGAGCGCAAAGGCTGCCGCAAAAGCCGAGGCCGTGTGCCCGGAGGGGAAGGAGTGGCCATGGGGACGCTTGACCAGAATGGTGATCGCCGTGTTCACGTCGCAGGGGCGGGGCCGGGCGAACAGCGGCTTGAGGATGCAGTCCCCGGCCACCAGATACAGTACCAGCGCCGTGGCCATGGCGCACCCGGCCTTGCGGGTGCGGCGGAACAGCAGCAAAAGCAGCGTGAACGCGATCCAGATCTCACCGTGCTCACCGGCGTAGTTGAGAAAGACGGCCAGCGCATCCAGCACCGGGTTGTGGAACTGCTGCAGCCAGTCCAGAAATGCGAATTCAAACGGCATAAAGAACCTCCTGTCTGTTGGTTCTATGGTAACACATCTTCCGACCCACCACAACCCGGCAGGCAAAAAACAGGAGTGCAGAAATAAGTTACATCTGTTATATTTGGATGCGATATTACAACGCGGAAAGCAAAAACGCCCGTTCCGACGGTAAAGGCCGGAACGGGCGCAGGATGCGAGAGGATCAGAGGCCCATCTCGGGCAGGGTGGGGTAGCTGTCGATGGCACCGTGCTTCTGTACGCTCAGGCCGCAGAACCGGTTGGAAAAGTCCAGGTACTCCTCCAGCTTTTTGCGGGGCAGCTTTTCCAGCTTGTCCACCGTCACGCCGTCCCGGCTCAGCTGCCACAGGAAGGAACCGATGAAGCCGTCGCCCGCACCGGTGGTGTCCACGGCTCTGACCTTCTGGCAGGGGGCAAAGGCATGGGAGGCGCGGGTGTAGGCGTAGGCCCCCTTGCTGCCGCAGGTGTACAGCACCAGCTGTACATCCCCGGCAAACAGCTGGGGCAGGGCGGCTTCGATGTCGGCGGTGCCGGTGAGAAACTCCAATTCCTCGTCCGAGACCTTCAGGATGTTGGACAGCGGCAGGAACTGCAGCACGGTCTGGCGCAGCATCTCCCGGTCGGGCCAGAGGGGGAAGCGGAGGTTCGGGTCAAAGCTCACGATCGCACCGGCCTCTCGGGCGGCTCCGATGGCAGCCAGATGGGCGTGGCGCATGGGGCTGTCCACCAGCGAGACGCTGCAGAAGTGCAGGGCAAAAGCGTCGCGGAACCAGGCCAGGTCGATCTGCTCCGGGGCATACAGCAGGTCGGCCGAGGGCTTGCGGTAAAAGCTGAAGGTGCGGTTGCCGTCCTCCTCCAGGCTCACGAAGGCAAGGGCGGTGTTGGCCTTGTCGGTGAACACCAGATGGCTCAGGTCGATGCCGCAGGCTTCCAGCTCCCGTGCGATTTTGTGGCCGAAGGGGTCATCGCCCAGCTGGGTGAGAAAGCTGCTGGCACCGCCCAGACGGGCAAAGGCAGCGCAGACATTGGCCGGTGCGCCGCCGGTGCGCGGGCTGAAGGACGGCACCTCGTCAAAGGCGCATCCTACGCGGGACGGGATCATGTCAATCAGCGCTTCGCCGATGGAAAACAGAGTATTGCCGGGCATAGAAAACCTCCAGATCACAAATTGCAGAGTTCACAGGCTGCCCCGGTCAGCTTTACGCTCACATCGCCGGGGGCAGGGTAGTACCGGGTGCTGAACACCGTGGCTCCCCCGTTCAGGAAGATTTCCAGCGAGGAATTGTCGCCCACCACCCGCAGGCTGCGGCAGGGGGCTGCCAGCCGGGCGCGGCGCACGGTGCGGCCGTCGGCCAGAGCGGGGTCGGTGAAGCGCAGGGTGCAGGTGCAGTCCTGTTCAGTATACACCAGCTGCACCCCCTGCGCAACCGTCAGGCAGAAGTCTCCGGCGGGTGCGGCGGTCAGGTCAAAGCGCGGGGCAAGGAACACTTCCTCGCCGCTGGCGGCGTGCAGGGCGGCGGCGCTGCGCTGCGCGTCCAGCTCCGGCACCGGGTTCTGCAGCAGGGTGCCGTCCGGCCCGGCCGTCAGCACGCGGGGCACGGTGAAGCAGTGCTGCCAGCCGTAAGCCACGGTGGGCGCGTTGCCGTAGTCGGCGTCCGGCATGCCCATCCAGCCGATCTGGATGCGGCGGCCGTTGCCGTCCACAAAGCTCTGGGGGGCGTAATAATCAAAGCCTGCGTCCAGCTCGTGGAATTCGCTCAGGGTGCAGTCCCCGCGCCAGTCACCGTGGATGGCAAACCAGCCGCAGCCGTAGACGTTCTGGCAGTCGATGCCCTGGGGGGACACCGCCAGATACCATTGCCCGTCCAGACAGAACAGGTCCGGGCACTCCCACATGTAGCCGAAGGGTTCCGGGGTGGTCAGGGTGTTGATATGGGTCCAGCGGAGCTTATCGGTGCTTTCCAGCACCAGCACTTCGCCCTTGTCCTCCAGCGTGCGGGCACCCAGCACCATGTAGTACCGGCCTTCGTAGGCGAACACCTTGGGGTCCCGCACATGGCAGGTGAGCCCGGCGGGGTAGTCGCGGTTAGTCAGCAGGCACTGCTTGCTGTCGAGGGTCACGCCGTCCTTGCTGATGGCCAGGCAGACGTTGTGCCCGCGGCCCTCTTTGATGTAATCGAAATTGCCGGGGTGCTTGACGTTGCCGGTGTAGTAGAGGTACATGGTGCCATCCTCCACCAGGGCCGAGCCGGAGTAGGCACCGTGGCAGTCAAAAGGCTCGTCCGGATAGAGCATCACCGGCAATTGCTCCCAGTGGAGCAGGTCGGTGCTCACGGCGTGGCCCCAGTGCTTGACCCCGCCGTTCACGTCGAAGGGGCCGTACTGGAAGAATGCGTGGTACTGCCCGCCGTAGACGCACAGGCCGTTGGGGTCGTTCAGCCAGCCCACCGGGGGCTGCAGGTGGAACCGCTGGCGGTGGGGGTCGGCGGCAACGGTTTCCTTGCCCAGCGACTCCACCAGAGGCACCAGCTTTTTCAGGTCGCGCTGGAGTGCGTTCATGCCTTGACCTCCTCAGGGCTCCAGATGACCCAGGTTACGGCGAAGGACACGCCGAAGGAGATGGCCATCATGATGATGTACTGCAGCGGCATGTGCAGGTGCAGCAGGATGCCGAAGATGCCGGTGACGCCGGTGCCGGTGGCACCCAGACCCACGATGCTGGCGTACCATGCGCCGCAGGCACCGCCCAGCAGGCCGCCGAGGAAGGGTTTGAAGTAGCGCAGGTTCACGCCGAAGATGGCAGGCTCGGTGATGCCCATGCAGGCGGACAGAGCAGAGGGCAGGGCCATGGACTTGACCTTGGTGTCCTTGCTCTTGAGGGCCACGGCCAGAGCGGCACCGCCCTGTGCCACGTTGGCGGCGCTGGCCAGCGGCAGCCAGTAGGTATAGCCGTAGCGGGCCAGCTGGCCCAGGTCGATTAGGGTGTACATGTGGTGGATGCCGGCCACGACGGTGACCGCGTACAGGCCGCCCATGATGAAGGAGCCGATGCCGTAGGGCAGGGTGATGAGGGTCTGCACGCCGGTGATGATGCCGTTTTCCAACTTGGTGAACACGGGGCCGATGGCGGCCAGGGTCAGGTAACCGGTGACGAACACGGACACCAGCGGGGTGACGAACAGGTCAAACATGGCGGGCACCACCTTGTGCAGCCGCTTTTCGATCTGGCACATGAGCCACACGGCGATGATGACCGGGATGACGTGGCCCTGATAGCCCACCAGCGGCACCGCGTACAGGCCGCCGAACACCGGCTGCATCACGTTGACGCCGTTGGAAACGGTCCAGGCGTTCTGCAGGTCGGGGTGGATCATGATCATGCCGATGACTGCACCCAGATAGGGGTTGCCGCCGAACACCTTGGCGGCAGAGTAGGCGATGAGGATGGGCAGGAAGGTGTAGGCCGTATTAGAGAACAGCTTGGCGAACACATACACCGAGCCGGTAGTGTCGATGTTCAGGAAACCGTTGTTCACCATGAAGTTCAGCGCTTCCATGATGCCCATCAGGAAGCCGGAAGCCACGATGG
>OOCD01001963.1_pt1 | contig 11579 bp, 9 predicted proteins | sample 1671791 | NCBI WGS metagenome assembly OOCD01 (sample SAMN06348193, study PRJEB24527) | human gut metagenome | biome: human gut; feature: ankylosing spondylitis patient; material: feces | host: Homo sapiens | place: China | collected 2015-10
GCAGCCAGCGGAACAGCAGACCGGCCAGAAGGGGGAAGACCGCGACGAGCATCCAGTTCCATACGATCTGAAGCAAGAGAATCCCTCCTTATCTCCCAAAACGGGCCGACAGGCCGTGGCGCGGGGACCCGGCGGCCAGGAGAAGGAGCCCCCTCGCCGCCCCTCCTTACGGGGCCTCGTCCTCGGGCTCGGAGGACATCAGGGCCCGCATGATCTCGCCGTACAGCCGCTCCGGGGATTTCTGGAACCGCTCCGTCAGCATGGCGGCCATGTCCTCCCGGGGGATGGCCAGCCGCAGGTCCATCACGCTGCCCATGTCGTCCGACAGCTCCAGCCGCACCGTGTAGGTGCCGTTGGGCCGCTTCTCCGTGGAGGCCTTCACCTGGCTCTTGCGCCGCAGGTGGCGGTTGCAGGCCGCCAGGTTCTTGTCGCACCGCAGCCGCACGGAGTAGGGGAGACTGGACTCGCAGATCTCGCTGTTTTTCAGCCCCTTGGGAGTGATGGCATAGCAGCCGTCCTCCGTCAGGCGCAGATGCTCCGTCCGTACCAGGTCGTTCAGGCACTCGGCATAGGCAAAGTAGTCGATGCCGTCGTCACACATGGTCAGCTCCTGCATGCCCTCCGGCGGCAGGGGCTCCGATACCCGGGCGGCAATATATAGAATCAGGAATTTGATCTCCAGCTTATCGTGAATGAATCCGGCAGCCATGCGTATCCCATCCTCTCCAACCGTTTTTCTTTATTATACCGGAAATTCCCGGATTTGTACAGGCCTTTTTCCCGCACCACCGGCGGCAGGCGGCATACACTGGAATGAAGGGCGCAGCCAGCCCCTTCATTACTTAATGGGAGGTTTATTTCATGCCTGAAAACGGAATGCCGGGCCCGGTCTGCGATCTGAGCAGTGTTCGCGAGTCCGTTTGTATCCATACACGGAAGATCTTCGACTCCTGTCGCGACAAGGACTGCGTGGAGGACCTGCGGTTCTATCCCACGGCGTCGGCCATGGAGCTGCTGTCCGGATGCCAGATGGTTCGGGGCGGCACGGCGGAGCTGCTGTACGTTTACACCGATGTGGAGCCGGTGACCTTCAACCGGGGATTCTACTCCATCGATATGCGGTTTTTCTATCGGGTGACGTTGCAGGTGGGTACCGGGACGCCCCGGTGCGCCGGGGCCGAGGGCCTGTGCGTGTTCGACAAGCGCTGCATCCTGTTCGGCAGCGAGGGCAGCGCCAAGATCTTCTCCTCCGACACGGTCATTGACGAGCTGGATATCCCCGGCCGCATGCGTACCAACCTGCCCACCGCCGTGGTGGAGGCCGTGGACCCCATCGTGCTGGACACCCGGGTGGACGACGGCTGCAAGCCCCGGTGCTGCGAGTGCGGCCTGACGGAGATCCCGGCGTTCATCGCCCGCAGCTTCGGCGAGGAGCTGGTGTTCGACGACAGCGGACGCCGCCGGTTCTATGTGACCCTGGGCCAGTTTACCCTGGTGCGGCTGGAGCGGGACACCCAGCTGCTGATCCCGGTGTATGACTACTGCATCCCCCAGTCGGAGTGCAGCTGCGGCGACCAGGAGGACCCCTGCGGCCTGTTCCGCAACGTGGCCTTCCCCATCGGGGAGTTTTTCCCGCCCAGCACCCTGGAAATGCCCAAGGACTATGCCAGCACCCGCAGCTACTGCGCCTGCCACTGACGGGAAAACATGTCACAGCCCCCGGCCGTGCGGCCGGGGGCTGAGCTTATTTTTCCTTGACTACGACGTTTTCGCTGCCCAGCCACTCCCGGCACTCCTGCAGCAGGGCCGGGTGATTCAGGCAGTGGGTGCCCAGCAGCTTGCCGGTGTCCGCCAGGCGGATCTTTACCGGGGTGCCTCCCTCAAACATGGTCATCACCAGCTTGATGTGGCGAAAGGCGGGGCTGTCGGCGCTGGGGAAGCGGAGATAGACGGTGCTCTCCTTCTGAGCCGGACGGCGGGCGGGCTGCGCCGCCGCAGGCGGCAGTCCGCTTTCCAGAGGGTACAGAGAGTCGCACATGATCTGGGGCGGCTTCTCGTCCCGGACGGACAGGCGTCCCTTTACCAGCACCGGGGTGTTCACCTGCATATAGCTGCCGCACTGGTCAATGACCTGGCTGAAGCACAGCAGCTCCATGGACGCCAGCTCGTCCTCGATGGTCACATAGGCCATGAGGGTGTTGCTTTTCGTGGTGCGGGTGCGGCTGGCGGTGATGACCCCGGCCACGGTGACATTCTGTCCGTCGGCAAACCGCCGGGGACCGCCCTCAGCCTCGAAATCGGACATGATGGCATGGATGGGTACGGCCCCGGCCCGCTTGGCCAGGGGACGGTAGTCCTCCATGGGGTGACCGGACAGGTACAGGCCCGTGGTGTCCTTCTCCATATTCATCCGCTCCACGGCGGTAAACTCCGGGATATCCGGCAGGGGAACTGCGGACACGGCGGCTCCTGAGGGGGTGGACATGCCGAACAGGTCCATCTGCCCCTCCACGTTTTTCCGGCGGGAGGAGGCGATGCCGTCCAGCACCCGCTCGTATACGGCCACCAGCTGGGAGCGCTTGGCCCCCAGGCTGTCGAAGGCCCCGCAGCGGATGAGGTTCTCCACCGCCCGCTTGTTCATGTCCGTGCAGTCGAACATCCGCTGGCAGAAATCCTGGAAGGAGGTGAAATCGCCGTCCTGCTGCCGCTGGCGCACCACCGCCTGGATAAAGCCCCGGCCGATGTTCTTCACCGCCACCAGGCCGAAGCGGATGCCACCCTCCTCCACAGTGAACCGGTCATAGGAGCGGTTCACGTCCGGCGGCAGCAGGGCGATGCCGCAGTCCTTGCACTCGGCGATATACTCGGCCACCTTGTCGGAGTTGTCCAGCACCGAGGTCAGCAGGGCAGCCATATACTCCCGGGTAAAGTGGCACTTGAAGTACGCCGTCTGATACGCCACCACCGCATAGCTGACAGCGTGGGCCTTGTTGAAGGCGTAGTTGGCGAAGTCGTAAATTTCGTCGAAAATGGCCTGGGCCGTGGCCTCGGGGATGCCGCTGGGAATGCAGCCCCGGATGCTCCGGGCGGGGTCGCCGTGGAGAAAGGCCTCCCGCTCCCGCTCCACGTCCTTGGCCTTCTTTTTGGACATGGCCCGGCGGACCATATCCGCCTGACCCAGGGAGTAACCGGCCAGCTCCTGGAAGATCTTGATGACCTGCTCCTGGTACACGATGCAGCCGTAGGTTCCGGAGAGGATCGGCTCCAGACTGGGGTGCTTATAGGTCACCAGCTTGGGGTCGTGCTTACAGGCCACGAACCGGGGGATGGAGTCCATAGGGCCGGGGCGGTACAGGGCGATGATGGCGGTGATGTCCTCAATGTTCTGGGGCTTCAGCCCCAGGCACACGCCGGTCATGCCGGAGGATTCCATCTGAAATACGCCGCCGGTTTTGCCCTGGGTCAGCATGTCGAAGGTGGCCTTGTCGTCCATGGGAATGTCCGCCAGGCGGAAATCCGGGTGGTCCTTCTGGACCATCTTCACCGCGTCGTCCAGCACCGTCAGGTTCCGCAGGCCCAGAAAGTCCATTTTCAGCAGGCCCAGCTCCTCCAGGGTCACCATGGTATACTGGCAGACGATGGAGTCGTCGTTCCGGGCCAGAGGAACGTATTCATACACCGGCCGCTTGGTGATGACCACACCGGCGGCGTGGGTGGAGGCGTGCCGGGGCATACCCTCCAAAGCCCGGGCGGTGTCGATGAGCTTTTGGACCCGGGGGTCCTGCTGGTACAGGTCCGACAGCTGCTTGGACAGCTTCAGCGCATCGTTCAGGGTGATGTGAGGCCCGGTAGGCACCAGCTTGGCCACGGTATCCGTTTCGGCATACGTCATGTTCAGCACCCGGCCCACGTCCCGGATGGCCGCCCGGGCGGCCATGGTGCCGAAGGTGACGATCTGGGCCACATGGTCGTCGCCGTATTTGCGGCGGACATAGTCCACCACCTCGCCCCGGCGGGTGTCGCCGAAGTCCATGTCGATATCCGGCATGGACACCCGCTCCGGGTTCAGGAACCGCTCGAAATAGAGGCTGTACTGCATGGGGTCGATGTCCGTGATACGCAGGCAGTAGGACACCATGCTGCCGGCGGCGGAGCCGCGGCCCGGCCCCACGGGGATTCCCGCGCCCTTGGCATAGTTCACGAAATCCTGGACGATGAGGAAATAGTCCGTAAAGCCCATTTTCTCGATCATGGCCAGCTCGTATTCCAGCTGCCGGTGGTATTCCGGCTTCTGGGCGCCGTAGCGCTCCGCGAAGCCCTTTTCACACAGCTCCCGCAGATAGGTGGGAGAGTCGTACCCCGGCGGCAGCCGGAACTCCGGCAGGTGATACTTGCCGAAGGTGAAGTCAAACCGGCAGCGGTCGGCAATGCGCTGGGTGTTCTCCACGGCATCGGGATATCCGGCAAACAGCGCTTCCATCTCCTCCGTGGAGCGGATGTAGAAATTCCGCGGCTCATAGCGCATGCGATTTTCATCGTCAACGGTCTTGCCGGTCTGGATGCACAGCAGCACGTCGTGGCTCTCGGCGTCCTCCTTCCGGAGATAGTGGGCGTCGTTGGTGCAGACCAGGGGAATACCCGTCTCCTGGTGCAGGCGCAGCAGGCCTCGGTTCACCGTGGTCTGGTCGGGGATGCCGTGATCCTGAAGCTCCAGATAGAAATTGCCCTCGCCCAGAATGTCCTGCATGGTCAGGGCATATTCCTTGGCCCCGTCATAGTCGCCGTTTACCAGGCGGCGGGGAATTTCTCCGGCCAGGCAGGCGGACAGGCCGATAAGGCCCTCCGAATGCCGACGCAGCAGGTCCAAATCAATGCGGGGCTTGATATAGAACCCGTCCACAAAGGCCTGGCTCACCAGGTACGACAGATTCCGATATCCCATTTCGTTTTCGCACAGCAGCACCAGATGACGGGATTCGGCGTCCAGCTCATAGGTCTTATCCAGCCGGGTGCGCCGGGCCACATATACCTCACACCCGATGACCGGATGGATGCCCTGGGCCTTGCAGGCCCGATAGAAGTCGATGGCGCCGTACATAACGCCGTGGTCCGTGATGGCCACAGCCGTCTGCCCCAGCTCCTTCACCAGCTTCGGCAGGTCCCGGATGCGGCACGCACCGTCCAGCAGACTGTATTCCGTGTGGACATGCAGATGGGCAAAGGCCATATTACGCCTCCTCCAGCATGTCGGTGAGGATTTCCGCCGCCGTTACGATCAGGCGGCCGCAGTGGTCGCTGCCGGCCAGCTCCAGCGCCAGCTCCGACGGCTCCAGCTCCTGGGACCGCAGCAGCTCCCGGCAGTCCAGCCGGTGGAACCGCCCCGTAAAGCGCCGCTGGTACTCCTTCACCCGGGCGGTAACGGCGGCCCGGTCTGTGGGATCGGGGCAGGCGGTTCCCAGCAGCATCACCGGTGCGGACACTGCACCGCAGATACTGCCGCAGCGGACGCCTCCGCCCATGCCGGCCCCCAGGGCCATGGCCTGGTCCACCGTCAGACCCGCCCGGTCCCGGAAGGCGGCCAGCAGGCACTGGCTGCAATTGAGTCCTTGCCGCCGGTAGTCCATGGCGGCGTGGCAACGTTCGGCTTTATTCATGGGATTCCCTCGCTTCCTCCATCAGTCTGCGCATACGATGATTCATGCAGGATTTGCTCACCGGCGGGTCGCTGCGCTCCGCTAATTGCTGCAATGACATTTCGGGGTTGTCCAGCCGCAGCTGCGCCGCCTGGCGCAGCTTTTCCGGCAGCAGAGCCAGCCGTCCGCTTTCCGCCAGGCGGCTGATGGCGGCGGTCTGCTCCAGGGCGGCGTCCACAGTTTTGTTGACGTTGGCCATGTCGCAGTTCATGGCCCGGTTGGCGCCGTTGCGGATTTCCTTATCCACCTTGGCGGTCATGATGTCCATGGCCGCCGCCGGGGCCCCGATGGTGGTCAGCAGATCCTCAATGTGCTCGGACTGCTTGAAATAGATGACGCTGCTGCCGCTGCGGCGGACGCTGTGGGGCACGAAGCCCATCTCCGTCAGCAGGGCCGACACCTCACGGCTGGCCTGCATGTGGGAGGTGGCCAGCTCCAGGTGATATCGCTTCTCCGGGTCCGTGACGCTGCCCCCGGCCAGAAAGGCCCCCCGCATAAAGGCAGTGCGGCAGCACTCATCCTCCAGCAGGCCGAAGTTCACATGCAGCACCAGACTGGGGTCATAGCCCAGCAGATCAACGATGCGGCGGAGCTTCTCCTGCCGGGTAATGCGGAAGATGAGCTTGTCCCGGGTGCCATCGGGCAGACTGTCGAATTTCAGGGAAAATGCCCGCTGGAACAGTCGGGGCAGCCGGCCGGCAAACTCCGGGTTCTCCGTAATAATGCGCACCTCCGCAGAGGAGAAGGTGTTGCAGAACAGCAGCACCCCATAGGCCTCCGCCCGGGCGCAGCACTGCCGCGACACCGGCTGGCGGCACAGTTCGCTTTTGACTTTATAGGCAAAGGACTGCATGACTGAGTCTCCTTTTATTTTTCCACTTGGTTGTGGGTGGCACGGTGGGGACCGGCGGTGACCACGCGGATATTCCGCTGGTTGTGCAGCTGTACCAGCTCCCAGGCCAGGTGGCCGGGGTTATGGCGCACCAGGCCGTTTTCCACCGTGGACACCGGGCGGCTGACGATCTCCACCCCCAGGGCCTCCACGGACTCCCGATCGCAGAAAATGGGCTCTGCTCCCTCTTGGGCATAGCGCTGCACCACCGCCGGGGGAATGGGGGAGGAATTGGTCAGGCACAGGTCAAACAGCCCCGGGCAGGAGTGCTTGAACAGGGCGCGGATGTGGTCGGACACCGTGTAGCCCTCGGTTTCGCCGTCCTGGGTCATGACGTTGCACACATAGACCTTCAGTGCCCGGGAGCGGCGGATGGCGTCCACAATGCCGTCCACCAGCAGGTTGGGGATGATGCTGGTATACAGGCTTCCGGGAGCCAGAACGATGACCTCCGCCTCCTCCAGGGCCTCCACAGCCGCCGGCAGGGCCCGGGGATGCTCCGGGATCAGCCGCACCCGGCGGATGCGGCAGTCCTGCTCCTTCTTGCAGCGGAAGATCCGGCTCTCGCCCACTACGCTGGCTCCGTTTTCAAAGGTGGCTTCCAGCTGCACGTCCGCCGTTGTCACCGGCAGCACCCGGCCGGTAATGGCCAGCACCTGACTCATGCTCTCCACCGCCCGGTCAAAGCTGGGCATAATGCCGTTGAGGGCCGCCAGGAACAGATTGCCGAAGCTCTGTCCTGCCAGCGTCCCCTCGCAAAAGCGATAGTGCATCAGCTGGGCCATCAGAGGCTCGGCATTGGCCAGAGCCTCCAGACAGCTACGGATGTCTCCCGGCGGCAGCATTCCCAGGTCCTGCCGCAGCCGGCCGGAGCCGCCGCCGTCGTCCGCCATGGTGACAATGGCGGTGAGGTTCTTTGTATACAGCTTCAGCCCCCGCAGCAGCGTGGACAGACCCGTTCCGCCGCCAATGGCGGCAATGCGGGGCCCGTGCTCCGGGGCCACAGAATAGCAGCCGCCCATAAGCGCACCTCCTTACCGGGAGATATCCCGGTGATTTTCCGTGACCTGATATCCCTCGCGGGTGATGTAGGCCGCCAGCTCATGGGCCACGGCCACGGACCGATGGTGGCCGCCGGTGCAGCCGATGGCGATGACCAGGGCGGTCTTGCCCTCCTCGCTGTACAGCGGCAGCAGGAAGCCGATCATTTTCTCCAGCTGCTCCATGAACTCATGGGTCTGCTGGAAGGAGAATACGAAGTCCCGGACCTCCTGATCCAGGCCTGTCTTGTTTTTCAGCTCTGCCACATAATAGGGGTTGGGCATGAACCGCACGTCGAACACCAGGTCCGCTTCAATGGGGATGCCGTGCTTGAAGCCGAAGGAGAGCACGCTGACATTGAGCCCGCCCCGGTCCGACGGGGTGCCGAACAGGTTCAGCAGCTCACTGCGGAGCTTGGCCGTGGATAGGGAGGAGGTGTCCAGCACAAAGTCCGCGTGGTCCCGCACCGGCTGCATCAGCACCCGCTCCCGCCGCACGGCCTCCTCGATGCTCAGACCCTTGGCCTGCAGCGGATGCATGCGCCGGGTCTCCTTATAGCGGTTGATGATGGTGGGGGTATCCGCCTCCAGAAACAGCATGCGGCAGTTGACACCGCTGGCCTTCAGCTGCTCCAGGGTGTCGATGAGCATGTCCGTGGGCTCGCCGGAGCGCACGTCGTATACCAGCGCCACCCGGTCATACCGGCCGCTGGAGGCGGCACAGAACCCGGCGAATTTCATCATCATCTCCGCCGGGAGATTGTCCACGGTATAGTAGCCGATGTCCTCCAAAAACGAGGCCGCCCGGCTTTTGCCGCCGCCGGACAAGCCGGATATAATGAGAATTTCCATGTTATTTCCTCTTTTCCCGGGAAATTGCTTATTCACCCACGAACCGGACCTCCGGCTCCAGGCGGACGCCGTGGGCCCGGTATACGGCCTCCTGCACCCGGCGGATCAGCTCCTGCACGTCGGCGCAGGTGGCGTTGCCGGTGTTGATGACGAAGCCCGCATGCTTTTCGGATACCTGGGCGCCGCCCACCGTCAGGCCCTTGAGGCCGGTCTGGTCGATGAGGGTCCCGGCGAAATAGCCCTCCGGCCGCTTGAAGGTGCTGCCGGCGCTGGGCCACTCCAGAGGCTGGGAAGCCTTGCGCCGGGCCATCAGATCGTCCATCCGGGCCCGGATGGCGGCGGGATCGTCCGGGGTCAGGCGCACCACCGCACCCAGCACCACGGCGCCGTCGGCCAGAAACCGGCTGTGCCGATAGGCGAAGGCGGCCTCGGGACCGGTCAGACGGCGGATGCCGTCGGGATACAGGGCGGTGACCTCCGTCACTACCTGGCGCATTTCTCCGCCATAGGCCCCGGCATTCATGCACACCGCGCCCCCCAGACTGCCGGGGATGCCGTGGGCAAATTCCAGCCCGGTCAGGCCCGCCTGCTGGGCGTATACCGCCAGGCGGCTGAGCAGGACGCCGGCGTCGGCTTCTAAGGTCACATCGTCCAGACGGCGGATACCGGTTATGCGCTCCGCCGTTTTGATGACCAGGGTGTCCAGCCCCCGGTCCGACACCAGCAGGTTGGTGCCCCGGCCCAGCAGAAACGGCTGCACGCCGCATTCCTCCGCCAGCCCCAGCAGGATCACCAGCTGCTCCCGGCTTTCCGGAAAGGCCATGCGCCGGGCCGGACCGCCGATGCGGAAGGAGGTATGGCGGCTCATGGGCACGTCATGCTCCACCGTCATGTCCGGCAGGTAATCCCGGAGCTTTTCATCCAATCGTTCATACCACTGCATAGCGTCCTCCCTCATATCCGTTTCTTCTTGCCCAGCAGCGCAGCGCCGATGATGCCCGCCTGATTCCCCAGCTGAGCCTTGACGATGCGTGTTTTCTTGTCGGAGCTGCAGGGAATGGTCTCCTGCTCCACCAGCCGCTGCAGAGGGTGCAGCAGCTGCTCATCGGCCTCGTTGCTGACGCCGCCGCCGATGGCCAGAGTGTCCGGCTGGAAGATATTCACCACATTGGCGATGCCCGCCGCCAGATAGCCTATATACATGTCGCAGACCTGCCGGCCCACCGGGTCCCCCAGCCGGGCGGCCATAAAGGCCGACTGGCCGGACACATGACCGTCATGCTCCCGGATGACCTGGGCCAGGATGCTGTCGGGATTGTCCTGCAATGCCTGGGCGGTGAACCGCTTCAGAGCGCTGGCGGAGGCGTACTGCTCCCAGCAGCCCCGCCGGCCGCAGGGGCAGGGGAGACCCTGATAGTCGATGCAGGTATGCCCCACCTCGCCGGCCATACCGTTGCCGCCGTGGAAAATCTTGCCGTTGTGGATGATCCCGGCGCCGATGCCGGTGCCCAGGGTGATGGTAACGAAGCGTTTGCTGCCCTGCCCGGCTCCGGCGTAGTATTCCGCCAGGGCGGCGCAGTTGGCGTCATTTTCTACATACAGATGCAGTCCCAGCCGCCGCTTGAACAGCTTCCGCAGAGGAATGTTCCGCAGAGGCAGGTTGCAGGTATACACGATGGAGCCGGTGCGGATATCCACCACGCCAGGGATGCCCGCCCCCACAGAGGCGATATCCTGCACCGCAATGCCGCCCTGGGCTGCCAGCTCCTCCGTCAGGGTCACCAGGGTGTCCGCCAGAACGTCCGGGTCCGATACCTCCCGGATCTTCATGCTTTTCACGGCCAGCAGCCGTCCGTTTTCATCCGTCAGCCCGGCCTTCAGGTTGGTGCCGCCGATGTCGATGCCGATATAGTTCATTGCTTCTCCTTGGCCTGCCGGGCCAGCTCATCCATTTTCTGGTCAAATTGCGTCATGAAGTCCCGGGCGGAGTTATAGCCGTATCGCATCTGGCGATTTTTCATGGCGGCGATCTCCACGATACCGGCCAGGTTCCGCCCCGGCCGCACGGGAATGGTGACATAGGGCAGCTGCACCCCCAGGATGGTGTAGGTATCGCCCTCCAGGCCCAGGCGGTCATAGAACTTACCGTCCTGCCAGGGCTCCAGATGAATCACGATCTCAATGTCGGAGTCAAACTGCACCGCGCCCATGCCGAACAGCTGCTGCACGTCGATGATGCCGATACCCCGGATCTCAATGTAGTGGCGGATGATCTCCGGGGCCGAGCCGTACAGCGAGTCGGAAATGCGGCGGATCTCCACCGCGTCGTCGGCTACCAGCCGGTGACCGCGCTTGAGCAGCTCAATAGCCGTCTCGCTTTTTCCGATGCCGGAGTCGCCGATCATCAGCACGCCCTGGCCATAGATGTTCATCAGCACGCCGTGGCGGGTGATCTGGGGGGCCAGGGCCCGGTTCAGATAGTCGATGATGTGACTGGTCAGCTCCACGGTGGTCTTTTCCGTCCGCAGCAGGGTCCGCCCGTGCTTGCGGGCAATCTCCATCAGTTCGGGAAAGATCTCCATATTCCGGGCCACGATCAGCGCCGGAATCTCGCAGCGCAGCAGGTCCTCGAATACCTTCCTCCGCTGCTCCAGGGGCATGGCCTTCAGGAATGTAAACTCCGCCTTGCCCAGAATTTGCAGGCGTTTGGGCTCAAAATAGTCGTAAAAACCCACCAATTGCAGGGCCGGACGGTTCACATCCGGAATGGTGATCATCCGTGTGTCATAATCCAGGCCCTTATATACGACCTCCAGGTCAAAATCCTTCACCAGCCGGCTGAGGCTGGCCGGGTCGCGTCTTACTTTCTCCATATACAGGTCCTCCATCCGGCCTTGCCGGTCCGCGCTTGCATATACTTATATTTATATGTTATTATATCGTATATACCCCTTTTTCGCAAGACCTACGACGCTGTCTGAATTTTTTTCGTTTTTTTGTCAAATAATGCTTGCATTTCGCCTTGCAATCTGCTAAGATATCTATTGCTTGTGATGTTGGCAGGCAAGTTTCTCACAGCAAGGAGGTGCAACGGATGGCAAA